>Ga0172379_10008470_pt1 | contig 12931 bp, 6 predicted proteins | sample GrowelOW334metaG_FD_119756 | JGI IMG/M metagenome (GOLD analysis project Ga0172379, IMG submission 119756) | Groundwater microbial communities from an aquifer near a municipal landfill in Southern Ontario, Canada - Groundwater well OW334 metaG | ecosystem: Environmental > Aquatic > Deep... | reverse complement strand
GGACGTTAGTTGAACAATGGCTTTGTATATACAAAAATAGCGAAAAACCTATAAAACAGGGGAATGTTGACATTCTCTCTGAATTTGTGTATATTAGGCGCTAATCAAATATCTCGATTGAGTTTCAGTTGCGTAGATGTTTTTTTATCAAGCGAAGAAGAATTGTTTAGGTTAAAAAGCCGAAAACAGGGCCCAACCGCAAGGTAAAATAGTGGGAAGGTCCCAATATTTTTTAGAACGATAAAAACATTTTGTTACGCGTTACAACTAAAAAATAATAATTTTTATTATCAGCCTTTATTAATAGGTAAAGTTTTTTTGTTTCTCTATATATGCATCAAATAAAGAAAGAGAAGAAGTATTTTTCCCGCTATAAGCAACCGCTTATGGAGACGCCAAATTTGGTTGAGAACCAACTTGCGTCATACAAGTGGCTTGTAGAAAAGGGAATAAAAGAGATCTTTAAAGAGTTCTCTCCGGTCAAAGATTATTCAGGTAAGAAGTTTGAATTGGAATTCACCAATTTTGAACTTGGCCAACCAAAGTTCAACGAGCATCATGCGCGGGCATATCGTACATCGTACGAAGCGCCACTTCGTGTGACCGTTAAACTTGAGAACAAGACACTCGGCACCTCAAAGGAGCAGGAGATCTTCATGACGGATTTTCCACTCATGACCGACCACGGTACTTTTGTGATAAACGGAGTAGAGCGTGTCGTCGTTCCACAACTCGCTCGTTCATTCGGAGTATTCTTCACAGTACGAGAAATTAAAGGAAAGAAATATTTTGGTGCAAAGATTATTCCTTCACGAGGTGTGTGGGTTGAACTTGAAACCGAAGCTGACGGAACGGTCTATGTCCGCATCGATCGAAAACGAAAATTCCCGGTAACATCTTTGTTGCGTGCCTTCGGTATGGTTGATGACAAAGAGATGTTGAAAGCATTCGAAAAATCTCCGGCGCTTTCAAATATCAAAACATCTCTTGAAAAAGATGCTGCAAAAACTCAGAACGATTCATTTATTGAAATTCATAAACGTCTTCGTGATGGAGATCTTGCCACACCTGAAAATGCACGTGATTTCATCAGCGTGATCTTTGGGGAAGAACGTTATGTTCTCTCAGATGTTGGACGATTCAAGTTCAACAAACGATTCGGTCAACCGCTTGATGCAAAAACACTTTCACGTTCGACACTTTCCGCCGAAGACTTGGTACACATTATCGGTCATATTGCTGAATTGAATACAACACCAGGTTCTGAACCTGATGATATCGATCACTTGGGATCACGACGCGTTCGTTTCGTTGGAGAAATGATGATGCAAAAAATGCGCGTTGGTATGTCACAAATGAAACGAAACATTCAAGACAGAATGTCTACTATTGATACAACAACCACAAATCCTATTCAGTTCATCAGTCCACGTCCACTGCAAGCTCGTATTAAAGAATTCTTTACGACGAACCAGTTGACCCAATTCATGAACCAGGAAAACGTGCTTTCAGAAATTGAGCACCTTCGAACTCTCTCAGCACTCGGACCGGGTGGTCTCACACGAGAGCGCGCAGGTCTTGAAGTTCGCGATGTTCACACATCTCACTATGGAAGACTTTGTCCTATCCATACACCAGAAGGTCCAAACATCGGTCTTATTCTTCGTTTGGCAACATATGCTCGAGTCAATGATTTCGGTATGATCGAAACCCCATATGCAAAAGTTTCAAAAGGAAAGATCACTGATGAAGTCGTGTATTTGGATGCTCTTGAAGAAGAAAAATATCACATTACACATGGTGGAACAGATTTTGATCAGACAACGAAAATCTTGAAAGAAGATCGTGTTGTCGGACGTTACAAAACAAAGATTGGTTTGATCGACCGTGAAGATGTTGAATATATCGATGTTTCTGCGAACCAACCATTCTCGATCGCGACATCAATGATTCCATTCTTGGAACATGATGATGCGAACCGCGCACTCATGGGTTCAAACATGCAAAGACAAGCAACCCCATGTATCGTTCCACAAGCACCGCTTGTTGCGACCGGTGTTGAGGATGTTGTTGCCCGTGATACGGGACGAATTTTGCTCGCTGAAGAAGCGGGTGAAATTACCGAAGCTGATTCAAAGAAAATTTCCGTTATGTACAAGAGCGGAAAAGAAAAGACCCACCCTTTGGTAAACTTCGTACGAACGAACAGCTTTACCGCTTTCCATCAACGACCGATCGTTGAAGTTGGACAAAAAGTAAAACGAGGAGAAGTACTTGCCGATACGTCAACAACAGATGGCGGACAAGTTGCACTCGGACAAAACGTATTCGTTGCCTTTATGTCATGGGGAGGTCAGAACTATGAAGATGCCATCGTTCTTTCTGAGCGATTGGTAAAAGACAGTATCTTTACAACTATCCACACGGATGAATTTGTGGTGAATGTTCGCGACACAAAACTCGGACCTGAAATTACAACTCACGATATTCCAAACGTTGGAGAAACAAAATTGAAAGATCTCGATGAGGACGGTATCGTTCGTATCGGCGCGGTCGTTGAACCAGGCGACATCTTGGTTGGTAAAATTACGCCAAAAGGTGAAGCTGAACTTACACCTGAAGAGCGTTTACTTCGTTCTATTTTTGGAGAAAAAGCTCGCGATGTAAAAGACACGTCACTTCGAATGGAACATGGAAAACGTGGTCGTGTTGTCGGGATCAAAGTATTCTCACGTGAGAACGGTGATTCACTCGACTCGGGAATCATTAAAAGAATTCACGTTGAAGTTGCACAACTTCGAAACATTTCAGTTGGTGATAAACTCGCCGGTCGTCACGGAAACAAGGGTGTTATTTCAATTATCTTACCTGAAGAGGAAATGCCATACATGGAAGACGGAACGCCTATCGATGTCATTTTGACCCCGCTCGGTGTGCCTTCACGTATGAACCTCGGACAAATTCTCGAGCTCCACTTGGGACTTGCGGCACATACTTTGAACTATCAAGCTATTGTACCAACCTTCCTCGGAGCAAAAGAATCTGAAATCAAAGAAGAATTGGTGAAAGCAGGATATCCTGAAAACGGAAAGGTCAAACTTTTTGATGGACGAACTGGCGAACCTTTCGAACAAGATATTGCCGTTGGATACATGTACGTCTTGAAACTTCACCACATGGTGGAAGACAAGATACACATGCGTTCTATTGGACCGTACTCTTTAATTACACAACAACCACTCGGAGGAAAAGCACAAGGAGGAGGACAAAGATTCGGAGAAATGGAAGTTTGGGCATTGGAAGGTTATGGTGCCGCTTACACACTTCGAGAAGTTCTTACCGTTAAATCTGATGATATTATCGGACGTTCAGCTACTTTCGATTCAATTATCAAGGGTGAAAAAATTAAACAACCGAACTTACCAGCCGCCTTCAATGTGTTGCTCAGCAATATGCGTGGGTTAGGACTTGATGTTCAATTATTAAAAGAAGGTGATAATAACGAGAAATAATTATGGAGAATAATAATTCATCATCAAAGGAAATCTTGAAAGATTTCGATGCGATCATGCTCAAACTCGCATCACCTGATCGTATCAAAGAATGGTCATACGGCGAGGTCACCAAACCTGAGACCATCAATTACCGAACACAACGAAGTGAGCGCGGCGGACTCTTCGACGAGCGCATCTTCGGTCCTGAAAAAGATTACGAATGTTACTGCGGAAAATACAAAAAAATTCGTTATAAGGGTATTACCTGCGAGAAGTGCGGAGTCGAGATCACGCGTTCAGTCGTTCGTCGAGAACGAATGGGACATATCGAACTTGCAAGTCCCGTTGCGCACATTTGGTTCTTGCGAGGTGTTCCATCTCGTGTAGGACTTTTGCTCGGACTTTCTGTTTCCGATCTTGAAAAGGTCATTTACTTTGCCGGTTATATCATTACGGAAGTATTTGAAAACGAAAAAGCTCAGGTCATTCGTGATATCGAATCAGAATACAAATCAAAAGTAAAATCTCTTCAAGACGAAAAATCACAAGAGAGATTGAAAGAATTGCTCTCTGAGGCAAAACGTGAAGTACAAAGTATTGAAAAAGGACGGGTTATCGATGAGGTGACCTATCATAAATTCTCAATGAAATACAGCACCGTTTTCGAGGCTGGTATTGGAGCTGAAGCTGTTCACGACATCTTCAAGAAAATTAATGTTAATGATTTGGTAAAACAACTCGAGAAACAATTTGAGACCGTGGGTGCTGCAGATCGACCAAAACTTCTCAAACGACTTTCACTTGTTCGTTCAATGATCCGATCGAATATTCGTCCTGAATGGATGTTCCTTACCGTTATCCCAGTTACACCACCGGCACTTCGTCCGATGGTTACCCTTGATGGAGGACGACATGCAACATCAGACGTGAACGATCTTTATCGACGTGTCATCAATCGCAACAATCGTTTGAAGAAATTGAAAGATATCGGAGCACCGGATGTTATCTTGAGAAACGAGAAACGTATATTGCAAGAATCTGTGGATGCACTTATTGATAATTCAATTCGTCACGGACAGAGTGTTGCAATGAGTCAGTCTCAAAAACGTTCGCTCAAATCGCTCTCAGATGTTTTGAAAGGAAAACAAGGCCTCTTCCGTCAAAACCTTCTTGGTAAACGTGTTGACTACTCTGGACGTTCAGTTATCGTTATCGGTCCGAACCTTCACCTTGATCAATGTGGATTGCCGAAGAACATGGCACTCGAACTTTTCAGACCGTTCGTTATTTCAAAAATTCTCGCGCGAGAAATGGCGTTCAATATTCGCGGAGCCGGAAAATTGATTGATGAAAAAGTTCCTGAAGTATGGGCAATTCTTGAAGAAGTAACCAAGGGAAAATATGTATTGCTTAACCGCGCACCAACGCTTCACCGTCTCGGTATTCAAGCGTTCAAGCCGGTTCTTATTGAAGGAAGTGCTATTCAAGTTCATCCGCTTGTTTGTTCAGCATTCAATGCCGACTTCGATGGAGACCAGATGGCGGTTCATGTTCCGCTTTCAGACAAAGCTCAAAAAGAAGCTCGCGAACTTATGTCCGCAGCAAAGAACCTTTTGAAACCGGGAAACGGCGAACCTGTCGCTTCAGCAAAAATGTTGGATATCGTTTTGGGTTCATATTGGACAACAAAAATTATTGAAGGAGAAAAAGGAGAAGGACAAATCTTTGGAACACCGAATGCTGCTATCATGGGATATGATTTTAATCAGACATCGTTACGCGCAAAGATCAAAGTTCTCGGAACCGATAGTCCTAAATATAGTATCTTTGAAGGTAAACCTTTTGAAACTTCCGTAGGACGTCTTTTGTTCAACAGTATTTTGCCGAGTGATTTTATGTTCATCAACAAAGAGATCGATCGAAAAGCAATGTCCAAGATCGTTGATGATGTTATTGCAAAATATGGTATTGACGGAGCACCTGCAATTTTGGACAAGATAAAGAATTATGGTTTCAAATGGGTGATGAAAGCGGGTATCACATGGGGTATTGATGACGTGACTGTTCCTGTACAGAAACAAGAAGTGTTGCATAAATACCAAACGTTGTCTGATATTGTTCGAGAACAATACAACGATGGTTTGCTTTCAGAGAATGAACGTCATGCAAAGACTATTGAAGTTTGACAAAGAGCTATTGATGAGATCGAAAAATTGATGCCACAAACCTTTAAGAAACACGGTTCTGTGTACGATATGATCCACTCGGGAGCCCGCGGTTCAATGTCTGCTATCGTTCAGATGGCCGGAATCAAAGGTTTGATCATTAACACAGCGGGTCGTACAATCGACTTCCCGATCGTGTCTTCGAATAAAGAAGGTTTTACACCGCTTGAATATTTCGTTTCCACCCACGGTTCTCGAAAAGGACGCGTGGACACCGCGCTCAACACGGCAAAGGCGGGTTATCTTACCAGACGTCTTGTTGATGTTGCACAAAGTGCGATCGTTACTGAAGAAGATTGTGGAGAATCACATGGAAAAAGAGTCTTCCCAGTACGAAATGAAACAGGTATTGAAGTTCCGCTTTCAAAGAAAGTCAGAGGACGAATTATTGTGAAAGATATTGTTGATCCCGATGGAAAGGTTTTGTTCAAGAAGGGACATCTCATCACAAAATCAGAATCTCAGGATATCGATAAATTGGGAGTTGAGGAAGCTTGGATCCGAACACCGCTCATGTGTAAATCGCGACGCGGTATTTGTCAGAAATGTTACGGTTTGGATCTTGGACGAGATATCTTGGTTCAACAAGGAGAGGCTGTCGGAGTCATTGCCGCACAAGCTATCGGTGAACCTGGAACACAGCTTACCATGCGTACATTCCACTCCGGAGGTATTGCCGCTGTCGGTGGAGATATCACCATGGGTCTTCCACGTGTTGAAGAAATTTTTGAACGACGATTACCAAAGAGTCCTGCTATTGTAAGTAAGACCGACGGTGAAGTCGTTGATATTCAGATCACTGACAAAGAAAAGAAGATCATTGTTTTACCAAATGAAGGTCCAAGTAAATCAAAGAAAGAAAAACAAATTGAATATTCAGCTTCGATCAAACGTATGCCACTCGTTCGCGTTGGCGAGAAAGTGGTCAAAGGTCAGTTGTTGACCGATGGTTCCGCTGATATTTCAGAGATCTTCAAATTTGCCGGAAAAGATGCAGCTGAAGACTATATTATTAACGAAACGTTGAAGATCTACGACTTGCAAGGTGCGTCTATTTCACCAAAACATGCCGAAGTCATCGTGCGACAAATGTTCTCACGAACACGCGTTCGTGAAGTCGGCGATTCGAATTTCACTATTGGAAACTTGGTTGAGAATGCTGTCTTCGGAGAAGAAGTTGAACGTATCGAAAAAGAAAATGGGATCGCACCGAAAGGAGAATCGATGGTCATGGGTATCTCGGAAGTTTCTCTTTCTACGGAAAGTTGGCTTTCAGCCGCTTCATTCCAACACACGACGCGTATTCTTATTGACGCCGCCGTTCAAGGACGTGTTGATAGTCTCCGAGGTCTTAAGGAAAATGTGATCATTGGACGACTTATTCCAGCCGGAACGGGATATCAAAAAGAAGAAGCAGACGACCTTGAAGAAGAAGCAGAACTTATTGAAGATATTAAACTTTAATTTACGACACGTTCAATCCTTCTGGTCTCGGAGGATCAAAAAACGAGACAGTTATTAAATTATGTCAGGAGACGTTGTTGAACAAATTAAAACACGACTCAATATTGTAGAGGTCGTCGAGTCTTATGTAAAACTGCAAAAGTCTGGGAAGAATTATAAGGCTCGATCGCCATTTACAAATGAGCGAACCCCGTCTTTTTTCGTGAACCCGGATCAAGGATTGTATTACTGTTTTTCTTCCGGAAAGGGGGGAGATATGTTCACCTTCGTTCAAGAAATGGAGGGTGTTGATTTCGCCGGAGCATTGAAAGTTTTGGCGAGTCGTGCCGGTGTCGAATTGAAACCCGAGAATCCTCAAGTTCGTGATGAACGTGAAATGGTTCTGGCTGCAATGGAAACAGCGACGAGATTCTATGAATCACAACTTCCGAAACAACCCGTCGTTATTGAATATTTGAAAAAGCGCGGAATGACCGGAAAGACTGCAAAGGATTTTCGTGTCGGATACGCGCTTGAAGATTGGCGCACATTATACGAGCATCTTCTTTCAAAAGGATTTTCAGGGCCAATCATGGAAAAAGCGGGTTTGGTCATTCACAGTGAAAAAGGATACTATGACAGATTTCGCGGACGCGTGATGTTTCCGATCTCAAACAGTGCGGGGAAAGTTGTTGCTTTTTCAGGAAGGCTTTTCAGTGCTTTGGGAAAAGTGGAAGAAGGCGGTGCAAAATATGTGAATAGTCCCGAGACGCAAGTCTATAATAAATCTGAAATACTTTACGGTTTTGATAAAGCAAAACAGGCGATCAGACAAAGTAATAATTGTGTTTTTGTTGAAGGGCAAATGGATATTGTTTTGTCGCATCAAGCGGGTGTAATCAATACAGTAGCCGTGTCGGGAACGGGACTTACAACATTTCATTTACAACAAATTCGTCGACTTGCCGATAATCTTATTTTTGCGTTTGATGCTGATGAAGCGGGAGTTAATGCTGCAAAACGTGGAATAGGGCTCGCTCTCTTGGAAGGTTTTGAAGTTCGTGTCGTTACAATTCCGAACGGAAAAGATCCTGCTGATGTTGTTTGTGAGAATCCTGAAATTTGGGTGGAAGCAGTCAAACATTCCGAACATGTCATTGATTTTTATTTAAAGTATTGTAATAAGATAAGTGGAGACGATCGAATACTCAGCAAGAATATTGAAAAGCATGTGCTTCCATATATTGCTGAATTGCAAAGCCCGATCGATCAAGCACAATTTGTTGCGAAGGTCGCGGAAACATTACACATTTCGGAAGATCCGATTTGGAGCAAGGTTCACGAGATCGAACGCGAATTGAGCACCAAAAAAGCGGAAGAAAAATATATTGAAAAAAAGATGGATGAAGCGCGAGAACGATCTCGTAAGGAGTTGATCGAGGATCGAATCGCAAGTATCATTTTGTGGCAATCAGGGCTTCCAGAGCCGGTTATTGAGATCACCGCAGTATTGGAACGATTGGGAGAATTGGGTGGAAATATAACATTTATACAGGAAGGAGTATTGTCTCCTGAAGCAAAAGGAAAGATGATATTTGAAGCTGAAATATACGGAGAACAGCATCCGTCGATTGCAAAGGATATTGAAGAACTTTTGAAGAATTTCAGAAAAGAGGGTTTGAAGGAAGAATGGTCGCAGCTCCGTAAAGATCTTTCTTTACATCAAGGTGATGCACAAGAAATTGAGATATTGAAAAGAATTCAGGAAGTACAAAAAGAAATGCAATTATTACAAAAGAGTGAGGAGGATTAAAAATATTTTATCAAACGTCATTTATTAATAGAGGCTTCTATCAAAGTTATTATGTCATCAAAAAAAATAACAAAACCAACCAAAGCAAAGAAGGTAATTGTTCCAAAGAAAAGCCCAGTCAAACCTAAAAAACAAGAAAAGAAAAAGGAAGTAAAAAAGGTTGCGCCTAAAAAAGTGCCGGTAAAGAACGTTTTAAAAAAGGTTGCGCCTAAAAAAGTGTCGGTAAAAAAACCGGTTAAGAAAGTTGTTTCTGCTCCAAAAAAAGCGGAGAAGGGAACAAAAAAACCGATTAAAAAAGGAAAACAACCAACACCACGTCCTGCGATCAGTAAAAAGACACAAGAGGAATGGAAGAAGAAAGCGAAGTCTCTGATCGACAAGGGAAGAGAGCGCGGTTTTGTTACGTTTGATGAAATATTGAAAAAGTTCCCAACGATCGAGGATGATGTACTTTTTCTCGAAGAACTTTACGAAAAATTTGCTGAAATAGGGGTCGACATCCTTGAAAGTGGTGGATTGCTTGATTTTGATAAAGACGAGGAATTGTTTGATAAAAAAGGACTTTTGAACCCTGATTCATCATATGACTCTGTTCAGATGTATCTCAAAGAGATTGGTCAATATCCACTCTTGAAAGCGGAAGAAGAAAAAACACTTGCACAAAGAATTGAAGCTGGTGATGAGGAAGCTCGCAATCTCTTGGCACGTGCGAACCTCCGTCTTGTCGTTTCCATTGCGAAGAAATATGTTGGACGAAGTCCCGATCTCACACTCTTGGATCTTATTCAGGAAGGAAATCTCGGTCTCTTCAAGGCCGTCGATAAATTCGAATGGGCAAAAGGATATAAGTTCTCAACATATGCAACATGGTGGATCCGTCAGGCAATCACTCGCGCACTTGCCGATCAATCACGAACAATTCGTATTCCGGTTCATATGGTCGAGACGATTCAAAAATACAAGCAAGTTGTTCGACGACTTTCTCAAGACTTGGGACGAGAACCGCTTGCCGAGGAAGTTGCGACCGAAATGGGAATGGAGATCGAAAAGATCCACATCATTCAACACATCGATCAAGACACGGTGTCTCTTGAAAAACCGATTGGTGATGACGAAGAAAAATCAACACTTGGAGAATTTCTTGCTGATGACAAAATACTTTCTCCTGACCAAGAATCTGCGCGCAGAATTTTGTCTGATCAAGTGAAAGAAATTCTTGAGAACCTTTCACCGAAGGAAAGAAAAATTCTTGAAATGCGTCATGGACTTGTTGACGGTGTGATGCACACACTTGAAGAAGTGGGAAAAGAATTCGGCGTGACGCGAGAACGTATTCGTCAGATTGAAGCAAAAGCGCTTGAGAAGATACGTCAGCACGATAAAGTGAATCGATTAAAGAACTATTAAAAAGAATTTTCAATGATCAATAATCAATTTACAATGAATTTTCAATAAACAAATTTTCAAACACGGACGTCGTTTTTGAAAATTGAAAATTGAAAATTGAAACATTGTAAATTTATTGAAAATTGGAATTTGAAAATTGAACATTTTTAATGTTATCTGTAACTAAAAAACAACCAAACAAAAATACACCAAAAAAAGGCCTTAACCTCGCCCTTGTTAAACATATCTCAAAAACGAAGAATGAACCTCAGTGGATGTTGGAAAAACGCATTCAAGCTTTTGAACTTTGGAAAAAAACACCGATGCCACATTGGGGACCGGACCTTTCGGAATTAGATCTTGAAAATCTTTTGTATTATATTGATCCTGAAATGGCAGAGACCGATAGTTGGGAAAAACTTCCTGATGAGATTTTGAAGACATTTGATAAACTTGGAATTCCAAAAGCCGAACAAGAATATCTCGGTGGTGTTGGTGCACAGTATGACTCGGGTGTCGTGTATCATAAAATAAAAAAAGATCTCGCTGATAAGGGAGTTATTTTTGAGAATATGGATGTTGCGGTTCAGAAATATCCTGAGCTCGTGAAGAAATATTTTATGACAAATTGTGTGCCGGTCACGGATCATAAATTTGTTATGCTCCACGGCGCGGTATGGAGCGGTGGTACTTTTATTTATGTTCCAAAAGGAGTGAAAGTCGGACCACCATTGCAGGCATATTTTCGAATGAATCGTTCTTCGAGCGGACAGTTCGAACATACACTCATCATTGCCGATGAAGATTCTGATATTGAATATATCGAAGGTTGTTCAGCTCCGCAATATACATCATCGTCGCTTCACGCTGGTTGTGTTGAATTACACATCTTGAAAGGCGCAAAGATAAAATATTCAAGTATTGAGAACTGGTCAAAGAATACTTACAACCTCAATACCAAACGGGCGCTCGTCTATGCGAATGGTTTCATTGAATGGCTTAATGGAAATATGGGTTCACATACGACCATGCTGTATCCTGCTTCAATACTTTTAGGTGAAGGAGCACGATCTGAAAGTATGGGTGTGGTGATGGCGGGCAAGGGACAGATACAAGATACGGGATCAAAAGTGACACACGTTGCATCAAATACCACTTCGATCATTCATTCAAAATCAATCTCAAAAGATGGCGGGATTTCAAATTATCGAGGGCTTGTGCGCGTTTTGCGTGGGGCGAAAAATGTACAAACATCTGTTGATTGTGATGCTTTGATCTTGGATGATGAATCGGAATCAAATACCTATCCTTCGATAAAAAATGAGAGTAGTACGGCGGATATTGCACACGAGGCACGTGTTGGAAAGATCGGCGAGCAAGAAGTGTTTTACCTTAAAACACGCGGATTCACCGAGGAAGAAGCGAAACGACTGGTAGTCAACGGTTTTATCGGTCCTGTTATCAAAACATTGCCGCTTGAATATGCACTTGAATTGAATCGTCTGATCGATCTTGAAATGGAGGGTGGTATCGGGTAATTGTATTTTTTTATATCGAGTATGTCTGAAAAACAAATTTTAAAAATATCACAGAGTCTTTCTGAACCGAAAGAGTTTTTTGCGTGGCGAAAAGAACTTGTGCAGTGGGCGGACCCCTCGACAAAACTCGGGGCAGGGAACAAAAAAAATGAAAAGCCCTACAGTTTGGGTATTCGACTTGATCCTGCGGTTTTTGAACAAAAGAAAAAAGAAACCGATATACTTCCTTTGTGTGAAATACGTCATGATGGAAATGTGCGCGTGTTCGAATGGTCGCAAGGATTGCAAGATGTTCCACTTAAAAAAATAATTCTGGAAACACTGCAAGACGCGACGGTTTCTTTGAAAAAAAATATTCATGCTGCACAAAATGCTGGAATGTTTGAGAGCGGGAAGATTATTGTATGTTCTGCAGGTTCGAAGGAAAATGTTTTTGTAAAAACAACTTTCGTAGGCGATGCAAAAAATATTTTATTCGTCGTTGCGGAGGAAGGTTCCAAAGTTTCTTTTTTTGATGACACAGAGAATAGTGTTCAAACAATTTCGGGGAAAACAGTTGTTTTGGTCGCAAAAGAAAATGCTTCCATTACGTATGTGCAATCAAAAAGTGGTGCTGGCACTTTGTATTCCAATACAGTGTCATTTGCTCATAAGAATGCGAATATCACATTCTTGGATATAGTCGCAACAAAAGATGGGGTTATAAAATCAGATGTTGAACATTTTTTAAAAGGAGCGAATGCAAAGGTGAATACGCACAGCACGTCTGTTTCAAACGGAACGGGTGTTGTTGATCTATATAACGCGACAGTTCACGGTGCATCGAATACCAAATCGTTTTTGAGCGCTGCGGGCGTGGCGGGGGGACAAAGTAAAACGATCTATCGAAGTAATATTTCAATGAAAGCTTCGGATATAAAGAATATCGAGGGAGAACAAAAAGCGCGATTTTTGATGGTATCTGAAAATGCCGAAATAGATGCGATCCCTTCTCTTGATATCGCACAGAAAGATGTGGTGTGCTCGCACAGC
>Ga0172379_10008469_pt1 | contig 12932 bp, 9 predicted proteins | sample GrowelOW334metaG_FD_119756 | JGI IMG/M metagenome (GOLD analysis project Ga0172379, IMG submission 119756) | Groundwater microbial communities from an aquifer near a municipal landfill in Southern Ontario, Canada - Groundwater well OW334 metaG | ecosystem: Environmental > Aquatic > Deep... | reverse complement strand
TTGCTTTCTCGTTTTGAATGGGGAATGATCGCAGACGTGGTTCAACCGGACAACGACACAAAACTAGCAATTTTACAGAGAAAATGCCAAGAAAAAAACTTTATTTTGGATCACGAAATTCTTTTGTTTGTTGCTAATCATATCCAAAACAATATTCGTGAACTAGAAGGTGCTCTTAATAAAATTATTGCTTATCACGAATTTAACAACACCACACCTAGTGTAGAGAGCGTAAAGAGTATTTTAAATGATCTGCTTTCAAATTTTAAATTAAAATCCATTACTCCAAAAAACATCATTGACGCAGTTTGCCGTTTTTATGATTTAAATATGAAAGATCTTTTAGGAGACAGCCGAAAAAAAGAATTGGTTTGGCCTCGCCAAATTACCATGTATATTATGAGAGAAGAAATTAGTACTTCTTACCCAACTATTGGGCATGAGTTGGGTGGACGAGACCATACTACCGCGATGCACGCCTATAATAAAATTCTCAAAGAAATAAAAGAGAATGAAAACGAAAAAATTAAACAAGAAGTGGATTCCATAAAGCAATTATTATACCAAAATAATTGTGCATAAGACCTGTGAATAAAATATTAATAGAAATTAATAAGTTGTTGGTAAGTAAGGGTGTTCTTTAGTTATTAACCTAGTGTTAACTTTTGCCGATTTTTAAACACTACTTTATTAACATCTAAAAACTAAAAAAACCCCATAAATTTTACCAAAAAGCAACCTCTTATCCCCGCCGTCCACCCCCTTATTATTATCATTATAATATTTATTAATATAATAACTAACGACTAGTAAAGCTAAAATTAAAAGTGCATATGAAAATTTCCAGCCTTCAAGAAAATTTAAAACAAGGATTACAGATTGTTAGTCACACTTCAATTAAAAGTGTGAACTTGCCAATTTTGAGTAATATTTTAATTGAAGCGGTTGATGGTAATATTCGTTTAGTCTCTACTAATTTAGAAATTGGCGTGATTTCTAATGTGCGTGGGAAAATTGAAGCTGAAGGTAGATATACTGTGGACACGAAAATAATTAATGACTACATCGCGCTTTTGCCGAATAAAAAAGTAGAATTGGAATTAAAGGATGATATTTTAAAGATTGAATGTGATAATTATAAAACAAAATTAAGAGGTCAGTCGGCTGAAGAATATCCTTTAATTCCAGTAGTTGATCGTAATGAGTATTATATTTTAAAGAAAGAAGATTTTAAAAAAGCGCTTAGTCAAACAGTTTTTGCTACAGCGCCCAGTGAAACAAGATTGGAATTATCTGGAGTTTTGTTTATTTTTAGCCAAAATTCATTAACTTTAGCAGCGACTGACAGTTATCGCTTAGCGGAAAGAACCGTGGCTGTGAAAGTTTCTGGTGAAAAAAACGATTCTGAAGAAATAAAAAAAGTGATTGTGCCGGCCAAAACAGTTCAGGAGGTGGTGCGAATTTTCGCTGACGGCAGTGAAGATTCTGGCCAAGAATTAAAAATTTATCTTTCTGATAATCAAATTTTATTTGCCGATAATAATACAGAGTTAGTTTCACGTTTAATTGAAGGGCAATTTCCAGATTATCAGCAAATTATTCCTAAAAATCATAAAACCACGGCGATTATTAATCGTCAAGAATTAACTAGAGCGGTAAAAGCTTCATCGTTATTTTCCAAAACTGGAATTAATGATGTAAATCTAGACTTACCACAAGATAAAAACGAGGTAGTTGTTTCTTCAGCTTCCGGTCAAACCGGTGAAAGCGTAATTAGTATTACCGCCGGAGTAAAAGGTGTTGATAATGGCGTGGTAGTTAATCATCGTTATTTATTAGATGGTTTAAATAATATTGATAGTGAAAATGTAAAGTTAGAAATTACTGATAATAATACTCCTTGTATTTTGCGCCCAGAAAAAGACAGTAATTATTTGTATATTATTATGCCGATAAAACAATAATATGTTTAGAGAAGATGGTGGTGTTGCAGTTAAAAATCCTTGGGAAGAAAAACCTGATTTTAAAGTAGATGTTTTACCTGGAGATAATTTTGAAATTACAATTACAAAAGGTAATCAAAATTTAGTAAGTATAGCGATGAAAGCTTTAAGGTTTATAAACGCCAGTGTGAATAATGAGAATATAAAAGATTTAATTTCCGGACAAGTTGTTAGGTCTGGAGAAGATGGATATTATAAAGGTAGATTGGTTTTTAAAGATGATGATGTGAATAGTGGGGCAGTATTAAAAATTATTATTGAGCAAAAGAAAAATCAACCCATAGGCAAATCAGAATCAGTAAAAAAAGATCAACAAAATATAGGAAGAGCTGTGTTGCAAAAATCAGTTTTAAAAAAATAAATAAACTAAACAAAAAAATCCCGCGTTCATCGCGGGATTTTTTTGTTTAGTTTTTACGGGTTAATCGTTAAACTGATTTTTTTACTTTCTGTTTTTTGGCCTTGCCAACCAATAGCTTCGGCGTAAATAAGCCACGTGCCTGGAGAAGGCATAGAAGCCCAAGCTCCAGTGATTATTGAACCGCCGATTTCTCCTAGAGAATTTATTTTTATAATATTATTTTTAGCGTCTATTGCGTAAAGATCAACTCTACCAATTTGGGCGGGGTTGTTTAAATTAAGTTGAATAGAGAGTGGAAAATTAGTTTTGTTTAAAGCAACACCATTGCTTGGATTTTCTATGGAAACTTCAATTGGTTCGGCTTTGCTATTTTTATTTCCTGTAAAATTAAATTCCCGGGAATCTTCGGCGCAATTATCAATATCATCGCAAACCTTAACTTTTAGAGTGTGGTAGCCGGAGGGTAAGAAGCTTAGATTTTTCTCGGTCAAATTATAGGGGTAGGAGCGCACTACAGCGATTAAATTGTCGTCAATGTAATATTCGGCGCGTCCGACTCCACGCGGTGCACTGGCGTTAATTACGGCGTTTAAATTATCGGTGACTACTTGGTTGTTCTCTGGAGTATTTATTTTTACACTTGGTTCGTTGGCAGGAATATGTAAATCATCATATTCGGTTGGTGCGGTTTCTGTGGAAGTGGCCAAGCCTTTTTTGCCAGCCCAAGCCTGTACCCCAGACTCCCATAGACTAAACTGCGGATCACTAGCCGGATTTTTTGGGGCTGAACCTAATGGGTCGTTTTTTTCAATATAATATAGAATGCAATGTGGTTGGCTAAATGATTTTTCTTCAACAAAACTATTTGGAGTTCTGTCGGTTGCTAATTTACCGGAGGCACGGTCAATTTTTACTAAATCTAATCCAGAAACATTGCCGTCTAACATAGCCTTGCCGGTAGCGGGAATATTTGGCGCATTAAAATTTTCCACCGGAGTATTGCCAAGAACTTGGCGCATATAATAATTCCAAATTGGCGCGGCGATTACACTGCCATCAGCGCCTTTTTTCATCGCTTCATTATCACTGTTTCCCACCCAAACTCCGGCTACCAAAGAAGGTGTGTATCCAATCGTCCAAGCATCGTGATAATCATTAGTTGTGCCGGTTTTGGCGGCTACCGGGCGATTTGGTAGGGTTAAATAATTTTGGGCGCCAAAGACATAGGCGCGAGCATTATTATCGGAAAGAACACTATTAACCATTCTAGCAACATTTCCATCCAAAGCTTTTGATTCTTGGTCTTTGTATTCTTCCAAGACATTGCCGTCTCTGTCTTCAACTTTCAAAATCGCAGTAGTGGGACGAATAGATCCTTCGCGGGCGAAAGCGCTGTAAGCATTAGCGTGCTCCAAAAGCTTAACTTCACCACCACCCAAAACCAAAGCCAAGCCGATTCTGTCCGGGTCATTTAAACTAGTATAGCCTAAATTTTTCGCGGTTTTGATGACGTTTTTAGTTCCGGCTAAGTACATTGTTTTTACTGCTGGAATGTTTAAAGAGCCGGCTAAGGCTTGGCGCATTGTCACTGGACCAAGTTCACCTCCGCTGTAATTATGCGGTTGATATGGGTTGGAGGGGTCAGTGGAGAAATTAGTATTTACATCGTATAAAACAGTATTTGGGCTATACCCCTCAGCAAAAGCGGTGGCATAGACAATCGGCTTAATTGAAGATCCGGGTTGGCGCAGACTAGTGGCGATATTAACTTGTCCATCAATATCTTCGTTAAAAAAATCGCGCGAACCAACCATGGCTAAAATTTGTCCGGTTTTTGGATCTAGCGAAACCAAGGCCGCATTTTTGGCATTATAATTTTTTTCATTTTTTTCCGCGTAAGTTGCGATTGCTTCTTCGGCGATTTTTTGCTTGTAAGTATCTAGTGTGGTGTATATTTTTAGACCGCCTTGTTCTATTTCTTTTTCACCATATTTTTCCGACAAGATTTGTTTGACATACATTATGAAGTGATAGGGCACCCCGGCGTTTTCACTTGGCTCTTTGAATTCTAACTTAAAGGCCTTAGCTACTTCTGCTTTGTCTTTGGTGATATAGCCTTGTTCTTCCATCAGGCCTAAAACGTATTGTTGGCGTTTGAATAGCACTTCTCTGTTCGGCCCATACGGAGAGTAATAAGAAGGCGCTTGAACCATTGAAGCTAGAATTGCCGCTTCGGCTAAATTTAAGTCACGAGCGCTTTTGCCAAAATATTTTTGGCTGGCCGCTTCAATGCCATAAGCGTTTGAACCATAAGGAATTTCATTAAAGTACATTTGCAAAATTTCATCTTTGGAAAATTTTTGTTCCAAGCGGTAAGACAAAATTAACTCTTTGATTTTTCTAGTGTAAGTTTTTTCATTACTCAAAACCGCATTTTTGACAAATTGTTGAGTGAGAGTTGAACCGCCGGCTTTGCGATGAAAAATAATATTTGTAATAGCTGTGCGGAACATCGCCCAAATACTAAATCCGCCATGATTATAAAAATCTTTATCTTCAATGGCGATAGTCGCCCATTTTACATAATCCGGCAATTCTTTTAGCTCTACAATAGTTCTTTTTTCATCACCACTAATTTCATAGAGAATGGTTTCTCCGGTGCGATCATAAATCTTGGTGCTTTGCGCCACTTGGCGTTCAATTAGTTGATTCGGGCTAGGCAATTGGCTGGAAAGACGGGCGACCCAGATAAAAATAATAAACAGAAAAATGGCCGAAGTAATTGCGAATTTTTTTAAAAAGCGCGGATCAGAAAACAGATTTTTTAACACACTCCAAAACCAAACTAAAACGCCTTTTCCAGTAGAACGCGAAGAACGATGAGTCTTGGAGCGAATGCCGTCCAAAGTTGATTTTTTATTGCCTCCGCCTGCGCGGTGGTAAGAATAATTGTATTTTTGATTCCGCCAAGTCTGTGGCGTTTTTTTGAGTTGAGGGATAGGCATGTTAAAAATTTAAAATTTAAAAATCAAAAATAAAAATTTTAGTATTTCGTCCCGCCTGCGGGCGGGACTCAATAATTTTTCATTTTGATTTTTAATTTTTCATTTATTTTTTATAAAATCCTGCTGCTTCTTCTGGTGGTACAGAATTTATCACTAGTCCTGAACCAAGCTCCACGCCTGCCCAGATGCTGTCGCGGGGTTGGATTTTTATATAGAAATGTTGGTTTTTTTCAGAGACTAAATTGTGCAGGAAAAAATTATAAGATATTTTTTGACGGTCTAGCTTGCTTAAAATTTTCTTTAAAGCTAAAGCTAAGGAATGAATTTCAATTGATTTTAAAAGAGAAATGTTGTCTACATGTCTTCTAGGAAAAACCCAAGCTTCGTAGTGGAATTGTGAAGCGTAGGGCGCGAAGGCAGTGACATTTTTGTCTGCCCAAATTTTGCGCGGTGATTTTAACTCTTGTTTAATGATTTGGCAATAAGGACAAGCGTGGTTTTCTTTTTCGTAAAGTTGGGCGCAGAAATTTTCTTCTTCCACGTCAGCCGGAGTAATCGCGGTTGCGAAAATTTGTGAGTGAGCATGGAGAATTGAAGCGCCGGCCTTGGAACCTTGATTTTTGAAACAAAGAATATATTCTAAGTTTTTGTTTTTAGCTAGGACGGCGGTACGGCGAGCGAACATTTTTAGGACATTTTCTATTTCCGATACGCTTAATTCGCCGAGATTAATATCGTGTTTAGGCGTGTCTACAATTACTTCTTGAGTACCGCAAGCGCGTGGATTGTCTAGAGTGACGGCTGGAAAAATATTTTTTAGCGCTATGGTTTGCCATTTTTTACTCGAGCCGATTTTGTCAATAATTTTTTTGGGATCAATGCTTTCCGGACAAAATTGGCAGTCAGCGTCTTTGGTGACGACGGTTTTTTCTTCAATATCACGAGGGCGCATCGCTCGGCTAGGCGTAATCAAAACAAAGCGGTTCAGAAAATAGTCTTTGCGGATCTCTGACGAAGGTTTTAGCTTTGAGCTTGAAGCTTTTAGATTTATGACTTTATTTTTCATGAGTATATTATAACAGAAAAGGTGTAGAAAATAAAATTAAAAATTATTTTTGTTCTAGCATTTTCCAATTCATTTCAAAGATGCTTTTTAGGGTGTTGTAAATTTTTTCACTTTCTATAATTAGGCCGATTTGTTCTTTAAAGGCCATAATGCCAATATTATTTTTGCCGTAGAGATTTATTTCCACTTCCAAGGGAAACAGTTTTTGGTCAATTAGCTTGGTTTGCCGTAAATGTTTTTGGTCAAAGGTTTTTACCTTTTTTAAGTACTCGTTATTAGGTGCAATAGATCTTTGCCAAATTTTTTTCTCTACCCTCTTTTTTACATAGTCCTTCCATAAGTATTCAATATCAAAATAATTGACTGCGTCTAAAGATAGCCAGGCTAAAGTTTCGCTTTTGGGGTATTTTAAAGTGTCTCTATAAACTTCCTTTATTCCGTCAATTCCTTCAAAAAATCTGATTTTTGGTTTTTTATCAATCAGATTAGTAATAGAGAGAATCTCAGGAAGAATTTTTAAGTATTCTTGTTTTTTATTTTCTAGATTTTCTTCTATCTTTCTGGGATCTTCAGCGTAGTAGAGATTCTTTTTCCCAGATTTTGTTAGGCCAACTAGTCCTTTATTTCTTAAGGACTCAATTACATCGTAGAGAGTGGTTCTTTTTATTTTAGTTTTTTTGGAAATTCTTTGAATTGTAGTTTCGCCCAATTCTAAGATAGCCAAGTAGGTGCTTGATTCTTTTTCTTCAAGAATACCAATCTTTTTAAGTTTATTAGAAAGCATAAGAAAGTGATATTTTTTGTCGGGTGAAGGGTCAACTTTTATATTATAGGATATTGTAAAATATGTCAATAAAAATAGGATTTTTTGTGAGTATATTTTTTAAAATAATTTTTTCGCCGAAAATTCAGACAAATTTTTGAATAAAGAATATTATTGCTAATTGCTCATTTAAATCATAAAAACAAGGAGGTTTTATGAAGAAAAGAATCGCGCTTGTGTCATTTGGCGTCGGAACAGGCGAATTCTCGCAGTTTGGAGAATTCTTGTTAAGCGCGACGGTTGCGCTTTACTATCTGAAAGAAGCCTTAGAGAGGGCTGGTTTTGAGATTTTGATTTTAGATCAGCCGGCGAGCAAAGACTTAGTTGAAGCGAAGATGCTTGGGCAGTTATTGGATTTTAATCCAAGGGTTGTTCTCTTTTCTCAGTTTTTCTCCACTCGCATTCAGGTTCGTGATTTTATCACGAAACTCAAAGAAGCGGGGGTTAGCTGTTATTTTGGAGTCGGTGGCCATGACGCAACGTTCCATAGCTTAGTTTCTCCGGCTAGCTATGAAATGTTTGACCTGGTTTTTCAGGGACCGGTTATGAAGAGTATAATTCCGTCTCTAGAGAAACTCATTATAGCAAAACACGCGCCACAGGTTTTTGTTAATAGCCTTGGTGAAACAGAGAACCCCGACCTTTTGCCGGCAATCAGTCATTCGGATTATTCCAGTAAGGTAGGTTTTCTTAAAACTTCTGAAGGATGCCTAAGGGAGAATTGTGGCTGTGGTTTTTGCACCACCCCACAATTTTGTCCGACTGGCTGGCGCCCAAGGAGCTTGGCGTTAGTAACGGAGGAAATCAAGAATCTAAAGTCGTCGGGGAAAAAGTTTGTGTTTATCACCGATGATAATTTTCTTGGTTTTTCTCAAAAACATCTCTTCCGCGGGCATGAAATAATCATGGCTTGTCGCACCGCTGGTTTAAAGCTAATGATTATGACTAGGCCGGAGAGAGTTTTAGCTGCGTATAAAAAAGGTTTCTTAGCTCTCTGGCAAAATACAGTTTTTCGCGTTTTTATCGGCGTAGAAAACGGTTCTCCCAGTGGGTTGCAAAAGCTGGGAAAAGTCGCGGGTCGAGAGTATTTGAAGATTTCTGGAGAGGCTATTCAACGGCTAAAGGAAAATAAGATAGCGCCATTTTTGGGCTATATAAATTTTCCTGGGGTTGAAACAGTTTTTCAGGAGCTGGAGGAGAGCGCCAAATTTCTTCACGATCTTGGCGAATCCGATATGACCGCCCTCAGTCAAAATCTTAGGCCTTATGAAGGCACGAAGGTTTTTGAAAAATTTGGTGCTTTACACGTAAGCGCAAAAGGGAGCGAGCTGATTTATGATTTTTTGGATCAGCGCGTGACCAAGTTTCATCGTTTTTTGTTTTCTCTTCGTCCGGTGACGGACGAGATGGACAACTTGGTCTTTAGTCTTACGGACTACGTATACATCTTCCGACCGAACACTGCCTTAGTCGCAAGTTTTTTGCTTATAAAGCAGGCTTGGAGCGACTTGACTTACAATTTTTTTATCAAGGCGCTTCAGTCTTTCCGCGACAGAAGAGAGGTTGTTGGTTGTGAAGAGTTTTACGCGACAACCGAATCACTCGCTTTTCAAAGCCGAGTTTTGCTTTCAGAAATGAAAGAGCGGTTTGGTTAGAAATCTTCGCATCACCGGCGGGAGCTCAAAAGCTCCCGCCATTTTTTATAGCAAAGAAAAAAACAAAGACGTCCGATGTCTGCGAGACATCGGACGTCTTTTTGCTATATATTATGTGATACGTGTCGTGTGATTAGTATCGGCCTCTTCCGCCTCCACCAAATTTACTGCGTCCACTATCACTTCTTGGCGGTCGCCCACCGCCGAAAGTTCCACCACCTTCTTGTTTGCCTTTTTCGTCTTTCCAGAGAGGGGCGTTTTCAGGCATGTCTTTCATGGTTAGATTGATACGTCCTTGGTCGTCAACTTCTTTGATTTTTACTGTCACCATATCGCCGACGTTCATGAAGTCGCTTGGTTTGCCTATGCGGTAAGGAGCAAGTTCTGAGACGTGAACCATGCCGTCGTGTCCAGGAGTTAATTCTACAAAAGCGCCGAAGTCTAAGAGACGAACGACTTTGCCGGTGTAGATTTCGCCGGCTTCAAATTCGTGAACGATTTCTTTGACTCGGCGAACCGCCTCGGCGCACATTTCTGAATCAGTGCCGGTGATCATCACTAAGCCGTCATCATCAATATCAATTGAAACTCCGGTGACAGCGATAATTTCATTAATAATTTTTCCGCCGGGACCGATAACCGCGCCGATTTTATCCGGCTTGATATTCAAAGTGTAAATTCTTGGAGCATATTTTGACAATTCTTCACGAGGCGCGGAAATGGCTGACTTTAGAACTTCCAGAATTTGATTAAGAGCAGTGCGTCCTTGAGTTAAAGTTTTTGCCATTATTTCTTCAGTCAAACCGGTTGTTTTAGTATCTAATTGGATAGCAGTTAAGCCGTCAGCTGTGCCGGTCATTTTGAAATCCATACCACCATTACCATCTTCCAAGTCTTGCAAATCAGTGATCACTTCCCATTTGCTCATGTCTTTATTTGATGCCAAGCCCATCGCAATACCAACTACGGCTTTTTTGATCGGCACGCCGGCATCCATCAAAGCGAGAGTAGAAGCGCAAGTGGCGCCCATAGAAGATGAGCCGTTGGAACCTAGAGTTTCACTGACTACGCGGATGGTATAAGGAAAATCTTCCTTGGCCGGTAGAACCGGAACTAAGGCTTTTTCTGCCAAAGCACCATGGCCGATTTCTCGGCGACCAACACCGCGCATTGGTTTAGCTTCGCCCACGCAATATGGCGCAAAATTATAATGATGCATGTAGCGTTTTTTGCCTTGTCCTTCCAAGCCTTCTAACATCTGTTCCATTCCCGGAGAACCGAGAGTGACAATAGACATAACCTGAGTTTCACCGCGTGAGAATAATCCAGCGCCGTGGTTTCTCGGTAGCATTTCTACGTCAGCCGATAAAGCGCGGATTTCATCAAGTTTCCGTCCGTCAACGCGTTTGCCTTCGTTGACAATAGCGTTAGTCACTTCCTCTTCAACCATTTCTTCCACTAACTCAGCGACTGCCTTAGCGCGTAAATCTTTGTGAATGCCTTGGCTGAATAAATATTCTTTTAGCTTATCTTTGATTTCTATAATTGCTAATTTGCGTTCGCCTTTGGTGTAATAAACTTGATCAAACAAAATCGGTTTGATATTTTGTTCCAGCCAAGCGCGAGCGATTTGAAAAACTTTTTCTGCCTCTTCTTTTTTAACAATATCATCTTCGTCAATTAATTTTTTGACTTCTTTTTTTTCTTTGACTGAACCAATTTCAGACTTCATCTTTTTTATTAATTCAATCGGTGCTTGCATTTCTTTTTGCCCCGCCATTAAGGCTTTGAGCATTTCGGATTCCGGTACTTCGTTGGCTGAGGCTTCAATCATGATTACTTTTTGGTCAGTTCCGGCAACAATTAAATCAAGGTCGCTGGTTTCGCGATCTTTGTAAGTTGGGTTGAAAACAAAACTGCCTTCAACGCGTCCGACGCGAGTACAACTAACCGGGCCATTCCATTCCACGCCGGAAATAGAGAGAGCAGCGGAAGCAGCGACTAGAGAAACAACATCATGGTCATTTTCCTGGTCAACTGAAAGCACCGTAATTACCACTTGCACGTCTTTACGTGAAGATTGATTAAACAAGGGACGAATCGCGCGGTCAATCATCCGACCGGTTAAAACTGATTCATCAGAAGGACGACCTTCGCGTTTGATCCAGCGTGAGCCTTTGATAATGCCGGCAGCATAAAGTCTTTCTTCGTATTCAACCATCAAGGGAAAGAAATCAATCCCTTCTCTTTCGGTTTTTGATTCAACGACAGTGGCCATGACGACAGTGTCGCCATATTGAACAACGACAGCCGAATCAGCTTGCAAAGCTAATTTGCCGGTTTTGATAGTGAGAGGACGGCCAAGCCACTCAGCGGAATACGTTTTTTCTGTATTCATAATTTTGTGCAGAAATTCCAAATAACAAGTTCCAATTTCCAAATAAATTTCAAATTTCAAATGACATAAATAAAATTGTAATTTGGAATTTGTTTTTTGTTTGTTATTTGGATTTTGTAATTTGGGATTTTTCGTTCGTTGGCCATCAGATTGGAGCCTATTAGTAGCGCTTGAACAATTCAAAGCGTACAAATCAGCTGTGTATCTAACGGCCAAGGTTTATTAAAATTAAATATTAAAAATAAAATATAAAAAATTAGTGAAGGGTTCGGGGTTCTTCTAGCGCTTCGTCAATAATTCCTTGACCAACAGGCGCGGCGTCATCTTCTTGCTTGGTGTGTGGTTGGAATTCTGGCCAATCGCCTTTTGTTACTGCAGCGGGTTTTTTACCCATTCCTTTAGTTAAGTATTCTTCCCCGAAAAGACCTTGATATAGCAAATGAGCCGTCTCTCTGTACTCTCTTTTTTTATTTTCTTTTGTGAGCGATTCAATTAAATCATTAATTGACGGCCAAAGTGAAGAATAGGTAGGAAATTTTTTGGCAAAACGAGCCATGTCGTCAACGTTGATTTTTTCCCTATAGTTAAATCCAAAATCTAAAGCATGCGCAATCATTGCTCTGATTTGAGGCTCTTTCTCGGGGTTGTCTTTTAAAACTTTTACGAGTTTAGCAAATTGTATCAATTCTTCCTGGGGAGTTGAGGTGTCTTCTTGATTTTTGCCACCGACGGAACCATTAGGGTTGTATTTTAACACTTCTTTCAAAGAAAGCTCGTCTTCTATGTTGGTTCCTAAAGCGTTCACAACAAAAGATATTCCTTGCGGAGTTTCTTTAATTCTAGCGATTTCATAGCGTATCTCATCAACCGTTATTTTGCCCCCAACTTTAAATTTTTGCTTGATTTCTTCAAGGTTAAAGCTTGGTGTTCTTTGCGTGAATAGAGCTTTGAAAAAACTCATATTTTATCTTAAGTATTTTTTGTTATCGCTCAAGTTAATGAAATCGTCTGCTTCTTCTACTAGCTTGGATGAAGCGGTTTGGCGGAAGGCGACGATTTCTACGAGACAGCCTTTGGTGTTTTGGAGATAATTAAGAAGTGGCAAGTAGTCACCATCTCCTGTCACCAGAACTATCACGTCCAGTTTTTCCGCTAATTTAATCGCATCTACAGCAATACCCACATCCCAGTCGGCTTTTTTTTGTCCGCCGGCGAAGATTTGCAATTCTTTCATTCTGACTTCAAAACCTTGTTGGCTCAAAGCTTCAAAAAAAGGCATTTCATCTTCTGACTCGGTTTTGATGGCATAAGCAATGGCGCGAATCAGTTTTCTCCCGGCCACGGCTTCTTTTAAGACTTCCTGAAAATTCACCCGTTTGCCAAATAAATTTTTGGCCGAGTGATACATATTGGAAACGTCTACCAAGACGCCAACTCTTTGCTCCTTGTGTTTGATCATAATAATATAATGCGAAAATATAATGCGAATCTATAAATCGTATGCGAATGCCTCAAATACGATTAGGGCAGTCTAAAAGCTTAAAGCTAAAACCTCAAAGCTCTTGTGTTTAGTCTTCTTCCAAAGCTTTTTGCTTGGCTTCTTCTTTTTCTTCTGCTTCTT
>Ga0172379_10008468_pt1 | contig 12932 bp, 10 predicted proteins | sample GrowelOW334metaG_FD_119756 | JGI IMG/M metagenome (GOLD analysis project Ga0172379, IMG submission 119756) | Groundwater microbial communities from an aquifer near a municipal landfill in Southern Ontario, Canada - Groundwater well OW334 metaG | ecosystem: Environmental > Aquatic > Deep... | reverse complement strand
AGCCATGGTTAATAGTAAGGATATCCTGAACCTTAAATCGTTATATTACTTTCCACAAATCTGGGATACGTTCGCCTATTTTGCCGCCAAGTCCAATATTTTCCTGGCCATCATTGTCATTTTCCTGATCGGTAATGAATATTCCTACAACACCTTTCGTCAGCATGTCGTCAACGGGCTTTCAAGGCAGGAACTGCTCAACGGCAAGATGCTGGTCATTTTTGGAATAGCCTTGGCCAATACCCTGATGGTTCTGGTTTTCGGCATCATTTTCGGAATTATATATTCCTCAGGATATACTTTCCAGGATGTCTATTCACATGTATACATGCTGGGGATTTATTTTATCCAGGCTGTCAGCCACATGATTGCTGCCATGATGATCGCGGTTTGGCTTCGGAACAAGACTCTGGCCATTGTGGTACTTATTGTATATCAGTATATTCTGGAACCAATCATCCGTTTGTTGGTAAATAAGTTCGTCCTGGCCAAACTTGGATTATTCTTTCCCATGCGTGTCATTGTGCGCCTGACCCCAATGCCGGATATCGCGATCACCGAATTGTTTAAGGCTAACACCAGTTTCAAGGAAATGGCCCTGACCCTGCCGCTGTGGGCCAACCTCTTGCTCGCCCTCGGATATAGTATGATTTTTTACCTGATCACAAGGGCGATACTGGTGCGGAGGAATTTGTAGGACATTGAGACGATGAGACTTTGAGACGTAGAGAAAGTTAAGAGGGGTTAAGAGAGGTTAAGAGAGGTTAAGAGAGGTTAAGAGAGGTTAAGAGGTTATAGGTTAAGATAAGAGGTTAGAGGTTATTTAAAAATAATATTCTGGTAGGATTACGGGGTCCCCGCCCGGCGAAATCCTGCTGGCGTGACACGGTCCCCGCTGCGGAGATTCTACTAGTGCGACAGGGTCCCCGCCTGGCGAAATCCTGCTGGCGTGACGGGGTCCCCGCCTTCGGGGGGATGACACTGCTGCCGATCATAACCCGAACCATCTTACCTCTCTTAACCTCTCTTAACCCCTCTTAACCACTCTTAACCACTCTTAACCTCTCTTAACCTCTCCTCCACCTCACCCTCCTGCTTTGCGATAGTATGCCTGCAACGGTTACATAAACCGGGTATAGAAGCTGGGCGGGAATCAGCCAGATGATCAGATTTGCGCAGTCGAAAAACTTCATGGCGGCAATCAGGATCGGAAAATCAGTGATGATCTTAATTAATAGAAGTATAGCGAAGAAATAGATTGGAACCATTCCAAACAGAGCCAGGATGAAGGATGCCAGGATCTCAAGATTGGCCATAAAAACCAGCAAAGTGGTGAGGATCATAAAAGCATCCTTGTATCCGCTGGCTTTGGATGCCCATCTTTCACGCTGGCGCAGGAATCCGGAAAGCGACCCTGCTGGCTTTGATCGGACGATTGCATCCGGATTCAGCACATAGCGGATTTTTTTACCGGATAGCTTCTTCATTGCCTGAAGGAGAAATACGTCATCACCCGATACAAAACGGTCATCAAGATCATGGACAATGGAACGGTAATCGGTTGCCCTGACACCGATGTTCGGCCCCTGGGCCATTACCGGCCGGCCAATGCCGGCAGCCCCGATAGAGGAGGCCACAAGACTCAGATATTCAAGTTTTTGTATCTTTTCAAAGGGGGAGAGGGCCGGATCAATCACCACAGGTCCTAAAATCAGGTCGCTGCCAGTATCGTTAAAAAACTTTGCCATGGTCAGGACCCAGCGCTCTGGCGGACGGCTGTCGGCATCGGTGAGAAGGATAAGTTCGCCGGTGGCCAGTTTCATTCCTGCTTTTAGAGCAGCTTTTTTACCTTCGGCCCTGTCCAGCAGGTTGATAAAATGCATATTGGCATATCGACGGGTCAGCTCTTCAAGAATTTCAACCGTTGCATCCGTTGAATGATCATTGATCCAGATAATCTCCAAAATTTCCTTTGGGTATAGCTGGCTGTTGAGCAGGACAGCGAGTTGGCGGATGTTTCCAACTTCATTTCTGCACGGGATGAGAATACTGATGCGCGTGACCGGGATTTTCCGGCCGGGGTGGTAGCGTTTGGTACGCAGCCAGCCTGTGAAGAAGCCAAGAACCAGTATGGAGTAAATCAGCAGAATGACAAGAGCCTGAATGACAAGTGGGAGCGACATACCATATGGGTTACTTGTTGGCCACGATGTTTCCGGTGGGTTCAACCGTTTCAAGATGTATCTTCCTCAGCAAAACCAGCCCTATCACGGCCGGGATCATAATATTGATCATCCAGATGAGGAATGTGGTAAAAACAATGGCCGGTATGTCTGACGTATATGGCCCGAGGATCAGGATTGACACCGAACCTCTCACCCCCAGATCGCCGACCGTAGGTACCGGAACAAAATGAAGGATCAGCTGAATCAGGGCAACGGCGGAAAGGCCCGTAAAGGGAGGTATATGTATCCCGAAGAAGTGCAGGATGAGGTAAAACTGAGTGATGTAAGTCAGGAATTTAATGGTCGAGAACAGGAGTAAAAAGGATTTGTCGGCGCCGGAAACACCCTGAAGGGCATTCAGGAAGGAGTGAAATACCTTGAGCCATCTGAACCGTTGAAAGTAACCTGAAAGGCGGTCGATGCTGAAAAAGAGGATGACAAGAATGAGTCCGGCCGTAATAGAAACCGCCAGGGTCAGCATCCAGGAATCGTGCTGATAGGATAACAGATAATCATTTGAGGGGAGGTAGGTGGCTGCACCAATAAGCCCAAGGGTGATAGTCACGACCATCTGGGCGAGGATGCAAAGAAAGGTGTGGCCGGTACCCGCAAGCCGGTTGCCGGGCTTGAGAATCAGTCCCCTCGTGATAATATCACCAATGCGGTTTGGAGTGGTTATAGCCATGGTAAGGCTTGATAAAACGCCTGCCATCGCTTTGAGGTAGGACACCGGCTCGAGCCGGTTAACCAGCCGCTGCCATTTGATCGCTTCAGAGGAAAAATTCACGAAAATCAATAATACGGCTGCCGCAAGGTAGAAAAGCCGGTTGCCCCGAAAAGCTTCTGAAAACCGCTGTCCGGCCTGGTCCCAATGTTCGAATGTAGCCAGCCGGTAAACTAGGTAAGCTAAGGCAATAACAGCCAATAAAACTTTTATTATGTTTCCCTGTATCTTACTGATTTTCAAAATAGCTAGTTTTGTGGTCTGTTTTAAGGAAGGTAAATATAAAAATATTATCAATATCCGGAGCGCTTGTCATCCCCGCGAAGGCGGGCCGCCCGTCACGCCAGCAGGATTTCATATTACCAAATTCATGTCAAAACGCGTCAGACCAAAAAAATACCTCGGCCAGCATTTCCTTACCGATATTCCGACCGCCCACCGGATAGCAGATGGACTCGGGGCCCAGGATGGAGGCCTGGTGCTGGAGGTAGGTCCGGGAATGGGCGTTTTAACAGGGCGGTTGTTGGAACGCTTCGGGGAAAGACTTTGGGTAGTGGAAATTGATACTGAGTCGGTTGAGTATTTGACGGAAAAGTTCCCAACCCTGATTCCCCGAATCCTGTCGGAAGATTTTTTAAAACTTGATCTCGCAAAATTCACGGAGGGTCCGATATCAGTGATCGGGAATTTTCCCTATAACATCTCATCACAGATCCTGTTTCATTTGCTGGATTACCGGGAAAAGGTGATGGAGATCACAGGAATGTTCCAGCGGGAGGTGGCCCAGCGGCTTACTGCCGGTCCTGGCGGCAAGGAGTACGGGATCCTCAGCGTCCTGATGGGTGCATTCTACCATTCTGAATATTTGTATAGTGTTCCTCCGGATGTTTTCATGCCACCGCCAAAAGTTACTTCAGCGGTCATTCGCTTTGTGCGGAAAGCTGATATTTCTTTACCGGCTTCACCGGTCACTTTTAAAATGGTGGTGAAGATGGCCTTTAATCAAAGACGCAAAACGCTGCGCAATGCGCTGTCGGCCATCTGGTCCGACGACCTGGAATCGACCGGCTACGGGAGTTTGAGGGCGGAGCAGCTTAGTGTGGAGCAATTTTTGGAACTGGCCGTTAAGGAAGATCAGAGGAAGGTCAGCGGTCAATCGTAGGTAAATGAGCGGTTGCTCCCAGAGGCCGGCATGGTACCGAAGCCGGTCCCCGCCTTCGCGGGGATGACACTGCTATCGATGTTGCTTCCGTCCCCCGATCTTTCTTCCGTCCCCCGATCTTTTCTTTCGCTTCACGCCTCACGCTTCACGCTTCCTACACCGTCGCAATCGCCACCACCGGGCTGAGTCTCGATGCCCGCCAGGCCGGTGCAAATCCGGCAATGATACCAATGATGGCAGAAATGGTGAGGCCAATGGCGATATTATTCAAACCGAGCACGATCTTGAAATCCATCATGGAATTAGCGACGAGGGTACCTAAAAATATCAGGACCAGTCCGAACATTCCCCCCATCAGCGACAGGGCGACCGCTTCAAAAAGAAATTCAAAAAGGATGAAAATATTGCGTGCGCCAATAGCCTTTTGAATGCCGATAATCCGGGTTCGTTCGCGCACCGAGACAAACATAATGTTAGCAATACCGAATCCGCCCACCAGGATTGCAAAACCTCCGATGATAAACCCGGCAATATTCAGGGTAACCAGCAACTGGTCGAAGGCATTGGAGATCATCGACATAGTGTTCAGGGCAAAATCGTCCTCCTGCATAGGTTTCAATTTCCTTATCGATCGCATGATTCCGGTTAATTCGTCGACCATCTCATCGATCGGAACGCCGGGTTTTGCTTTAACCATCAAGGTGGGACGAGCATTCGAACTGCGGATATTGATCAGAGTCCGTGCATAATTGAGCGGGATAATCGCAATTTCGTCATGACTTCCCGCATTGATTCCTTCTCCTTCTTTTTTGAAAATACCCACCACAGTGACCTTAGCCGATGCAATCTCGAATGATTTGCCAACCGGACTTTCCCCCGGGAACAGGTCATCGGCAATTTTCCGGCCGATCACGGCGACATTTTTACCGCTGCGGAACTCCGAAAGTGAAATGAACCGCCCTTCATCAACCTCGAAAGAGCGTATTTTTTCATATTCGTCTGAAACGGAAAGAATGGTTCTGTCGGTGATCGAATTGTTCTTATAACTCAGCGTCCTTTGCCCCTGGATGGTGAATGCAGCGGATTCAATAGTCGTTGCGCGCCCTGTAATTTCGGCCATCTCGCGCAATTCCGGTTCAGGCCGCTGTAAATATTTCCACCATTGAAAGCCGGGGCCGAACATGATAGGCCATTTCTGGATATAGACAACGTTATCTCCTAATTCCGATATATTCTTCTTAATCGTCCGTCCAAGGGAATCCACTACCGTAAATACCGAAACTATGGCAAAGATCCCGATGGTGATGCCGAGGAGGGACAGTATGGTGCGGAGTTTATTGGAAACCAGGGAGTGAACTGCGAAAGCGACACTTTCGCGAATGATTCTGACCCAGATTACTACCGCTTTGATTCCGTGCTTCATAAAAAGCAAAAATAGTGTTTTTTTTAGGCATTGGAGCCGGAAGGTGAGTGTTTAATGAACCTAATTTTAGTAAATTTGCCGAATTAAAATTTATCAGGGTGGATAAGGAAAAGCAAATAAGAAGTGCGCTCATTTCTGTTTACCATAAAGATCATCTGGACGGGATTGTCAGAAAGTTGCATCAGTTGGGTGTTTCGCTGATCAGTACCGGTGGTACCGCAGATTTTATTGAATCATTGGATGTTCCGGTTAAAAGGGTTGAAACTCTGACTGGTTATCCAAGCATTCTCGGAGGCAGGGTTAAAACATTGCATCCCAAGATTTTCGGTGGGATATTGGCACGCCGGAACCATGTATCTGACAGCAAGAGTTTGGAATCGTGGGATATTCCTGAAATTGACCTGGTGATTGTTGATCTTTATCCTTTCGAGCAAACCGTGGCTTCCGGAGCCGAACTGCCTGAGATTATTGAAAAAATTGATATCGGCGGGATTTCCCTGATACGCGCGGCAGCGAAAAATTATGACGATGTTGTGATTATCCCATCCAGAGAATACTATTCCACACTGACGAATCTGCTTGAGGAAAAAAAAGGGATGTCATCACTGGCTGACCGGTATGAGTTAGCCTCAGCAGCCTTCGATGTTTCCAGCGGCTACGATACGGCCATCAGTAATTTCCTCGGCGGTGAAAAACAAGTGAATTTCAGGAAGGCAGCCAGTCCCGGGAAATCCCTTCGCTATGGTGAGAATCCTCATCAAAAAGGGATATTCTATGGCGACCTCGATAGTTTATTTGAACAAATCCACGGTAAGGAGATATCTTATAACAACCTGCTGGATATAGATGCGGCGGTCAACCTGATCGATGAGTTCGGGGAAACCTCGTTTGCCATTCTGAAGCATAATAATGCCTGTGGAATTGCCTCCGCTGAAACACTTACTGACGCCTGGAAAAAAGCGCTGGCTGCAGATCCGGTTTCGGCGTTCGGGGGGATCCTGATCACCAACCGGCCGGTTACCGGAGAGGCTGCCGAAGAAATCAACCCGTTGTTTTTTGAAATCATCATTGCCCCGGGGTATGATGCCAAGGCACTCGAAATTCTTAAGCAGAAAAAGAACCGGATTATCCTGATCAGGAAACCGGGACCAACGAACAGCAAGGTTCAATTCAGGAGCCTGCTCAACGGAGTGCTGGTGCAGGACAGGGACCTGAACCGGGAATCGGCTTCCGACCTGAAACTGGTTACTCAAACCCATCCTACAGAGACGGAGACCGAAGATTTGCTTTTTGCAAATATCCTCGTCAAGCATACCAAATCGAATGCCATTGTTCTGGTCAGCAATAAACAGCTTCTTGCCAGCGGCACCGGCCAGACGTCACGCGTGGATGCCCTCAGGCAGGCGATAGCCAAGGCAAATAGCTTTGGTTTTGATCTGACTGGTGCGGTGATGGCCTCCGATGCTTTCTTTCCTTTTGCCGACAGTGTGGAGATCGCACATCAGGCTGGGGTACATTCTGTGATTCAACCAGGAGGTTCCGTGAGAGATCAGGATACCATCGACTATTGCAATACACACGGTTTATCCATGGTATTTACCGGAATCCGTCATTTCAAACACTAAAAAAAGGGAGACAAAATATGGGTCTTTTTTCCTTCTTAACTCAGGAAATCGCTATGGACCTGGGAACGGCCAATACGATTATTATACACAATGACAAGATTGTTGTGGATGAGCCTTCAATCGTGGCGATCGATGTTCAGACAGGTAAATTGTTTGCACTTGGCGATAAAGCCCGGCAGATGTATGGAAAAACTCATGACAATATTAAGGTAATCAGGCCTTTGCGTGATGGGGTCATCGCAGATTTCAATGCTGCTGAGCTCATGATCAGGGGGATGATAAAAATGATCCCTGCTAAATCCAAGTTCGGGGCACAATCCATGCGTATGGTGGTCGGTATCCCTTCGGGTAGTACCGAGGTTGAGATCCGTGCCGTCAGGGACTCATCGGAGCATGCCGGCGGCCGCGAGGTGTACATGATATATGAGCCAATGGCTGCTGCACTGGGGATCGGTCTCGATGTTCTTGCACCGGAAGGAAATATGGTGGTGGATATCGGAGGTGGTACCACAGAGATCGCCGTTATTGCCCTGGGAGGTATTGTTTGCAATGAATCCATGCGTATTGCCGGTGATGAATTCACTTTGGATATTCAGGCTTATATGCGCCATCAGCACAATATCAAGATCGGTGAAAAAACTGCGGAAGATATTAAAATGAATGTTGGAGCCGCCCTTCCTTTGCTGGTTAACCCACCGCAGGATTATATTGTCCGTGGACCGAATCAGATGACCGCCCTGCCGATCGAAATTCCAGTATCATACAGCGAACTGGCCCATGCACTGGACAAGTCACTTTCAAAGGTAGAAACGGCTGTCCTGAGTGTACTGGAACGTACTCCGCCTGAATTATACGCGGATATTGTCAATAACGGGATTTACCTCGCAGGCGGGGGCGCCTTGCTGAAAGGACTCGACAAGCGTTTATCCGATAAGATGAATATTCCATTCCATGTGGCTGATGATCCTTTACACTGTGTGGCACGTGGCACAGGTATGGCACTGAAAAACATACATCGCTTCCCGTTCCTGATGAGATAGCAGGATGAACAATGCAGAATCTCCTCCGACTCATAATCCGGTTTAGTTTCCAGATTATTTTCGTAATACTGGAGATCATCGCGCTTACGCTGGTTTTTCAGCGAAATCCCCTGCCGCATGCAAGGTTTTTCCAGTTGACGCAGGATGTCAATGGGTTTTTTTATACCCAAACCAACCATTTTATGCGGTTTTTTCACTTGACCGATGAGAATGCCATCCTGATAAACGAAAATGCACGCCTTAGAAACCAACTGGCAGCCAGACCCTTTAATTCTTCCGGCGGAGTGGCCGATTCCACGCTGCAGCGTCCGGGTTATTCCATGGAGTTCATTCCGGCTGAGGTTGTCAATAATTCCATAAACAAGCAGAACAATTATATTACATTGAATGTGGGTTACCTGCAGGGCGTGAGGCAGGATATGGGCGTAGTGGGGCCTGAAGGTATTGTCGGAGTGGTGCGCAATGTTTCGGCCAGTTACTCAACTGTTATCTCGGTCTTGAATTCTAAATTCAAAGGAAGTGTTAAACTCGCCAGCAATGATTATTTTGGGACGTTAAGCTGGCCGGGCCACAATTACAGGGAGGCCATTTTATCGGAGATTCCCGGACATATCATAGTCTATGAAGGGGAGAATGTGATCACCAGCGGATTTGGAACCATGTTCCCGGAAGGCGAAAGGGTGGGTACCGTGACAAAAGCGGACCGGACACCCGCCGGAAGCTTTTATGAGCTTACGATCAGGCTTAGCCAGGATTTCAAGAAGCTGACACGGGTTTATGTGATCAGGAATTTTAATAAGGTAGAACAGCAAACTCTGGAATTGCAGACGAATGATTGATCAATTGAACCGATATGTTTTCCGATTCTTCCTGGTGATCTTTTTCCAGGTTCTGATTTTGAATAATGTGCAATTCAGCGGATATATCAATCCCTATTTTTATATCTGGTATATTCTGGTACTTCCTTTTGACACCCCGGGCTGGGTGTTGCTGGGTACTGCTTTTTTCCTGGGTTTGGGCATCGATGTTTTTCCACAGAGCCTGGCTGGCAATGGATCAAGTTTGGGTACCCATACCGCTTCAACCCTGCTCATTGCCTTTATGCGGCCCAACGTCCTGAGGTGGATCAATCCGCGCGATGAATATGAACCGGGAACCTTTCCGGATTCAAAGAATTACGGGATACTGTGGTTCCTGGCCTATGCCATGATCATGATAGGGATTCATCATTTCGTACTTTTTTTTCTGGAGGACCTTTCCCTTCGGGATTTTCTAAGAACTTTGCTCCGGGTGATCATGAGCGGGATTTTTTCCTTGATCTTTATTCTTTTGTGGGAAGGTATCCGCTTCAAGATCTCCCGATAAAGTTTTATGCAGAATCCTAATTCAAACCGGAAGTTCATTGTGGGCGGGATGGTTCTCACCGTCGCAGCCATTTTTATGCTGCGTTTATTTTACATTCAGGTGATCGACAAATCCTACCAGCTTTCATCCAATAACAACTCCCGGCTCAGGGTCATTGAGTATCCCGGAAGGGGAATGATCTTCGACCGGTACGGAACTGTCATGGTTTCCATTGAAGCCGTTAATGATCTGCTTGTGCTGCCCCAGCAGGTAAAGCCTTTTGATACCCTTGAGATGTGCCGGATCTTATCGGTGGATCCGGTTGAGTTTCGGGAATCCTTAAAAAAGGCCAGGGATTATTCGAGGTACCGGCAGTCCGCAGTTCTTCGGCAGATCAGTCCTGAACAAATTGCCGCTCTCAATGAGCGATTGTATAAATATCCCGGATTTTCCGTTCAGATCCGCACCCAGCGCAAATATCCACGACCCATTGCCCCGCATATACTTGGGTATGTCGGCGAAGTAAACCAATCGGATATAAATAACGATTCCTATTATCAGAGTGGTGACTATATCGGTAAATCGGGTTTGGAGGAGCAATATGAGCCTTACCTGAGAGGCCGCAAGGGAATCAGTTTCATGCTGGTGGATGTTCATAACCGCCTTCAGGGAAAATTTGAAAACGGGCGTTATGATACCATTCCTGAACCGGGGAAAAAGCTGACCATTTCGATTGATGCCGGATTGCAGGAGTACGGCGAAAAATTGCTGGCCCATAAAAGGGGCAGTATCGTGGCTATTGAGCCATCCACCGGAGAGATTCTTGCAATGGTTTCAAGCCCGGCTTATGACCCGAATGAGTTGGTGGGGCGTATCCGGGGAAAGAATTTTGAGCGATTAATGAACGATAGCCTGAACCCCCTTTTTAATCGGGCGACCATGTCGCGCTATTCACCGGGTTCCATATTTAAAGTAGTACAAGCCTTGGTGGCATTGCAGCTTGGAGTGGTTGATGAATTTTACAGCGTCGACTGCAATAAGAGTATCATTGGCTGCCATAATCATCCGAATGCCCACGGTTTGCGAGAGGGTATCCGCTATTCATGCAATCCCTATTTTTATAACGTTTTCAGGAGGATCATCCTTCAGGGTAAAAGTACCAGCCAGTTCCAGGATAGCCAGATCGGATTGAAGAGTTGGTATCAGCTGGTTTATCCCTTCGGTTTAGGACAGGTGCTGCCCACGGATCTTCCCGGCATCAAACCAGGACTGCTTCCCGATGTTGCTTATTATGATAAGTGGTATGGGGCTAATCGCTGGGCATTCAGCACCATCTATTCGAATTCCATCGGCCAGGGAGAGGTAGAAACCGTACCGATACAAATCGCAAATCTTGCTGCGATCATAGCAAATCGCGGATTCTATTATGTTCCCCATTTCATAAAAGCCATCGAAGGCATGGATACCATTCCTCAGAAATTCAGGGAGCCCCAGCACACAACCATCGATCCCAAATATTTTGATATTATATCCGATGGGATGGAGGGGGTTGTTTATGAGCCGGGTGGAACGGGTTCAAGGGCCCAGGTTCCGGGAGTCGTCGTGTGCGGAAAAACCGGAACGGTTCAGAATTCGGGTGGCAAGGAAGATCATTCCGGATTCTTCGCTTTTGCACCCAAGGACCGGCCACGCATCGCCATAGTATCTTATGTCGAGAATTCCGGTGCCGGGGGGGTATATGCGGCAACGATAACCAGTTTGATGATTGAAAAGTATCTGAACGGAACGATTACCCAAACGGAGAAAGAGCGGATAATCTTAGAATACCAGCAATTCTGATGGCAAACCCGAGAACAAGCTTCATTGCGCGATTGGATTGGCTCACCATTTTCCTCTTCCTGGCCATGGTTGGCTTCGGCTGGATGAACATTTTTGCAGCCACGCAAAATGAAGGGACTTCGGGATCGATATTCGACTTTACACAGCGCTACAGCAAGCAGTTCTATTATATACTGACGGCTTTTGTCATCGCCATCCTGACCCTGACGATCGATGGCAAAGTCTGGAGTTTCTTCTCTTTCCCGATTTTTGCCCTCACCCTGCTAATCCTGCCGATTACCATTCTGATCGGAAAAGAAGTCAATGGAGCAAGAGCCTGGATATTTATCGGCTCATTCACCCTCCAGCCAGCAGAGTTTGTGAAATTCGCCACAGCCTTGGCTTTGGCCAAGGTGCTGTCGAGATATAATTTCCAGATCCATAAACCCAGAAATTTGCTGACTATCGGAGTGATCCTGGGATTACCGATCATGCTGATCCTGCTCCAAAAGGACACTGGAACTGCCCTGGTATTCCTGGTCTTTGTACTTGTCCTTTTCAGGGAGGGCCTGTCATGGGTGGTGCTATTCGTTGCCGGACTGGCCATCGTCCTGTTTGTCCTGACCATGCTTGTTCCCTTACCGGTTTTGCTTCCGTTAATCAGCGTGATTGCCCTTTCGCTTACCTGGTTGTATCAAAGGAATTTCCGGTTTTTCAATTACGGGGTACTGACACTCGGGGCATTATTTGGACTAGCCATACTTGCATCGCGTTACCTTGGACAGGAATGGTCGGTGGCAAGGCTGTTTTTTATCGCTTCGGTCATTGCTTTTACCATCTGGTTAACCATTATTCTGCGTAAAAAGCATAACCCATTGCTGCTTATCCTCTTTACCTGGATGGGTGCCATGATCTTTATCTTTTCTGTTGATTTTGTTTTCCATGAGATCCTGCAAACCCATATGCAATCGCGTATCAATACGATACTCGGACTTGAAAGCGATCCCCTTGGTGTAGGATATAACCTGAACCAGTCGAAAATAGCCATCGGATCAGGAGGATTTTTCGGAAAGGGTTTTCTTCAGGGAACACAAACCCGCTTCAATTTCGTACCCGAGCAAAGCACGGATTTTATCTTCTGTACGGTCGGTGAGGAGTGGGGCTTTCTCGGCAGCCTGATGATTTTGGGTATGTTTTCAGGACTAATCATCAGACTGATCATATTGGCTGAACGTCAAAGATCTACGTTCTCAAGAGTTTATGGTTACAGTGTTGCGTCTATCCTGTTTTTTCATTTCGCGATAAATATTGGTATGACCATCGGTTTTGTCCCCGTCATCGGGATTCCCCTGCCATTCTTCAGTTATGGCGGATCCTCCCTGTGGGCCTTTACCCTGATGTTGTTTATTTTCCTTAGGCTGGACACAGACCGCTATACCATTGTTTCCTGAACACAGATTAAAATCATGATTCGGTTTGTCCTAAACATATATATTTACGGCATTATAAAAATGTTAAAACAAGATTAAGGAGGATTTATGTCCAGAAAAAGAATCATTATCATCGGTGCT
>Ga0172379_10008467_pt1 | contig 12934 bp, 14 predicted proteins | sample GrowelOW334metaG_FD_119756 | JGI IMG/M metagenome (GOLD analysis project Ga0172379, IMG submission 119756) | Groundwater microbial communities from an aquifer near a municipal landfill in Southern Ontario, Canada - Groundwater well OW334 metaG | ecosystem: Environmental > Aquatic > Deep... | reverse complement strand
CTCCTTCATCTGCGCCGGCTTCACCATCTTCAAGCCGGTGTAAACCAGAATCGCAGCCAGACACGACACCGGCATCATCCGCAGCAGCCATGGCAGCAGCAACGCCAAGCCGAGCAACCATGCGCCGTGCAAAATCGCGGATAGGCGACTAACCGCGCCAGCCTGGACATTCGCTGCGCTACGAACGATAACGCCGGTCATCGGCAATGCCCCCAACACGCCGCAGATGGTGTTGCCGATGCCCTGTGCGAATAGCTCGCGGTCGAAATTCGAACGCACGCCATCGTGCATGCGATCAACCGCCGCCGCCGCGAGCAAGGTTTCGGCGCTGGCGATAAACGCGAATGCAAACGCCGAAACGATGAGCGAGGGCGTCGACACCACGGACAGCAAGCTCGTCGGCGTCAGCCACTGAATTGACGCCAGGAGGTTGTCGGGTAACTGCACGCGGTTGACCTGCATGTCGCCGAGCTGCGCCGCGAGCGTTACGAGAATCACCGCTAGCAGCGCCCCGGGCACTAAACGCATGCTCTTTGGCCGTAACTTCTCCCAGAACATCATGATCGCGATCGTTGCCAAGCCCAGAATTGCAGCCTGCACCCCAACACCCGTCGCGAAAACGCTCAGAAAACGCGCCGGCAAACCGGCGACGTTATCGAGGCCATGGGCATACGGCTTGGCATCGAAGACAACATGCAGCTGGGAAACGACAATCAACAGGCCAATCCCCGCCAACATGCCGTTCACAACCGCGGGCGATACCATGCGGAACCAGATGCCAGTGCGGGCAAGCCCAGCCAGTATTTGGATCACGCCCGATAACAGCACCACCGCGCCGAGCGCGGCCAAGCCGTGTTGCTGAATGACCTCGTAAACGAGCACGACCATGCCGGCCGCCGGACCGCTAACCAGCAACGGCGCGCCAGCGATAGAGCCGACCAGTATGCCCCCGACGATCCCGCTGATTAGGCCCGCCGCCGGCGGCGCACCGGACGCGATTGCAACGCCCATGCACAGCGGCAACGCGACCAAGAACACAACAACGGAGGCGAGGACGTCCTGCATCCGTCCTTTGGCCGGCTGTTTCGCCGACGCCGTTCCGGTAGCGGTCGCCATCACACCTCTCCTACTTTCTGTGCGTACCGCTCGTTCATCGCATCGTCAAAATCATCATCGCGCTGATGGTGATCGTCCAGCGCGTCATCAGCCAAAACTGCGTTTACTCGCATCGTCAAACGCGCCGGCGGGGTTGCCCGCGGCAGCTTGCTCGGATCTTTTAACGCAACCACGTCTTCGAGCATTACGAACTTACGGTGTTCGCCGCTGTAGGCTTTGATCTGCGCAGTCTCGATGTCGAAAACCCAGCCGTGGATTCCGAGTCGACCACTTGCGAGGCGCGCCGCGACAGCCGGATGCGTGCGGAGATGATCGAGTTGCGCGATGACATTTTCTTCAGTCATTGCAAGCATCGCGTCCTTGCCGTTTTCGCACTCGTAGTTTTTGTCGACGACATGTTTAGCGATGTGCGCGTGGCGGAGCCAAGCGCTAACCGCGGGGAATTCCGCAACCGCTTCCGGATTGAGTGAGGCTTTCATCGCACCGCAATCGGAATGACCGCAGACGATAATGTCGCGGACGCCGAGCACGCTGATCGCGTATTCGATTGCCGCCGAAACCCCGCCGGTGAACTGAGCGTACGGCGGCACGATATTGCCAACATTACGACAGACAAAAAGCTCGCCCGGCTCAGCCGAGGTAAAGAACTCCGGCGCCACGCGGGAATCAGCGCAGGTGATGATCATCGTGTGCGGATTTTGTGCGCGCGCCAACTTTTTTAACAGCTGCTGCTTTTCCGGAAACGTAACGCGCCGGAAGTATTCGAAACCATTGATTAGCCTATCCATGAGACCGCTCCTTTCAGTGTGTTTATTGCCAACGTTTGGGGAAACGATGCCCAGCACCGCCCGTGGCGTGCGACAAGGCATGCACTACACAGCAAGAAATTGGTTGGCCATCCGTTACTGCCGTTGCCACGGCAGGCGGATGCGCTCAGACCACCGTCAGAAATTAGGTGGTCGCAGCAACTCAGAGATATGGAGTCGCGGCGTGATCGCGTTCAAGCGTGCGAGGGTCGCCTGGGCGCCGAGGTGCATCGAAGAGGTATCGCGGTGGGGGGCGACAACGAATACTTCGTCGTCATCAATTCCCGGGGTTTCGTTATCAAACTGATTGCAACTTTCAGGACTTGAGCAATCCTTGGCATAGCCATTTGGAAGCAGCGAATCACGGCTTTCCAATGCTGACGGCAGACCATACCCCGCCGCTTGATAAACAGCACCCGCGCGGGGCTCGAACGTTGCGGCCGCCGGAAAGGTTTTGCTGATATACGCCATCTCCACCTTTGGGCTAACCATCCCAAAAACGCACAGGCACAGCAACGACGCTACCACCGCATGTAATGCGGTGCGAATGACGCGCTGTAGTTGTGTCTGAGACGGCTGGCGAATCACGGGATCAATCCAGGCTATGAAAAGTATTTGTGAAAAATATGGTCAGTCTAAATATATTTATACAAAAATCGTGCCTAAGCATTAGATCCACTTTATTTAGGTTATATACCCTTTGATTTAATTTAGTTTTTCTAATTAAATCGATTGGTATTTACTAAATATCTACACGCTATTACGACCGTCGGAAATGCCGCAAGTTCAAATTACTTTCATTTTCCTTACATTGACTAAGACGCTATTCACACAAGGGAAATTCCCTATGCCTACGTCATTTTCGCCAAACACGCTTACAGCTTGATGAATATCGTTGCGATTGGTTTCTTGACTTTACGATATCTTTTTTGAAAATCAGTATTTTTCTCTTTGCCGCTACCGAGGCCGAACTTTATTGCCTGTTTTGATTTTTATTCGCCCCCCCGACGGGCGCAGGCAGCCTGAGCAATAGCCAAATTTAGCTCTGCTAGTCCGGAAATATTTGAGGAAACTCGCTTGCTATGCCCTACTTCGGCGCAATATACAGCGCTCTGCGCCAAGAAAAATCCCACTAGCTGCTGCTGAGAGCAACCGGTGGGATTAGGAGTGTGGCCCGGAAACTGGCGCGCGTTAGTGCGTCGTCTTCTTAATCTTGGTCAAGAACTCGGCGAGAGCGACTGCCTGCACCAATTCGGCTTGCGCCTTGGCAATATCCAGATCGCTCTTCGCGTTTGACAGCTTCTCTTCGGCGCGGCGCTTCGCTTCTACTGCCAACGCCTCATCGCAATCTTTCGCGCGCATCGCAGTATCAGCCAGGACGGTTACCAGGTGCGGCTGAACTTCGAGAATGCCGCCGCCGACAAAAAACGAGTGCTCCACGCCGTCGACGCCGCGCACGCGAACTTCGCCCGCCTTCAGTCGGGTCAATAACGGTGCATGCCGAGGAGCAATACCTACTTCACCCAGCTCCGCCGGTGCGAACACCATCGCTGCCTGGCCTTGATGAATCTGGCCTTCGGCGGAGACGATGTCGATTTCTAGATGCGCCATCTTAATTCTCGCTCAGCTGCGGGGTTTACAGCTTCTTTGCTTTCTCAACCGCTTCGTCGATAGTGCCGACCATGTAGAACGCCTGCTCCGGCAGTGCATCGTGCTTGCCGTCGACGATTTCGCGGAAACCACGGATCGTTTCTTTCAACGACACGTATTTGCCCGGCGAGCCGGTGAACACTTCAGCAACGTGGAACGGCTGCGACAAGAAACGTTGAATCTTACGCGCGCGGGACACGGCCTGCTTATCGCTTTCCGACAATTCGTCCATGCCGAGAATCGCGATAATGTCTTTTAGTTCTTTATAGCGCTGCAACACGCCTTGAACATCACGGGCGGTATCGTAGTGCTCACTGCCGATGACGTTCGGGTCGAGCTGACGGCTCGTCGAGTCAAGCGGATCGACCGCCGGATAAATACCGAGCGATGCGATATCACGAGACAACACGACGGTGGCGTCCAAATGCGCGAACGTCGTCGCCGGAGACGGATCGGTTAAATCGTCCGCCGGCACATAAACGGCCTGAATCGATGTGATCGAGCCGGTCTTGGTCGATGTAATACGTTCTTGCAGCATGCCCATTTCTTCGGCGAGTGTCGGCTGATAACCCACCGCCGACGGCATACGCCCGAGCAGCGCGGAAACTTCGGTGCCGGCCAGCGTGTAGCGATAGATGTTATCGACGAAGAACAGCACGTCGCGACCTTCGTCGCGGAAGTACTCGGCCATCGTCAGGCCGGACAACGCAACGCGCAGACGGTTGCCCGGCGGCTCGTTCATCTGGCCGTAAACCATCGCGACTTTCGATTCCGACAGGTTCTCGCGAACGATAACCTTGGAATCCGACATTTCGTGATAGAAGTCGTTGCCTTCGCGAGTACGCTCGCCGACGCCAGCAAACACCGACAAACCCGAGTGTTCTTTGGCGATGTTGTTGATCAGCTCAAGCATGTTGACGGTCTTACCGACGCCAGCACCGCCGAACAAGCCGACCTTGCCACCCTTCGCAAACGGGCACAGCAAGTCGATAACTTTGATGCCCGTTTCAAGCAATTCGGTTGAGCCGCTTTGATCTTCATAGCTCGGCGCGTCGCGATGGATCGCCCAGCGGTGTTCGGATTCAACCGGCCCGACTTCGTCAATCGGCTCGCCGAGCACGTTCATGATGCGGCCGAGCGTCGCCTTGCCAACCGGAACCGAAATCGGCGCACCGGTGTTAACGGCGACGAGTCCCCGCTTCAAGCCGTCGGAGGTGCCGAGCGCGATCGTGCGAACGATGCCGTCGCCGAGCTGCTGCTGCACTTCGAGCGTCAGCGACGTGCCTTCGACCTTAAGCGCGTCGTAAATGCTCGGAATCGCGTCGCGGGGAAACTCGACGTCGATAACCGCGCCGATGATTTGAACGATTTTGCCGGTACTCATCGCTGTTTCTCTATCCAGAATTCGGGGATTACTGCTTAATTAAACGGCTGCTGCACCGCCAACAATTTCCGCCAGCTCTTTAGTAATGCTGGCCTGGCGGGCCTTGTTGTACGCGAGCTGCAGACCGCTGATGATCTTGCCGGCGTTATCGGTGGCCGATTTCATCGCCACCATACGCGCGGATTGCTCACTGGCAACGTTTTCGATCACGGCTTGATAAATTTGCGACTCGACATAACGCTGTAACACAGTATCGAGCAACTCGATCGCGTTCGGTTCGTAGATGTAGTCCCAATTGTCGGCTAATTTTTCGCCCTGCCCAGCAACTTCGGTCGCAACCGGCAATAGCTGCCGAACCTGCGGCCGCTGGCTCATCGTGTTCACGAATTGCGTGCCGGCGAGATACAACCGATCAATCCGGCCTTCGCGATAGGCATCGGTCACGACCTTGATCGTACCCAGCAACTGCTCAAGGTGCGGCTTGTCGCCAAGCTGAGAATTTTGCGCAACGATGGTGCCGCCGACCCGCCTGAAAAACGACAGGCCCTTCGAACCAAACACCGCGAACTCGACCTCGATGCCCTGCTCGCGCCACTCGCGCACTGCACGAACCGTCGCCCGGAATAAATTGGTATTCAGGCCGCCGCAAAGGCCGCGATCGGTCGAAACCAATAGCACGGCGACGCGCTTAACCGGGCGCTCAATCGTAAACGGATGCCGATACTCGGCATTCGCCTGCGCAAGATGGCTGATCGTGCGGAGAATTTTCTCGGCGTACGGGCGCGCGGCGCTCATGCGGAGCTGTGCGCGGCGCATCTTCGAGATCGCCACTTTTTCCATCGCACGCGTGATCTTCTGCGTGTTTTTCACGCTTTTGATCTTAGTGCGGATTTCTTTTGCGCCGGCCACGGTTCGTTCTCGCTGTGCTTAAACCTTAAAGACTGACAGTCGTCTTAAATCGACGACTGCTTCTTGAACGCGTCGAGCGCGGCTTTCAGCTCAGCTTCCAGCGCATCGTTCCAATCGCCTTTCACATTCAGCTTGTCGAGCAAGCCTTGGTGATTGGTACTGAGGAACTGCTGCATATTGGCCTCAAACATGCCGATCTTTTCGACCGGAACCATATCGAGATAGCCTTTTTCTGCCGAATACAGCGAAGCTGCCATCTGACCCACGGACATCGGCGCATATTGCTTCTGCTTCATCAGCTCGGTCACGCGCTGGCCGCGTTCCAACTGCTTACGCGTCGCTTCGTCAAGATCCGATGCGAACTGAGCAAATGCCGCCAATTCACGATACTGCGCCAGGGCCAGCTTAATGCCGCCCGAGAGCTTTTTGATGACCTTCGTCTGGGCCGCACCACCGACGCGCGACACCGAGATGCCTGCGTTCATCGCAGGACGGATACCGGCGTTGAACAAATCGGTTTCGAGGAAGATCTGGCCGTCGGTGATCGAGATCACGTTGGTTGGCACGAACGCCGAAACGTCGCCGGCCTGAGTTTCGATGATCGGCAGCGCCGTCAACGAACCGGTCTGGCCTTTAACCGCGCCATTGGTGAACTGCTCGACATAGTCAGCGTTCACGCGGGCCGCACGTTCCAACAGGCGGGAATGGAGATAGAACACGTCGCCCGGATAGGCTTCACGGCCCGGCGGGCGCTTCAACAGCAGCGACACCTGACGATAGGCAACCGCCTGCTTCGACAGATCATCATAAACAATCAATGCATCTTCGCCGCGATCACGGAAATATTCGCCCATCGTGCAACCGGAGTACGGCGCGATGAACTGCAGCGCAGCAGCCTCTGATGCCGACGCGGCGACGACGATGGTGTTGCTCATCGCGCCGTTTTCTTCGAGCTTACGCACGACATTGGCAATCGAGCTGGCTTTCTGGCCGATTGCAACGTAGACGCACTTAATGCCGGTGGTCTTTTGATTGATGATCGCGTCGATGGCCATCGCGGTCTTACCGGTCTGGCGATCGCCGATGATCAATTCGCGCTGACCACGGCCGACCGGAATCATCGCATCGACGGCTTTGTAGCCGGTTTGTACCGGCTGGTCGACTGACTGACGCGCGATAACGCCCGGCGCGATCTTTTCAATCGGGCTCGTGCCGTCTGATTCAATCGGGCCTTTGCCGTCGATCGGACGGCCGAGCGCATCGACCACGCGGCCGAGCAAACCACGGCCAACCGGCACTTCGAGAATGCGGCCGGTGGTCTTTACCGTATCGCCTTCCTTCAAATGCTTGTAGTCACCGAGCACAACCGCGCCAACGGAATCGCGCTCAAGGTTCAGTGCGAGGCCGAACGTATTGCCCGGGAACTCAAGCATTTCGCCCTGCAGCGCGTCGGACAGCCCGTGAATACGGACGATGCCATCGGCGAGCGAGACGATCGTGCCGGTATTCCGGGATTCGGTCGCAGCTTCGAAATTCTTGATGCGGTTCTTGATCAGATCGCTGATTTCGGAAGGATTCAGTTGCATCTATAAAGCCTCGGTTAACTACTTTTCAGCGGTGCCACCGGCACCGTACGAAAATTCTTAAGCTGCAAGTTGTTGCCGCAGACGGTCAAGCTCGCCGGACACTGAGCCGTCGATGACCAAATCACCTGCGCGAACAACCGCGCCGGCTAATATCTGCGGATCCGTTTTCCATTCGACGTCGACTTGCCGCATCAAACGCTTGCCGATCGCGTCGATCAGTTGCGCCTGTTGCGCGCTATCCAGCGCCACTGCAGTCGTGATTTCCACGCCAATGCGTTTTTCTGCATCAGCACGTAGCGCTTCGTATTCAGACGCGATAACCGGCGCAAGCTTCAAACGATGATATTCGGCAAGAACCTTTAGCAGATTCTGACCTTCAGACGTCAGTGCTGAGCCAAACGCTTCGATCAGCAACTGCGCCAACTGGCCGCGGCCGATCGCCGGATGGCCGATCCAAGCCGCGATCTCTGGCCGTGCAACCGCATCGGCCAGACCGGCGAGAATCGCCGACCACTCGGCGTAGCGATTTTCATCGCGCGCCAGTTCGAACACCGCTTTCGCGTAGGGCCGCGCGCTAGTCTGAAGCTCGGCCATTACACTTTCGCCGCAAGTTCAGCGATCAAGTCGGCGTGCGCACCGGCATTGATCTCGCGCTTCAGGATCTTCTCGGCGCCCGAGACCGCCAGTTCGCCAACCTGCTTGCGCAACGCATCCTTCGCCTGCGCGATTTCACGCACGACTTCGGCGTGGCCCGCAGCAACGATGCGGGTCTTTTCAGACTCGGCATCGCCGCGCGCCTGCTCGACGATCAACTGCGCCTGCTTGTTCGCCGCAGTGACGATTTCTTGCGCCTGGGTCCGCGCTTGCTTCAAGGCTTCATCGCTGCGCGACGAAGCTTCGGCAAGGGCTTTCTGACCTTTTTCCGCCGCCGCCAGACCATCGACGATGCGCGCTTGGCGCTCCATCAATGCTTTGGTGATTGGCGGCCATACAAACTTCATCGTGAACCAGACGAAGATCGCGAATACGATCATCTGGCCGACGATGGATGGGATACTGGCCTGCATGGATACGCTCCGTAAGCCGGATTGAAGGCGGTCTTACTTCGCCGCGATGGCGCTGAGCAGCGGGTTCGCAAACATCAACAACAAGCCCATGGCGACGCCGATGATGGCGACGGCGTCGAGCAGGCCGGCGATGATGAACATCTTGGTCTGCAGCATGTTGGCGAGTTCCGGCTGGCGCGCCGCGCCTTCGAGGAACTTGCCGCCGAGCAGGCCGAAGCCGATGGCGGTACCGAGTGCCGCCAGACCAAAGATGATGCCGATGGTCAGCGCGGTGCTAGCTTGGATTTGAGCGATCAGCTCCATGGGTGTCTCCGTTGTGTTCTGCGTTGAAAGCGGGTTGAAGGATTGAGCTCGTGAATATCTGCAGCTTTAGTGAGCGTCGTGATTCTCGTGCGCCATGCTCAAGTACACGATGGTCAGCGTCATAAAAATAAACGCCTGCAGGGTGACGACGAGAATGTGGAAAATCATCCAGCCTAGGCCTGGGATGATCTGCGCCCACCAGGGCAGCAGCGCAATCAGAATGAAGATCAGCTCACCAGCGTAAAGATTGCCGAACAGTCGCAAAGCGAGCGACAGCGGTTTCGCCAGATATTCAACGGTATTCAGAATAACGTTGAATGGCAGCAGCTTGGCGCCAAACGGATGCGTGAGGAACTCCTTCGCAAACCCGCCAACGCCCTTGCCTTTGAAGCTATAAACGAAAATCAGAATGAAGACCGAGATCGACAGCGCGAACGTCGCACTCATATCGGCCGACGGCACCACACGTAGATGTTCCAGACCGAGCACGTGCTCGCCGAGGCTCGGCAGCAAGTCCACCGGGAACAAGTCCATGCAGTTCCACAGAAACACCCAGCAGAAGATCGTCAGTGCGAACGGCGCAATAAAATCACGGGCGCCGTGAAAGCTATCTTTTACTGAGTTATCAACGAATTCAATCAACACTTCGACAAAGTTCTGCAGCTTGCCCGGCACGCCAGATGTTGCGCGCACTGCTGCAATGCGGAAAACTGTCAGAAAGATCACACCGAGCAGCGTTGAGAAGAACAACGTGTCGATATGCCAAGCATCAAGGGAAATAAAGCCGAGGTCGTGCGATGACGACAAATGCATCAAATGATGCTGGACGTATTCCGCAGGTGTTTTGGCCGCTTCGGCTTCAGCAGTCATCACGTATCCCAGAGCAAGGCAAACCAGTAAACCGACAATGACACCGCAAACGTTGCGATCAGCGGCACGAAATTGTTCCCGAACAACTTTACAGCGACCGCGAATAGCACGACTGCCAGGAGCAGCTTGCGCATTTGCGCTCGATAAAAATTCCTCACTGCAACCTGCGGATCGTCGACACGGACTCCGAATGTCTTCAACCCTGCATACAGCGTCAGCAGTGCAGCAATTCCCCCGCCGCTACCCGCTGCCAACCCGGCCTTGGGGTTTTCAATCAAGGCCCAGGAGACTGCAGCAAGTAAACCGATGACGAGCTGAAATAGCGCGATTCGTGTTGCGACCTTCATGCGGGCCTTTCTGGCTTCGCTTCGTGCTGCGCTACGTTTAGCAGGTCGATTATAAACAGCAGAGCGGCGCGGCTCAAGTCCAAGTAGTGCATATACACCCAAAGTCGCAGTTATTTGTTGCCATTGTGCAGCGAAAAACCAAATTTCAGCCTTTCATGTAATGCCCAATCAGGCGCGTTACGATGCTGCGCGGCAACAATGCGGTTAGCGCCGCAGAGGTCTTGTTGAGGCTGCCGGGGATGACCAACCGCCGCCGCGCGTGCAATCCCTCCAACGCGCAGCGCACAACGAACTCAGGCGTTGCCATTGCCGCCTTCGGTACGGTTTCGCGCAGACGGTGCTGACTGCCGACATTTTCGAAGAACGGGGTATCGACCGGTCCTGGGCACACTGCCATCACGTGCACGCCACGGCCGCGGCACTCGGCCCACAAGGCGTCACTAAACGCGTAGACGAAGGCTTTGGTCGCGGCGTAAACAGCGAAATACGGCATCGGCTGAAATGCCGCAACGGACGCGACGTTGATAATGCCGCCGCGACCGCGTGCGAGCATGCCGGGGAGAAACGCGTGGGCGAGTTCAACAACGGCGCCGGCATTTAGCCGCACTTCTTCCGCTTCGCGCGCTGCATCTTGTTCTTCAAACGGGCCGGTGGTGCCGAATCCGGCATTGTTGATTAGTAAATCGACCTCGAGCCCCAGTGCCGCCACCGCGGCACTTAGCGTCGCCCCAGCGCCATCCTGGGCGAGGTCCAACGGGATGACATGAACTTGTCGCGCGTGGCGCTCCACCAGCTGCGCGGCGAGCGCCTGTAATTTATCGGTGGACCGCGCAACAAGCACCACGTCGCTGCCGTCGCTCGCCAAGGCTTCGGCGAAAACAGCGCCGATGCCACTCGATGCGCCGGTAATTAATGCTGTTTTGTATGCAGTCATCGCAGACTCCGGTAACGCCAGCGCGCGCCGAAGGCTTATCAGCGCAGAATTTTTAATAACTGCTGCAGTTGGGCTTCGTCACCAAACGTGATCACCAGCTTGCCGCGGCCGCCGGCGCCCTGCGACAGTTGCACGGGCAGGCCAACGCGGGCGCTGAGTTCAGTTTCAATCGGGTTGCGCGCGACGGGTTTTTCAAGCTTCGCTTTCGGCTCGCCGGTGGCCGCCAATAAGGCCTCAGTCTGGCGTACCGTTAACTGCCGCATGATCACCTGCTGCGCCAACTCTGCTTGGTGCGCACCCTGTGCCGCCAGCAAGACTTTGGCGTGGCCGAGCGTGAGCTGACCATCGCGCACCAGCGCTTGCACCTCGGGATGCAAATCCATTAAGCGCAGGAGGTTGCTAACTGCGGCGCGGGATCGGCCCACGGCTTCCGCAGCCAGTTCATGGGTTAGCCCGCAATCATCGATTAAGCGCCGCAGCGCTTCGGCTTCTTCGAGTGGATTCAGATCCGCGCGCTGGATGTTTTCGACCAGGGCGACCGCCATCGCGGTGCGGTCTTCCATGCGCCGGATCACCGCCGGAATGGTGCTCAACCCGGCCAGCCGAGACGCCCGCCAGCGACGTTCGCCAGCGACGATTTCGTAGCGCCCAGCGGCGATTTCGCGCGCGACGATCGGCTGCACCACGCCCTGCGCGCGGATCGAATCGGCGAGGCCTTGCAGCGCCGATTCATCAAATTGTCGCCGCGGCTGATGCTTGCCTGGAACCAGCTGATCCAGCTTCAGCTCGCGCAATTCATCGCCAGCCGCTTCGTCCGCCTGCGGCGCCGAACTACCGAGCAGTGCATCAAGACCGCGGCCCAGGCCCCGCTTCTTCATGCTCATCGTACGCGGCTCTGCAAATTGCGCGCAGCGCCACCGCTACGTGTTGCGGCGATAGGCGTGGCGATGTGGCTTGTCCCGATCGGCATTTAGTCGTTTCCCAGTCGCAATTGGCCACCGTCGTGGCGCCGCAAAACCTCACCAGCGAGCGCAAGGTAGGCTTTGGCGCCAGCGGACAACGGATCGTAAGTGATCACCGGCAAGCCGTGGCTCGGCGCTTCAGCGAGACGCACATTGCGCGGCACGATGGTGCGGTAAACCTTATCGCCAAAGTGTTCGAGCAACTGCGCTGAAACATCGTTGGAAAGGTTGTTGCGCGGATCGAACATCGTCCGCAACAAACCTTCAATTTCCAAGTCGCGGTTGATCACGCGCTTAATTTTATTGATGGTATCGACCAACGCCGTCAGGCCTTCCAGCGCGTAATACTCGCACTGCATCGGGATCAGCACGCCGCTTGCGGCAACAAATGCGTTCACCGTCAGCTTCGATAAAGCCGGTGGGCAGTCGATCAAAATGTAGTCGTAATCTTCCGCAATCGATTCCAACGCCAACTTCAACGCAAAATCTCCGGCGGCAACTTCACGCAGCTTGATCTCGGCTTCCGTCATATCGGCATTGGCCGGCAGCACTGAGAATCCGAGCGACGGCGGGGTCTGGATCACGGCGCGCGGATCGGCGCGCTCCAGCAACACATCCCGCGCGCTGTAGGTGAGCTGATATTTATTGACGCCAACGCCCATCGTCGCATTGCCCTGGGCGTCGAGATCAACCAGCAGCACGCGCCGCTTCGTCGCCGCCAACGAGGCGGCCAGATTGATCGTCGTCGTGGTCTTGCCGACCCCGCCTTTTTGGTTTGCGATGGCGATGATGTGCGTCATGAGCGCGCGGCAATAATAAGGTGGCGCGCCTCGTTCAAACTCGGCACGACCAATGATTTCACGTCGACGATAACGAAACCGTCAGGAATGCCGGCCTGTTCGTCGGCGTCGAGCTTACCTTTCATCGCCAACCATTTCCCACCGGGCGCCGCCAGATGGCCGGTCACACGGAGAAAATCGCCGAGCGCAGCGAAGGCCCG
>Ga0172379_10008466_pt1 | contig 12935 bp, 9 predicted proteins | sample GrowelOW334metaG_FD_119756 | JGI IMG/M metagenome (GOLD analysis project Ga0172379, IMG submission 119756) | Groundwater microbial communities from an aquifer near a municipal landfill in Southern Ontario, Canada - Groundwater well OW334 metaG | ecosystem: Environmental > Aquatic > Deep... | reverse complement strand
GCATTTTTCAGGCCGCGGTAGCCGTCGTTTTCGACATAATCGGTCAAGCTGGCGGGATCGGTTTTGCCGATACGGGCAAAGGTCAGGCGCTGCTGTTTTTTGAAATAATCAAGTTCTTCAGTCAGGCCCAAACCTAGGGCATGTGCGCCGCCTTCGGTGAAGCCGGCATCGAACAAGCCGGACACGTCGCCGGGCTGGACAGGGCCGTAGGCCACGCGTCCTTTAGCGGTTGCCACTTCAACCAGCGGTTCCAGCCAGTACATGCCTCTTGAGCCGTTGCGAACCAGATTAATATCAATGCCGCGCTTTGCCGCTTCCTGGGCAATGGCTTGGGCAACGCGCTCAGCGCCCAGTGATACGGCGCTGGAATCGCATGGAACATAAATCGTGATACTCATGCTGATGCCTCCGTATTGGTGATGGTCGCATCAAAACTGTCCGCTGTCACACGGCCGTAAATTTCCTTGCCGATTTGCATAGCCGGTGAACAGGCGCAGTTGCCCAAACAGTAAACGGGTTCCAGGGAAAATCTGCCGTCCGCTGTCGTCTCATGAAAACCAATGCCCAGCTTGGCTTTAACATGCTCTTCCAGCTGTCTTCCGCCCATGGATTGGCAAGATTCCGCGCGGCAAAGATGGATGGTTTGTTTGCCCGGAGGCGTATCCCTGAAATAATGGTAAAAGCTGATGACGCCATGCACTTCGGCGCGAGAAAGGCTCAGCGCTGTTGCGATGTCCGGGACGCTGCCCTCCGGAATATAACCTAAAGCATCTTGCACGCCATGCAGAATAGGTAAAAGAGCGCCGGGCTTGTCTTTAAGTGCGGCGATTATTTCTTGCACGGTTGTTTGCGTAGAGCCTGATTCTGTCATGGTCATCTCAATATGGGGAATCCATCCGGATTAAAACAACGGCAGTTCCTGACTGTTGCGTATTTAAGTGTGCCGGGTAGCATAACATAAGATATTTTGGCTGTAAAAATGCTATAAAACGGATAAAAAATGTAAGTGTTTTAATCAGTATCGGCTATGTGGCTATTTATTAATGAATATTTTTTAAATACAGTGCCTTAAAATGATTTGCCTGTTTTTATGCAACAAACTGTTCACGAATAAGCCTATATTGGTGACTTTTTGTTGGAACTACAAGGGCGGCCGACGTTACACTAAACGTGTTCTGAACAATAAAGCTCTTATTCATAACATTATTTAGTCTAGCCACGTAGAAGAGAGGATTTTATGCCGTATCTAAAACTAACAACCAATATTGCAATCAGCAAAGAGCAGTCGCCAAAATTATTAAGCCAATTTTCACAACTGCTAGCCAAAGAAACCGGTAAACCTGAGCGTTATGTGATGGTTGAGCTGGCGGGCGATAAAGACATGCTGTTTGGCGGCAGCAGCGAATCCTTAGCTTATGTTGAATGCAAAAGCATCGGTCTTAGCGCCCTGCAAGCCAAGTCGCTGTCGGCTTCTATCCCCCAATTGTTAGCCAGCGAGTTACAGCTTTCAGCGGAGCGTGTTTATATAGAGTTCAGTGCGTGTCCGGCTGATTTTTGGGGTTGGAATGGTTCTACTTTTGGGTAAAAGCAGATGCCCGTTTGTTGCACATTGTCCTCCTCTTTCTACCAACTGATTCGTTTGGGCTATTGTATGGTCACCATCCCTAGCTTGGCATCAATCTCGAAATCAATTTTGATGCGATGTGCAACCAATTCAGCTTCTTTTTGGTCTTTGAAGGGGCCGGCGATCACTTGATAAGAGCCAATTAGTCGCGTAGGGATTGGCGGGCCTTGATGATTGAGCATTGCCGCCAGTGTTTGCGCCATCTGTTCGTTGCCGAAGTCGGCGACTATAAGCACCAAGTCATTGTCGGTCAATTCTGGAACTACCGGCGTCCCGTAGAAATGTTCGGGATGTTGCAGTTCCGGCGCTTGCGCGACCAGTTCCGTCAAATCCGGGCTGGCCGCCAGAATAGGGGTGGGGATGCCGTCGGCGCGTTGCAGGGTACGCTGAACTTTATCCCAATCCACGGTTGCGCCTTTTTCGGCGGCGGTTTGGCGCAGTTGTTTCAACAGCGACTTTTGCTGTTGCTTCTTCTGGCCGGCCCATTTTTGCAACGGCTCATGGGCTTCCAGGTAAAGCATGTCCCCGTCCCATGCCGTCATATAAGGCTGGTGTACGATTAGCACCGGCGTCCCGACCGAAGTTTTTTTGAACAGCACTTCGATGTCTTCGGGGTAAAGCCGCACACAACCGTGGCTGACCTGCATGCCGACGCCGTAAGGCTTGTTGGTGCCGTGGACCAGGTAGCTGCTAAAGCCTAGCAGTAGCGCATACTCGCCTAGGGGGTTGTCGGGGCCTGGGGGCACCACGTTGGGCAGCGGGTCGCCTTTTGCCGCATGTTCGCGTCGGATGGATTCCGGGACGATCCATGTCGGCTTAACTGTTTTTGCGACGATAGTGGTTTGCCCTAGCGGGGTATTCCAGCCTTCACGGCCAACGCCGACCGGGTAGGTATACACGGCGTCAGGCTGTTTCGGGGGGTAATAAAACATCCGCATGTTCGCCAGATTGAGCACGATGCCTTTGCGCGGCGCATCGGGCAGGATGAGCCGCAACGGCAGCAGAACGCGTGCGCCCGCTTTAGGCGTCCAGGGGAGGATAACGGGGTTGGCGATGGTAATATCGTTATAGCCCAGGCCGAAATGCCGGGCGATGTCGGGCATGGTGTCGCCAACGTTCATACTGATCACGGCAAGATCGCCAACGATGCTGCGGTCTTTGGCGATAGAAAACTTGTGGGTGGCGATGTCGGCAAGTTTCGGCTGCGGCGCGCTTACCTCCTCCTCCGGCGGGAAGGCCGTAGGCGGCAGAAAGTCTATATAAGCAGGCTCAACTTGGCAACCGCCGAGCAAGCCGACGGCCAACAGCACGAAAGGCATGGCTATTCCCGTATGCGTCAGGCCGGTCGATGTTTTTTTCAATGACTTCATATGAGAGTAGCCATTCCGGAAACCTTGGGTGATTGACGCCTTAGGGTCAAAATCAGCCGCAATGCGTCAATCCACCTTCAATGACAAGATGCTGATAATCTCGGCGCTCTTCCTTTCGGGATCGATCACCGTATCCAGTATAAATACCCGGTCGTTGGCTATGCCGCCTTTTTGCACGATATATTTGGCAATCGCTTGCGCTCTTTGGGCTGCCAGATCTTTCAGCCGCTGGGGTTCCGGCTGAATAATGGCTGACAACTTCTCCTTGGCGACTGCATAAAACTTGTCGGTGCTGGTATCAGCTTGGCTATCGATCAAGCGTGTCTTTCTCAGCAATGATTTTTCCACCAGCAGCGGGAATTTTTCAACAAACAGTTGCTCCATCAAGCGCCGGTAATCATCGTCGGAAATCTCAACATACTCCGCGCGTGTTTTTCTGCCGCCCTTCTTATTAATCTCGGCGGCTTTGATTCTTTTAAGTTGGTCATATAACGCGTCGTCGCTGACTGCCGGCCAATCTTGCTCCTGAAAAGCCGCGCCTTTAATTTCCAACTTTAAAACCTCGCGCGTTTTTAGCGCCTTGGCCAAATCGTTCAACTTGCTGATTTGTTGCTTAGTTAATACAGCATCGCCAGCAGCAAAGCTGATCGTGCTTAAATCTAGTTCACTGCCTATCAGCGATGCCAGTGCGCGAAAAGGCGAGGTGATCACTTTGCTGATTGCATTAACCAACGCATCGGCAACGATATGACTCACGCTGAATTTAGGGTCTTCCAGGCTACCGGTAATGGGCACGTGCATGTTTATTTTGCCGTCGGAATCCTTCATTAACGCTATCGCCAAGTCCAGCGGCAATGACACGGCATCGGGGTTTTCAACTTTCTCGCCCAGTTCAAACTGGTCAATCAGGATATTATTGGATGCGGTCAATTCCTTGTCGGCAACCTTGTAATTGAGCTCCAGTGACATCTTGCCTTTTTCGACCTTATAGCCGGCAAACTGCACCATATACGATGAAATCAACGGCATCGGCATGCCGGTAAAATTCACTGACACATCGTAATTGCCCTGATAAGGACTGATTTCGCCCTTGACATCAACCGGTGCCAAGTCATAAGCCGTACCCTTTAATTCAACCTTGATCGTTGATTTTTGCTCCGAGGAAATGCCGCTGGCGCCGCCATCCAGGCTTTTGATTTGCGCGGCGAACGGCAGAATCAGCGAAAGGTCGGCAAAATCCGAAGAGCCGTCGATGATTTTAATCTTGCCCAGCTTAAATTGGGGCTTAGGCGCTTCGGTGGATGCTTTTTTCGCTGCCGCATCGGGTTTGCTTTTTTCAGTGCTTTTGTCGGCAATCATAATGTCGCCAAAATTAACCGTCGTGTCCTTTTTGATGATGACTCGGGCATAAGGTTTGTTAATCAGCAGTGCTTCCGCGCTGTATCGATTCGCAGGAAGATCGACATCGATGCCGCTAAGCGTTAAATTCTGCCATTTTATAAAGTCCTTGTTCTTCAACTGATCGCGGGTTAACAAATCAGCTATTTGGGTGTTGCCGGTGAACTTAAGCTCCAGTTTTCCCTCTGCCGGTTTGGCGACCAAGACCTTGCCGTCAACAGCCAGCAACCCATCAATGACATCCAGCCGGGCAAATTTGTCGACATAAGCCTGGAAGTGTTCCAGCGCAATATCTTTGACAGCAACGGCTATCTGGGCGGATAAGGGTTCGATTATGGCATTGCCGTCCAGGGTTATCGAACCTGTTTCGTTAACCTTGGCGCTGAGCTGAAACGGTAGTCCCGCTCCGGCCAGATTGCTGAAATCTGTCAGCTTAAAATTGATCGGTTTGGCGGTAATGGTGATCGGCTTTTTTAGCGTCTGGTCTTCAAAGGTAAGACCGCAATTGTTGAGAGCGATACTATTGATCTTGATGCTCCACGATGTTTTTTCCACCGACTCGTTGGGAGGGGCTTCAGCTTTTTCAATCGGCAATAGGGGCTGATAACTGAACACGCCTTCCGGATTCAACCATGCCTTAAAATCAGCATCATTTGCAGAAATCGATTCGACCGTCAGTTCATGCTTTTCAAGATTAAAACCGATTCCTTGCACAGCAAACTTAATCATTTTAACCAGCGCTTTATCCTGCGCAGATGCAGATACTTGAAGATCGTGCAGTTCAAACTGGCCCTGGCTGAGGTTTACGTTAAATTTATTATCAACATAATGAACCTTATAATCGGCCTCGAACAGTTCATAGCCTTGTAAATCCAGTTGCACAAAATCTTGCAAAGCCAGAGCCTGGATTCTCGGTAGTTGCACTTTCTCCAGCTTGATATGCCCGGATGAAGACAGCGGGTTGATGCCGATAGTGCCTTGCCAATCGAGCTTGCCGCCCGAATTTAATTCCAAGGATAGGCTTAAGTTGGACGGCTTATCCGCCTGAGTTGTTAAGTCATCAATAACGAGGTTGATCGGATAAACCGTCTCCTTTTCGGGGCTATTAAAATGCGCATCTTCCCAGTCCAGTTTGCCTTCGGCAATCGACAGCTTTACGATGTTTACCGGGAAAATTTTACCGCTATCCTGTTTAGCCTCGTTGTTATTCTTGAACAGGTCATTAAAATTGAATGTCCTGTCCTTATTTTTGGCGATACGGATTACCGGCTTGTTCAGCGACACCTTGTCAACAGCCAGTCCGGCCTGAGCGATGGAGTCTAGCGCATTGATGTCGATAAAAAAATCATCAAACCGGGCAAACGGCTGACCTCCCGGCTCTTGAAGCTCAAATCCCTGCATGCTTAACTGTAGTGAAAAGGGATTAAACCGAACCGTTGCAACAGATGCCTTCCTGCCGGTTTGCTGCTGGATCAGAGGCGGCAGTTTCGACTTGATCAGCGTCGGCAACACATAAAAGCCCAGTGCGGTATAGATGCCGAGAAGGCCGCCCGCTATCAAAGCAGCTATTTTGATTTTTGATGGTATGTGTGGAACTTTCATAAAACCCGGCGATCCAATCAGCTTTAACTTAAAGCCATTATATACTCAACACCGGCACGAGTAGCCAACAAGGGTTAGCAACGTATTTTTGTTATAGATCGGGCCGCTGGTTTTCCTTGACCTGGACTTTGCCAATGCCCGCCTTTTGCCGAACCAATACGCTTTAACACGCCGTGTTGTTGCAGCTTTTGCAGATGACGCTCAATGGTACGGGAACTTACAGATAACTGAGCAGCCAGCGTGGGAATAGTCAATTCGGGACTTTTCTGCAAGGCTTGGATAATTGCCAACGGAGTTTTCCCCGACATTATCCCCGACACTATTGACGGTGCTGCATCAATACCTGCCCTTAATGCCTGCGCCAAAGCACCCAGCATAAATTCGATAAACACAGCGTCGGCATTCAAGTTCGCGAATGAATCCGGTAACTGATCGCCGATACAACTAAGTTTCGCTCGCCAACTAAGATTCCAGGCTCTGTTCTTTTCTCTTCACAACAACGCCTTAATCTCCGGCACACAGGAACCGCAGTTGGTTCCGGCTTTCAGGCAACGCCCAACTTCCTGATGGGTTTTCAGTCCTTTTTCCTTGATCGCGGCTAGTATGGTTTTTTCCCCGACATTAAAGCAGGCGCAAACGATAGTGCCGACATCGGCGACGCCTACGGGCGGCTTGCCGGTCAATAGCGCCATGCGTTCCGCTTTTTCCAATTCTGATTTTGCAAACAGGCTGCCGAGCCAGTTGCGCTCCGGCAACGCAGATTCAGAGGCGATAAAAACCACGCTTTCCAGCTGATTGTTCACGATACGCGCGGCTCGGTAATTACCTAAGCCGGGATCTTGATATTCCTGCCACTGGGGCGTTCCGCCATTGCTGTCGCAGAGCTTATCTTTTGCCCAATCCTGCCAGTTTTCAGGCAACGTTAGCCCGGCCAGTTCGTAGCGGTAAAACTGTTCGCCTTTGATTTTTACCCAATAGTCCGGTGTGCTGATGGTCAGCTCGCGGCGGGACAGGATAAAGCCTTGCCAGGCGGGTTGATAAGCCTTGATGCGCGCCGGTGTGTGCTTGCTTTCCGGCTGCTTGGAAATCGGGTCGACTATCGGGTTGACTAACGCACCCATGCGTCCCCGGCTGGCGTATTGTTCAGTCCAATGCATCGGAACGAAGAGGCTGCCCGGAAGCTGGCTGTCGGTAATCTGCACCCGTGCAATCATTGATCCTAATCGGCTTTCAATGGAGGCGAGAGTGTTTGCAACCAAGCCATAGCGCTCGGCATCAACCGGATGCACTTCGACAAAAGGCTCAGGCTTGTGCTGATTTAATTGCGGCGCAATAGCAGTGCGGGTCATGGTGTGCCACTGGTCGCGCAAACGGCCTGTATTTAAAATCAGCGGGTAATCCTGATCCGGCAGATTGACAGGCGTGCGCGGCGTTATCGCAATAAACTGGGCTTTGCCCGATTCGGTAAAAAACCGCCCGTCATCAAACAGCCTTGCCCTGCCTTGCGGATAGGCCTGATTTACCGGCCATTGGGTTGGCTGCAAACAATCGTAATCTTGCTGGGTGATGTCCGCAAACGCCGATATATCAAAATCGCGTGACCCGTTATTTTCAAAGCCGGACAGCGCGGCGTGTTCGCGAAAAATCTCCACCGGACTTTGATAATGGAATGCCTGTCCAAACCCCATGCGCTGCGCCACTTGGGTAATGATCCACCAGTCGGGTTTGGCGCTGCCCGCTGGTTTAAATAACGCCCGTTGCCGTGAAATCCGCCTCTCGGAATTGGTCACCGTGCCGTTTTTTTCGCTCCAGCCTTGCGCGGGCAACAGCACATGCGCAAGGGCGGTGGTATCGGTGTCGGCGATGCAATCGGACACCACCACAAACTCGCAGCCCTGCAAGGCTCGTTTGGCTTTGTCGGCATCGGGCAGACTGACCACGGGGTTGGTGCCCATAATCCACACGGCTTTGACTTTGCGGGCGTAAATGGCGTCGAACAGCTCAACAGCTGGATAACCGGGCTTTTTAGCGATGTTTTGGGTGTTCCAAAATCGTGCGACCCGTTCTATATCGTCGGTACTGGAAAAATCCATATGCGCGGCCAGCTGGTGCGACAAGCCGCCGACTTCGCGCCCGCCCATCGCATTGGGTTGTCCGGTCAGCGAGAATGGCCCGCAGCCCTGTTTGCCTATGCTGCCCGTCGCCAAATGGCAGTTGATAATCGCGTTGACCTTGTCGGTGCCGGATGACGATTGATTGATGCCCTGGCTATACAGGCTGATGACTTTTTGATGCTCGGCGAACCATTCAAAAAAACGGTGCAGGTCGTCTTTACTCAACCCGCAAATAGCGGCAACCAGATCGGTATCGATACCGGCGGCAGCCAGGGCCGGCTCGAAGCCTTCGGTATGGGCTTTGATATAAGCCGAATCCAGCGCGTTGTGCTCGCTCAAAAAATGCAGCAGGCCGTTAAACAAGACCGCGTCGCTGCCGCTTGCCAGCGGCAGATGCAAATCGGCGATGTCGCAACTGGCGGTGCGGCGCGGGTCGATCACGACAACCTTTAACGTCGGATTGGCTTCCTTGGCCGCGCGTATCCGCTGAAAACTGACCGGATGGCACCACGCGGCATTGGAGCCAATCAGCACGATCATCTCGGCCAGTTCTAAATCCTCATAACAGCCCGGCACGGTATCGGAACCGAAGGCGCGCTTATGCCCGGCGACCGAAGACGACATGCACAAGCGGCTGTTGGTATCCATGTTGCCGCTGCCGATAAAACCTTTCATCAGCTTATTGGCGACATAATAATCTTCGGTCAACAATTGCCCCGAGCCGTAAATCGCTACCGCGTCTGCACCGTATTTTTCGATAACGCTGATAAAGGAATCGGCGACCAAATCCAGCGCCTCCGTCCATCCGGTTTCGCGCCCGTAAACTTTCGGCTGCAACAGTCGGCCTTTGAGATCGACGGTTTCACCGAGCGCCGAACCTTTGGAGCAAAGCCGTCCGAAATTAGCCGGATGCGTGGCGTCGCCGCTGATTTTAAGGCGATGCTGAGCCTCATCGACCTTAGCGCTGATGCCGCAGCCTACGCCGCAGTATGGACAAGTGGTTTGTATGGATTTTGGCATTGGAAATAGTCGGTCTTGTAGGGTACGCTGTGCGTACCTTTTTTAAATTTATTGTGTTTGAAAAGGTACGCACAGCGTACCCTACGAAGTAGCATAAGCCTTACCAAAAATCAGCGCGTCCCTGAATGCAGAAATATTTTCTTCCTGCTCCAGCAATTGCTGATACCAGCTGCCATCGACCGTGTCGCCATACAACACCGCGCCGATCAGCTTGCCAGCTTTAACGACCAACTTTTTATAAATGCCTAAAGCAGGATCGGTAAAGCAGATACTTTCACTGCGTTCATCGCCTTGAAAATCGCCGACTGAAAACAGGTTGATACCGGTCACCTTAAGCTTGGTCGCGGTCGGCAACGTAACGTATTCCGCGACGCCATGCCCACTGAGATGATTGGCGCAGACTTTGGCCTGTTCAAACAACGGAGCGACTAGGCCGAAGGTAGAGCCTCTATGCTGGATGCATTCGCCGACCGCGTAAATACTGGGATCGTAACTTTGCAGGGTATCGTTGACGACGATGCCGCGTTCGCAATAAATCCCCGCTTGCTGAGCCAGCGTCATATTAGGGCGAACACCGATTGCGGCAATAAACAGGTCGCATTCGAGTTGGCTGCCATCATCAAAACAAACGGAAGAGATATGTCCCTGTTCATCGCCCGACAATTGCTTGAGCTTGGCGGCCATTTTAAATTTCAGGCCGCGTTGTTCCAGTTCCGTTTGCAGCATTTTTGCTGCGGGTCTGTCCATTTGCCGGTTCAGCAAGATTTCATGGTTATGGATTACGGTGACATCCATGCCTCTTGAAACCAGACCGTTGGCGGCTTCCAATCCGAGCAAACCGCCGCCCAAGACCACGGCTTTTTTATGGCTGCGGCAGTAAGACAGCATTTTATTCACATCGAAAATGTCCCGAAAGCTGATCACGCCATCCAGGTCATTGCCGGGAACCTCCGGCATTACGGCTTTGGAACCGGTAGCGATCAGCAGCCGGTCATAGCCTGCAACTGTGCCGTCTTGCGCATAGACATCCCTTTTTATCCGGTCTATGAACACCACGGCTTTGCCTTCACCCGCATGCAGGGTTATGCCGTTGTCGATGTACCATTGGCGGTTATTGATCACAATATCCTCAATGGTTTTCTCGCCGCACAGCACCGAGGATAACATGATGCGGTTATAGTTGCCGTAAGGCTCGGCGCCAAACACGGTAATGTCGTATTTATCCGGCGCGGCGGTCAGCAATTCTTCTACGGTACGCATACCCGCCATGCCGTTGCCGATCACGACCAAGCGTTGTTTCATTGTGTGTTCCTTATGATTGAATGCCAGCAAATCAGGCTGTTTGCAATTTAACAGCAAACTGCATGCCGACTTTAATCAGTAGGCCGGAATAAGCCTATTCGAGCCTGTCCTGAGCCCTTCGGCCTAAGCCTAAAATTTTTATGCTCTAAAATGGTGCGACAGCCCAGATATAAGGTCTTGAATTGTGCATGCTCAAGTTTTGTTTTAGATGAATACACAATGAAAAACCTACCTCCCTCCTCAGGTTTACATTGACAAGTGTTCTGATAAAGTTCACATTGAATATGCAACTAATTAAATACCCTTAATATCTAAGCAGTTGCAAGCCTAATAATAAAAATAACTACAACGAGGATTCCATTACATGAAATTATTAAAAAGCGCTGTCGTAGCAACTACATTGGCACTTTCTTTAGGATCTTTTTCGGCTGAGGCTGAAGTCTGTTTGGGTATGGCATGTATGTACAACAGAATGACTCCAGCTGAAGGAATTGATGCTACTGTAGGTCAAGTTACTAAGGCATTGATAGCTCTCAATGACAATGCTGGTGTCGATGTCGTTATAAACGATATCAAAGAGGCATTAAAATTAAGTAAAGAAATCAATGCCAATGACAAACTTGATCGTAATCGTAACCGAGCTAATGATTATTTGAAAAAAGCTCGAGCAGCTGTACAAGAGGGTGATTCGGTTAAAGCAACAGAACTCCTAAAAGAAGCTGAGAACCGTTTTTCAGATCTTAAAGGTATGATCGAATTAACTCAAGCCGATAGAAAATCACAACAGACCAACTTGCTAAACCGCATGACGGGCACGGTCGATACCGAAGCTGGTGCCCGATCTAGCGTTCGATAGATAATACAGTCAAGGTCGGGTTACGCTACGCTAACCCGACCAACCCGGCTGTATGCGAACCTATATCCGTAGGCTCGTAGGGTGCGCACCGCGCACCATTTACGAATGCCAAGCTATTACAACAAGCAATCCGTTTCGAGCATCAGTATTTTCGGCATTGTTGGACACCGAGAAAGGCGCGCGATGCGCCCCCTACCTGGCTTCAGCTTCTTTCCATATTTCTTGTGGAGTGCGATCACTCACGCCGCTGGATTCGGCTTCATCAAGGATAAAACGAAGCTGAGTTTCTGCTTCCCGCTTTTCCTGATCTTGGCGTAGCAAATCCTGAAAATATTCACTGTCATTTTCATATTTACCGGAATCAACCTGCGACTTAACCCAACTTTCCATTTGATCGGTGATTGTGATTGTTTTGCGCTGCATGGACATAACAAGGCCTCAAGAGTAAAAATGTGCGTGAACTGACGTTATCATGCTTTGAGCTACATGATGCGAAAATTCTGTTGTCATTTATGGCTCGTATTTCCAAAAGGAAAAGTACCCCCCTTTTTTCACAGTTGCGTAGCCCGTATGCAGCGTAGCGAAATACGGGATGATCAAAGCTACGTAGCCCTGGACTCCATCCAAGCTACTTGCTGGGTTTCGCGTTGCTCTACCCAGCCGACGGCCCTATAACCTGTCTGTCCAGTACATCGGCCTTTGATGCAAATGGCTAACGGCGATAATCAATATCTCTTCGTCGCGGATTTGATAGATCACGCCATACGGAAATCGGCGAGTCAGGCAGCGCCGGGTTCGTTTACTTAGCGGCTGCCATGCTTCAGGAAAGTCGGATGCGCCCTACTGCGGCTTTTATCTCCGTAAGAAACTCATGCCCCAAGCCTTGTTTTTGCTGATTGTAGTAATCCATTGCGCATTGCAGTTCGCATTCCGCCGCTTCGAGAAAACCGACTTTCAATTTGATTCCAGTCGGCTGAAAACTTGGTCAACCGGTATTGAACGCATTTCGCCATTGTCGTAAGCATCAATTCGGCGTTCGGCTTCAATGGCTATTAATTCATCCATTTGCGGATCAGGTTGATCAAGACTGGCGAGCAGTTGCTCGGCTAAAGCCGCTCTATCCGCTAGCGGCAGGCTTAGCGCCTGATCAAATAACTGTTTTTGGTTCATAGTGTCCACCTCACCATGCTGTTGTGTTGGGCCATATCATACAGAACTTCAGAGCAGAACAACTACCAACTTTAGCAGGTGGATGTTTCGTTCAGGAAAATGCTCTATGCAAGACCCTAGGCTTGCCTTTAATCGAGTTTTCCTCGTTCCCACGCGCTGCGTCCTCATGTTGATATACTCTGCATTCCGGCGCGCTAAACTCGACTCGCGGCGCAGCGCGCCTTGACTGCATTCCCACGCAGCGCGTGGGAACGAGACATATCATCAGCCTATGGTTCTGGTCACGTGACTCGGTTATTGAAACTAAAAATTCAGCTTCACAGCCGGACGGGGCATGTTGCCCCGTCCGAAACGTTTTGCGTTGACTAAATGTGTCCGTTTAGCTCAGACATCGCAAAAACGTTAGGAACGGGGTTGCAAACCCCGTCCCGCTTTGAGCTACCGGCAAAAGCCTTAACCAAAGGGCTGCCGAGATACTT
>Ga0172379_10008465_pt1 | contig 12936 bp, 13 predicted proteins | sample GrowelOW334metaG_FD_119756 | JGI IMG/M metagenome (GOLD analysis project Ga0172379, IMG submission 119756) | Groundwater microbial communities from an aquifer near a municipal landfill in Southern Ontario, Canada - Groundwater well OW334 metaG | ecosystem: Environmental > Aquatic > Deep... | reverse complement strand
CACCCCCTCAATACGGAAGCAATCACTTATATTTCCGGTATTGCCGACCCGCTTTGCGCTTTGTTTGTTCTGCTTGGGGTTATTGCATACGTAAAGGCCGGGAATGAAAAAAGACGCCGACCAAAACGCGTACTTTTGCTTGTTGTTGTCCTCAGTTTCATTCTCGCTCTTCTCTCTAGAGAATCCGCCGTCATGATGCCGGGACTCCTTATTACCGCGGATATTTTCAATAAAAGAAACGAAATAAAAACTTGGCGCGATTTAAAGAACCCGCTTAAAAACATCGCTCCGTTTCTTCTGATTGATTTACTGTACGTTATCTCGCGACTGACAATACTCAATTTTACAAAAGGACTCCCCGGGACGGGATTAGTATTCGGGCTTCCCCTCCACGAAAGGATCCTGACTTTTTTTCACGCTCTCCTGTTGTATGTGCAACTTATGTTCGCACCGCTTCACCTACACATGGAGCGATTCCTTTCCGCGGAAAAAACACTGCTGAGTGCCCCCGTTCTGGCGGGAGGTGCCATCCTCGCCCTCATGATCTTCCTTATATTCAAAACATATAAGAAGACCCCTGAAGTAAGTTTCGGGCTCGCATGGTTTTTAATAGCGCTTTCTCCGAGCACCAACATCTTAATGCCGTCAGCAACAGCCCTTGCCGAACACTGGTTATATATATCTCTCCCGGGATTTTTCTTTGCACTGTTTGTGTTGTTTGAAAAATTTTCTTCCGGAAAAAAATACCGTTTTGTCCTACTCGTTTTTTTGATTACCTGGATAGTGTGGATCGGCAATCTCACAATACTTCGCAATCGCGACTGGGCGAACCCGACGGTACTGTTCGAAAGTACGCTAAAAGAGTCTCCAAACAGCGCTCGTGCGCAATCCAACCTCGGACTAGCGTATGGAAAAAATGGAGAATATGACAAAGCACTCCGGCACTTTGCGAGAGCCATTGAACTTAAGCCGAATGACCCTCTTACTTTTTTTCTCCGCGCGTTATTATATGAAAAAATGGGTAAAACAGCAGAAGCGATGCGAGACCATGAACATTCCGTTACTATTGACGCGAATAATACATATTCCACCGCTTACTTGTTAAATTATTACTCGAAAAAAAATGATGTCTCGAAAGTTCGAAGCTTATTGGAACGGGTACTGGAAAAAACAACTAACCTCATGGATGCCGAAACGACATTACTGCAGATTATCCCGCTTTCCAAAGCGGAAAAAAATGAAGCCTTAGTGAGCAAATATGAAAAAATGCTCGCAGATGTGAGAGAAAAATTACAAAACGACCCCGCAGTAAAAATAGGTAACTTCTTAAATAAATATCTGGGAGAACCGGAATCATGAAAAAATTAAGCATTCTTATCCCCGCGTATAACGAAGAAAAAACCGTTTCGGAGGTGATTCGGCGCGTTTTCGAGGCGGATACCTTAAACTTCGAAAAAGAAGTGATAGTGGTTGACGACGGCTCCACCGACGGCACGCTTTCGGCGCTTAAAGCATTATCTTCCTTCCCTTTCGTTCTTGTGTCTCATCAGAAAAATCTCGGAAAAGGCGCAGCGGTACGAACAGCCCTGCGAGCGTCCTCCGGCGATGCGATACTCATACAGGACGCCGACCTTGAACTCGACACAAACGATTATCCTGTACTTCTTCGCGAATTAACCGAAACAAACCACGTGGTCTATGGTTCCAGAAATCTTTTACCACAAACCAACAACGAAAGGTACTTAATGTACGCGCTTGGAGGAAAAATACTTACCAATTTTTTTAATATTCTTTACGGGACAAAGCTGACCGACATCAACACAGCATACAAACTCTTTCAAAAAGATATTATCCGCGCAGATGACTTGGAAAGCGACGGCTTTGAGTTTTGCGAGGAAATAACCGCGAAGCTAACACGAAAAGGATACAGGATACAAGAGGTTCCTATCCACTACACGCCGAGAACTTTCATCGGTGGAAAAAAGCTCCGCGCGAAAGACGGGGTGATTGGATTGTGGACTATTCTGAAATATAGAAATTTTCGTTAAAATACGTTCTCCTCTCCAAAAAAATCTCCCGAACGGTTCGGGAGATTTTTTAAAGAAATTTTCTTTTCGTCTACAGGATACCGGAAGGGGTTGCGGTACGAGCACCCGACGATAAACTTCCCGATTGTCCTTCGAGCGTGAAGCCGATGGTATATGTTGATGCTGTACCGGTGTAGGTATAGGTTGCTCCTCCAGGTGCCGGATTTGCGGGCAACGGGTTCATGAATGCCGTAAACAAGGTAGTACTTAAACCGGCAGCCCACGTTGCTGCTGAAGGATACCCGCTATTAGTATCATAATACAACTCAAGCGCGGCCTGGACTTGTTTGATATCGCTCAAACGCTTTGCGTCGCGTCCTTTTAATCTTGCGCTGTTAAGTCCCGCCATAACAACGGTGGAGAGTATCGCGATAATGGCGATAACTACGAGAAGTTCGATCAAGGTAAAACCTTTATTTCCTTTTTTCATAGAAAAACTAAATTATTTTTATAAATTATTAATTAAACGACGATAAAACTTAAAGTACTATACGCTATATAGTGTACCATAGATAAGGTATTTCTTGTACAGCGGGGTGTGGATAAAAACGAATAGAAAAATAGGAAGATTCCCGGCACCGTCAATTTTCTTATTTTCCTATTTTAATATTCGTCATTTTTAAATACTCGCGGTAATATTGTAGATCGGCACCAAAACAGAAGCGAGGAGAAAACCGACGCCGACGGCGAGGGAGACGATCATGATCGGTTCGATAAGTCCGACCATTGTATCAACGGTTGCTTCCGCTTCCCTTTTGTAGAATGTTGCGAGCGTCTTAAGAATTGTCGAGAGTTCTCCCGTTTCCTCTCCGACCTTCACCATCTGTACCATAATGGGCGGAACTTCGGGGCGTCCGGAAAGTGCATCGGAAAGAGAACTTCCCGCTTTTACTTTTTCTCCGGCGTCGTACATAATGGCGGCGTAGGTATCGTCGCCGACCACTTTTCCTGTAATCTCAATGGAACGAAGCATCGGTACACCGCTCGCGAGCATGGTATCAAGATTATCAGCGATGCGGGAAAGATAGGTTTTTTTAAAGAGCTTTCCAAAGAGAGGGAGTTTTAGTTTGAATGAAGACCAGCCTTTTGTACCTCCGGGAAGTCCGACTTTCCAGAGAATGACGCCGGCAACCGCCATAAAAATGAGGAAGAAGATACCGTAGCTTCTGGTGAAAACACTGAGTGCAATAACAAACTGCGTGTAAGCCGGTATCGCCTGTCCTCCTTCAATGAGAACAGCGGAAAGTTTTGGAATAACGACGACGAGCATGGTAATCATAACGCCGACAAATGTAAGGAGAACGAACGCCGGATAGACAAGAGCGTTCTTTGTTTTTGAAGCGAGCGAGTACTCTCTTTCCATGTATGCCGCCAGGTACGCGAACGTCTCGGAAAGTTTTCCCGATTCCTCACCCGCTTTTACCATATTTATATAAAACTCGGAAAAGACTGTCGGATGCTTCCCCATCGCGCTTGAAAGCGATTCACCGCCCTGAATATCATCGGCGATCTCATTCAATTTTCTTGCGAGTACCGGATTCTCGGAACCTTCGGCAAGCAATCGAAAGATACGGAGAACTGAAACATGAGAATTAAAAAGGATGGAAACCTGGTTCGAAAGCATCACAAGTTCTTTGAGAGATACCCTCTCGAACATAACAGTGAGCATCTCCATTATGGAACCTGATCCTTCAGGCGTAATGTTCTCTATAACAAAACCGCGCCGCTGCAGCGAGCTGATAGCAACGTCGATATTGATAGCATCGATGGATCCACTTTCTTCGGACCCGGTTTGATTAATGACTTTGTAATTGAAAAGCATACGAATGATTTATGATTTATGATTTATGAAAACAACGAGTTAGTGAAGTTTATATCGCTCGTCATCCTGAGTTTACGAAGGATCCCGTTGTTTTGAGATACAAAATTCTGTGTTATCAACAGCGAGATTCTTCGCTTCACTCAGAATGACGAATGATTACAGCAAACGTTCCAATGATTTCGCATTCGTTGAGTACAGTATGGCGTTTTCTTGAGTGATTTCTCCATTGTGTACCAGTTCCGCAAGGCTTCGATTGAAATCGATCATGCCGAATTCGGCGCCCGTTTCAATAACGCGCGGGATTTCATGCGAGCGTTTTTCACGGATAAGATTGGAAATGGCGTTCGTATTGATGAGGAGTTCGTATGCGGGAATTTGACCGCCGGAAATTCTTGGAATAAGACGCTGCGAAAAAACACCAAGCAAGCTTTCGGCGAGCTGTGCACTGATCTGATTTTGCTGTTCCGGAGGGAACGCATCGATGATACGATCAATCGTCTGTGTCGCGTCATTCGTGTGAAGTGTCGAAAATACAAGGTGCCCTGTTTCCGCGGCGGTGACAGCGACGGACATAGTTTCATGATCGCGCATTTCTCCGATCATCACGACATCGACATCCTGACGAAACATGGAGTATAGCCCTGAATGAAAATCAACGGTGTCGGTGTGAATTTCGCGCTGATCGATGACAGACTTAACCGGCTTGAAGAGATATTCCACCGGATCTTCAATGGTTAGAATATGTTCGGTTCTTTCTGCGTTGATGAGCTGGATAAGAGCGGCGAGTGTAGTCGATTTTCCCTGTCCGATCGGACCGACGACGAGAAAGAACCCCTGTTTTTTCCGAGCAAAGGTTTCCAATATCGGAGGAAGGTTGAGCTCTTCGATGTTGCGGACGTATTCGGGAATAAGACGCATGGCGATGGAAAGTATGCCTCTCTGGAAAAAAGCATTACAGCGAAAACGCGCTTTGTTACCGTAACTGTAGGAAAAGTCAACTTCGTACTCTTTAAAAAGTTTTTCTTTTCGGTCCTCGGTCAACATAAGAGAAGCGAACTCGATCATGTTTTCCTGCGTGAGAGCTTCTTTCTTAAGAAGAGGAACGAGCTCACCGATAACGCGGATATACGGTACCCGAGCTGCGGCCAAATGAAGATCTGAACCGTCCTCGCGGATGACGGTCAAGATAAGGTCTTCAAGTTCTCTTTTAGCGTCAAATTTTGTGTCAGACATATTTATTTTTCACCTACTATTTCTAATACTTTTTTTACCACCTCGCTCGGGGTCGATGTCGCCTTTACGATATATCCTTCCGCGCCAAGAGATTCCGCACGATCGAGATCTTCCTGCTGTCCCAGGTTGGATAAGACGATAATATGCGACTTATCGGCAATCTTCTTTTCTTTTATTGCCGTCAAGAATTCAAATCCATCCATGGCGGGCATGACAATATCAGTCAATATTATATCGGGAGACATCCCCTCCTCCAATTTTGAAAGAGCTTCCACTGCGCCAAAAACGGCATTTACCTCGAACCCCTGTTCGATGAATTTTGTCGCATACATATCGAGCAAGAATTTATCGTCATCCACCAAGAGTATAGAATATTTTTTATTTTTTTCTTTCATATATTCAGTGTTTACAATTTTCTTTTATTATATCAGCAAATCGATAAAATTAAAAAAGAAACTAAAGACTATTAACATCAATAAAAGCAACTTCCCCTTTAAATGCCTTAATAAGGGCGTCTTCTTTCAGGTTGAGCATTCCTTTTTCCCTCGCGATCTTATGTATGGCGACTTCGTTCGGATTCTTCAAGATGACTTCCTGAACATCTTGGTCGATATTAAAAAGTTCAAACACCGCCAAACGGCCTTTTGTACCGGAAGGACAATCCGAGCTTGTCCCCGCTTCGTATACAACATCCGGTATTTTAATTTCCTTCCGATATTTCTCGGGCAAATCTTCAAAATTTTTCTCCGTCATTATTCTCATCGCCGGAGTCATTGGTATTTCTTTTTTTGCGTTCGGGCACATTTTCGGTACCAAGCGCTGACCGATAGCCAAAATGAGCGTTGGTGCAATCAAATATGGATCAACCCCCATGTCGATAAGACGGGTGATTACGCCGGTCGCCGTATTGGTGTGGAGAGTAGACAAAACGAGGTGTCCGGTAAGAGCGGCCTGTACGGCAAGCTGTGCCGTTTCTTTGTCACGAATTTCTCCAACCATAATGATGTCCGGGTCTTGGCGAAGGACGCTGCGCAAACCGGCGGCGAAGGTGTAACCGATCTCGGGTTGCATTTGCGACTGACTCACTCCGGGCATACTATATTCAACAGGGTCTTCGAGAGACAAAACATTATCGGAGTCACGATCGAGCTCATTTAGCATGGCGTAAAGTGTCGTCGATTTTCCCGAACCGGTCGGTCCGGAAAGAAGGATCATGCCGTATGGTCTCGTAATTGCGGCACGAACAAGCGCCAAGTCGGAATCTTTCATTCCGAGTTTTGTCAGAGTAATGATACCCTTTTCTGAGTCCAAAATACGCAACACGACTTTTTCTCCATAATAAGAAGGAAAAGTTGAAACGCGAAAATCGATCTTTCTTCCGTCAATTCGTGCGGAGAAGCGCCCATCCTGAGGTTTTCTTTTTTCGTCCAATTTCAGGCTCGCGAGAATTTTTATACGAGAAACAATCGCCGGATGTACGGCCGAGGGTAAAAGCAAGCTGGTGTGAAGAGTACCATCGACGCGAAAACGTACGCGGATCTTTTCTCCCATGTTTTCAATGTGGATATCGGAAGCATTACCTTCCGTTGCATGACGCAAAATAACGGCAACCATTTTTGTCACCGGAGCGTCTTCAACAATTGTTTCTCCGGAGTCGGCGGGACCGGATGTTGTTTTAGCTGTCTCGGATTTTTTCTTCGCCAGTTCTGTAGCAGCATCATCCCCGAGCTCCGTAAGGGCCTGACCAACCTCACCTGTTATTCCCGTATAATTTTCAATAACGGATTTGAAATCCGACTCCGACATCAGATAAATCTTAAAAGGCATTCCGATTTTTGAAGAAATAAACTGAAGCGCGTCGGTCGACTCCAAGTTTTCCGGATCAACAATTCCAACCTCAAGCACCCCATCAGTAACAGCAAAAGGTACAAATTTGTAATGAGAGGCAGATTCCTGAGGAATATACTTAAGTATATCGCCGGAGATGTGATCACCGTGCAATAATTTGACGGGCACATTCAAATATTCACCCTTAAAGTTGATCAGATCCTCTTCTTTGACACCATTTTTTATGAGTGACTCCTCGACACTTCCTTCTCCGGAAGCAACATACTGTTCAACAACGGAAACGCTTTCCGGTGTTATGACTCCTTTTTTAGCGAGGAAATTTAAAAAATTCATTATTTTATATCAACAATTCACATAGTGGAAAGGTTCCAATTCTTACCCTAACTGTCGACTATGTGAAATTACCGGCTTATCTCCCTCCTGAAGATACGGGGAAAAGAGAAGGCGCAGATGATGTCGACATAAACGAAGCAGTCTGAACAGTCGTTTCCGGCACCATTACACCTTCAGGATTTCCTGTAATCGGAGCGAAAGGATTAGGTCTCCCTTTCGGTTCTTCTATAAGATTCACAGTAAAATCTTTCAAACTTAGAAACATCGGGTTCATGAAAATTTCCGATTCCAACTTAATATTATTCATTTCGTTTAGAACTGACAAAATTACAGCTCCATCATTCGATACAGGAACGGTTGTCGGCACTTCTTGAGTGAGGGGACTGCTCTCAGCAAAAATATCACTTCCTAAAAAGGATGCGAAACCCGCGATTCCGAGAGTAATAACCCCAAGTACTGCTGTTGATGTGTAGAAAATTTTTTTTAAAAGCATCATAATTTTGCGAGAAAAATACTTATTTTTTAAGCCAATATGTCTTAATTGTCGTCTTAAATTCGTAGGAATCGGGTTGCTCGTCTTTTGCAACAGAGTCTTTGGCTGTCACGGTAACTGCGGTGATATCAATCAAGCGCAAACTGTTTTCAAGGTCCTTAACAAAAGAAACATACGCCTCATACGTCCCTGTAACGGTAAAAGATAATTCTCCCGTACCGTAAAGAGAGCCGTTTCCCGAAGCGCCGGCAAGAGCCGCTTCCAAACTTGAAGCATCAGGGTGGATTTCGGCTACCCTCGTATCGCGAAGAACCATATTGTATATCTGTGCCCTCTTGTCAATCTCAATAATAAGACGGATATTATCAATACTATCAGGAAGAAATTTCTCCAAACGCTCAACATCGGACGGAGGCATTTCGTTGTACTTTATTTCGAGCATTCCTTTTCTCTCTGTTACAGCGGTCGAGTTGTTCATTGCCTTGTCGTATTCGACTTTTTCGGCTCGTGCGACCTTAATTTCCTGATAGGTCGGTTCAACGAGCATATAGAATATGCCGACAGACGCAACGATGAGCAAAATTGCAAGTATATTTTTCATTTGAAAAAATATTTAATATGACGTAAAAAAAATAAAAAACTATTCTGACTCCGGCTTACTAAAGGTTTCCTTGAACGAAACAACCGACGGTGCAAGGGCACCGGTGAAAGAAAACTTTACGCCACCGTTGGAGCTAAGAGAAAGATTGGAAAAAATCGGATTTTTGATTCCCGCTTGTTCATTGAATGAGTCGGACAAAAGCGCAACGGACGTATAATTAATTCCTTCGCCCTCCATTTTTATGGAAAGGTTCCCCGCATCTTCTTTAAAATCAAAATTCAAGAAACGTGTTGTTTGAAGTGTTGCTTTTTCCAGGATTGAGAATGCGGGAGAGATGATGCGATGAGCGGTAAGCAATTCATTGGCGACTTTTATCCGATTATCCCTCCTCTTCCATTCTTGGATAGTGGGAAGATCAAACGCCTCTTTTGCTTTCGCAAGTTCAATTTTCTGTGAATCAATTTGCTTATTGAGCAACGCCTTATAGAGATACGCTCCACCGGCAAACGCACAGGACATAAAAAATATAATAACCGCAAGCGACATAAGCGGATTGATCATGTTTCCCCCTCCGCCGCCCGTTTTTGCGACGAGCGTTTTTTTGGGAACGAACGATGTTCTAAGTCTTGTATCCATATATTGATATGCTATTAAAAAACAAAAATGTATCGAAAATAAATATTAATTAAGCTCCTGCAATTTCTTTAAGGCAAGACCGATAGCGACGGAAAACTCGGGACCGGCATCGGTCAAGACTGCTTGTAAAAATGCGGGTGATTCTATTTTTGAAAAGGAATCACCGAAAACCACTTCCGCTTCAAGCCATTTTTTCGCATACTCGGAGAGTCCTTTCAGCATCACACCACCTCCGGTAAGAACTATCTTATTGATCGTTTTGTTATTTTTGTTCTGATATCCGAGAAGAACACGATTAGCTTCAGTAAACACGTAGCTTGCGGCAGACTCAATGAGTGCGGACACTTTTCTTGCTTCTTCGTCTCTTCCTGCCAGACCGATCTCCCGTTTCATTTTTTCCGCCTTGGCGATGCTTATATTCAAAGCGCGAGAAAGAGCAATAGTGATTTCCTGAGAACCGCGGCTTATAATATGAACGTTTTTGATTATTCCCTGTTCGACAAGAGCAAGTTTGGTAATACCCGCGCCCATATCGATGAACATCATTGGCGACATATCACGGCCGATCGTCGCACGAATAGAGCTGTATACTTCGATCTCAAAACTCGCGCCTTCAAGTCCGATTTTCTGAACGATGTCCTCGTATTTTTTGAGTACCTGATTGTGGATAGCAACGATCATTACCTGGATCTTCTCTTGTTTGGGATTTCCGGCCGCATCTTTAGCTTCTTGCTCCACGCCTTTTGGTATTACGATCCAATCAAGAGCAACCTCGGTGATAGGAACCGGAATATATTTTCTCGCTTCCACGGGAATCATCAAAGCAAGTTTTTCATCGTCAACAGCGGGCACTTCAATTAAAGTCAGAAGGGCGGAAGATAAAGGAAGGGAAACAGAACCGATCTTCGCGGTAACATTTGCCTCTCGAAAAAGATCTTTGATTGCTTCCACGATTTTGTCTGCAGGAAGGTTCGTTGCCCGCCCGACATCCAGACCTCCATACGGACCAAGCGCAAGTTCTCCATACGTCTCAAGCACCGCTCTTCCTTGTTCTTTCCTCGTCTGAATAACTTTGATAACAGAAGAACCGATATCCAAACCAACGACACTCTCGTTTTTTTTAAAGAGAGATTTTGCCGACATCACCATTTTTTGAATATCGAAGTTCGGAAGATCCATGTGTGTATATTAAAGAGAGTTAGCGTGAAAAAAGTTTTAATGTTTCCTGGACACAAAACGTACTTTCATTATACCATAAAGTAAATTATGTTTTATAGGGAAAACTCACAATTATCCACAGCCCCGATCATTTGCTTGAAAAATAAAATTTTAGGTTTTTTTGGAGCGGCTCTCGAACTTCTGTTTCCGCAAAAATGTCTCTCTTGTCAGGCGGAAGGATTTTCGTTTTGTCCGCGCTGTCGGGGAAAAATTCCTCTCGAAACATCGCCGCTCGGAAATGATACGATCGCAGTGTGGCAATACAACCACCCCTCCCTCCAAAAAGCGATCTGGCGATTAAAATACCGAGGCAAACGAGAACTGGCACGAGACCTGGCGGAGTCTCTCAACGATCGACTTCTCGAAGAACTGGCGGAAGACAATCTTTTCTCGAACCCGGGAGGAAATGACGCGGAGTGCTACCTCATCATACCGATACCTATCCACAAGAATCGCCTAAAACAAAGAGGATATAACCAATCGGAGTTGCTTGCTAAAGAATTAACGCTCCAGAACCCCGCGATACTTTCCCTCAAAAGTAACTCTTTGATAAAAACAAAAGAAACAAGAAGCCAAGTTTCCGTGGAAAATCGAGAAAAACGACTCAAAAATGTACTCGGAACATTCACTGTTCAAAATCCTGAAAATATAAGAGGAAAAAGAGTAATCGTTGTAGACGATATTACGACAACCGGTGCGACCTTCGCGGAAGCAAGAAAAGCATTGCGCCGAGCTGGTGCAAAAAGCGTACTATGCGTAGCGTTGGCGCACTAAACCCCGGAGAAAAGATGAAAGAGTACTGTTACCAAAAAAGAAACGAATCCTCCCATAAAAAGAAGAAAAAAAGCTAAAAAAACAAACATGTATCGTATCATAAACTCTTGAACATGCCGCATGTGATACGGTAAAACAGTAAAAAGTATCCGCGAACCATCGAGCGGATAGAGCGGAAGGAGATTGACGACCGCAAGCGAGAGATTAACAACGATGATCTGAAAAAGTATCGAAATAACGGCATCATTCAAGGGAACCACCCCGGCTCCTGCCAAACGGATAACAATGCTGAAAATAAGCGCCAGAAACAGATTTGAACCCGGACCGGCAAAAGCGACCTTCGCCTCGCCCCATTTTTGATCGCGAAGGTTGTGCGGGTTGTATGGGACGGGTTTTGCCCAGCCAAAAGCAAACGGCGTATAGAGCGTCAAAAGGGGAACAATAAAAGAACCCACCAGATCAAAGTGCTTTATGGGATTAAAAGTAAGCCGACCTTCCCTCTCCGCCGTATGATCACCGAGCGCGTACGCCATAAAGCCGTGCGACACCTCGTGTATCACGACGGAAAATATAATTATCAGTATTCGAAAGATTGAGTCAATTTCTTGCATAATGGTAAGGTTTATGATAGCATACGAGAACGAAAAGTAAAAACGAATAAATACGCATAAATCAATATTATGGCTAAATCATGTCTCATTTGCGATAAAACGTCCCTTATGGCTGGAAAATACTCCAACCGTGTTCGTGCCACCAAGTTTAATCCGACCGGAAAAACCAGAAAATACCCCAATCTCCAATGGGCGACCCTCACCGAAGGCGGCCGAGTAAAAATCTGCACCAGCTGCAAAAAAGCGGGATTGCATCTTAAATTGAAGAAATAAAGAAACCTAAAAATTCCAGCCTCGTGCTGGTTTTTTTGTTATTTCTAATTTCTAATAAAAATCCAAATGTCTAAAGTTTAAACGTCGTCGTTCATTAGAAATTCTTTAACATAAGCGGTTGTTTTTCAGCAACAAAAGTCAGCTTTACTCCATCAGTCTCAAAAACCACCCTCCCCATCGTGTCTGTCCTCAAAACTTTCACATTATCTTTTGCCGCCAAGTCGAGCACTTCTTGATTCGGATGCCCGTATTTATTGTCTATCCCGGAGGAAACTACCCCGTATTCAGGAGCGACATCGGCAAGAAATTCCGGAGAGGTCGATGTTTTTGAACCGTGATGTCCGAACTTCAACACATTTGCGCGAAGTTTCGCGCCGTATTTTTGCACGAGTTCATTTTCTTGTTCTTGCGGCAAATCACCTGTAAACAAAAATGATTCATTGCCGTAAGTGAGTTTAACAACGACCGATGCGCTGTTCGTATCTGCATTCGGAGCGAATTTTCGATCGGGATAGAAAATTTCAAGCGTTGTATTTTTATCAAGACGGATGATCTCACCCGGACGAGCCACAATTTTTCGCGCACCCTCTTTTTCGGCGTCTTTTTCCATCGCCTCATATGCTCCGTTTCCCGAGTAGAGATCCGGCTCGATGAGCGCCGAAACGGCATATTTTTCAAATACGTCGGGAAGCCCGCCGATATGATCCATATCTGGATGAGTAGCGATAATAACATCAATATCCCGGTCAAAAAACGGCAACATCGCCCCCAATTCGGAAAGAATTTTCCCCGAAGGCGGTCCCCCGTCAATTAAAACCCGATTCCCATTCGGCGCCTCAATCAATATCGCATCCCCCTGCCCAACATCAAGAAACGCCACACGAAGATTGTGACCGCGATTTGATGAAAGAGTAATAATCCAAACAAACACCGCAATAAACGCGATACCAAATAGTATTCCGATTTGTATTTTTCGAACCGAAATTTTCCCGTCTTTTTTCATACGT
>Ga0172379_10008464_pt1 | contig 12937 bp, 12 predicted proteins | sample GrowelOW334metaG_FD_119756 | JGI IMG/M metagenome (GOLD analysis project Ga0172379, IMG submission 119756) | Groundwater microbial communities from an aquifer near a municipal landfill in Southern Ontario, Canada - Groundwater well OW334 metaG | ecosystem: Environmental > Aquatic > Deep... | reverse complement strand
TTTGTTCTTCTTTAGCTTGTTCTGAAATATAAACTAAGTGTGCTTTTTTTGTTTTTTCATTAATAAACACTGTATCTTTGTTCTTGAAATTGTTAATTTTATTGTAAATATCTTCTGCCCCAACTAGATTTGTCATTGAAACATAATCTACTGCATTTGAGTAAAAATCAAGTGCATCATAATAATGGCTTGAAGTAGCAAAAATAGTTGTTTTTGAAGAGGCTTTCTTTATGGCTTTAACAAACAGAATTGCTTCTTTGTGATTAAACATTGTTATAACCACTAGTTTAGCTTCATTTAAATCAATTTGTTCAAGTAATTCTTCATCTTCGCTAGTCCCATAAATAAGCGGAAGATTGTCTTTTTGTCCTTGGGAAACAACTTCTGGATCAGAATCAACAAGCAAAACTTTGTTTGTAATTTTTAATTTTGATGCGATTTTTCTGCCAATTAATCCCCCACCAACAACAATTATGTGGTTTTTTAGTTTTTCTTTTGGCGGCATTTTTCTAAGTTCCTCAATTTTTCTATTAAAAATTTTTGATTCTGAAAAATTAAACATTTTATTCAAATGTAAGGTTAAGTAATTTGCAGCTCTTGGTGAATAATTCATTAAGTGAGGAGTTACTATCATTGATAGTGCAACTATTGTAACAAGAAATGCAAATAGTTCTTGGGAAATTATTTTAGCAGATAAACCAAGTGCTGCCAGAATAAATCCAAACTCAGATGCTTGCGCAAGAGTAAGCCCCATCTCTAAACTCAATCTACTACCATATCCAGATATTAGTCCAACTGCAAAGAAAACTAGGGGTTTGAACACAAAAATTATTAATACAATTATTGCCATTAATCCTATTGGGAGGGTCCCAAATTGGAAGCTTAGGTTTGCTCCAAGTGCTACAAAAAAGATTGTTAAAAAAAAATCTCTTAGAGCTCTAATTTTAGAAAAAATTGCAGTGTTGTAAGGTAAGTTGCTTAGAGCTAATCCGCCAATAAATGCCCCAATACTAATTGGGATGTCAAGCAAATAACTTACTCCAATAAAGAGTAGGGCTGTTGAAATACTCGACAGAAAAAATAATTCATTTTCTTTAGATGCTTGATTAAATAATCGCGGAAACAAAAATTTGTTTGCAATCCCTGCAATCAGTATGAGTGAGCCTAATTTAAGTGCAATTGGTATAAAAAAGTAGGGGTTTGTAATCTGAGAAAAATTCTGGAGTACTGGAACAAGAAGAATTATTAAAAAATCTTGTATTAATAATATGGATATTATTATTCTTCCTGTCAAAGTATTTGTTTCTTTAGAATCCGCCAATAGTTTTATTACAATCATTGTTGAAGAAAAAGCAACAATTGAGCCAACAAAAATTGATGTTTCTATGGGTAATAGCCCACTATAACTAGTTAGTGCAATTGTGACACCTATAACCCCAATAACTTGAAGAATTGTCCCGACTATTAGTGGTTTTCCTGTTTGAAGCAATTTTTTAAATGAGGTTTCAATCCCTATTGAAAAAAGTAAGAATGCGGCACCAAGTTCTGATAATAAACTTATTTCCGGAGTTATTTCTTTTATCCCTAATTGAAATGGAAGATTAAGCCAAGATAAATCAAGCCCTCCAATAATTAGCGGGCCAAGAAGTATTCCTGCAATAATATAAGCAAATAAATTTGGTTGTTTTAATTTCCTTAACACCCCACTCACTATTGTAGCAGTAACTATAATTTCTACAAGACTGAAAAATAAATCGTAAGCAACCATAAGTCTACTCTCAAAGGCAACTTAATAAAATTAGAAGCTATTAAAAGATTTTCTACTAAATTGCTTTTTTTTAGGTTTATGAGCACTTATTTAGAGAACTTTTTTAGTAACATTTAAATAGGAGTTTTTACTTAGTGTTGTCTATGAATAAGCTTGTTATTCCAATAATTGGAGCAATACTTCTTGTTATTATTGTTGTTTTCTTATTCTCTTTTTTACAAATACAATTACTCCCTGTGTCTTGCGGTCAAGATCCAGTTTGTTTTAATAAAGCATTACTAAAATGTTCTCCAGCATCAATGGAAATGCCTTTTATGGGTGCAATTGAATCTTATAAAATTATTGGTGACTCAAATGGGTTTTGCCAAGTAACACAAACAGCTTCTTGGCATGAAGGCGGACAAAACACTTGTTATTATGATGAAAATGGAATGATTAATCATTGTGAAAAATCAATGCTGCCATTTTTACCCACTAATTAAGTTTAATAAAAAAAGAATTACTTTGTAAAATCTATTTTTTTAAATTTTAGCTCATACTCGAAGTGTAATTTCTATCCGTTGTTCTATTTGGGGTTCTTGTTGTATTAGGACCAGTAATTGTGGTGTTTGTAGTAGAAATAGTTGAAGTAGTTTGTGTTGGATAAGTCCCAATAGTTGATGTAGTAGTTGTTGTGCTAGGAGTCGTGTTAGTGGAATTTGCAGTACTAGAGGTTGTTGTATAGGGGTAGGTAGTGTAGGTTGTACTTGAATTAGTTATAGTTGGAGAAGTTATTGTTGATGTTGGTGTTACTTGTGGAACTGTTGTAGTAATAGCCGAAGTAGTTGGGTTAGTTGAAGTTGTAGTAGTTGTTTGTGGGATTATTGTTTGAGTAGAACTACTTACTGTAGAAGCTGTATTTGGATTAGAACTAGTTATCGTGTTAGTTATAGTTCCTATTGGCGGAGTTGTAGTAGGGAGTGTGTTAGTAGTTGTTTGTGAATTTGATTGGTTAGTTGGAGTTGTGGATGAAGTAGTTGGATTAACTAGGGTTGTGCTGCCCGAATAATTGTTATCTTCATTTGCATCAATACTATCTTCATCTATTTTAGTTGTTTCTCTAATCATTTCTTTATCCTCATTAATTCTATTTAAATCAGTAATTCTATCTGGTTTGTTAGTATCTTTAATTGTTTTAGTTGATTTGTTTTTATCTTCAGTAGAAATTATTGGGACATCTTTCTTTTCCTTAACTTCTTTTGTCTTATTTTTATCAGTTTCTTTAATTGCTTGTTGCTCAGTATTAGCTTCTTTTATAATATCTAATGTGTTTTGGTCAATTACTTGTGTAGTTGAGTTTGGGTCAATTGTAGTGATACTTTCTTGTACTACTTCTTCAATAGTCTTACTCAAATCCTCAACGCCAATCGAAGTAACTTTACTACCAACAAAGTTTTGTTTTTCATCAAATTTATCAGAAACAATATTTATGGACTCTATGTTGTTTTCCCCTATGCTTGAAACAACTTGAGCTAACTCAACATTTATTGTTTGAATTTCTTTTTCAACATTAATATTAAACTGTTTTGGAGTTTCAACTTTGATTTGAGCTTCTTTAGGTATTAATATTTTATTCAGTTCCTCATCACTAATAGGCACCCCGTTTTTTGTCCAATGTTCTCCTGCAAAACTAATTGAAGAAAAATGAATTACTTTGAAATTTTTTTGGTTTATTGATGCGGTTACTGTTTCATCAGAAATCTTTTCATAAACATCTGCTTGTGTGCCTGGTTTTGCAGAAAATGTTATCTTTGTTCCTTTTGGAGCGTTAACAAAAACTGTTGAAAGTTTATTGTTTTGAGTATCCCCTGGTAAAGCAATTGTGTTTGTGCCTTCTTTAAACAAAATTTTTATTTTCAATAACTTTGGAACTTCATTAAAAGATACTTTGTAGTTACTCAATTGTTGGTTTTTTTGCTCAACAAACCCTTGATTAATACTCATTATAGTTGCTTGGAAAAGTACAATTATTAAAAATAAAGTTATTCCCACTAAAAATAGTTGCATTACAGCCATCTGTTTTTTGTGATTTTCATCCATATTATTCCCCTTAAATTTTTATTTTTGACCTTATTTTGTTTCATTTATACTGGGTTTTTGATTATTTTCAACAGTATTACTTACTTGGCTGTTATTATTAAGTTTTGCGGTTTCTGGCAAAGCAACTTTTTTGATTGATTTAACTATTTGAGCATTAATTTCATTTATTTGAAATTGGTATTGCTCTGTTAAACGCCTATAAGTGATTTCATCAATTTGTCTTCGAAGATAGGAGGTTTCCAAAAGCTTCATTTTGTCTCGTAGTTCAGCCAAGCGTTTTGTAAGATCAACTTTTTCGGCTGAAGAAATACCTATTCTCATAAAATAAATGCTTATTGCTGCGATAAACAAGTACAAAATTGAAATTATTAACAATACTGGGAATACCCGATCAAAAGCTTCTTTTTGAAAATCAAATGGTTTATAATTAATAATTGTTTTTTCATTTGGAAAAGGGGACCAAGTAAGGATTATTGGAGTCATAAATGTTGGGTTAGTTGGAGTAAATGAATAAAGCGTTGAATTTTGTGGTAAAGTTATATTTAGGAAACTATTTTTTCCAAGTTTTGATATTATTTCAATCCCGCCTATTTCGAAAATAAAGTTTTTGTCTTTATCTTGACTTAGTTTTGTTGTAGAGCCGTATAGACTCATTTGTAAGTAATTTTTGTCCACAAAGTATTTTCCATAACAATTAAGTCCATTTGATAAACCTGGGAAAGAGGCTAAAATAAGTTCTTGAAATTTTACTGGACACGGAACTTCATCTGAAACTATGTCAATATATCCCACTGAAACTTGGTTATTTTGTGTAGAATTATTCATTTCAACATTAACAAATTCAGCAAGTAAACAGTCTTTTGGATAATTAACACCAAACATCATTGTTACGTCTGCCGAGGAATCTTCTTTTAACAAATAATTAATTTGGGCAAGTTGAATTGTGTTATTATCAAACTCACAAGAAGCAAATACTGTTCCTACAAAAACTAGAAATACAAAACCCGCTAAATATTTTGAGCAATTCATTAAACCACAATTTTTAACGTAAATTTTAATTCCAAACTGCTAGATAAAGCAAAAAACTAGTATAAAAGATTGATTATTTGAATAATTTTGAATGAAATTAGAATTAATTAAAAAAGCCACAATAACCTAACCACTTATTCTTGCAAGCCCTTGCCTTTTTGTTATTAGCTTTAGGGAATTTATTGCATAACAAGCCTAGTTTGACTAGTTGGGTATTCATGTTTTACTAAGTCTCTTAGACTTAAACTTCTGTGCTGCACAATACTTTTTTTACTAGTTAATTTAGTTACCCAATTTTTCATGACCTTTGCTCTATTGTGTGCTGTGAGCAATTTGTGCCATGCTTGAGCAACCCTTCTTTCTGAAGAAAGCTCTTTGAGCTTTTCTCTTATTGAATCTTTTATAAAATCTGTTTTTGTTGAATAACCAAATTCTTTCATTGCCCCACTTACTTGATTAGCAAGTTCTTCCCCAAGCCTAATGCTAATGTGTTTCATAGGGTAAGATATTATAACCAAACTTCGTAAAAACCTATTGGTATTACACCAAACATTGTTGATTGTCGTAATTTTGAATTAGTGTAACAAGTTAATCTAACTATTAAATTCAATCAAATTTTAATATGATTAGATAAATATTTGTTTATGGCATATGCAATATTTAATGGCAAAATTATTAATGAAAATGAAGCTGTACTTGGACTTGATGACAAAGCTTTTTTCTTTGATTTTGCAGTTTATTCATCTCTAAAAGTAATTCAAGGCAAAATATTTTTTTCTGAATACCATGTAGATAGATTGCTTGAATCAGCAAAATTAATTAATTTAGGTCATTCTTTTTCAAAAGAAGACATTCTTAAAATGCTTAACAGAGTCATAGAAAAAAATAGGCTTAATGATGCTTTTTTGAGGGTTGTTTTAGTTGGTGATGCAGATAAAAACAAAGTGGCAAAAATTTTTGTTTTACCTTTAACAGGAGTACATTATTATCCAAATAAATTTTATTCAAAAGGAGTAAAAGTGATAACTTACAATGGGGAAAGAAGATTTCCTACTGCAAAAACAATGGATTTACTACTTAGCTTTTTAGCTATGCGAAAAGCTGAAGAGGAAAATGCAATTGAAGCACTTTTAGTTGACCACGAGGGGAATGTAAGAGAAGGCACTAGAAGTAATTTTTTTGCAATAAAAGGTGATACTTTAATAACTCCTCCAAAAGACAAAATATTGGAAGGTATAACAAAAAAGATAATTTTTGATTTGTGTAAAGATAAATTTGAGATAGTTGAAGAAGATATCTCCCTTTCCAACCTAAAGAATTATGAAGAATTTTTTATAACAAGCACTTTGTTTAATGTACTTCCAATAAACCGTATTGATGATGTTGTGGTTGATTCCTCTTTTCCAAAAACAAAACTTATACAAAAAAAGTTCAAGGAATATTACAGTAAAGAAGTTCTTGGAAAATAAAGAGTTAAGCCCATATTCTCTTAATTTTTTTATTCAAAAAGCTCTTTTTTTAATACAATTTTATTTGTCAATCCATATTCATGTTTTTCAATAAGTCCTTTACTTTCAAGTCGTTTTAATACTCTGTGAACCTGAACCTTATTCAGACCCGATTCTTTTGTTATTTTATTTTGGGGCAAAGAATAGCCTCCTTCTTTTAATACCTCAATTACCTTTTTTTCATCAGGTAGAAGTAAATAATCTGCAGTTTCTTGTTTTATTTTCTTAATTTCATGTTTTCTTAATATGTTCATTATAGTCAAACCTGAAGCAAGTGAAATAATTCCGCTTACAAGAACAAGTATTGAGGATGGAGAGAATAGATTTCGTGTTGGCCCAAAAGGAATTCTTCCGCCAGGAAAAGAATGATTATTGTCAAAACGATTATTATCGGGGTGGTTAACATCTAAAGAAATAAAGTTGCTGTCTATTGCCCTTAATTCAGTGTTTTGTGAAAAAACTGATCCTTCAAGCCAAATTACTGAATATAAATCCATTAAAAATAATATTATTGCAAATCCGCCATAGAGTAAACTTACCCACATTACTATATTTTCTCGATTCTTCTTATTTAGAATGGTTTCAATTGGTTTCATGTTTCATCACGTTTCACTAACCCATAATAGGCGTTTCACTTGGTTACAAGAATACTTAATAATCGTTGCAAAGGTAATATAAACATTATAGCTGGTGAAAAAACCATTATGCAAAACAAAAAAAATAGTTTGGTAAAACAAAAAACCAAAGATGCGGTTCTTGAAGTTAAGGATGCTTGGAAAATGTACAAAATGGGAGATAGTGAAGTTGCTGCGGTAAAAGGAATTGATATGAAAATTAATGAAGGAGAATTTGTTGCAGTTGTTGGAGCATCTGGTTCAGGAAAATCCACTACACTAAATATAATGGGGGCTCTTGATATTCCCACAAAAGGTCAAGTGTTGCTTGATGGAGTGGATATTACTAAACTTGATGAATCGGCACTTGCAAGAATTAGGGGCAAAAAAATAGGGTTTGTGTTTCAAGCGTTTAATTTATATCCTTCGCTTAATGTTTATGAAAATATTGCTTTGCCAATGAGAATACATGAATTTGATGAAAAAGAAATTCAAGAAATTGTTCCAACTTTAATTAATAAAGTTGGTTTGGGGCACAGAGAACATCACTTACCTTCCCAACTTTCTGGCGGTGAAAGACAAAGAGTTGCAATCGCAAGAGCATTGTCAACAAAACCTTCGATGATTTTAGCTGATGAACCAACTGGAAATCTTGATACAAGAACAAGCTTAGAAATAATGGGGATGTTAACAGAGCTTCACAAAGAAGGAAAAACTGTTGTTATAGTTACGCACGAGCATGATATAGCGGCTTTTGCTGAAAGGGTGATTACTTTGAGAGATGGAAAAGTTGTGTCGGATATTAAACAAGTTGTGAGGGTGAAAAAATGAGAAATATTTCAAATAATTCAATGAGGATAGGATTTATTTTATTAGTTTTATTTTTAGCTATCATTGTGCCACAAGTGATTGCTGCAGATACTGCTCAAGCAGATTATCTCTATGCTGCAGACATATCAGCATATCGTTTTCTCCCCGCAGTTATTAGTGCTGGGGATACAGTAACCTTAGCAATTGATGTATTAAATAAAGGTTCAATTATTAATTTAGAGAATATTGATTTGTCTCTTGATACTGGAAATTATTTTGAGTCAGTTCAAACAACAAATAACATAAATTCAATAGTTGGAAATACAACAAAAACAACTGTATTAAAATTTAAAGTAAAGGATAATACTCCTGCAGGATATTATCAAGCAATTCTAAATTTATCCTATACTAGAGTTGATTACCAAGGAGTTAGAACTGATGTAAATCAAACTAAGACATTAACGATTCCTGTTTCAACTTCTCAAAAAAATATTGGGATTGAATTCAACCCAAAAGTAATTAGTCCTGGAAGTCAAACAGAGTTAAGTGTTTCAGTATCTAATTATAGTTCAATGCCAATATCCAATGTGTTGTTTTCTTGGACTGAAGCAAATAAGGTTATTCTTCCATTAGGCTCTGATAATAGACGCTTTGCAGCTTATATTGGGCCAGGAGAAAAATATGATTTTAACTATTTAGTAGTTGCTGATCCAAGTATTGTTACAGGAATATATCCTATTGATGTATCAGTAAATTATACTGACTCAAACGGACAGCGATCTCAAACATCACAAGTTGGTTTAATAGTTGGGGGAAAAACAAATTTCCAAGTAAGTTCAGATACAACTTCAACTGGACAAATATCTTTTAGTCTAGCTAATATTGGTTCAAATAATGCGGCAGCAGTTGTTGTTCAACTTACTCGACAACCAGGACTAACTATCACTGGAAGCGATACAGTAATAATTGGAAATATAAACAAAGGAGACTATTCACTTGCAAACTTTACTGTACAAAGCACTACTTTAAGTGATCAAAATGGTGCTGTGCAAAGAACGGGAACAGGATTTAATAGGACTGCAAATTCTCAATCAGCAACTGGAACAACCCAACAAACCGGCGGAAATTTCCCAAATGATTTTAACGGAACAAATTTTCCAGCAAGACAATCACAAAGTGGATTTGTTGTAGATATTTATTACACAGATACTACTGGAGAAAGACAACACATCCAGCAACCATTTCAATTAGGAACTGCTAGAACTGGCATTACCACTACAACAGGGACAGGGTTTGGTACTGCGGGGCGACAACAAAATTCAGATCAATTACTTTTAGTTGGAGTACTAGCAGTAATTCTTGTGGTTGGTTTAGCATATAATAAATTTGTTGCAAAGAAAAAATGGAAAAGTTTAGCAAAATATACTGCAATAGGAATAATTATTCCTTTAGTAATTGTTTTCTTCGCACCAAGTTCACTATCTTCAACAATACTGGCTGCAGTGTTCGCAATCGGAGCACTTGCAGTATTTTTTATTAAACAAACAAAGTAATTTTGGAGAAATGTGATTTTGAATGAAAATAAAAGATTCGTTTAAGCTTTCCCTAAATAGTATAGCTCATAGAAAACTAAGAGCGTGGCTTACATTACTTGGAATAATAATTGGTGTTGCGGCAGTAGTATCAATTATTTCAATAGGTAATGGAGCCCAAGCAAGTGTAAATGCTAGTCTTTCAGGATTTGGGGCAGATATAATTACAATAAGCCCTGGATTTAGTAGAGGCACTACAGTTGGGGGATTTGGGGGAGGAAGAGGTGGAATAGACCTACCGGGATTTGGTGGCGGTGGAGGGAATAATGCAAGAGAATCTTCAACTAGCACAGCAACTCCAACATTGAAAGATAATGATTTAATGATAATAAAAAGTAATCCTGATGTAATTGCAGTTAATCAAATTGTTTCAGGAAGACAATCAATTACATTTGGAGATAAAAAAACGAATGCAAGTATTCAAGGAGTAAATGCAAATACTTGGACCCAAACTACAAATGTAACACTTTCAACAGGAAGATTTCTAAATTCATCAGACACACGCAATGTAGTTATAGGAAACTCACTTGCAACAACAACTTTTTCACAACCAATTACACTAGGAAGAAAAATTGATATTAATGGCACAGCATTTACTGTTGTTGGAATACTTGCTTTGAGCGGAACTGGATTTGGCGGAGGAGGAACTGATTCAACTATTTATATGCCTTACAATGCAGCTTGGAATGTACTTGATGTTAATACAGGCACGTATTCTTCAATACAAGCAAAAATTAAAGATGCAACAAATGCAGATTATGATGTAAATTCTTTAACACAACAATTAATGATTTCAAGAAGAGTTACTTCAAGAACACAAAATTTTAGTGTAACTTCATCACAAACATTAAGAGAACAAATTGCGAATGTGACCCAAACACTTACTTTATTTTTGGGGGCAATTGCAGCAGTATCCTTACTTGTTGGAGCCGTAGGAATTGCTAACAGCATGTTTACTTCAGTTCTTGAAAAAACAAGGGATATAGGGATAATGAAAGCACTAGGTGCATCAAATAATGAAGTATTAATTTTATTTGTAATTGAATCAGGCTTGTTTGGATTCATTGGAGGCCTAATTGGAGTGATGATTGCATTCCTAATTACTGGCGTAATGAACTTAATGGGACTAAGTTTAGGTATTGGTGGAAGAGGAGCAGAAATGTTAATAACTCCTGAACTTGTAATAATCGCAATTTTAATTTCCACATTAATTGGTATATTGGCTGGAATTGCCCCTGCACGAAATGCTTCAAAAATGAGACCTGTTGATGCATTAAAGTATGAATAAATTAAGGTGATTAAATGAACGAAAAAGAAATGTTTTTGATTATGATAATAGGTTTAACTTTTCTTTTAGGGGGATGCACTCAAGGAGGAACTTCAAATAACCAATTTTATACTCTTGCAGAAGTTGCATTACACAATACACCGACAGATTGTTGGATAGTTAGAGATGGAAATGTGTATAACATAACTCCTTTACTAGTTAATTCTCCAAACAATTTTATGATTCAATCATGCGGAAAAGAAGTTACAAATTCTATTCAAAGACCTCTAACAAGACAAGACTTTAATAGTCAAGTTAGAGACACTAATATGCCAAGACCTGATTTTAATGGGGCGCAAAGAGATTTTAATTCAATAAGAATTGACCAAAATTTTCCACGACAAGGTGGAACGAGACAAGGAAGAGAATTTGAACAATATTATATTGGTAGAGTCGCTTGATTTGTTGTACTAATAATAATTTAATTATTTTTTTCTCTGTAACTTAATCATATATTTGATTCTTTAGTTTTTGTTTTATTTCCTCTTTTCTTATTTTCAAACCACGAATAGTTTCAGATTTTAGTGCAAGTTGTTCCAGAGTTGAGAAAAGTTCATCATTAGATTTTATACACTTTGCCATAAGTCCAATTGAAAGTTCTTTTTTCCATTCAATTTTTTCTTTATCTAAAAGTAAAATCATTTCATCTAATTTTTCAAATGAATTAAGAGTGCTGTTAAATAGGATTTCTGAGTTAACTGAATCAATGTCTTTGGTGTACCTGTTATTTTTGTTTGAATCAATAGCAATTTTAATTTCCGAAAGAGTGTAATCAAATGAAGAAAGGTAAGTATTAACTGATTTAAGTTCTTTTGATTTGAATTCTTTTTCTTCAAGCGCGGTTGTTATCCTATCAAGACTCTGTCTGAACAAAAGAAGTGATGAGCGTAAACGATTAATTCTTTCTTTGAAAGAAATATCATAAAGCTCCGTAAGTATTGCATCTTGTTTAATTGATACAAGTCTTGAAGTAACTACTGCCAGAAGAAGCCAACAAATTATAACCTGAACAATTGAAACTCCCTTAAAAATCCCAGTTGGAACAATATCCCCAAAACCTGTTGTAGTCCCTGTAATAAAGCTATAATAAATTGTATCTGCAATGCTTAGCACTCGCGAATTATCCACGGTATAAGTCAAGTGAGAATAATCACTTGTAAATACAAAGTAACCAATTCCAAAAAGAAGAGTTATGCTAAGCCAGACAGTTAAAATTACTGGAAAAGTTGCTTTATCCATCCAATTGGATTGGTATAATTTAGAAATTTTTTTTTTGCATAAGTTCTCAACCATTTAAAGAGAACAAAAAGGCTTTTAATCCTGCTCGCATAAAAGGTCTTAATTGTGATGTAATGCAAAAAAACTTAATTTTGCTTTTTGACTCATTACGTGATCCTCGTGATTTAGCTCAAATGATTCATTTGGGCTTAGCCGCAAATGTTGATATTGAATTAACAGGAAGCTCAATTCCCCCAACAAATCAAAAAGTAATAAATATTATTGATTCGTGGATTCTTGACTTTCGAAACAACATTAATCTAAAACATGTTTTTATTCACAATGATTTTGAAAAAAGAATTAAGGCTTTGAAGCGACAAGGATACGAAATAATTGGGACTTCTCCTGATAAAGGAAGTGACTTTTTTAGTTTGGATTTAAGTAAAGGAAAACATGTAATTGTTTTTGGAACAGAAACAAGCGGTTTATCAAAAGACAAAATGAACTTAATGAACAAAATGGCTAAAATCAAAATGCAAAATGGGACAAAATTCTTTACAATAGGTGCAATAGCCCCTGTATTTACATATGAAACATTAAGACAGAAAAATAGTATTAAATAGAAAGGATGTTGTTGGTTATTTATGAAAGTAAAAAAGTTCCGACCCATTAATACAAAAATTCATTATTCTCGCGTTTTTGACTATGAAGGAATTGCTGAAAGGAAAGTACGTGCCAATCTTTCTGAATTTCATGATGCAAGCATTTTTTTGTTCAAGCAAATACTTCACCCGGATGATATAAGGTGGAGACTTGCAAGAAAATACGCCGAACTAAAAAATGAATTTCATTTTCAACCAATAAATCTTGAAAATGCAATGCGTGCCAGTTATTCTTCAACAAGACAAGGCGCAAACAAAGCATACGGCGCATCAATAACCGGAATCATTCATATAAGACAGCTCACAAGAGCGTTAAGAAACATAGAATTG
>Ga0172379_10008463_pt1 | contig 12938 bp, 10 predicted proteins | sample GrowelOW334metaG_FD_119756 | JGI IMG/M metagenome (GOLD analysis project Ga0172379, IMG submission 119756) | Groundwater microbial communities from an aquifer near a municipal landfill in Southern Ontario, Canada - Groundwater well OW334 metaG | ecosystem: Environmental > Aquatic > Deep... | reverse complement strand
TGGGCGCATATTATTTTGTTGCGCCTAGCGAAGCTGGCAATTTTTCCAGCTGCCCCGCCGGCGGTGGCCTTTGGCGGGGTCCCGCCAAAACGAAGTGACGGCGGGAAGCTATGGGCGCATATTATTTTGCCCTCTTCTGTAAGCTCATACTGTTGAGCTACGAAGTCCACCGAAGCTCCGAAGCCTATAGATGAAGGCGAGGAGCGAAGGTGGGTGGGCGCATTTTTCCTTTTGAGACCTACAGTTTATACAGCCTTTTGACGTAATCCGTCAAGGTCTCTTCACTGCGCTCCAAGTTTTCCAAACAAAACGGCAGTAAACATTCACGAACGTAATTAGGATCGTTATCCTCTAAAGGAATGGAGACCAACGGCACCCATGGGCTGGTAAAATCGAAATACAAAAGTTTAACGGCCGGTGGCTCATATGCAATGGAAAAATCTCTTATTTCTTTAAAAGAATGATAATGATCGCCAATTATTACACCAGTCGAAGTAATGGCAACATCGAGTTTTTCCGGCGGTTGAAAAGTGGAAAGCAAAGTAACCAAGCCGGCTAAAAGAATAATTACAGCGAAAAGAAAATTGGCGGTAAAAATCGCGTAAATAATCAAAGTTACAGCCACGATCGCACCAATGATATACCAGGTTCGTGTACGGTCGTGGTTGGGAAATTCATCAACCTCCCAGGCGACTAAAATTTTCCCATATTCGGAAACGGAATTTTCTAAATTTTCCCCCATATTTTTGTTTTTAATCCAAGTGTCTATTAATAAAGGCTCTACCTGACCCAGACTTAAAATATTTTTCCAGTTTATACGCTTTATATTTTTCTGATACTGCAAAATAAAATTCCAAACTAATTGGCAAACGTCCTTTTGTCGCTTCAACCAAGCCTTTTTGATGACGAATCATCCTGTTGTCCAGGTCGTCCGTACAGCCTATATAAAATCCATCTTTACATTTTAAACTATAAACAAAGTACATATCTTTTTTGCTCGACTTCGCTTGCGGCGAGCTTCGGTGTGATAATGGCGGACAGTGTCACGCCATAGCCGAGCCGATTTCTGTTGTCCCTTGGCGATGCCCGCCTTCGCCACTTTCAAGAGGGGCTTCGGCGAGGCGATGGCGGAGAGGGTGAGATTCGAACTCACGGTGGCTTGCGCCACACCGGTTTTCAAGACCGGCTCATTAGACCGCTCTGACACCTCTCCCTTGTGCGCCTAGTCTATCCGAAATGTTGATTTCCTTCAAGGGTTTATTCCTTTTTAATCGTTGGCGCGTAAAAGGGTCAGGCCCCAGACAAGGCCGGCCCCGGCTTCTTTTAAAGCCTTGGCCGCCGCGTCCATGGTAGAGCCGCTGGTTAAAACATCATCACAAATTAAAACGCAGGGTGGCACTAAACCGGTGGTTTCAAAAATCTCATCCAAGTCGCCGACCTGTCGGGTTTCGGCGGCCCGCTTGGCTTGCGGATTTGTCCATTCCGATCGATGTAATAATTCGAAATAGTCAGTGTTAATTTCCTTAGCCACGGCACACCCCAAAATTTCTGCTTGATTGAAACCTCTTTCTCGTCGCCGTTTTTCGTGAAGCGGCACGGCCGTAACATACCAATCAACCGGCGGCAACATTTGTTCCAAAGGAAAATTCTCCAACCATTCGAGCAAGGCGCGACCAGAAGCTTGATCGCCGTTAAACTTCCAGTTCTGTAAAAAGCCGCGCAAAACTTTATCATGATAAAGACCTAAGGCAAGATTACCATCAAGGTAAGTTTTTTTCGCACAATTTTCGCAAGTCTTCCCTTCCGAATTGGCGACATGACAAAACGGGCAAACCGCTTCGGCCAAGGCTGCAGTATAAGTTCCACTACAAGTCGGACAAAATTTCCAACCCTCGACCTGACAATTAAAACAACGAATCGGAAACAAACCGTCTTTTAACCATTGCCAACTGTTTACTGCCAAAGTGCCGAAGCTACTTTCCATACGCCGTTTTCTTTGAGACAGGTTAAAAGAAGCTTCTGGTATTTTATCTCGCTATTCTGTGGACCGCCGTTAGATTCTTCGCGTTGTGTGGCCGCTTCAAGCGAGGCCGAAGTGGCATCGCTGGAAATTATTTTAACCGACAAAACTCTGGTGGTAACCCCGTAATAATCTGGAGAGGTCTGGGCCGTGGCAATAAAATTTTCCGTTTGAGTCCGAAGTGTCGCGGTCATTAAATCCATAACATCGTAAAGATTGGCAAAAGAACTTTGAGTGGAATAGCTGCCATAACGTTCGGCAAAAGTGATCGCCAAACTCTGCAGAGCCGTATTAACTTGTTCGGTTTCAACTTCGGCTTCCGTCACCTCGGTTTCAACCCGCGGTGTAACAACCGGCTTTTCTATTTCAGGCACCACGACAACCGAAGCGGCTGGTGTTTTTTGATTTAAAAACCAAATCAAAAGCAAAAGTAAAAGTAGAAACAAGATCCCGGCGGCGGCAAGTAAAATTTTCTTTTTTCTGGACATAATGATTAGTTAAAGACTGGACATGTTCTGGCGAATTCTTTCCGCTTCGGCTTCACCAGAAGGCGAACCGTCAAGAATTGGGGCGGCAGGCACCGGCTCTTCGAGCGGCGAGGTTTCTTTCTCCACCGGAGCCGCCTCAATAGCCATTTTGGCTTCAAAATCTTTTCGAGCTTTTTCAATTTCTAATAATTGTTGCGGGTTGGTTGTAACTAATTGATCTTCAGTGTAAGAAGCAACAACTTTCATGGCCACATGTTTTTGACCGGCAAAAAAGAGTCCTTCACCAACACCGGATTCAAGCAAAAGATATTTTTCACCATCGGTTAAATTAAAAGTCTTTTGAATTAGGTCGGCCGAAGCTGCCGATTGCTTTAACAAAAATTGCATGGATGAGTTGGTAACAATAGCTTGGCCGTAAGGTGAAAGCAAAAAGTCGTTAACGTCCTGGGTAATGGTGGTAATACCCAAATAATACTTACGACAGCGCTTAACCAACGCATGAACAAACTTGGCCGAATCTTCATGGGTCATTAACCACCAGGCCTCGTCAATAATTAAAATACGTTTCTTGCGTTCTGAACGAACGGTGTTCCAAATATAATTAATGATGGTGTAAATGGCCATTGGTCTAAGTTCATCTTCCAAATCACGCACAGAAAAAATTACCAATTGGTTGTTCATTTCAACCGTGGTCGGCGAATTCAACAAACCGGAAAAAGTTCCGTCGGTATATTTGGTAAGGCGAGCCACTAAGTTATCGGCCCCGGACATCCCCGAAAGAACATCAATAAAGTCCGACAACACCGGCGGCTCAACCACTGATAAATCAATCGTATCGGCAGTAATATCTTTTTTAGCGTAGGCTTCAAGCAAAGCGCGGTCTAAAATAGAATCCTCTTCTGGAGTAAAGCCGATGACACCAGCCCCGCCCTGCGGTTGACCAACCATGATCCGCAACAAACCCTTAATGGTAATAATGGCACTGCGAATAATATCTTCCACTTTGGTTTCTTCACCTTTTGGCCTGGGCAAATCAAAGGGGTTTATTTTGGCTTGGCTGGCCAAAGAAACGTTAACATACGTACCGCCAACCGCTTCACACAAATGCTTATACTCCATTTCCGGATCAATGATGATTATATCAACCCCCATCATGAGCGAACGCAAAACCTCCAATTTAACCATGTAAGACTTACCAGCTCCGGAAGTCGCAAAAACCACAGCATTGGCGTTTTGCAAACTAAAACGATCAAAAAGAATCAGACTATTGTTGTGACGATTAATGCCGTAAAGAATACCGTTATCCGAAGTCAGATCAGAAGAGATGAAAGGAAACGAAGCGGCAATTGGCGAAGTGTTCATGTTGTAGGTAATCATGAGCTCGTCATTGGCCAAAGGTAAAGTGGAGTTAAAACCTTGTTCGGCTTGGTAAAAACCCTTTTTACTAAAAATTAATTTGCTGCCGAATTCTGATTCAATATCCACGGATAATTTATTAAGTTCGTCTAAAGACTTGGCGTAAATTGTAAGGTAAAAAGCAAACTGAAAAAAATGTTCAGTTCCTTGAGTTAAAGCGTCACGCAAGGCCTCGATGTCGCGCAAAGCGGTTTCACGAAGTGGATCGCGCGGTTTACCCTTCTCCGCGTCCATGCCCAAACCAGCTTCCAGATAACCGACACGTTTTTGCAGCTGTTTTAAAATAACCCCGGCTTTGACCGGATAAAAATACATGGCTAAATCAAAAGTCTTATTAAGATTAATAATTGAGGCTGACCAACCAAGACCGATATAGCGCGGATAAGTAATAACAAAAATGGTCCGAATATAAACTCCGGACAAAACAAGATAATTCGGAGTTACCTGAAACGAAGCCGGCGCAATTATGTCATTTACCGTTACCACGCCCCGCCGATAAAGCCGTTCCTCTTCAAGAGTGGCTTTTTCTTCAAGGATTTTTTGCTGTTCCGGCGGCAATGGTTTGGGAGCTTTCAAATGCCCGTCGGGAGCGATTATTTTTTCTTTTGCCAATTCAATAGCCATAAAATTAAACAGTTGGAGTTTCTTCGTGACGAACTTTGGAAATATCGCCTAGTTTTTCTTCGGCAAAAACATCGGGGTTATAACATTCATAAAACAATTCAATTAAACCCTGGGTGTCGAGTAAAACACCGCCAACACCCAAACTGGTCAATTGACCGTTGATCGATTCGGCTTTTTTTAACAATTCTTCTTTTCGTTCCAAAAATTGTTTTTCTTTTAACTTTATGCCCAAGGCCGGCGAAACCGCTTCGGAAAACCTGGTCCAAAAATTTTTGCGTTTGCTGCGCGCCGGATCAAACACCACGACCACATAAAAACGTTTTTGCATAATCTCCCCCATTTCCACCAGCTCTTGAACAAACCCGCGGTAGTCGGCAATTTGTGTTTTTAAAAGTTCGTTGGAAATGTCGCGCTCGCGTTTAGCCAACGACAAAAGATAAGGATCGATATTCATTTTTCGCGACTGGATGACAATTTGCAGTGGCGTTTCCAAGCCGTTTAAAAAAGACATATATGCCTGAACAATCGCCTCTTGTTCATCGACTGATTTAAGGGCGAAGTTGATACTGGAAACCATTAAGACAGCGCGAAGCGTGCCGTCTTTCATAATAACGGTATCATCGCGAATTTCCGCGATATCAAGGTAACGCTTAGTGGCTTGTCCTGGTTTGGCTGGCGCGGTAGGCATAATTATTCTTCCGGCTTATAAGCTCCGCCGGTATTAACTAATAAAGTAAGTTCCTGCAAACGCGAACCGCCCGGCGCGGCTTTACGTGCCGCGGGCGGCGGTGGCATAGCTGGTGGGGCCACCATGTATTGACGCAGTTCAGCATCGTTTAGTTTTTTATCCCAAACGCGTAGTTTGGGTTTGCGGATTGATTGAATTAAATTTAGCAGAAAAAAATGGAAAGGCATGCCGTTAACTTTAGCAAAAGCGAAAATTACAACGATCGTAAAAATCGGAATGCCGGTGATAAGAAAAAAAATAAAACTTAAAATTTTCCACAAAGCCACGTCAACCAAAACTCCAATTAACAAAGTTAAAAATTGTCGCACTGAAAGCGGCCCGAGAATTTTGTCCTCGACTTCAATAAATTGTGGCACGGTATACTGACTTTCAGCTGGCATAATTTAGAATCGCAACATTCCATTTAAAGAATTAATTGCGTGGACTTCTTCAATGGTCAAAGACGGCTGTTTGGCAACAAGACGCTCCTTGGCAATTACTTCAACCGGCTGACCGGCGATTAAAGCGGCCTGACTCATGGCCAAGTACAACTGATTTGTCGGCGAAGAGCGCCAGGCTTTGACCGCGGAAATTTTTTGACCAACTCCCTGCTCTTCCAAAAGATTAATCTTGTCGTGAATTTTTATAACCGCTTCATCTGGGTCCGAAGACAAGCGACGAAACTCATCAAGCGAAAGATTTTTTAATTCATCAAGCGGACCGGACAATCGCCGCGACGGCGCGACAATATCAACCATTTGCGGTCGACCGTTATTTGATTGCGGCGGCCTTGAAGCCGATGAAACCACCGGCGTCACTGGTTTTGGCGGGGCGACTTTTGGCTTGGCCGCTTTAGCTTTTTCAGCGGCAATTTTTTCAGCTTCAACTTTGGCCGCGACTTTGGCTTCGTTTGCCACTACTTTTCCTTTTTCTATTCTTAGCTTATCAACAATTTGTTGTTCACCGACTATTTTTTCTAATTCTTCCATTACCCGAACCAATGCCGCGCCACTAATTGCTAAGCCACCTTGATCAATCGGCCGCTCTAAAAGATCACGTGTTTCAAAAGCATCACGAACATCTTTTAAACGAGCCTCCACGGCCCCGACAAACTTTTTTTGTACAACCTCATCAAATTTCAAACCGACTTTTTCTTCAAGCTGTTTTACTATTTGTTCAGAGGAAAGCGGTGTACTGACCACCGGGGTTGGTTTTTCAGTTTTAAGTTCTTCCATTACAAACGGGGCCGCGATTTTCTTTACCTCTCCTTGGCTTTGTACCCCTCTCCCCGACCCTCCCCCTGCTAAGAAAGCAGATGGGGGAGGGAGTGGTGCCGGACGAACCGGCGGCGCGACTGGAGTAACCGCCGGCACCGGCCGGACGGCTGGCGGTTTGATATCAACCATTTGTCTCGGCGATACGGGTTTGGCTGGCACGACCACCGGACGGGTTTTAATTAAACCACCGGCTTTGGTTAAAAATCTATCCAATAAATTTTTAGCATCAACCTCGGTCATGTTTAATCCGCCCACCTTTTCCGAACGAACGAAGGCAGCAAGAGTTTCCTCTTTTGTTCGCGTGCCGTCCATTAATGAATTCAGAATAAAAACCAAACGGCTTTGTTCCAATTTATCAGACAAAGCCACACCTAATTCCGCCAAAACTTTTTCCACTGGTTCGGCCGAATCTTTTTCAACAGGATTTGAAGCAGAAAGACGTGGCACGTTTTTGAAAGCCGCGGGATCGCCACCCCATTCTTTTATTCTTTCTTCAACACTGTTTCCAAAAAAATAAGAAATTGGCAACAAACGGTTTCCAGCTAAATCAACGGCAATTTTATTCGCAACTTCCCAATCAACGTCGAGTTCAGACAAAATCATCGTCGGGAGAATTTCCAATAAGTCTTCTTCTAAAGCCACCTGCTCTACCAATCTTAACAAAGTCATTGTTTTTTCTTTAGGCAAACCAAACTTGGCCCCGGTTTTTTCTGCCCACTCTGGCCCGGTGGCGTCAACAAGAAAATCCTGGATATTTTCGGGAAGTTCAGAAAAACTTTTCATCACAAAATTAAATTATAATATTCCCGGCCCTCTTTTTGCTCTATCAAGTTCTTTTTTCGCATCTCTAAATTTCTTGGCCAAAATTTTTAATTCCTCAGCCGCATCTCCCAAAGTTCTACCGTCTGGAACATTTCGTGTGGCAATTTGTCTCTGCACTTTTGTAATTTCTTCTTTAAGACGATTCACTTCATCCTGGGCAATATAATGAACACCTGGGGCTGTCTTTCTTTTCTTCGCAGCTTCAATATCATAGGTTAAATTCTGAAAACTTCCACGTAAATTTTTGATAGCCTCAACCGCTCTAATTAATGAACTTGAATCTTCTCCACCATGGGCTTCTCCACCGAAGGTTGCTTCAACATTAATAGCACGGGTGGTCAAGGTGTCTTTAGGATCTTTCTTGTCTTCAACCAGAGCAAAAACGTAATTCAAATCAGCTAGAGCTTTCTTTTGTTCTTCCCCGGTTGTTGTTTTAGCTTTCTTTAATAATTTTTTAACAACATCGGGTGATAATTCCCTAACCAGTGCCAATGGCGGCTCTCCGCCTTTTTCTGTTGATTCCCTAATGGCTTGAAGTAAAACCTGCGGGTCAGCAACGACTGCGGCAGAAAAGTCTTTTTTTGCCTCGTCGTTTTCGAATCTTCCGTCTTCCCTAAAATCAAAAGCTTTTGTTGTTGAAGCTAAACCGCTACTGGCCAATTTTTGGCGAAAGGATGCTCGCTCTTTGGAACCCTTACCGGCTAATCCGGCCGCCAAAACGGCGTTTGGATCTTTAACTCGGTCTCGCCATGCATCAATATCTTTTCTACTGCCACTAGCAACAGCTTTGGCAACCTGCTCTGGTTCGGAACCTATAGTAGCCGCCGCAGACGTTAACAATGCCTTTTGTCCATCTTCCCAAGCTTTTTTCTTGTCACGACCAAATTGTCCATTCTTTAAAGCGTCGATCGCAGAAATCATGTCGGGCTCACCAGTATCGGTTCCGTCAGGATTCTTTTTAGTAACAAACTTGCCATTGGCATCTTTTTTTTGAACATCAATTTGTCCCAAGCGAGCAACAACATCTTTATTAGATAATTGTGAGCCAGACAGATTATTTACAGCATCCCAATCTCCATCTTGCAAGGCTTCCGTAATTTGATCTTTGCCAAACAAGCTTGGAGTACTCTTCTTCAAATCCTTCATTTGCTTTTGGAAACCAGCATCACCCTTAAAAGTACTTTCAACCAAAGACATGACACTGTTTCCGGTCAAAGAATCCTTGGAACCAAGGAAACCTTGGAGTTGGGCAAATTTAGCCGGATCATTCATGACACTTGGATCGCCTAATAATTGCTTCATGCGCGCCATTGTTTCGAGGCGCTCATCAGCTCCAAGACCAAGAGAGGCTCCGCTGTACCTGGTCAAAACTTGATCCGCGGTCATGGTTGACTTGGCTTTTTGTTCGGCACGAGCGGCCCGACCAGCCAAACCCTGAGCTTCCAATTTTGAAGCCGCGCCACGCAATGAAGCTGGCATTCCTTGAGATTTTGCTACCTTACCAGCCGTATCAGTGGCGAGATCTTTAACAGCGCTCACTCCCCGGCCAACACTCTGTCTGTACCCCCACTTTCCTAAACCCTTAGCCCCCTGCAAACCATAACGCGCGCTAGCCGCACCAACCACACCAGCTGCAGCAATTGGTGCTGAGGCAACGGCGCGGCCAGTTGATTTGGCAGTTCCTAAAATTTTGCCCATGGTGCTATCGGCCGATTGACAAACATCATTAGCTGTATCAAGACCAATAACCAGAAGAGCAATACCGACAATAAAAGTAATTAAACGACCGGGATCCAAAGCTGCCGAAAAAATTTCTATTTCTGGGGAGCCGTTGGTATCAAATCCAGCAATTTCAGAACCGCTACCGGCCACAGCTAAGGCTAACCATAAAAAGAAAGCGAGAATCGGACCCATTATTAATGAACAGGTAAATTTACTCCACCATTGTTTGTAACCATCAAACCCTTTTGAAAAAATTCCATCAAGAGATTTTGTGAACCAAGCCAATGGAGCAATAGTTACTAATCCCCAAAGAAGAACGATGCGATAAAGAAAGGCAATAATCATGAAAGTGATTGTTACCAAAACTATCAACATCATGATTAAAGCAACCATGGCCGACAAAAGAATTTCGCTGTTAGTAAGAGCTGTGTTTGCTGTTGATGTGCCGCTCATGATGTCGTTCAAACCGAACATTTGGATAAAATTTCCGCCGGCAATATCCTTAACAGCATTAATGAAAGTCAGCATGAAAACCTGGCTAAAATCAATCAGAATACCGCAGATCATGCGACTAAAGTTGATGAAAATTGCCATCAAAAGCAGGCGTGGCACTTGCTGGCGCCATTTGAATCTTTCAATTCCCAAAATAGTACCAAAGGCAATTAAAATAAAAATTATGACAAAAAACATGTTGACCGAGTCACGGACTACGGCCCAACCGGCGCCAATAACCGGAGAATTAACGAAATCATTATATTGGGCGATTGGCATTAAAACGCCGCCAATAAATAAAACCACCACTTTGCCGGTCAATTGAGCAAACACGGTAATAGCACTCGCCAACCAGCCCATAAGAGTATCGATTGGACCAGAGCTGGCCGCCTGGACTTGTCTGGCAAAAAGTAAACCTAAAAAAACAACGGAAAAAACCGCCTTGCCACGACGCCAAAATTTTGCCGAAGGCAACGCAAGTATGGCTCCGAGTTTCCGGAGCATTATCCTCTTCATAGTTGAGAACAGTATAACATATTTTATCTTGATTAAGCAGTGGAAAACTTGGCCCTATCGGATTACCTCTCCCCCCTACCCCTCTCCTTCGTAAGGAGAGGGGCTTTTGGATCTATTTAATAAAAACGTTTTGATCGTTTCTAAAACTACTTCTATGTGATAATTAATATCGAAATTACTAAATCTTAAAACCACTAGACCAAGAGATTCCAAAAAGCTCTGACGATTAATATCGTTTTCTTTAATTTTCGGATCTTGATGAATTTTACCGTCAATTTCTATAACCAGACGCAGTTTTGGACAATAAAAATCGACAAAATACTGCCCAATGTTTACCTGACGACGAAATTTCTGATCGGCAATTTGTTTCTTTTTTAGAAACATCCAGAGACGATCTTCATAAACAGTCGCCTCCCGACGTAATTTGCGACGAGTTTCTTTAGTTTCCGGCCGATTGAATAGCTTAGTTATAAAACTGGACCTCCCCTCTCCTTTACGAAGGAGAGGGGTTAGGGGGTAAGGTTAGATAAAAATCCCGACGCGGAAAGAACCGCCTCGGGAATGAATTTAGTCGCAATCGGCCACGACCATGGCCTCGCAGCCATCGGCCGTGCCGGCCGTCTTGTGGTACACCGCGGGCTCGAGGTCGCAGGTCGTCCCATCGGGCGAGGTGAACTCGACTGTGTGCGTGCCTTGGAGTTCATCGTCGACCTCGTTGTAGGAGGTCGACTCACAGCTCCAGTCGTAGGAGCCGTACGAATTGGCTTCGACGCTGTAACGAACAGTCTGGCCCTCGGGCACCACGAACGAGAAGGTGATCTCGTCGTTCCCAGTGGCCGTGAAGGTCGTGCCAGCCCAGCTTTCGAAGTCGTCTTCGCTCGCGGCGTACTCGTAGGTGGCCGTGAGGCTCTGCGAGTTGTAGCCGAAGTCGGTTTCCCAGGTCACGGTCATGATACCGTAGCCGGTATCGGCGTCGGTGTCCGTGTCAGTATCCGAATCTGTGTCCGTGTCGGAGTCCGTGTCCGAATCGGAATCGACATCAGTATCCGTATCAGCGTCACCGGTGTCGTCTTCCAGATCCGGGAGATCGGTGTTGTTGCCGCCGTGGTTGCCGGATTCGGACAGGTCGAACCCGCCGCCACAAGCGGTCAGGTTCTCGGGAGTGAGGCACCACAGGCCAGCCGAACAGTCGCCCACTTCTTCCTGTACCTCGGCCACGGCGCCGTCGGGCACGGGGATGATCTCGCGCTGGTAGTAACCGGCCAGGAGGTAGGTGTTCCAGTCGAGAACTGGAGCGGCCACTCCACCCGTGATCACGTACACGTCCGAGTGCGAGTCTTCTTTGAGAATCGCCCCGTCGCGGAAGCGGGCGTGGCCGGACCGCTCGGGCCAGGCCGTGTAGATGTTGGTGTCTGGCGGCGGATTGGTTTCGGAGTAGCTGAGACCCCACGAGGTCATGACCCCTTCCGAGGCCATGTCTTCGACCATCTGGCGGTAGCGGTTCGGGTCATCGGAAGCCCCGACCACCAGCCAGTGGAAACCGAACTCGTCGGTGTAGGCGTCGACAAGCCCTTCGTCCACGACCTCCTCCCCCTCTCCATAACACTTCAACTCCTCGTTGGAGATAAGGGTGAGATCGGCGAAGTTGTAGCCGTAGCTCCAGAAGATGTCTTCGTTCCGAAGCCAGCGCCGCGCGCCGTCTTCGATGAGGTAGACGTCCGGGCTCGAGGGCACCTTGACGAGCGTGCCATCCGGATGCCAGAGCGGCACCGAGAGGTCCGAAGCGTACCAGTGACCGCTTGCTTCGTCGCAGACAAAGCCGTCGGTCGAGTCGTTTTCGTATTCCTCCTCGATCGTGGTGTCGGCCGCACGCATGTAGGTGTCGATGGAGGTGCCGTACTGTGCCTGGAGCGAAGCATCGCCCTCGTGACGGCCGTAGTGCAGATGGTCGCCGGTGCAGAGACCGGTGCAACCCTCGTAACCGAGAAGTGTTCCGGGGGCCACTTCGTCACCGTCGGCAACGAAGATCCGGTCGAAGTGCGCCAACACCAGGTAGGTGCCGTCGCCGAGGTCAAGATTCACGTGGTAGCCGAAGTTGGTCGTGGCACTTTCCATGTGCACGCGGACCACGCCGGCTTCGGGGGCGTAGATCTCCTCGGCCTCGTAGTTGCTGGTGTCGAAGTCGAGGTCGTGGCGAGTGGAATTGCCGGTGTGGCTGTAGCTGCCACCAGCCCCTTGCACACACAGGTGCGTTTCGCTCCGGGCGAAAGGCAGCTGCACCGAAGTGCCGCCACCCTGCTCGCCCGACTGGTCGGCCGTGTCCATGAAAGTGGTGTTGAACGGCTGAAGACCGCAGGCCACCAGGAAAAAGAACACAAGAGCCAGGATAATGGTTCGCATGGCGTCCTCTTTTTTTGAGTGAAGAGGCGCCACGATATTCGCAGCCGCCTCGACCAGCGCGCTAGTACTTTCGCGCCGATCGAGCGCGGCCGTTCGGCCGTATGCGCAGGTTCGATGACCGAACCAGCGGCGCTCCCCTTTGCCTTGAACTTTCAAAGTTCAGGTTTTTCCGATCGTTCGTTTAACCAACCGGCGTTTTGCTCGACCTTTCCAGGAAGAATTATTAACTCCATTCAGCCGTACAGTTTGGATTTCAACAAAATTTCAGTCTCCGCACCGCACGGTAAGAGCAGTGGTTTAAATTTTTCCCAAAAAGGACTTTGAAATCGTCGTTAGGGTAGCAAACCCGTGGGGACGTTTCGTTTTGATGGATAGTTCCTCCATCTGTCTCTAGCAAAACGCAAAAAATGTTTTCTGTCAACGGTTTTACGGCT
>Ga0172379_10008462_pt1 | contig 12938 bp, 7 predicted proteins | sample GrowelOW334metaG_FD_119756 | JGI IMG/M metagenome (GOLD analysis project Ga0172379, IMG submission 119756) | Groundwater microbial communities from an aquifer near a municipal landfill in Southern Ontario, Canada - Groundwater well OW334 metaG | ecosystem: Environmental > Aquatic > Deep... | reverse complement strand
CGCATTGACAAAAAAACCTTTGGGAATTACCCCAAAGGTCGAGAGTTTCCATACAAAAATACGAAAATTCGCAAGGGCAGACAAGCAAAACCTTTCCACAGAAGTCCACAGGTTATCCACATTCCCTTTGGCATAAACCCTTTAATAATGGCATATTTTCGGAATATTTTTCCATCGTTGATAACTTTTCCATAGAAAAAGTGAAAAATAAGGACTTACAATTGTTGATGTTGTTCATTACATGAAATAAGACCTCGTTATAGCAAGAAACTGGAAATTGACTGTTGGTGGAAACTAAAAACGTCACAGGATAACTTGTAAAATCATCACCAAACCGATTCTTGATAAGCGAGTATTCAATTAGTATTATGACTAACACATTTCTCAACCCATTTTACTGATTGGAAAAGAGTATGATCGTTCAATTTCTCGGTGCTGCGCGCACAGTTACCGGTTCAATGCATTTCATTAATGTTAATGGAAAAAATATTCTTCTTGACTGCGGTCTGTTTCAAGGTCGCCGTGCGGATACCTACGAACGGAATAAGAATTTTCCGTTCGATGCTGCACTGATCGATGCCGTTGTACTTTCGCACGCCCACATTGATCACGCCGGCAATCTTCCCAATTTGGTAAAGAATGGATTTTCTGGAAAGATTTTTTGCACTCCGGCGACTGCCGATCTTTGCCGACTGATGCTGATGGATAGCGCGCACATCCAAGAAAAAGATGTGGAGTTTGTGAACAAACGTCACGCGAAGAAAAAACTCCCGCCGATCGAGCCGTTGTACACCTCCGACGATGCTCAAGCAACATTGGAATTGCTGACGGAAATTCCATACCGCACATCGTTTGAAGTGGTGAATGGCGTCAGCGCAAAATATTTCGATGCGGGACATATTCTCGGTTCTGCTTCAATTCATCTTACGATACAAGAAAAAGGTGCGCGCGAAAAGCATTTCGGATTTACGGGAGATGTCGGCAGACCGAATATGCCGATCCTTCGCGATCCTGAATTTATGGGAAATGTCGACGCGCTCATTTCGGAATCGACATACGGAGGCAGAATCCATGCATCGGTGGATGAGATGCCAAATAAATTTTTGGAAGTGGTGAAGCGCACGGTCGATAGAGGAGGGAAGATCATTATTCCGTCATTCAGTGTCGGGCGTACGCAGGACATTGTGTATCAAATGAACAATTTAAAGAACGAAGGAAGACTCCCCGATATTCCAATTTTTGTTGATAGCCCGCTCTCAACCAACGCAACGGAAGTGTTTCGTAAACACCCGGAATGTTTTGATGAAGAGACGATTAAAGTGCTGAAGAGTGACGATGATATTTTTGGATTTGATAAACTTCGATTCATTCGCGATGTGGAAGAATCAAAAAAGTTGAACGATTTGAAAGTGCCATGTATGATCATTGCTGCTTCGGGAATGTGTGAAGCGGGACGGATTGTACATCATCTGAGCAACAATATCGAGAATCCCAAGAACACGGTAATGATCGTCGGGTATCAGGCGGAACATACGCTCGGAAGAAAATTGGTCAATCGTGAACCGGAAATTTCGATCTTTGGTGAAGTGAAACAGTTGAAATGCGAAGTGTCGGTGATGAACTCATTCAGCGCGCATGCAGATAAGAATGAATTGCTGAACTTCATCAAACCGATGGACCATAAACAGTTGAAGAATATTTTTCTTGTGCATGGCGATGTCGATCAATCGGAGAAATTTGCGGCGACACTGAAGGAAAATAAATTTCCACGCGTGGATATTCCTCTCAGGCTGGAAAAATTCGAATTCTAAAAACAACGCCGCAGATCCACCGATTTTTAATTGGTGAATCTGCGGCCGGTAAATATCTACACAAAAAAATTATCGTTTTCCCATTGGAATAAAATTACGTTTTTCCGCTCCAATGTATACTTGGCGGGGACGGGCAATTTTTTGCTCTGTATCGACCAGCAATTCCTGCCATTGAGCAAGCCAGCCCGCAGTGCGTGCAATTGCAAAAAGAACGGTAAACGCGTCGGTCGGGAATCCCATTGCCTGATAAATAATACCGGAATAAAAATCGACGTTCGGATACAGTTTCCTTTTAATGAAATATTCATCCTGAAGCGCTATACGCTCAAGCTCAAGTGCAATATCAAGCAGTCTGCTTCGTCCGGTCACTTCAAACACTTTGTCCGCAGTTTCTTTAATGAATTTTGCCCGCGGGTCATAGTTCTTATAGATCCGGTGACCGAATCCCATCAGTTTTCGTTCTCCGGCTTTTACCCGCTTAATAAAATCAGGAATTCGTTCCTTCGTTCCAATCTCTCGCAGCATCATCAACACCTCTTCATTCGCTCCGCCATGAAGCGGACCATACAATGCTGCCGCTGCTCCTGCCATTGAAACAAACGGATCGGCATGCGAACTGCCGATACTGCGCATCACATTCGCGCTGCAATTCTGTTCATGATCCGCATGAAGAATGAATAAGACATCAAGCGCTTGTTCAAGAACGGGATTAATTTTGTAATGCATCTCGGTCATCTTAAACATCATGCTTAAGAAATTGCCGGTGTAACTCAATTCCACGTCGGGATAAATATACGGCAGACCCGAACGATGGCGGTAACAATATGCGGCGATGGTCGGCATTTTTCCGAGGAGGCGATACGTTTGAAGTTTCCTGGATTCCGCATCGTGAATGTTATGGGAATCGGTATAGAATGTTGAAAGTGCACCGATGGTGCTGACCATCATTCCCATCGGATGAGCATCGTGATTGAATCCTTCCATAAATTTTTTCGTGTTCTCATGCAGCATCGTATGATGAATGATGTTGTAATTCCATTCTTCATATTGTGTTTTCGACGGCAGTTCACCGTTGAGAATGAGATACGCAACTTCTAAAAAATTACTCTTCTCTGCTAACTGCTCAATAGGATATCCTCTGTACCGCAAAATGCCTTTATCTCCGTCGATAAACGTGATGGCGCTTTTGCACGAAGCAGTGTTCATAAACGCAGGATCGTACGTCATCATACCAAAATCGTCATCCGATAATTTGATTTGACGGAGGTCCATAGCGTTTATTGTTCCGTTGTGTATGGGAATTGCGTACTCCTTATCCGTGCGGCTGTCAATTATCGTCAGAGTATCTGGAAGGATAAGATCCTGCGGAACGTCATATTGTTTTCCTGTGCGGCTGTCGGTTACAACGATATTATTGTTCATGCTGTTCTCCTTTCAAAATGGTTGATACCAAAAATATTCCTGTTCTTTTCTGTAATGCTTTGATCCAGGAATGTTGAAATCGTTAATAATGAATTGAGGCTAAAAAAGTAATAGCAAAAACGATATAGGGCAGCAATAAAGACAACAAAGTCATGTATTAAAAAGAAACGAGATTGTAAGTTCGAGCAGCTGCAGGTTTGAATTGGAGGAAAGGAATATGTCGGCAGATTGAGGGGAACGCTCTGTGACTCAATCAGACCGTTCATCGAGGAAACCATTGATTGGTTCCTCTCTTCAAAGTTTTATAATTATGTACTAAGAAGTGTAGAAAAACCGTATACAAACTTGGACAATTCTCTATGAAAAAGCAAGGATCATAACACAATGGTTAAATGAATTATCTCACGGCTTGCCGCGAGGTATCGTTGTCATGCCCGACGCAGGCCGGGATTCCCGCCAAAACCATGCGGGAAATTATATCCTAAGAGATTAAAGGTCACGGTTTTGCCGATATTTTTCAGGTTTAGTGCACAATCGAAAGATAATGAGGTTATTCTTTGCTACGAACGTTTAAAATTCTTTTCATAGACCGCTATCCACTCCTTCGGTGTCATTTTTCCGGCAAGGTCGCCAATAAGCTTGAACGGAATCTGATCAGGCTTTTTAAAACGAAGACAACTTTTTCCCATATCCAATTTTGCTGTGCTCTGCTTTGCGTATTCTTTTGTGAACCACTCGAGCAGTTTTTTATCGGCATAGATGCCCATATGATATACCGCAATGAAATTTTTCTGAGAAGCGATATTCATAAACGGTAGCGGCAGCTTCGGATTGCAATGATATCCTTCAGGGTAGAGAGATTGCGGAACGACATATCCGAGCATTCCGTAGCTCATCTCTTCCTTAAATCCTTTCGGAAGATTTTTCAGGATCACGTTGCGCAATGTTTTCATTGCCGTTTTTCGTTCTTCCGGCAGACTGTCAATGTACTCGTCCGGTGTAGCAGCTTTTGATTGCATGAAAAAACTCCTTTAATTAATAGAAGCCATCTCAAAAACACCACCATAGTGTCATCGCGAGGAGCGAAGCGACGTGGCGATCTCGTTTTTTAAACATTGAAAAAAATTGCTTCGGCAAAAAACGCCTCGCAATGACAAATTTCGATTTTTGAGATAACTTCTAGGAAAATAACAAAGTTGGGGTAGAGGGGCAAGCGATATAAAAAAACAAACTGTCATTCCCGCATGCTTTTGGCGGGAATCCCGGCCTGCGTCGGGCAGGTATTCTATGGATGCCCGATAGAAACATTCGGGCATGACAGAGATATCCTGATGCTTGTGTCGGGGAGCTTCATTTTACAATTCATACTCCACACCAAAGATCGGCAGTAAGTTCCACTGATAGATCGTATCCTGTTTGTTTTTCTTTTCATTCCAGAAATATGCCGCAACATTCTTTTGATTGTACACATTCCATGCACTCAAATACAGAACAAGATTGGACGACTCAAAGTGGAATCGTTTATCGAACCGGACATTCATGGAATGATATGCCGGATAGCGCGCACCATTGATGTTGTTCGCTTCAAACACTCCGCGCTTCAATTGTGCTGACTGAACAAGATCGAACGGCGTGAACGGCGTTCCACCGGCGTAGATCCATCGCGCGCTGAATTCCCATTCTGCATTTGGTTTGTAGCCCCCTTCAGCACTGACGATGAAGCGGTTATCAAAGACACGTTTTCTCCACACACCATCTGCTCCTTTATATTCCGTCCGGAACAATGTTGCGCTGGCAAGTCCATAAAAATCTTCCGCTAATTTTTTCTGTACGGTAATTTCAATTCCTCCCGAACGCGCTTTCCCGCTGTTGGATAATGCGCCGTGATTCAAAAAGAATCCGTAGCGATAGAACACTTCATCTACCAGAAATAATGACGGGTCAGCAGGATCGACGGGGAAGTCGTAATACTCTTTCATATATACTTCCACGCTCAGTTTAGTATCTTCGGATAACAAATGATCGATTCCGGCAATGTAATGCACTGCGTACGGATCGTTGAGCGATTTATTTGAATTGTTCTGCGAGATCAACAGCAACGGAAGATTCTGATAATACACACCTGATGAGATTTTGAATGTTGTCAATTCATTGAATTGATATGCCAACGATGCGCGCGGCGAAACAACAGCTCTGTCGTTAATGGAAAAGTAATCGAGTCGTGAACCGACAGTCATTGTTAATCCGCCGAACGGCTGAACAATGTAATTGAAAAATCCGCCGATCTTGTTTGCAGAAATATTTTTGGAAATTGCTGCCGCACTTGTGGAATCGCCGACTGCATCGCTGATTGCGCCGTAGAAATTATTATACTCGTTCATCAATCGTTTTACATCAATGCCGAATTCAACGGAATGAGCGGCCGAGAATTTTATATGATTGATATTGCGGAGATTAATAGTCGCTTCGGTGGATCTGTTTTGCACAAGATGAATTCCGGTATTTGTTTCGAAAAAATCTTCGTTGAATTTCGACGAGAGATAACCGAGCGTTGTTGTGGAATATGCATTCTGACTCCACAACGCACGCCAGACAATTCCACCGGCGCTTTGATAGATGTCTTGATTGCCGTATGCAAGCATATCGTTTTCGAGCGCCGCTTTCAGATCGGGATTGTTGTGATCGTCGCCGTATAATCCCACAACGCTCAACTTATGCCTGGGAGAAAGATCATACACGATCTTTCCCTGCACATCGCCGTAGGTTGGCGCTACGGATGTGCCGACATCGAACATCTTCATCACAAATTCCAGATAACTTCTTCGCGCAGAAAGAACGTACGAGCCATGCTCGCCCAACGGACCCTCCGCAACGCCGCCGAATCCGGCAATGTTCAGATCCAACTGTCCGTCGAAATTTTTTCTGTTCCCTTCACGAAAACGAATATCAAGAATTGAAGAAAGTTTATCGCCATACGTCGGTGAAAATCCTCCGGTGTGAAAATTCACTTCGTCGATCAGGTCAACGTTCACCATTCCGATCGGTCCGCCGGTTGCGCCTTGCGTGGGGAAGTGGTTGATGTTCGGAATCTCGATGCCGTCGATGTAGAATGCATTCTCCAGCGGAGATCCGCCGCGGACGATGAGACTGTTCGACTGGTCGTTCACTTTTGCGAGGCTCGGCAGACTCATAATAATTCTGCTCACATCACCGCCCGAACCCGGCGCGCGGCGAATTTCTTCGCGGCTGAATCCGACGGAGTTCATTGACTGCACATCATTCTGCTGAAAATATCCGGCGGTAACAACCACCTGTTCCGATTCCACGGCGCTCTCAGAAAGTTCTGCCGAAACTGTTGTGATGCGCGCAGGGCGAACGATCACATCCGTTTTGGTAACGGTCGCATAGCCGATCATTCTGAATTGAATGGAATAATTTCCGACAGGAACATTATTGATCGTGAATTTTCCGTCACCATCGGTGTTTGCACCGAGCGCCGTATTTATCACGATAATATTTGCGCCGATGAGCGGTGTTTGTGTTGCCTGGTCGAGTGCAATCCCTTCAATCATTCCGGTTGACGGCTGCTGAGAAAAAAGAAAATGCGAGAAGAATAAAATTGCAAAAAATGATTTGAAGAACTGTTTCATTATTACTCCATAACTTTTGTTATATAACTGTTACAGTATCCAAAGATATACAATCAATGTCATTCCGAGTCCCGTTGTTTTTTACGGGGCGAGTCCCGAAGGGATCCCTTTGGGAGAATCTTGTTTTTATTCTAAAATTAAAAATGAGATTTTTCTCCCGCTAAAGCGGGATCGAAATGACAACGATTATTGTTTGGATGTTAATTACACAACAAAGTTACGATATACGGCAGGTCAATTCGCTTTGACCGATGGGTTTGAACGTGCAAATAAGATTCAATCCCTTTGGGAGGGACAGGAGCAGATCTATTTTATTTCAACATTTCTATCGTTTCCCGATAAATAACTCCCCGCTCTTTCAATCCATTTAAAACAAACTCAAGACATTCAGGTTTTTGTCCGATATATTCGGGGGGACAAATTCCTTTTCGGTCAAATAATCCTTTGGAGAGGAGCCGCACAACAGTAGTTGCAGTGTATCCTGTTACGCGAGCCATTGAGTGAACATTCGTGACTTTATCATATCGGTCAAGAAGATCGTAGGTGTAGCGGAGTTTTTTATTATCTTTCGTTCCCTCAATAATAATTTTCATCACGGTAAATTCTTCATCGCCATCCTTCAATTCCCACATCGGAAAGAGAAGTTTCGTTGCAACATCAATCGGTCTGATCTTCATTCCCTTAATATCAATTTCTTTATCGCTAAAAAATCCGGATTCACGCAGTACTTTAATTTTTTCAATATGTCCGGGATGGCGCAATGTTTTTTCTTTCATGTTCGGAGCGTGAAGTGTATTGGCAAGTGTTCGCAATCCGTCGCTGTTAAATGCTTCAAGCATTCCAACTTCAGGGAATGATAGCAATTCAGAATCAGATAATGCGGGACGAATAACGAGTTTTCCATTCTCAACATATCGCGTGGGACGAGTGTACTCTTCAATCACATCAATAGGAGAGAAGGGGGCTTTGTATTCAAACACTCCTTCACGCACAATCGGCAATCCACCGACGTAGATCAATATTGTTTCGGTTGTGTCAAGAAGATGATCGACATAGCCAGCTAAGAGATTGCTCATTCCGGGCGCAACGCCGCAATCAACAACGGCGGTGACGTTATGTTTTTTTGCAAGTTCGTCGAGATCAAAACAGTTTTCGGGGAAGAAGGCAATATCAACAACATTTTTTCCTGCAGTGATGATTTTTTTCAGTGTAGAAAATCCCATAAAGCCGGGAACAGCATTCAAAACAATATCGCAATCGGCAAGTAGCGGCTGAAGTTTTTCGTTATCAGAAAGATCGATTTCTATTTTTTGGATTGGGAGATTGGCAGGAATTCGGTCGAGATTTTTTTTATTCAGATCGGCAACCGTAACGTGAAACGATGAATCTTTTGCAAGATCAACCGCCATTGGGCGACCAACAAGACCGGAACCTAAGACTAAAACGTTCATCTGTTCTCCAAAAACTATTTGTACCGCCGAACTCTCTACGAGCCGTAGGCTGTTCGGCGATGTTATTAATTTCATTATTTTTACACTTAAAAGTGCCGACCAGAGGTCGGCAATACACTTTTGACACAGTCTCTTTGGGACTCTGTACAGCGGAGCAATCTTATCAATTAAAAAGAAAAAAGAAAAGCGAGATTGCTTCGCCAATCCTTCGACTTCGCTCAGGTCCGAAGGACTCCTTTGGAGATGGCTCGCAATGACTATGATTGTAGATTCTTTTGATGATTCAATTAATAAATGATTTATTATTCTTCACTAATCGTTTTCAAAACACTTTTTCTATATTCCGACGGAGTTTTGCCGATCTGTTCTTTGAACAATGTGTTGAATGTCGCTTTCGAATTGAATCCTGCATCGAACGCGATGGAAAGAATTTTAAGATGCTGCTTTGCAGGATCAGCGAGATCTTTTTTGATCTGCTCAATGCGGTAACCGTTGATGAAATCGTAAAAATTCTTATTCAACTGTGAATTGATCACCTCAGAAAGATTATGCGGGGTGATGGAAAGTTTTTCCGCCAAACGAGTCAGTGTCACGGAAGGATCGAAATACGGCCGTTCGTTTTCCATTAATGCTAATAACTGTGCGAGGTATTGCTGTGCAGTTTCATGAGACAGACCGGAGCGTTCATACTTTGCAACGGGTCTCACTTCAGATTCGATAATCTCCACTTCGTGCATTGTTTGTTCAACAATGGGAGAGACAAAAATTTCAGACTTCAGAAATCCGGTGTAACCGATGCCGTACACATACACGGCAAAAAAAATAGAAGAGAAGATAAAGTTTGAAAGATTTATCCCCTGTGCCATCAGCAGGTCTTCGATAAGAAAGATCATTACTGCTATAAGTCCAACAGTGGTGATATTACGAAGCCATTGCAGCTGAACCTGTTCAATAGAAGAAAGCACATCTTTAATGTGCGCGTTGTAGCGTGTCAGCAGCCGGTAACTCAATCCCAGATACATTAGACCCTGTGCAATGATGAGCCAATTAACGATACGGAACGAAACCGGTGTTGCCGCCGGTTCAACTGTTGCTACTGCGGTCAAATCGATCATGGAAAACAGCGAAGCGGAAATAAGGATGATCTCGAACATCAAAAATGGAACAAGGTGGATCCAATCGCTTGCTGCAAAGGTCGTCTTCCGAGTGATCAAATATTTCGTGTACAGATAATGAAGTGGCATTGCCAAAAAAGGAAGTCCGACGATCAAAAAAACATACGGCACAATCCGATAGAGCCCTGCATCCTGCAATAATAGGTGAACAAGTATGATCGTATAACAGAGCAGCAGCAGCGCTAAAAATCGGTTGGCAAACAGAGATTGGTACTTTTGAACGATCAGAACGACAAGCAGAAAACCTTGTGCGGCTGCGACGATGAGTGCAATATTGGCAACATTGAGTTCCATTGATGGTAAGATACAGTGAAATTCATTGGAACTCCAGAAACTAAAAACCTAGTAGTCGGCTATGATGAAGATCCGTCACCCCGAACTTGTTTCGGGGTCTTTTCAAGATGCTGAAACGAGTTCAGCATGACGAGGATTTACATTACAGCAAAATAGTAATTATCAAAATAGCCTACTGCTAAAACCTTGCAGGCTTTTAAGTGTTATATGGTTTTGAGATAAAAAATAACTTATGAAAACCTGTTTGGATTTATTCTCTATTGGGTAAATACCCCGACGCTTGCATCGTCATTCCGGCGAAAGCCGGAATCCAGAAAAATGGATGCCAGCGTACGCCGGCATGACAAGTACTCCATGGCTTGCTGTAGAGATATTTATTCTCCGTTATCCATCTTCTGCATTGATTCTTTCATTTCACTTTTCACCTTTTTGTATCCCGCAGGGATGTCAAACTCAGCGGAAGGAATGGAGCGTTTCTCAACGTTTGTCACTGTTGTGGTAACAGTGTTGTTCATAATTTTTATCGTCGTTTCCATCGGGAAACCATCGATGTTCTTGTACATCTCCGACGTTCCTTTTGAAAATCGGGCAGTCATTGCAGACATGCGCTGTGAAAATTCTTTCCAGTCTGCCATCAATGGTTCAAAGCCGGTCAAATCTTTGGTGACCCACAATGTCATCACTTCTTCTTCGCCACGGAGCGCAATAAATTTCGTACACTTGTATCCGGCAACCGATTTTGTTTCTCCCGTTTTTTTCACCTCAACAGGTTGATCGTTTTGCACCCCCATCATTTTTTCCATCATCTTCCGCTGCTCTTCGGGCATGGTTTTCATTTTCTCCTTCATCTTATCCATCTGAGCGGAGCCTTTACTCATCATCTTTTCCATATCGTCAAACGTCATTTCGGTGTACGTCTTTTTTTCGGGGTTGAGAGTCCAGAACAACTGTTTGTCCAAACGGGCAATCATGATGGAACCATCGTTTGTTCCGCTTGTTCTCACCATCTTAAACATTTTTGAGACGGCAAAACTTTCTTCGGTGTGCTTACCGGCAGCTCCTTCGGTCGTTGACTGCCAATACAATCCCTGTCCCTGTACAAATGTGAACGTTGCACTGCAGAGCAGAAGTGCTGCAATCATAAAATGTTTCATATCCTTCTCCTTCTATGATGATAAAAATTGAATTGCATACGAACGGTGAATTTGATAATGCATAAGCTACAAAATAATTCTGGAAAACAAAAAATCCCGCAGTGGGCGGGATTTTTTGTTGTTACGATGTGATTCAATTTATTCTTCGATCACCGTTTTTTTCTTCGAAGCGCGGTTGCGCTCATTCTGATCGAGGATCTTTTTCCGCAGGCGGATGAAGTTCGGTGTTACTTCAACATATTCATCATCGCCAATCCATTCAATTGCCTGTTCAAGCGTCATCAACAGCGCCGGTTCAAGCCGTACCGATTCATCGGTACCCGATGCGCGCATGTTCGTCAACTGTTTTGCTTTGCAAACGTTCACCGTCATATCGCCTTCGCGCGAATTCTCGCCGACGATCATTCCGGAATAAACCTTAGTTTGCGGTTCAATAAAGAATGTTGAACGATCTTGTAGTTTAAACATTCCGTATGCAACTGCTTCGCCGGTTTCCAGTGAAACTAATGCGCCGCGTGTTCGGTGAGATAATTCGCCTTTGAACGGTTCGTATCCCTGGAAATTATGATGAAGAATGCCGGTTCCTTTTGTCTGTGTCATAAATTCATTTCGGAATCCGATCAAGCCGCGTGCGGGAACAAAAAATTCCAATCGCGTATTGCCGTTGGCGGATATCATATTCTTCATCTCGCCTTTACGTTTACCAAGATTTTCAATAACGCTTCCGGTAAATTCATCGGGTACATCGATGATCACATGTTCGACCGGTTCGCAGAGAACATCATCAATTCGTTTATAGATCACTTGCGGACGGGAAACTTGCAATTCAAATCCTTCGCGACGCATATTTTCGATCAATACACCCAGATGCAATTCGCCGCGACCGCTCACTCTGAATGTATCCTGTGAATCGGTCAACTCCACCTGCAGACTGACGTTCGAGCGAAGTTCTTTCATCAACCGTTCCTGCAGATTTCGTGTTGTGACATATTTTCCATCTTGTCCTGCAAACGGAGAATTGTTCACGACAAAATTCATGGAAAGTGTCGGTTCTTCAATTGCAACGAACGGCAATGGTGTTGGATCCGCGGCGTCAACGATTGTTTCACCAATATCAACATCTTCCATTCCGGAAATTGCAATAATGTCGCCGACACTCGACTCTTCAACTTCGACACGTTTCAAACCTTCGAATGTATAAATTTTTGCCACACGCGCGTCTTCTGTAACACCGTTTCGGTGAATGATCTTCATTTGATTTTTGATATGAATTCTGCCGCGGTGTACTTTTCCAATTCCAAGACGTCCGAGATAATCATTGTAATCAATCGTAGTGACAAGCATCTGGAACGGTTCGTTGCCGTCACCTTTTGGCGGCGGAATTTTTGAAACGATCGCATCGAACAACGGTTCAAGCGATGTTCCTTTATCTTCCAATTCAAGCTGTGCAATTCCTTGTTTGGAAATTGCATAGATGGTCGGGAAATCCAATTGTTGATCGTTTGCGCCGAGCGATAAGAATAATTCAAATACTTCATCCAGCACTTCATGCGCACGCGCATCTTTACGATCGATCTTGTTGATGACGACGATCGGCTGTAGATTCAGATCCAATGATTTTTTGAGAACGAATTTTGTTCCGGGAAGCGGACCTTCCGATGCGTCAACAAGCAGAAGAACACCGTCCACCATTTTCAGTGTGCGTTCAACTTCGCCGGCAAAGTCGGAGTGACCGGGAGTATCAACAATATTGATCTTATAAATTTCTTTTGTTTTTTTATCGGTGTAGAAAACGGACGTATTCTTTGCGAGGATGGTGATACCGCGTTCTTTTTCCTGCGCATTCGAATCCATCACACGTGTTTCAACCGTTTGGTTGTCGCGGAATGTTCCGGTCTGTCTCAATAATTGGTCAACGAGCGTCGTCTTGCCATGATCCACGTGTGCGATAATGGCGATATTGCGGATATTGCTTTGTTTG
>Ga0172379_10008461_pt1 | contig 12938 bp, 9 predicted proteins | sample GrowelOW334metaG_FD_119756 | JGI IMG/M metagenome (GOLD analysis project Ga0172379, IMG submission 119756) | Groundwater microbial communities from an aquifer near a municipal landfill in Southern Ontario, Canada - Groundwater well OW334 metaG | ecosystem: Environmental > Aquatic > Deep... | reverse complement strand
CCGAGAAGATTGAGACCATCGTATTCCCTGCCGAGTTCGTCTGCCCGACCTTCCCGCCTATGAAGTCGGGAGAACCTGAGAATAAATTGAAATTACTGAAATGATATACATCGCCATTGTCGCCAACAAGATCTTTCGTCAGCGTACGGCTGATGTTCCAGATAAATGATTTCTTATTGGCGAGATACGTAGCGAGCCGATAAAGATCATCTGGGGTAGAGACATTCTTAGAAGATATACCGCTCGCGTCATCAAAGTGCGTCGACTGCATATTGAGCGCCCCTGCCGTCGTATTCATCCAGCCGATGAACCCTGCGGTGCCATAATACTGTGCCAGCCTGTCAGCGACAGCATTGTTCGATTCCATCAAAAGCGGGTAGAGCAAATCGCCGACGACGAATGTCTCTTGTCTGTTCGGTGCGCTAGTCGTCGCGTGGCGCAAGACATCGCCGGCGACCGCAATATCTTTATTAAACATAATAGTCTCATTCGCCACGAGCGCTGTCATGAGTTTCGTGATCGAAGCGATAGGTCGCGGCTCTTCTGCATTTTGTTCCAAATACACGTCGCCATTGTCTACATCAGCTACCAAATACGCAACCGCCGAGATAGGAGGCGGCTGGATAGCACCAAGCGCAATTGACTCCGATGAAGCGGCTGGCCTCGGGTCATACACGAAAATCCCGACTCCTTTATCAGCAAACGCGTACACTTTTTCAGCATCGATGGTACCGAGCCGGATACACCCGCCAGAATAATTCGGATTGACCTGCGTACCATCCGTGTAATACGGCCATCCATGGATGAAGTAGTTGCCGTAGAATTGCATACTCCACGGCATATGAACTCCCTCTTTGTGATTTAGATGATCGACCTCTTTCGACAGAATAGTGTAAAAACCTGCTGGTGTTTCGTATGGAGAGCCAACCCTGCCCTTAGTAAGAATCGGGTACTTGGCGATTTCTATGCCATCTTGGTACAGGGCTAGCGTCATATTCTTTAAGTCTGCGGCTATAAACTTACCCGCTTGCGGCACGACATCCTTGATAGCGAGTGTGTTTATTATGCGCTGCGGTGTGGTCGACGATACATCTATTGGAGCTGGTGATGCTTCTTGGGCAACTGCCAGGCTCGGAGTAGGAACAGGCCCAGCATATGCTCGTGTCATATATAGAAATCCGAAGCGTCCCGCAATTCCCACAGCCAGGCATACCAACACCAGTTTCGCTGCGAATTTGAACCCCACACTATCGAAAGACTGATCTAATTCCATATTGCCAGTATACCGCTATGACTACAGCCCTGATGCTGAGATGCCAGTGTTAATACGCGCTATGTATGTCTTGCGGTCGTCTAGCACTGCCGAGAGCACTGATGGCGTGAAGTCCTGGATGTCTCCGGGAATGTCGCCACTATCTAGCCCGAGCGTGGCGAGCAGCCGAAGCACGACAAGTATTTCAGCCAGTTCGTGCATGTCTGCTGGGAGTTCTGCGAGAGAGCTTATGAATGCTCTCGCGAGTATGAAAAGCTGCACATCCTGCGCCTCGCCAGCGACAAGACGTAAGAAGAGGCCAGAGACGCGCGCCGCTGCGGCGCGCGTCTCTGGCCTCTGTAACTTCTGAAACCAATTCTCCTCAAGCACCGCACCCGCGAGCCGCCACCCATCCTTCCCGCGCACGAGCACCACATCGCTCTCGGCAAGTGTAGTAAGAGAATAAGCAAGCTTCGCTCCAGACTTACGCAAGCTCTGTGCCTGTGCCTGCACAAGACCTAGGTCGGGCGTTAGCAGTGTGACAAACGTATTTGCTTCTCCCACATGCGTGCGTGCGAGAACCAGAGCGCGCGTCTCGTATTTACTGCGCATAACCCATGAAGGACTTACGAAGTCCCCCCATAAGCAACACTGCAGCCATCATGAGATTTGCGAGCATCCAAATGTTAGGACTTCGTAAGTCCGTCGCCCCTCACTAGATCGAACTTCACGACTCCAGTAGAAAGCGTCACTGTGTACTTCCCTCCCAGCGCCACACTCGCATACGCGACATCAGCCGGCGAGAGCCCCTCGGCCTTACGCGCCTGCGCCATTGCGCTTGCCATCTCGCGTTCATCACCCTCCTTCACTAGCTCTGGAGTTAGCGCAGTGTCGAGAGCAAGCTCTGTGCCAGTTACTATTTTCTTCACGTTCACCTCTTCAGCGAGAACCTGCGCCAGATCATCTGAAAGTTCATCTGGCACTGTAAGTGTGGCGAGTGGCTGACGCACTTTGATGCCCGCCTTCTGGCGCAACATAAGCGCCTCAGATGCTAGCTCGCGAACGCGTTTCATTTGCTTTGTACGTATAAGATCATCATCTTCCGGAAACATGCTCATGAAGCCTTCTCCCAGAATCTCCTCCGGCCAATCAGCTAGATGCACACTCTCTGGATCGACACCTTCACGCACTGCCTGGAATATTTCTTCAGCGATAAATGGCATTGCTGGCGCCATCACTATCGAAAGCTTGTGCAGCACATACCGCAATGTCGCTAGTGCAGACTGCTTGTCTGCGCCTTCCTCTTTGAACCGATCGCGCGAGCGTCGCACATACCACGCAGAAAGGTCATCAATAAAAAGCGAAATCGGTCGCACAGCACGATCGAGCTGGTAATGCTCATATCCCTGCGTCGATTCTCCTGAGAGCTCACAAAGACGCATGAGTATCCAGCGATCAAGTACATGATCACTCGTCGTAGTGGCGCTCGCACCATCGGCGTAGAGCTGATAGAACGCGAGCACGTTCATCAGACGTCCGACATTCTTCTTAGCAACCTCGTCGACACCGCTTTCTGAAAACGACAGATTTTCGGCTTGCACGACTGGCGACGAGAGCAGGTAGAATCTGAGTGCATCTGCGCCATACTTATCGACCATAAGCATAGGGTCGGGATAATTTTGCAAACTCTTCGACATCTTCTTTCCATCTTCGGCAAGCACAGTGCCATTAACGATGACATTCTGAAATGCGTTTTTATTGAACAGCGCGCCACCGAGCACGTGCAGGTAATAGAACCAGGCGCGCGTCTGGTCGATGCCCTCGGCGATGAACTGCGCTGGAAACTGCGCGTCAAAACACTCCTTATCTTCAAATGGATAGTGCCGTTCAGCGTATGGCATCGAGCCCGAATCGAACCAGGTGTCGAGCACGTCTGGTATGCGGCGCATCTCTCCGCCACACGAGCATGGCACCGTGATTTCATCGACAACGTGCTTGTGCAGGTCGGTCACCATCGCACCGCTCGCGCCCTCGAGCTCTGCCACACTTCCGAACACGCGTACTTCTTGGCACACTTCACATCGCCACATCGGGATCACGCTCGCCCAGAAACGCTGGCGAGAAATTGACCAGTCGTGTGCGCCCTCGAGCCATTTGCCGAAGCGACCATCCTTGATATGCGCAGGCGACCACGTGATATTTTCTGCATTCTTGAGCAAGTCTTCCTTGATCTTCGTGACAGACACAAACCACGATGATGTCGCGTAGTTGAGAAGCGGAGTGGCGCACCGCCAACAGTGTGGGTATGAGTGCGTGAGATTCTCTTTATAGAAAAAGGTCCCGTGCTCTTGCAAGTATTTGATAATGGCAATGTCAGTTCCCAGTCGCACCTTGTCATCATCAGACCGAGGCTTCACTTCCATTCCAGCAAAAGCAGTCACTTCGCTTTTCATGGTGCCGTCCATGGCCACATGCTGCACGAATGGCAGGCTCTCTTTTTTCGACAGCTCGAAGTCATCCGTACCGAACGCTGGCGCGATATGCACGATGCCCGTGCCAGTCTCTGTCGTCACGAAATCTGCTGCGTAGACCTTCCACCCATTCTCGCGATTCTTGAGTGCTGTATCGTTCACATAATAATCAAATGGCGGTTCATATTTTGTTCCTACCAAGCCTGTACCACTATGCTCCGCAACGACTGTATATTTTTGTCCTCCGAAAATTGTCTCTAGCCTATCCTTCGCAAGTATGAATCGGACATCCTCACCAGACCCCTCGTCTTTCTTCTCAATTGTCACGTATTCAATATCTGGACCTACCGCGAGCGCGACGTTGCCAGGGAGTGTCCAAGGCGTCGTAGTCCACGCAAGGAATGATGTCTTTGGGTCGTCCGCGAGCCTGAACTCAACAGTCACTGAAATATCTTTCACATCTTTGTACCCTTCGGCTACTTCCTGCTGCGAAAGCGTCGTCTCGCAACGCGGACAGATATGCATCGAGCGATAGTCTTCATAGACCAACCCCTTGTCATATATCTGCTTGAATACCCACCATACCGACTCCATATACGACTTGCCCATCGTGAGGTACGCATGATCCATATCGGCCCAGCGGCCTATGCGAGGGACAATCGCTCTCCATTCGTGCACATAGGTCAGCACCCGCTCACGACAACGGTCGTTGAACTTCGCGATGCCGTATTCCTTGATATCTTTCTTGTGCTTGAACCCGAGCTCCTTCTCGACGATATTCTCGATCGGCAAGCCATGACAATCCCACCCCCACTTCCGCTCCACATGGTACCCGCGCATGGTTTGATATCGCGGGATTACATCCTTCATCACGCTCCCGACTATGTGACCATAGTGCGGCAACCCAGTCGCGAATGGCGGGCCGTCGTAGAAGACATACTCGCCATTGGGCGATTCCTTCGCTAGAGACTTCTCAAAAATCTTCTGCTCGTTCCAAAACGCGAGTATCTTCTCCTCGCGCTTGGCAGTTTCTGACTTCATGGGCGTATCGGCCATATCTGCCTATCGTAACGCTTTGTATGAAAAAAGAGAAACGCCCCAGGATACCCCAAGGCGCTTTGTAACTTTTAACTGAGTCGAACATCATCCCTTGAGAACACGCCTGAGATGAAACTCTTCCTGTTCGTTACGTTCTGTTTGAACAGCTCTCATGTCAACAAGATATTTTCTCACCGGCTCTGTGACCAGATTCCCGATACTTTTATAACCAAACGCGAAGATCCTCACTAACGCATGGATCTCACCCGCTGGTGTTTCTGGCGAATATTTTTGAAACGCCGCAGTGAAAAGTCCGTGAAGTCTCGACAACCATGACTTTCCTGGAAACGACTTACTGAAAATCCAGACCAGCTCAATTTCCTGCACCAATTCTTCAGATTTTGGTTTCTCCATCTCTTTCCTCCTCGTATGTTGTGAAAGGTCTCGACCAGCGAATGCCGATCGTCTCAAGTCCGTAGACAATATGTCACATTTTATTGTTGACGTAAAGGATCCGCTCCTGTCGCCACGCCAGAGCATGCAACACGAATTCTGCACACGTTATATCGCGCACAGTCGCAATAACATCGAGCGCCTGATCTTCTTTATTTTCACTTTCCGTCATAGTTCTTCCCGAAGCAATTCCAGGGCAGGCGGAGGCCAGATTGCGGGAATTGGTTGAGCACCCACTGCACATAGGTGTTGCTATTTGGACCTAGCAGAGAATACTTTAGGCAATAGGGATACGCCTGCGGCGAAGATTCTACGAGATCTGCCATCTGGCCGGCAATCGACTGCTCATCGCCTTCTACATATCCAAGCAATTCAACCGATTCCCAGAGATATTTATTTGAGAATATATATTTAGAAATCCCTTGTGCAGGATCGTAGAAATCTTTATGCAAATGACCCCACCTCATATTCCATTCCTGAGGTCTCCAGAACACTTCCCAACGAGAAATGACGCCGTACCTATTTACTACGAGCCAAGGATGGTACGCCAGACTTAAACTAAGCGGGAGAGTAGTTGGACAAGTGAAGAGAAATACTTGGCACTTAGTTTTATCTAAAATCTCTTCAAACTTCATACTCGTTACATCCGCTCCGGCGCGGGGATACCGAGGAGCGTGAGGCCGTTTGTCATGGTGGTGGCGAAAGCGCGGGCGACACGCTGCTTGTATGCTTCTTCTGGGCTACCGAGCACTTGCTCTGTCGCATAAAAATGATTCCACTCGGATGCGAGTTCGGTGAGATAAGTAGTGAGTATGTTCGGCGAGAGCTCGTTTGTGGCACGTATGGCAACCTCGGGGAAATGCACGATGAGACGCTCAATTGCATATGGCGATTTCGGCACCTCCGTGCCACTCTCGCCATTGGCGGCATATGTGAGAATTTTCTTCGCGCGCACGAGCGCATATTGCAAATATGGCCCAGAGTCGCCATCGAGAGAAAGTGATTTCTCCGGATCGAAGATGATGTCTGACCCAGGCGCTTGGCGAAGCACCATATATTTGATCGCGCCGATGGCAACCTGCTCGGCAATGAGCGGATCTTCGCTTCGCTCACCCGCCTTCTTTGTAACGTCTTCTACGAGTCCAGCCGCGGTTATTACATTCCCCTCGCGCGAAGACATCTTCCCTTCCGTCAGACGAAGGAATCCGTGCGGCACGTGCGCTGTCTTCGCAGCGATTACCGGTGCCAGCTCTTCGAGCGCGGCAAAAAGTACTTTGAAATGCCCCACTTGTTCTGCCGCCGTCACTATGAGAGAGCGGTCGAATTGCGCCCTCTCTTCCTTCAAGAAGGCTAGTCCTACATCTTTTGCTTCATACGTCGGCGTGCCGCGACTCGTGATGAAGACGAGCGTGTGCAGCCCCTTCTTCTCACCTCGATATATAACTGCGCCCTCGCTCTCTTCAAACACGCCTTTGCTCACACCATCACGTACGATTCGCGCACCAGATTCTGCAGTCTCACTTTCGAAGAAGTAGTAATCAAATTTCGTACCAAGGCGTTTATATATCTCTTCAAATGCTGCTAGAGACACGTCGCGGCCCTTGCGCCACTCCTCCACGAGCGCCATGTCCGTGCCTTTGTAAATTTCCTGATTGAGCGCGTCGATCTCTGCCTTCGTCTCAGGTGACTCATCGTATGCGCGCGAGCCTGCAGCATACGCCTCGCCCAGCTCTTGCGCGGTCGACGGCTCTGTAACTCCGAGTTTTCGCAAACCCCAGATTGCTTTCGCGACATGCGGGCCGACGTCGCCCTGATAGTTTGCCCGAATCACCGTCGCGCCACCATTCTCGATAAGGCGCGCGAGTGACTCGCCGATGACGTTGCTCATCAAGTGACCGATGTGCATCTCCTTGAACGGGTTCGGATCGGTGTAGTCAATCATCACACGCTTGCCTGCATACGCAGTATCACTTCCCCATTCACTGCCCTGCGCAGCCGCCTCGGCCACAGCGAACGCGACCGCTTCGCGCGCGAGAGTAATGTTCACGAACCCTGGCCCAGCGACCGAGACGTGGCTCGCGACACTATCGCCGAGAGCGTCTATGAGGTAGCGCGCGAGCTCGTCTGCGAGCGAGCGCGGGTCTTTACCGAGCGCCTTTGCTGCCGCGAGCGCGGCATTCGTCGCGTAGTCGCCGTGCGCACTGTCGCTCGGTCGCTCTACGACGAACGCAGCATCAGGCGCTCCAGCCCGTGCAAGAAATTCCTTTATAGCTTTTCTGATTCGCTCTTCCATGAGGCGAGTGTACCAGATTTATGAGAACGATTCAGGTATCGGGTGCTCGGATGCGAGTTTCTGTACCTCTTGTTTCGCCTGGGCGACAGCTGCATCGTCACGCTTCGTGAGCACGTCAATGATTATCTTCGCGACCTGCGTGGATTCCGCTTCGCGGAATCCACGAGTTGTCATAGCCGGCGTGCCGAAGCGGATGCCAGACGGGTCCATCGGTTTGCGTATATCATCGGCAATCGCATTCTTATTGAGCGTGATGCCTGCCCTATCGAGGAGAGCCTCTGCCTCACCACCTGAGACACCAAACGACGTCCACGCATCAAGCAATATCAAATGATTGTCGGAACCTCCGGTGATCATGCGCGCTCCATATTCTTTGAAAACACCCTCCATCGCTTTCGTATTCAAGATAATCTGCTTCGCATACTTCTCAAATGACGGAGAGAGCGCCTCGCGGAATGACACTGCCTTCGCGGCGATCTGATGCATATGCGGGCCGCCCTGGAACCCCGGGAAAATCGCCTTATCTATCTTCTTCGCCATCTCCTCGCTCTCGTGAGTGAGGATCATCCCCCCGCGCGGGCCACGAAGTGTCTTGTGCGTGGTTGTAGTCATAATGTCGAACCCGTAGTCAAACGGATTCTTCGCAGCCTTCCCGGCGATAAGCCCGGCGATGTGTGCGATGTCCATCACGGCGACGGCACCCACCTCGCGTGCAATATCTACGAACTTCGCATAATCGAGCTCTCGCGGATACGCAGAGAAGCCTGCCAGCACAATCTTCGGCTTAGCCTCTTTCGCTACGCGAAGCATGTCGTCATAGTCGATTTCCCCAGTCTCAATGTCTTTCATCTTGTACCGTATGAAATTGAAAACCTTGGTGAGATACGTCACTGGGTGGCCATGCGTGAGGTGCCCGCCATGAGAGAGATCCATGCCCATCACTGTGTCTCCAGGCTCGAGTAGCGCCATATACATCGCAATGTTCGCATTCGCTCCAGCGAGCGGCTGCACGTTTGCATAAGCTGCGCCAAAGAGTTTTTTCGCACGCTCTATTGCAAGAGTCTCGACTACGTCGGTAAACTCTTGCCCGCCATAGTAGCGCTTGCCCGGGTAGCCCTCGGCATATTTATTCGTGAGCGACGATGACATCGCCTCTTTCACTGCGCGAGAGACATAGTTCTCAGCCGGAATGAGCTCGAGCCCATCTGCCTCGCGCTTATCCTCCCCTACCAAAGCGGCGTATATCTCCGAGTCTTCTTTTTCTACATGCGGGTAAAAATTCATGAGCGCAGTATATACCCTTTGTAGTCTGTGCCTAGGCATATGACCAAATCGTAATATCTAGGTAGCGTCAAGGTATGGAAGTCTAGGTAATTGCTATATACTTCCTATATCCAATGGACAAGATAACCCTGACACGCACACTTCCGCTGAAGTCCGTGGAGGACATGCTCCGGCACATTACTTTTCGGGGGATTTATAACACGCGTGGTTCGAATGTACTTCCATATAAAGATGTTCGAATCTCTATAACAACTGTCTATCCGCAATCTTCTCCGGGTACTTCTCCGGAGATAAAGATAGGAAGGCGTCGTGAGCCCCTCTTCACGCCACAGCCGACCATCTATGAGAACCAGACCAATATACTCGAAGAAGTAGACAAATTTCTGCTTACGCACGACATACACATGAACGAGCTCCGAAACGCAGTCGAATATTCATGGGAAGGTCGCGGCACGTTCCACATCCTCCCGCCAGTGATAGAAAAGCACACATACCAGCTAAAGAATGGCTACCTCGACCTGCCTCATCTACTGAAACGGTTCAAAGGATTGTGCGTGAAAGATGCTGTCGGGAACTTACACACTCTCTCGGACCGCGATCTGCAATCCTTCCATATCGACGGATTTAGCAAGATAGATCATCTAGATATCTTTAATTCAAATGTACCGATCATCAACTATGGTCTCGGGCACGATGGAGAGTTCACGTTCTACATCGTATGCGATGGTGCTCACAGGCTCGACTATGTGCTCGAGAAAGTGAAGAAGCCAATGAATGTGCTTCTAGTGGAGCCAGCGAAAGGCGGGAAGGCACTATATCCATACTACGCTTTCCCTGTACCCTTCCGCCCATCAATCCGACTCTCAAGCAAGAAGGCAGAAAAGATGTACAACCGTATCGAGCGCGACAAAATCCATCTCCTGAATGATTTCCTCAAGAAGACCCTACACTACGATTGGGAGTCTGGCGGCCTGAAGGTGAGTAAGCTACGAAGCGATGTTGAAATTTATTGATCCGGCGATTTCCTCTTGTGCAATCACGCGCTCGGGGCACAAGTATACTGGCGCGCACATCCCGAGCGCCACGCACATGCTTGATATCCCCGCCGAGCTCGCAGCACTCATACGCGCCGTGCACCACAATGATACAGACATTGTCTCAGTCGAGACCACAGTAGACGACCCGTCAATTTCAATCTCTCCGATCGTACTCAAGATTCTCGCTGACCACAGTGCACGCACAGGATCAGCGATTCACTACACCATTTGCGACAAGCACGGCTCAACTCTTTTCGAGACCTACGATGCGCGCGCAGCACTACCTGGATACACACCCACACCAGTGATACTTACATCTCTTGCCACACGTGAATTCTCCGAAGCAAAAATTTCCGCTAGTGCCATACAAGACGACCTTGAGACTACACTTCGAAACGCGGCGATTGCTGGAATCACTCGTAACTTCCCGACATATAACAGCGCATCCGGCTATGGTGCGGCAGTACGCACGACAGGCGGAGACATCTACTTCGGCGGACAATACTCCGCATTCGACCAACGGCTCGGAATTCACGCGGAGATGGCCGTGCTCACACACGCATTTCTTGATGGTGCTACGGGCTTCACACACCTATCTCTCGCCTCGACCAAGTTCCAAGACTCCCCAGCTAGTCCGTGTGGATGCTGTAGGCAATTCATAGCCGAATCCGCGCGAGCGACCGACAGTAATCCGCAAATCCACCTATTCGCATCCGAAACAGATGCTGCTGCCGTATACATACTCGAAGAACTCCTTCCTGTACAATGGACGAATAAAAAATGACTGCACCTAGACCCAGATTCCCACTTGTAGACGCCTTACTGCTCACGCCACCCGAGGCGGCTGACGGGCATATCGGCATCTGCACGAACACATCAGCTCCAGGCCAGATATATAACGACATACGTGAAGAAAATCGCGACAGTGTTTCAGTCCTCGGGCCGCTAATCGTAAACCGAGATGGCGCCGAGCGCGTGATCCTCAACTCGCTTGCACACCCTACAATGTCATACCTCGTCCTCTTCTCCGAGGAATCGCTCACGTTCTCTCCGAGCACGAATCTGCTCTTGGCACTCATGAACGGCTTTGACGAGCAGAAAGGAAATAACTACATACATAATGGCCAGGCCGCCTCGGCACATTACCCGAACCTCTCGCGCGCTATTCTTGATGCATTCCGAGAAAACATCACAGTCCTCCCCCTGTTCATGTCTCAAAATAAGAAGAGCGCACAAGTCGTCACCGACTACCTCTCATGGCTCGGAGCATCAAAACACATTCCTGATGAGGTACTGGCATACCTGACAGAAGCAAACACCAAAAAGAAAAAATACTTCGACCACCTGAACACTCTCATTGAGCTAATTCGCGCTATGCCGAAGACCGAGAAGCCAGTCATTGAGCTTGATCCGAAAGATTTCCAACAGCTCCAGCCACCTCGTGTGGTAATCACTTCAGACAACAATCCATCACCTGTCCCATTCCGCGCAAGCCTCGAGGGGAATCTTTTGCGCATCGACATCCGCATCGGTGATCATACCTATGTGATTCGTGGTGACGATGATTTCCGAATTGAGTATTCGCTTATGAAATTTCTCGGCGAGCGCAAATCATTCTTCTCACCAGCAGAGCAATTTTTGATTGGAGCAGAATTGAATCGCCTTAATGTCGAACGTGCGATTGGTGTACATATCGAACCATTTGTAATCGAGAATGACATACACGGCACAGAAGAGATTTTGCTTGAACCGAATATCTCGCTCCTGCCCGACAACGAGTATTACTACAAAATCGGCCTTTCAGATGGCGAGATCTCTGTCATGTGCATGGCATTCGACACCTGCAAGGAAGTGTTCGACCTGCGCTCATCTGGCGTGACTGGCATCTTCGCGTGGCTCGCAGAAAAAAACCGTTTCCAGGATTACGAGATGGATATCTTGCACCGCATGGACGTCGGTGGGCAAATCGGCCGAGCGCATATAGCACTTGCACTTGGATACTCGTTCATCCAGGACTTCCCGAACATATTCAAGATGAATACAGAATCTTTGCCTCTCGTCATAACCGAGAGCGACTCGTTCCTAGACGTCCATCGTGCACTTCTCACGAAAGTCTATACAGAAGGTCTCACCGAGGCGCACGGAGATGAGCGCAAAGGGCTCGCCCGCACTGCAGTCGCGCTAGCGATTTTCCGCGACACGAAGAATGCTTTTGCCAGTATGCCAAGCATCTACACCCAGGGAGACCTCTCAGCCGACGAAATGAGAGCTTCCTACAAACAACAGCTACTACGCTTCGACCATGATGGTGACTACAGCTACGGGGAGCGCACGCGTGCGCACTTCGGATTCGACCAGCTCGATGCAACCATTGCTGCATTGAAGAAAGATCCTGCACGAGCGGTCATCACCCAGCGTTTCGACCCGACCGTCGATATGGGTATCTCGTTTGATACGGAAACGAACAGCCCGGAGTATACACACGACCCGTGTCTCACGCACGACATATTCTTCGTTAAGAATGGATCCCTGCACTCATTTCATGCAGCGCGTGCACACAATCTGCCGAACGCATATCCTGAAAATATCTTCGGTCTCTATGATGCGTATGTCTCGACCATACGCGACACGCTCGGACTATCCGCAGGCGATATGTATATGCTCTCCTCTCGTGGAAATATTCTACTTCTCACAGAAGAACAGCGGGTGCGCAAAATCATAGCGGAGCCATCTAAGCCTATGTGTGCCGTCAGCCGAGAGAGTGGCCCGGATCTTCTAGGGGCGAATGTACGTGCGACTGCGCTGGCAGGTGTCTCGTATTTCACAGCTCCACTCACGCAAGAAGAGCTATTCGCCCACCCATTCATTGAGCGAGCGCGCAATTTCGAGGGAGTCGATACACTCGAGCGCGCTATAGCCTATCTAGAAAAAAAGGGCGGCTCACACAACAACCCCATCCTCACGACTCACCAAGCAGGTCATACCGACCCACAAGGCGACCACCTAGTGTTCTTCCAGGCGAACGTGTTTGGCAAGAAGATTCACGCGACCGCCGTATTCGCCAATCACACGCCTGATCCAGACGGCGACTTGAAATTGGTCAATGCTCT
>Ga0172379_10008460_pt1 | contig 12938 bp, 20 predicted proteins | sample GrowelOW334metaG_FD_119756 | JGI IMG/M metagenome (GOLD analysis project Ga0172379, IMG submission 119756) | Groundwater microbial communities from an aquifer near a municipal landfill in Southern Ontario, Canada - Groundwater well OW334 metaG | ecosystem: Environmental > Aquatic > Deep... | reverse complement strand
TGCCAGGAAATGTTTTTGGACTTTCATGGAATGCTGACCTTGTTCACCAAGTTATCACTTCTATGCTTTCAGATAGCAGAGTTATTTACGCTCACACAAAAGGAAGAGGACAGGTAAGCGGAGGAGGTAAAAAACCATGGAGACAAAAGGGAACAGGACGAGCAAGACACGGATCCACAAGATCACCTATTTGGGTTGGTGGAGGTGTTGCACACGGCCCTCGCAATGACAAGAGCTACAAGCAGAAAATCAACAAGAAGGTTATGGTCAAAGCTTTGTACACCCTTCTTTCAAAGAAATATTCTCTTGGACAGATAATGTTTGTTGATAGTATTTCAATGACAGCACCAAAGACAAAGGAGGCAAAGGCTACGGTTCTTGCTCTATCTAAAGTAGATGGTTTTGAGAAGATTGCAACAAAGAAGCACAATGCAGCTTTGATAGCTCTTTCAGCAAAAAACTCTCCAACTGAGAAAAGCTTTGCAAACTTTGGTAGTGTGGCTTTAGAGGAAGTTCGCAATTTGAATCCACTTGATATCATCAACAATAAATATTTGATTATTACAGACCCAGAAAAATCAGTCGCATTTTTGGCAGGTAAAGTGGCCACAAAGAAATAATATTATGGCTCTATTAAAATCAACAACTAAAAAAGTGGCGACAGCAAAAGTTGTAAAGCCCGCGAAGACCACAAAGCCAGCTGTTATTGGTGCTACTTCAACTCGTGCTATAACTTCTCGTTACGCCAGTGTTATCCGTAAGCCTCGTGTTACAGAAAAAGCTGGAATGTTGTCAGAAAAATTCAATGCATATGCTTTTGAAATAGACAATCGCGCGACAAAGGATGATGTTCGTGATGCAGTTCGTGATTTATACAAAGTAGAAGCTGTCAAAGTTAATATTATTCGTTTGCCTGCAAAAAAAATGTTTTCTCGGGGTACACGAGGTAAGACTTCTGCTGTTAAGAAAGCGATTGTATTTTTAAAGAAAGGCGACAAGATAGAATTTATATAAAACTGATATGAAAACCTACCGACCATACACAAAATCACGTCGAAACATGTCAACCATTCCTTTTGGAAATTATTTGACTGCTTCAGAACCGGAAAAATCTTTGACTAAAGGTTACAAGCGCGATGTTGGACGTAATAACCTTGGACGTTTGACAGTTCGTCATAAGGGAGGGGGACATAAGCGTTTATATCGTGCAGTAGACTTTATATTTGATAAGAAAGATATTCCTGCAAAAGTCCTTACAAATGAATATGATCCAAACCGTACAGCATTTATCAGTCTTGTCTGTTATGCTGATGGTGAGAAGCGTTATGTCATAATGCCAAAATCTTCGAAGATTGGAGATACATTCGTTGTTTCAGAAAAAGCAGAAGTAAAGATTGGTAATCGAACAATGCTCAAGAAACTTCCTGTCGGTACTTTTGTATATAATGTTGAAGCAAAGCCAGAAGGAGGTGCGAAACTTGGACGTTCAGCTGGAAATTATATTGAAGTTGTGGCTCAGGATGCTGGTTATACTCATATCAAAATGCCTTCAACTGAAGTTCGTAAGGTTCTTGATACTTGCTGGGCATCTATTGGTGAAGTTTCAAATGATGAGAATCGCCTAGTAAATATTGGAAAAGCTGGACGTTCTCGTTGGCTCGGTATTCGTCCTACAGTTCGAGGTACAGCCATGAACCCAGTTGACCATCCATACGGAGGAGGTGAAGGACGTCAGGGCCGAGGTCTACGTCGTGCCAAGACTATGTGGGGTAAGCCATCAGGTAAAGGTCAGAAGACACGCACTCCAAAGAAATACTCAAATTATCTTGTTGTTTCAAGACGAAAGGTGGGGAAGTCTAAGACGGGAGAGAAATAAAATCATAATTAAACCAAATATCAAAACAACCCCGCTTCGGCTGGGTTGTTTTGTTAATTTGCATTTATTTTTGCCAAGGAGTAGGGTGTATATGGAAAAGGTTGAGTAAACCTTGGGCGAAAAGCATTGTGCTTGAGCCAAATAGTAGTAGTACATGACAAAATACGCCCGCCAAAAGCGAAGCGTTCAGAAAGGTAGAGACCTGATGAAGAGAATAGATACGACAATAAACACGAGGCAGCTCGGACGATTGCTGAAACTCCTTGAGGACTTGCATATGACCCCTCATCGATTTGATCATCTTCTAGAATCCGGCCTCCTTGCGGATATTTTGCATCCCGGTGCAGATCTGAGTGGTTTTGAGAGGGAGAAGATTCGTGAGTTATTGGGTCATAGTTTTGTAGACGGTGGACCTCTACATCTCAAATCATTCAATACCTCATTACCATCCTTGGTCGCTCAAATAAAAAGTTGTTCTAGAATAACCGACGGCGCACTTGATGCTATCGCAAATACCGCAATACCAGTAAACACTGGAAACAGTTACCGTCCGTGGATTGTTCGCTACAATGAACTTGAGGGAGGAATTGGTCCGGGCGCAATGAAGATGGCATTGATGTTGGCACCTCTTGAAGTTGCTTTATTACTACGTGTGGAGTACTCTTCTGGAACGCTTGGGAATGAATCCCTTCTGGTACCATCTGTGGACTTTCTAAGGGGAAGTGATGGTAAAAGATCATGGTTTCTTCTTATGCAGGATGACTCCCGGAGAGATGTATTGAGCACTTTCGTCTTTAAGGATAAAGAGACAACCTTTATTCATCCGAGACAAAGAGTCCTATTAGTGAATCCATACGGTCCTTTTGCTGAATTGAATTGAGCATGTTTGCTTCCCAGTCCCGCTTCGCGGGACTGGGATTTTCTTTATTGTGTTGACTTTTTTCCGAGGTTTGCTAGTATAGGGCACTACAGCTCATGAGAGCTTTTAATTTTGTAATTTATGGCACGATCAGTTAAAAAAGGACCATTTGTAGAGGAACGTCTTTTACAAAAAATAGCAGGCAAGAAACCACAGGAGACTGGGGTTATAAAGACTTGGTATCGTCGTTCTCAGATTTCACCTGAGATGGTTGGTTTTATTTTCGGTGTTCACAATGGAAAAGACCATATTGAAGTGTTAGTTTCTGAAGAAATGGTAGGCCATCGCCTTGGAGAATTTTCACCAACACGCAAATTCATCAAACACGGAGGTAAGATGCAGAAGGAACTTGATACTGCCAAGAAAGAATCAGAAATGAGTGCCGCAAAATCTGCAAAGGCAGCTGTTGAAACTAAAAAATAATATTTATGATTACCGCTACTCTTAATGATTATAGACAATCACCTCGAAAAGTTCGCTCAGTTGCGAATGTTATTAAGGGTAAGACAGTCACAGATGCTATGAATGCCTGCACCTTTATTGGAAAGAGCGCCGGTTTGCCTTTGAAAAAGCTTATTGCTTCAGCAATTGCAAATGCTACTCACAATTTTAAAATTGAACCGACAAACTTAGTTGTAAAGGATCTCCGTGTAGATGGGGGTCCTATTTTATACCGTAGAATGCCTCGTGCTCGCGGTTCTGCCAATCCTATCCGCAAGAGAACAAGCCATATAACGCTAGTTCTTGAAGAAATAACACCAAAGGCAAAGAAAGTTCGCAAGATTGCAGATAAAAAGGTCACAGAAAAAGTTGAGGTTAAGAAATCGTAATTTTGCATTTTAAATTTTGAATTAATTTTATGTCACACCGAGTACATCCATACGCACATAGATTGGGAGTCATCAGAGATTGGAAATCTCGTTGGTTTTCAGTAGACAAGAAATATCGTGATTTCCTAAAAGGAGATTTACTTTTGCGTGAATATTTGACCAAGAAACTTCGTGGTATGTACGTTGGTAGTGTAGATATTGAAAGAAACGAAAAGCATTTCCGCGTTATTATTCGTACAGCTCGTCCAGGTATGATCATTGGCCGAAGTGGAGAGGGGGTTACAAAGCTACGTTCAGAGATCTTAGCTTTCATGAGTAAGAATAAACTTGCTCTTTCAAAAGAATTTAAACTAGATATTGAAGAAATACGTTCTCCGGAATCAAGTGCGGCTATTGTTGGATTTATGGTTGCCGAAGGTTTGGAGAAGCGTTTGCCTTTCCGCCGTGTTATGAAACAGACTTTGGAAAAAGTTATGGCAAATCGTGATGTAAAAGGAGTAAAACTTTATCTTGGAGGACGTTTGGGTGGAGCAGATATGGCCCGTACAGAAGTTATGAGAAAAGGCCGTGTACCTCTACAAACTTTGCGTGCTGATATTGATTATCATCGTGAAAAGGCTTACATGACATACGGTGTTATTGGTATAAAGGTCTGGATTTACAAGGGTGACATTTTTGCAAAGAAGGAGGCTGCGAAGACTGCACCTGCTAATAAATAATTTTACTACCATGCTTTTCCCTAAAAAAGTTAAATATCGTAAGCAGCATACTTTTCGCCGTAATCCAGAACGTGTTACTCCAGACACTCGCGGTCTTCATGTTGCCTTCGGTTCATATGGTCTTAAGGCAACAACACATCACCGTGTTCGTGCAGAACAGATAGAATCTGCTCGTAAGGCAATGTCACACCACATGGGTAAATCAGGAAAGTTGTGGATTCGTATTTTCCCTGATAAGTCATACACCCAGAAACCTGCAGAAGTGAAAATGGGTAAAGGAAAAGGAGATATCGTTGGTTATGAAGTTATTGTTCGTGCTGGTCGTGTTATGTTTGAAATAGATGGAGTAGATAAGGCAACAGCACATGAAGCACTTCGTAAGGCGGGGACAAAGCTTCCAGTAAAGTCACGCGTCGTTGCTCGTAGATAATATTTTAAAATCATGTCAGAAATTACAAACAAAACAATAAAGGAATTGGAAAAGGAGATAGAAGACAAACGCGTTGCTTTACGATCTTTCCGATTTGGTTTTGCCTCAAGCAAGGTCAAAAACGTTCGTGAAGGACGAGTGCTCAAGAGAGATATTGCAAGACTTTTGACACAAGCTAAGGTTCTAGCAAAGAAATCATAATAATATGGCTACAGAAAACACAAAAAAGAATACAGAAGTAAAGATACAGAAACTCACCTTAAATGGTGTTGTGATTTCAACGAAAATGAAGGATACAGTTGTTGTTCGTGTAGATCGTTTTGTTAAGCACCCTATCTATCAGAAGTTTTTGACTCGTTCAAAGAAATATAAGGTGCATGATGCTGGTAATACGGCAAAGGAAGGGGACAAGGTTACTATCCAATCAACACGACCAATTTCAAAGACAAAACATTTTATAATCGTAAAATAATAATATGATACAGCCACGCTCTATTGTGAATATTGCAGACAACTCAGGTGCGAAAATCGGCCGTATTTTCAAGGTGCTTGGTAGTTCAAAGAAGCGCTATGCTCAGCTTGGAGAATTGGTTGTCTTATCTGTGCAGAAGGCAGAACCTCGTAAGGCGGTAAAGAAGAAAGACGTTTTGACAGCAGTAGTTGTTCGTCAGAGAAAACAGTTTCGTCGAAAAGATGGCTCATACATTTCTTTTGATGATAACGCTGTTGTTATTATAGAAAAAGGTAAGATGGATCCTATTGCTGGACGTGTATTCGGTCCTATTCCACGTGAGATTGGAGAAGCTGGTTTCCAAAAAATAGTTTCACTTGCTCAAGAGATCGTGTAAGAGAACGAATTTAAATATACATTTATGATTAAGAAAAACGACATGGTAATGGTTATAGCGGGCAAGGACAAAGGAGTTAAAGCAAAAGTCCTTGTAGTTTTAACAAAGAAAAATCAGGTTTTAGTTGAAGGGGTGAACATGAAAAAGCATCACCAGCGTCCAACACGTTCTGGTCAAAAGGGACAAATGGTTGAAAAATCATTACCTATCCACATTTCAAACGTTCAATTGATGGAGGGTGGTAAACCTGTACGTGCATCAAAGAAACTTGTTGCAGGAAGGTTTGTTCGTGTCTCACGTAAGACTGGCAAGGAAATCTAAACCGTGTTTTAAATCAAATATTATGACAACAAAAATTCAATCATTTAAGGAAAAACACGACGGAGCATTCAGTGCTTTGAAAGAAGCTTTTGGTTATACCAATCCGATGCAGGCTCCTCATTTAGTGAAGGCTGTTATTAATGTTGGTATAGGGTCACTTAAAGATAAGAAGAAAATTGAACTTATCAAGGATCGTATTCAAAAGATTACTGGTCAGAAACCTGCTTCTCGTGCCGCAAAGAAATCTATTGCCACATTCAAGCTTCGTGAGGGGGAACCGGTTGGTTTGCAAGTAACACTACGTGGAAAGCGTATGTTTGATTTTATGAGCAAACTTCTTAATGTCTCATTACCTCGTACACGTGACTTCCGTGGTGTTTCTAAGCGCTCAATAGACGAAATGGGTAATTATACATTTGGTATTAAGGAGCATGTTATTTTTCCAGAAACAGCCGATGAAGATATTAAAGATGTATTCGGTTTGGCCATTACAGTTGTGACTTCGGCGAGTGATGTCAAAGTGACAGAAGCCTTTTTAGCTTATCTAGGTTTTCCATTCAAGAAAGAGGAGGATACGAAACGAAAGGGTAGAAAAGAAAAGAAATAATAAATCAGAAAATAATTTATTTTAAAAAGCCCCTTCCCGCTATGAGCGGGAAGGGGCTTTTGCTTTACGGATAAGTCTCCAGAGGTTTAATTATCTAATAGACAAAAAAAAGAAGCCAACGAGCAAGTGCCCGCAGGCTTCTTTCTCATTGGCTTCGTTCCGACTATCTTTCGATCACAACTTCTGAACCATTGAAGGCGTGATGTAGAAAATCAGCAATTACACCCCATGCCCCAGACATTATCGTCTTAAGAGTCCCAGGTGTGGTCACGAAGATATCCCTAATAAATGTTGATATCCATTGTGACATATCGTGAGCATAAAACATTGGGAAGAGAAGTAGCAGGGTGAATATAATAGCTACTGTTGGCGAACCATAATTTCCGGCTATCTCTTCTTTATTTTCAGCCGCTTCTTTTATCTTCCTGACCCTTTTCCTTTCGTCTCGGATGAGCTCGTAGGTTATTTTTGTCAGAACAAACTGAAAGAAGACGCACTCAAAGAATATATAACTCGTAGGGAAGATTACGAAAATTGGTTGGATGGCTGCCAAGATGATCATCAGTACGGGCATGATGACAGCTAAGAAGAAGGTGATCTGTACCTTTAGTGTCCAGAACACAGTCTGCTCTTTTTCTGTAGAAACCGCCTCGATCCTTATTGTGCTTCGTTTTGCTTCACTATTCATGACCCTATTCTCCTCCGCTCGGTGACCGAGCTTTTTCTGTTGTGATTTAAAGGTTCTATACCCAGGACATATCTGTTACAACTATACACCCTATTAGAATAAAAGTCAATACATATATTATACCAATCAGAATGCTACTTTATATTTTAAATATATTTATTCAACTTCTATACATTCATCATGATATTTACTAACAACATTATTCACCCTACAAATAGGTTGACTTTTTCTGGGGCTTTGCTAGTATAGCTTGAAGCCAATTTGTACGGCTTTTATTTTTACTCATGGCAAAAACATCAGTCAAAGCACGCGCAAGAAAAACACCGAAATTTGCATCTCGGGTAGTTCGTCGTTGTTTCCGTTGTGGCCGTAAAAACGGTTACATGAGAGATTTCGATATGTGTCGTATTTGTTTTCGTGAATTTGCAAATGAGGGAGTTATTCCAGGTATAAAGAAATCATCATGGTAACAGATACAATCGGCGATTTAATCATACGTCTCAAGAACGCAAATGATGCCCGCAAGGAGTCTATCGTCATTTCCCATTCAAATCTGAAAGAATCAGTTGCGAATCTTCTTGTAAAAGAAGGTTATGTAAAATCAGTAGCTAAACGCAAGAAGGGAATTGAGAAGAGTCTTGAAATTGGACTTCTATACACAAACGGTACACCTCGCATTCGTGAAGTGAAGCGCATGTCAAAACCTTCTCGCCGTATGTATGTTCAATCTTCAGATTTGCGTCCATTCAAGCGTGGTTTCGGTTTGGTGGCAATTTCTACATCAAAAGGTCTTATGTCTGATAAGGATGCTCGCACTGCAAAAATCGGTGGTGAGGTATTGTTTAAGATCTGGTAGACCAATTTATTTTCTATAATTAATTTTATGTCACGTTTAGCAAAAAAACCAATTCAGATACCGGAGAAGGTAACAGTAACTATTTCAAATGGTATTATGACCATAAAGGGTCCGCTAGGCGAGCTTGTTCGTACTTTCCCTGCATCAATTCTTACGACTATCACTGGTAGTGAGATAGCTGTGGCACCCGCATACAAGAATCTTGAAACAAAGGCTTTGGTGGGAACCGTAGCTTCACATATCATGAATATGGTAGAGGGTGTTACAAAAGGTTACGAGAAGCGCCTTGTTGTTGAAGGAATTGGATACAAATTTGACATCAAGGGAGACAAAGTTACTTTCAACCTTGGTTTTTCTCACCCAATTATTTTGCCAATTCCAAAAGGATTAAAAGTTGTCAGCGACAAAGGAGTTATGGTTATCACGGGTATTGATAAAGAAATCGTTGGTAGTTTTGCATCATATGTTCGATCATTAAAGAAACCTGAACCATATAAAGGTAAAGGAGTTCGTTACGAAGGAGAAGTTATCCGTCGTAAGGAAGGTAAGAAAGCCGCATAACATTTATGAGTAACGCATATTCAACAAAAAAACAGCAAACAGAACAACGACACAGAAAAATCCGTGCGAAGGTTTCTGGTACCGCAGAAAAGCCTCGCCTAGCAGTATTCCGTTCAAATACCGCAGTTTACGGACAACTTATTGATGATACAAAAGGACGTACTCTTGTTGCTGTATCAACAGCAGAAGTTAAGACTGGAACTGTGATAGAACGTGCTCGTGAGGCTGGAAAAATGCTTGCAAAGAAAGCTGAGTCTTTGAAATTAGCTTCAATTGTTTTTGACCGAGGAGGTTTCAAATACATGGGACGTGTACAAGCTTTTGCTGAGGGTGCACGTGAAGGAGGTCTTCGTTTTTAATACAAAATTATGGATACTAATAAACCAACAGATACGAAAATTGCAGAAGGTACAGCGCCAGTAGCGTCGGCTCCTGTTGCTCAAGTGGCTGCCAAGCCAGCTGGTGCTTTTCGTTCAGGTGATAGACGCGGACCTCGTTCAGACAGTCGTGGAGGAGCGGGGGGCAAAGACCGTTCAAAGAATCCTCGCCGTGGCGGAGGTAGACCAGAGCGTGCAAAACCTGAATTTGATCAGAAGATCATGAATATTCGTCGTGTGACTCGTGTTGCATCAGGAGGTCGCCGATTTAGTTTCAGTGTTGCTGTTGTTATTGGTAATAGAAATGGAGCTGTTGGAGTTGGTCTAGGTAAGGCTGGAGACACATCACTCGCTATTGATAAGGCGGTTCGTGATGCAAAGAAAAACATGCTTAATCTCACATTCACAAAGACTGGTTCTATTCCTCATGAACTTCACGCAAAATATGGAAGTAGTGTCGTTAATTTGATGCCAGCAAAAGGACGTGGAGTCGGTGCCGGTTCAGCTGCTCGTACTGTAATTGAACTTGCCGGAATGAAAGATGTTAGTGCAAAGATTATTTCTGGCAGCAAGAATCAACTAAACATCGCTCGTGCGACAATGAAGGCATTGGAGGTTATTGGTAAGCGTCGTTTTATGGTAGCCAAATAATTCATCATCAATATGCAGACTCACACATTACAACCAGTACATAAGAATATGAAACGCATGACCGTTGGTCGTGGCGGTAAACGTGGTAAGACATCTGGCCGAGGAACAAAGGGTCAGAAGGCTCGTGCTGGACACAAGATTCGTCCTGAGATTCGCGATATGATTAAGCGTCTGCCAAAGTTACGCGGATATGCCTTCAAATCACCGAATGATGTTCCTGTATGTCCCGTAAATCTATCTGCTATCGAATCTGCTTTTAAAGCAGGGGAGACAGTTTCTTCACAAACTCTTGTTGCGAAAGGGATTGTTAGTCTCTTCAAAGGCAAACAGCCTGTAATCAAGATTCTCTCGAGTGGAGAAATAGCGAAGAAGATCAACTTTGTCGGATGTGCAGTTTCAGCATCAGCTAAAGCAAAAATCGAGAAAGTTGGTGGAACAGTAAAATAAAACATGTCAGCATTTACACAAAAACTCCGTCTTGTTTTTGAGGATCGTTCTCTTAGAAATAGAATTCTATTTATGTTGGGAGCGCTTGCTGTTTTTCGTCTTCTTGCTGCTATACCTATTCCTGGAGTTGATTTGGCACGCTTGTCTTCTTTACTTGAGGGAAATCAGTTCCTTGGTCTTTTGAATATTTTCTCTGGTGGAGGTCTTTCTAATCTTTCTATTGTGATGCTTGGAGTCGGTCCATATATTACGGCTTCTATTATTATGCAGCTTTTGACTATGATGTCGCCCAAATTGAAGGCGATGTATCAAGAAGAAGGTGAAGCTGGTCGTGCAAAATTTGCTCAATACTCACGTATTTTGATGGTCCCATTGGCTATTGTTCAGGCTTTCGGATTTTTAATTCTTTTGTCAAAACAAGGCGTCATTCCTGAGCTTTCAGGCTTTGTACTTTTGACTAACATCGTGGTTATTTCCGGAGGCTCTATATTGCTTACATGGATCGGGGAAATAATGACGGAATTTGGAATTGGAAATGGTACATCAATGATCATCTTTGCTGGTATAGTTGCCTCATTGCCAACACAGATTAGTCAATTTTTTGCCACTTTTGATCCTTCAAAGCTTCCAATGTATTTGGTCTTTGGGGTATTAGCACTTTTGATAATTTATTTGGTTGTTGTTGTCACGGAAGCTGAGCGTCCAATACCAGTTACTTATGCTAAGCGGGTTCGTGGTTCAAAAGTATTTGGAGGTGTGTCTACATATTTACCACTTCGAGTAAATCAGGCAGGTGTAATTCCAATTATCTTCGCTTTGTCTATCTTGCTATTTCCTCAGATGATTTTTAGCTTTCTTTCTGCATCATCTAATGCTGGACTAGCAGAATTCTCTCGTCATGCGATGACATTTCTTTCTGGTGCATGGGTGTATGGCATCCTTTATTTTATTTTTGTCTTTTTGTTCACATATTTCTATACAGCAGTTACGTTTGACCCAAATGCGATCTCTGAAAATCTACAGAAAAGTGGAGCCTTTATTCCAGGTATTCGTCCTGGCCAGCCTACATCTGAATATATTGCAAAAGTTTTGACTCGTATCACTCTTGTGGGGGCATTATTCCTTGGTGTTATAGCTGTATTGCCTTTAGTCATGCAAAGCATTACCGGCACACAAGGTTTAGCTATTGGAGGTACCGCACTTTTGATTGTTGTTTCTGTGGTTATTGATTTGATTAAGAAGGTGGATGCACAAGTCTCAATGAGGGAGTATTAAGAGGGTATAAGTATTAGGTATATAGTATTAAGTATAGAAGTATAAAAACACCGTCCCGCGGAGCGGGACGGTGTTTTTATACATGATACTCTATACAACATACTTATATTTTTCTACTTCATACTTCATACTTCATACTTCATACTTCATACTTCATACAATATTCATTATACGGTATACTTAGGAAATGAAATCTCAAGCATTTATATTTATTGGAAGGTCAGGTTGTGGGAAGGGAACACAAGCGGATTTGTTGATGAAGAAATTACACGAAGTACATGGTAAGGAAAACATTTTACATGTTGAAACTGGCGCACTTTTGCGTGAGTTTATAAAAGGTGATTCTTTTACACAGAAATGCACAAGTGAAGTTGTTAATTCGGGCGGACTCTTACCTGAGGTTGTCCCAGTCGGATTATGGGCAGATTATCTCTTTAAAAACTATACAGGCAAGGAACATCTCGTTTTTGATGGCTGTCCAAGAAAGCTTCATGAGGCACAGTTGCTTGATTCTGCTCTGCGATTCTATAAAATAGAAAAACCAATAATATTTTATATTGATGTAAGTGATGAATGGGCAATAGACAGATTAACAGCACGTGGGCGTAAGGATGATACAAAGGAAGGTGTCGAGAAGCGTATGGCATGGTTTGAAAGTGATGTTTTACCTACAATAAATCTTTATAAAAACGGTTCATATTATAATTTTATTAAAATAAATGGCGAACAGACCCCTGAAGAAGTAAGTGCAGAGATTCTTGCTTCTGTTGGTATATCATAGTAGTCTCAATAAATAATTATTATGATAACGATAAAGACCCCTCAAGATATAATTAAATTGCGTGAAGGAGGGTCAAGACTCGCCTATATTTTGCGCGAATTAGGAAAAGCTATTGTACCTGGAATCAGTACCCTCGATTTAGAGAATCTCGCTTTAAAATTAGTGAAAGAAGGGGGAGATAAGGCGGCTTTCTTAAATTATCGTCCTCACGGAGCAAAACGTCCATTTCCTGCAGCACTATGTGTTTCTGTGAATGACGCAGTTGTGCACGGAATACCAAACGAACAGCCATATATTTTAAAAGAGGGAGATATTGTCTCTTTGGATATGGGGCTATTGCACGATGGCTTGTATACCGATAGCGCTATTACTGTTGGTGTTGGCAAAATAGACAAGAAGGCAGAGCAGTTGCTAGATGTAACAAAGCGTTCGCTTGAGCTTGGTATACAAGCTGCCCAGGGTGGATCAACAACAGGAGATATTGGTTTTGCAGTCGCCCGTTATGCAATGCAATTTGGTTTTGGAATTGTAAAAGAACTTTGTGGTCATGGAGTAGGACACAAAATACATGAGGACCCTTTTGTCCCAAATTATGGCAATCGCGGAGAGGGCGATAAATTAAGACCCGGGATGGTGATTGCTATAGAGCCAATGCTTAATGAGGGTACCGAGGAAATCATTCTTGATGCCGATGGTTACACTTATAGAACTTCTGATGGTAAGAGAAGTGCTCATTTCGAGCATACTATCTT
>Ga0172379_10008459_pt1 | contig 12940 bp, 12 predicted proteins | sample GrowelOW334metaG_FD_119756 | JGI IMG/M metagenome (GOLD analysis project Ga0172379, IMG submission 119756) | Groundwater microbial communities from an aquifer near a municipal landfill in Southern Ontario, Canada - Groundwater well OW334 metaG | ecosystem: Environmental > Aquatic > Deep... | reverse complement strand
GCTGGGCAATGTGCTCAAGTCGGAGCAAGCGGTAGAAATGAGCCTCATGGTAGTCCGGGCCTTTGTTCGTATGCGTGGTCTGGTAGCAAGCAACAAAGAACTCGCGCAAAAACTCAACCTGCTTGAACGCAAAGTGGGCGCGCACGACAAGGCGATTGCCGAAATCATCACTGCCATCCGTCAGCTGATGGCACCATCCGAACCCAACAAAAAACGCCCCATCGGCTTTGCGCCGTGGAAAGAAAAATGATGCTGGCCATTTTGATCCACATCAATAGCAAAACATAAAAGGTCCCAACCGAATGGCAATCAAGAAATCCGAACTTTATTCCTCCCTCTGGTCCAGCTGTGACGAGCTGCGCGGCGGCATGGATGCCAGCCAGTACAAGGACTACGTGCTGGTGATGCTGTTCATCAAATACGTCAGCGACAAATATGCCGACGTTCCTTACGCGCCGATCACGATTCCCAAGGGTGCCAGCTTCAAGGACATGGTCGCGCTCAAGGGCAAGTCCGACATCGGCGACCAGATCAACAAGAAAATCATCGCGCCGCTGGCCAATGCCAACAAGTTGTCCGATATGCCGGACTTCAACGATCCGGGCAAGCTGGGCAGCGGTCAGGAAATCGTCGAACGCCTCACCAACCTCATCGGCATCTTCGAAAACAAGGCGCTCGATTTCAGCAAGAACCGCGCGGAGGGCGACGACATCCTCGGTGACGCCTACGAATACCTGATGCGCCACTTCGCTACAGAATCAGGAAAATCCAAAGGCCAGTTCTACACGCCCGCCGAAGTCAGCCGCGTCATGGCGCAGATCATCGGCATCCGCGATGCGCACACCACAAACAATACCACCGTGTATGACCCGACATGCGGGTCGGGCTCGCTGCTGTTGAAAGTGGGCGACGAGGCCAAAGCGGAGGTCACGCTTTACGGCCAGGAAAAAGACACCGCCACTTCCGGTCTGGCGCGGATGAACATGATCCTGCACAACAAACCCACGGCACTGATCAAGGGCGGGCACAGCACGCTGGCGAATCCGCTCTATCTCGGGGAAGACGGCAAGCTCAAAACCTTCGACTACGTGGTCGCCAATCCGCCATTCAGCGACAAGCGCTGGAGCACCGGCATCGACCCGCTCAACGACCCGCACGAGCGCTTTCAGCACTATGGCACGCCGCCCGCCAAGCAGGGCGATTACGCCTACCTGCTGCACATCGTGCGCTCGCTCAAGAGTACGGGCAAAGGTGCGTGCATCCTGCCGCACGGCGTGTTGTTTCGCGGCAACGCCGAGGCCGACATCCGCCGCAACCTGATCCGCAAGGGCTATATCAAAGGCATCATCGGCCTGCCCGCCAACCTGTTCTACGGCACCGGCATCCCCGCCTGCATTGTCGTTATCGACAAGGAAAACGCCCACACCCGCAAAGGCATCTTCATGATCGACGCCAGCAGCGGCTACCTCAAGGACGGCAACAAGAACCGCCTGCGAGATTGCGACATTCACAAGATCGTGGACGTGTTCAACCGCCGCGACGACAGCGACCCGAGTTATGCGCGCATGGTCAGCGTCGAAGAAATCGAGAAGAACGAATTCAACCTCAACATCCCGCGCTACATCGACAGCCAGCAAGCCGAGGACATACAGGACATCGAAGGCCATTTGAAGGGCGGCATTCCCAGCGCCGACGTGGATGCCCTGCATGCGTATTGGGATGTGTGCCCGAAACTGCGCAAGACCCTATTCTCCCCTCGCCCGCAAGGCGGGATAACCAGCGACTTGGCGGCTTTGCCGCCTAGTCGAATGGCTAGTAGTTCCACCAGAGGGCAGGGGGAGAGGGTAGGTTATCTGTACCTGTCCGTCCCCAAGCAATCCATCAAACCCACCATCTACGAGCATCCGGAGTTCGTCACCTTCATCGCCAGCATGAACGCGCTCTTCGCGTCCTGGCGCGGGCAGAGCGCCATCGCGCTCAAGACATTGGAAGCAGGATTTCATCCGAAAGAACTTATCTCTGCAATGTCGGAAAGTCTGCTCGCCTTCTACACCGGCAAACCGCTGATCGACAAATACGATGTATACCAGCACCTGATGGACTACTGGACAGCGACCATGCAGGACGATTGCTACCTCATCACCGCCGATGGCTGGGTCGCGACGACCTACCGCATCATCGAGGTAAAGAAAAACAAGGAAGGCAAAACGATCAAGGAAGTGGACAAAGGCTGGGCGTGTGACCTCGTGCCCAAGCAGCTCATCGTGGATCGCTACTTCGCCGCGCAGCAGCAAGCCATCCACGAACTCGAAGCCACGCTGGAAAGCGTCACCGCGCAAATGACCGAGCTGGAAGAAGAACACAGCGGCGAAGACGGCGCCTATGCCGAACTCGATAAGATGAACAAGGCCAACGTCAGCGCGCGCCTGAAAGAAATCAAAGGCGACAAAACCGCCAGGGAAGAAATCGCCGCGCTTGATGCATGGCTGAAACTCAGCACGCAAGAAGCCGAGCTAAAAAAATCCCTCAAGGATGCCGAGGCCGCACTCGACCTGTTGGCCTACGCGAAATATCCCAAGCTCAATGAGGCCGAAATCAAGACGCTGGTGGTGGAAGACAAATGGCTCGCCGCGCTGGACGCCGACATCCACGGCGAGATGGATCGCATCAGCCAGGCGCTCACCCAGCGCGTGAAGGAACTGGCCGAACGCTACGAGACACCGCTGCCCGCGCTGGCCGCTAGCGTGGCAAGCCTGAGCGCGAAGGTGGAAGCACACCTGCGAAAAATGGGATTTCAGTTATGAGACCAAAGCAAAGCCAGCAAGGTATTTTTCATGCCCCGTTGAAACCTAAGGATACTGCAACTCAGACTGAAGGCTGCCGACACACAAATCCAGATATTTGCGTAAACAATTCCTTGCCGAAAGTTTGTGCGTTTATACGCGCGGATGGAATATGTCTGAAGCCGCCCCAATCTTGGCCAAAGCAGTTCAAACATCTTAAAGAGATCAGCTAGGAATTTGTATGAAAGCGAAATCTTGTTACAAGATGACTGAAGTGGGTGTTATTCCAGAGGAGTGGGAGGTGAAGCGGCTGGAAGAAATAGCACACATCAAGACCGGAAGCCGTAACAACGAAGACAAAAACGACGATGGTGTATACCCATTTTTTGTGCGGTCTCAAAATGTGGAAAGGATCAATACCTACTCGCACCAGTGCGAGGCAATTCTTGTTCCAGGTGAAGGCAACATAGGCAACATTTTCCATTACATCAACGGCCGATTTGATGTGCACCAGCGGGTTTATGCCATAACAAAATTTGTACCGGCGGCGTCCGGTAAATTTATCTATTACTACATGGCACAGCGTTTTGGTCACCATGCCATGAAGAACACAGTGAAGGCGACTGTCGACTCACTTCGACTACCGACGTTCCAAGATTTTGATATTGCCCTTCCATCGACCAAAGCTGAACAAGAAGCCATCGCCGAGGCGTTGAGCGAGGCGGATGTGCTGATCGAAGCGCTGGAGCAGCTCATCGCCAAGAAGCGCCACCTCAAACAGGGCGCTATGCAGGAACTGCTCACCGGCAAGAAGCGCCTGCCGGGGTTCAGCGGGGAGTGGGAGGTGAAGCGGTTGGGCGAAATCACGCACATCAAGACCGGAAGCCGAAATAACGAAGACAAGATTGAAGATGGCGCGTATCCATTTTTTGTACGATCTCCACATGTGGAAAGGATCAATTCCTACTCTCACGAGTGCGAGGCGATTTTAGTTCCAGGAGAAGGCAACATAGGAAACATCTTCCATTACATCAATGGGCGATTTGATGTGCATCAGCGTGTTTATGCCATCACGCAGTTCTCCCAAGAAACATCTGGAAAGTATGTCTATTTCTACATGGACAAGAATTTCGGTTCGCACGCTATGCTTCACTCCGTGAAGGCAACTGTTGACTCTCTCAGGCTGCCCACATTTCAGAATTTCGAGATCGTCATGCCGCCGACTAAGAAAGAACAAACCGCCATCGCCACGATCCTCTCCGACATGGACACCGAGATCGCCGCGCTCGAAACCCGGCTCGCCAAAACCCGCTCGCTCAAACAGGGCATGATGCACGTATTACTAACCGGACAAGTCCGGTTAGTTAATTGAGAATGGATAATGGAGAATTGACAATGAAAAACAAAGCACCAGCCAATCCGTTTTCCATTTTCCCTTATCAATTTTCAATTTTTTCAACGGTTAGTTGAAAATGAGAGAGAGTGCTGTCCGGGACAAGTCTTTTGCATTCGCATTGCGGGTGGTGAAGCTCTATCAGTTTTTAGTTGAGCAGAAAAAGGAGTTTGTGCTGAGCAAACAATTGTTGCGTTCAGGAACAGCGATTGGTGCACTGGTCAGAGAAGCTGAGCAAGCGGAAAGCAAACCGGACTTCATACACAAGATGGCGATTGCGCTGAAAGAAGCCAATGAAACGGCATACTGGTTGGAGTTGCTCCATCAATCCGGTTATATCGACGAAAAGGGATTTGAGTCCATTCACCCCGATTCGATTGAGTTGCTCAAGCTGCTTACCTCAATCATCAAATCCAGCAAGGCGGCAAACAATGGGTAGTTGAGAATGGAGAATGGATAGTTGTCCATTATCAATTATCCATTTTCAATTGTTTCGGCTTGTGTTACTTTCAGCAAAACGATGGGGGTTTCCTGAAAATATTCTCTGAAGCTATCAATGCAACCTATTGAACAATCTATACTTTCAAGGATATATGGACGCGGCAGGGGGTGGGCGTTCACCAAGACCGATTTTGTGGCCGAATTCGGTGAGGTCAATATCCATCAGGCGCTTTCCACGCTGACCAAAGCGGGGACGATACGCCGCGTCTGCCGGGGGGTGTACGACTATCCCCGTTACAGCGAATTGCTGAACCAGACGTTGAGTCCGGACATCGACCAGGTGGCGCAGGCGCAGGCCCGCAAGTTCAATTGGCGCATCCAGCCTTCCGGTGATGCGGCGCTGAATCTGCTGGGGCTTTCCACGCAGGTGCCGGGGAAGTGGGTTTATCTTTCCGACGGGCCGAGCCGCGAGTATGAGATCGGCAAGCACACCCTGGCGTTCCGCAAGTCGCCGTTGAAGGATGTGGGTTTCAAATACCGGGAGAGCGGGCTGGTGGTGCAGGCGCTCAAGGCGCTGGGCAAGGAACGCGTGGATCAGGCGGTGATCGATGCGATCCGCCAGCGGCTGGATGCCAAGACATGCGATCGCGTGCTCAAGGATGCACGTTCCGCGACCGGGTGGATTTACCAGATCATCAAGCAGGTGTGCGGGGAGCGCGGCTGATGGACAAGGTGGCCCGCCTTCCCGCTGCCGAACGCAATGAGCTGTTCTCCGAATCGGCGGCGAAGATGGGCACGACGCCGGCGGTGATCGAAAAGGATTTCTGGGTTACCTGGGTGCTCGACCGTTTGTTTGCGCAGCCCGAGCTTGCGCGACTGCTGATGTTCAAGGGCGGTACCAGTCTTTCCAAGGCCTACCGTTTGATCGAACGATTCTCGGAAGATATCGATCTGGTTCTCGACTGGCGGGTGTTGGGCGGGGATGATCCTTGGGCCGAGCGCAGCAAAAGCCAGCAGGTGAAGCTGAACGAGGCTATCAATGAAAAGGCGCATGCCTACATCGGTAACGAGTTGCTGCCCCGAGTGGCGGCAATGCTTGATGGTTTGTGCAGTTGCGAGTTGAAGAGCGATGCGCCGCATGTGGTGATGATCCACTATCCCGCTGCGTTTTCCGATGTGTATCACCTTCCTTATGTGCAACTGGAAATCGGCCCGCTGGCTTCCTGGGTGCCATACGAACACAGAGAAATCATCAGTTATGCCGCCGAGGCGTTTCCCCATGTTTTTGAAAAAGCGTCTTGCGTTGTGAATGTGATCAAGGCGGAGCGGACGTTCTGGGAGAAGGCGACGATATTGCATCAGGAGGCGCATCGCCCGGCAGACAAGGCTTTGCCCGAACGGCATTCGCGCCATTACTATGATGTGGCAAGGATGGCTGCCTCACCGGTAAAGGATGCAGCATTAAGCGATATGGGGATGTTGGCAGACGTCGCAGAATTCAAGCAGCGTTTCTATCCCAGTGCCTGGGCGCGCTACGATCTGGCGAAACCCGGCACATTGCAGCTGGTGCCGGAGGGAGCCGCGCTGGCCGCAGTGAAAGCGGATTATCGTGCCATGGCGAACATGATGCTCGGCAAGGCGCCTGAGTTCGATGAGATCATCGCAGTGCTGCAACAGCTTGAGGGTGAAATAAACGGAGGCGGAGCATGAGTTCGATAGGCCAACCTGAACGCTCCACGCAGAACCGCGTGATCGCCCTGTTCCGCGATGAGTTGAAGTACGACTATCTCGGCGACTGGTCTGAGCGCGCCAACAGCAACATCGAAGAGGCATTGCTCACGGCCTATCTCGCCAAAAGCGGCTACAGCGCGGCACAGATCGGACGCGCGCTCGACCGGCTGCGCACCGAAGCCAACAACCCGAATCGCAGCCTGTACGACAACAACAAGGCGGTGTACAGCCTGTTGCGCTACGGCGTGCAGGTGCAGTCGGCAGCGGGCGAGAAGAACAAGGACGTTAAGCTCATCGATTGGGACGACGCGGCGCAAAACGATTTCGCGATTGCCGAGGAAGTCACGCTGCACGGCAACCACGAGCGGCGTCCCGATCTGGTGCTGTATGTGAACGGCATCGCGGTGGGCGTGATCGAGTTGAAAAATAGCCGCATCTCTATAGGCGACGGCATACGCCAGAATATTTCCAACCAGCAGCCGGAATTCAACGAGTGGTTTTTCAGCACGGTGCAGTTCATCTTCGCGGGCAACGATTCCGAGGGGCTGCAATTCGGCACGATCAAGACCGAGGAAAAGTATTTCCTGAAGTGGAAAGAGGACGAGTCGGACAACAGCCGCTTCAAGCTGGATAAATATCTGCTCAAAATGTGCAACAAGCAGCGGCTGATCGAGCTGATGCACGACTTCGTGCTGTTCGACGGCGGCGTGAAAAAACTGCCGCGCGTGCACCAGTATTTCGGCATCAAGGCGGCGCAGGATCATGTGCATAGACGCGAGGGCGGCATCATCTGGCACACGCAGGGCAGCGGCAAGAGCATCGTGATGGTGCTGCTGGCGAAATGGATACTGGAGAACAAGCCGGATGCGCGCGTGGTGATCGTGACCGACCGCGACGAACTGGACAAGCAGATCAAGGACGTGTTCACCGATGCCGGGCATCCGATGACTCGCGCCAGCAGCGGGCGCGACCTGATGTCCAAGCTCGGGCAAGCGACACCGCGACTGCTGTGCTCGCTGGTGCACAAGTTCGGCAAGAAGGGCGTTGAGGATTTTGAACAGTTCATCGAGGAACTGAAAGCCCAGCCCAGCCCGACTGTGGGCGAGATTTTCGTGTTCGTGGACGAGTGCCACCGCACCCAGAGCGGCAAGCTGCACCGCACGATGAAGGCGCTGATGCCGAATGCGGTGTTCATCGGCTTCACCGGCACGCCGCTGTTGAAGAAGGACAAGCAGACCAGCCTGGAAGTGTTCGGCGGTTACATTCATACCTACAAATTCAGCGAGGCGGTGGAGGATGAGGTAGTGCTCGACCTGGTGTACGAGGCGCGCGACATCGACCAGAGCCTGGGTTCAGAAGACAAGATCGACGCGTGGTTCGAGGCTAAAACCCGCGCGCTGAACGATTGGCAGAAGGCCGCACTGCGCGAGCAGTGGGGCACGATGCAGAAGGTGCTGAGTTCGCGGTCGCGCATGGAGCGGGTGGTGGAAGACATTATTTTCGACTTCAGCGTGAAGCCGCGGCTGAGCAACGAGCGCGGCAACGCGATCCTGATTGCTTCCAGCATCTACGAGGCGTGCAAGTATTTCGAGTTGTTCCAGAAGACGGTGTTCAAGGGCAAATGCGCGGTGGTGACTTCCTGCAATCCGCAGACGAGAGATGCCACGCTGGAAGATACCGGCGCGAATACCGAGACGGACAAGCTGTATATCTACAATATCTACACCGCGCTGCTCAAGGACAAGGGCATGCCGAACACCGAGGCTTACGAGGACTACGCGAAGAAAATGTTCAAGGAGCAGCCTGCCAACATGAAGTTGCTGGTGGTCGTGGACAAGTTGCTCACGGGTTTCGATGCGCCGAGCTGTACTTATCTTTACATAGACAAGTCGATGCAGGATCACGGGCTATTCCAGGCGATCTGCCGCACCAACCGGCTGGATGGCGATGACAAGGATTTCGGCTACATCGTGGACTACAAGGATCTGTTCAAGAATCTGGTCAACGAGAAAGGCACCGGCGCGCTGCAAGTTTATACCTCCGAACTGGATCACAGTTCGGGCGGTGCCGATCCCGAAATTCTGCTGCAAGAACGTTTGACCAAGGGTCGCGAGCGGCTGGACAACGCGCTGAACACCGTTGTGATGCTGTGCGAGCCGGTGCAGCCGCCGCAGGGCGAGCTGGAGCACATTCATTATTTTTGCGGCAACACCGAGATAGCAGAAGACCTGAAGGCGCATGAGCCGCAACGCGTTGCACTCTACAAGGGGACGGTTGCGCTGGTGCGCGCCTATGCGAATATCGCGGACGAACTGGGCAGAGCGGGTTACAACTCTGCCGAGATTCAACGCATCAATCAGGCGCTGGATCGTTACCTCAAGCTGCGCGAGATCATCCGCAATGCCAGCGGAGAAAGCCTCGACCTGAAAGCCTACGAGGCCGACATGCGGCACCTCATCGACACTTACATCGAAGCCGATGAGCCAAGAAAGATTTCGCCCTTCGATGACATGCCGCTGCTGGAACTGATCGTGAAAATCGGCATTGCGAATGCAATCAACAGTCGGCTTGGCGGGCTGAAGGGCAACAGGGATGCAGTTGCCGAAAGCATCGAGAATAACGTTCGCAAAAAAATCATCAAGGAGCATCTGAGCGACCCGGCGTTTTACGACAAGATGTCGACGCTGCTGGATGAGATCATCACTGCTCGCAAGGCTAAGGCGATTGAATATGAAAAATACCTGAAGCAGATCGCCGAGCTGGTGAAAAGGGTGGAAGCGGGTCAGGCCGAGGATGCGCCGGTGCAACTGAATACACCCGGACGCCGTGCTCTGTATAACAATCTCATGCAAGGACTGTCTTCCGGCAGCACTTTCCGTGTGGCCGATTCTGGTTCACCATTGGGCCACTCCCCACAGGCTCATGCTCTTGATCTTGCCCTCAGGATAGATGCGGCCATTAAGCATGTCCGCTCCGACGGTTGGCGCGGTGTGCAAGCACGCGAGCAAATTATCAAGGGCGCTTTGTATGGGGTGTTACAGAACGTTGACGATGTCGAACGGATATTCCTCATCATCCGCCAGCAGAGGGAATACTGATGGTCACGCAGATCAATCTGGGCGAAATCGCAGTTGATGTGGTGAAGAAGGACATCAAGAACATTCACCTGAGCGTATATCCTCCGACAGGCAGGGTACGCATCTCCGCGCCGTTACGGATGGACATCGATACCATACGTGTGTTTGCCATCACCAAGCTGGGCTGGATCAAGAGTCAGCAGCAAAAGTTGCGAGCGCAAGAACGTGAAACGCCGCGCGAATACCTTGACCGTGAAAGCCATTACGTTTGGGGCAGGCGTTACCTGCTCAAGATCGAGGAGCAAGAAGCGGCACCAGAGGTAGGGCTTAAGCACAACAAGATGATCCTGCGTATTCGCCCCGCGACTAGCCACGAGAGAAAACAAGAAATCCTCGAAGCATGGTATCGCGAACAACTCAAAGCAGCGCTTCCGCCGTTGATTGCGAAATGGGAGCCACTCATGGGCGTGAAAGTGGGGCGCTGCTTTGTGCAAAAGATGAGAACGAAGTGGGGAAGCTGTAGCCATGATTCGAAGAGCATCCGCCTCAATACCGATTTGGCCAAGAAACCGCCGGAGTGCCTCGAATATATCGTCGTACACGAGATGACCCATCAGCTTGAACCGACACATAACGCCCGCTTCATAGCCTTGATGGATCAGTTCATGCCAAAGTGGAAGTTCTACAAGGATCAGTTGAACAGGTTGCCAGTCAAACATGAGGATTGGGGTTATTAGGGCGCATGGCCGGGGCCACCCGCATTACCTGCCGTAAACAAGCAGCTCAATCCCAATTATATGAACCAGTCACAACCAGTTTTCACCAACGCCCGTCTCGACACGCTGACCGCCGCCGATTTCGGGACGCTGGCCCGGCTGGCCGAAGTGATCTGGCGTGCGCATTACACCAGGATTATCAGCAGTGCGCAGATCGATTACATGCTGGCCGGGCGCTACACACCGAAGAAGTTGCGCCTGTACCTGAACGCGGATGATCGCTGGCTGATGCTGTTGCGAATTGATGATCGGGCCGTTGGCTATTGCAGTTATGCATTGGCGGACGATCCCGGCGAAATGAAATTGGAGCAGCTCTATCTGTTGCCGGAGCTGCATGGCCATGGCCTGGGAAAATTGATGCTGCGCCATGTCGAAGAACAGGCTCGTGTGCGAGGCCGCCGCACACTGTTGCTGCAAACCAACAAACGCAACGATATGGCTATCGCCTTTTATCGCAAGGCCGGTTTCACCGTGCGCGAGGAAGCCGTGTTCGACATCGGCGGCGGTTTTGTGGTGGACGATTACGTGATGGAAAAGGTGCTGTGATGCCGGTAACGATGGATCGCGCGTCATGAGGCTGTGGTCCCTGCATCCGCGCTATCTGGATGCCAGGGGTCTGGTCGCCTTGTGGCGCGAGGGTTTGCTGGCGCAGAAGGTGCTCGCCGGAAAGACGAAAGGTTATCGACACCATCCGCAGTTACAGCGCTTTCGCGAGCAGCCGGATGTGCCGGGCGCGATCGCGGCATATCTGCACGAGGTGCTGCGCGAGGCGGACCGGCGCGGTTATCAATTCGATGCGACGAAGATCGGGCGTTGTGCGCGTGACTCACGCATTACGGTGACTCGCGGGCAGCTCGCTTATGAACTGGCGCATTTGCGCGCAAAGCTGGCGGTGCGCGACCCTGATGCATTGCAGCGCATCGCCGGGCTGGAGGCGGCGGAAGCGCATCCGTTGTTCGAGACGGTGGCAGGCAGGATCGAGGATTGGGAAGTGGTCCGTTGAATCAGCTAAAAGGGTCAGCGTCGCATCATGATTTTGCATTTCGCATCTACTGCCCCAAACCAACAGAACCAACAGTGCCGGAGTCGAATTGTTTTTGGGAAACACAGGGCTGGCTGAAATAGTTTCAACAGATGCGATGCATCACGCCGCATACCGCTGAATTTCAACTTCTACATGCCGCCGGGCAGTTTCTTCGTCATAAGCCCGTGAGGGAGTTTTGTTTAGGGAAACACCGATCAAGTCCGTTCGCCCTGATCCTTCGGCTTTGCTCAGGACTAAAGGCGATGTCGAAGGGCCGTTGAACTAACACATTGAATGTAAATCGTCCTCCATTCATGGTTCGACTAGCTCACCACGAACGGAGGACTTGATCGGCGTTTCCTTAGATTTTATTGAGAGATTGGTTATGCTGACGTGCTTTACCCATCGCCTTGCGCGCTTCCGTAGACGCCTCACGCATGCTCTCGATCGAAGCGACTTTTTCTTCCCACGAAAGCGCCCGTGCATCCTTACGATAGGCTGCCTTTGCGCGTACCGCTTGCTCAAACAGGTGTTGGTTATCCATTTTGATTTTCCCGGCACGGTGGGACGGATAAAGCGTAGCGCCTTCCGTCGTATGAAGAGTCCGATAGGGTGGGCACCTCCATATTACGCACGTTGCGCTAAACGTGGATCACTGGTTATGCAGCCATCAGTTCGGCGCGCTTTACCTTCGGTGCACCTGCCTTGCGGGCTTGCCACAAGTCATAGGCGCTTTGTTCTGCCAGCCACAGACGAGCTTCGCCGCCACGCTCCACACCTAGCCATGCCTCGATACGCAATGCCATTTCAGGCGAGATAGCGGCGCGGCCATTCAGCACGCGGGAAAGCGTCACCCGCGCTACGTCCAATTGTTGCGCGGCCTCGGTCACAGACAGCCCCAGCGCAGGCAATACGTCGTCGCGCAGGGTCAGTCCGGGGTGCGGTGGGTTGTACATGTGTGCCATTGTTGATGCTCCTTTTAGTGATAGTCCTGATAGTCCACCAGCACGGCATCCGTGCCATCAAACGTGAACGTCATGCGCCAGTTGCCGCTAACCCATACTGAAAAATGCCCCTTGAGTTCTCGCCCCTTCAGCGGATGCAAGCCCCAGCCCGGCAAGTTCATGCCTTGTGCATTGGTCGTCTCGTTCAGGCGTCGTAACATGGCTGCCAGTCGCGGTGCATGGGCAGCTTGAATACCGGCCATGCTCCCTTTCTCGAAAAAGTTTTTCAGCCCCTTATGCCGGAAGGTCTTAATCATGGTTCACTGTATCGCGTAACGCATCAGCTGTCAAGATGGAGAATTTAAAGGATCACGCTCTCAGGCTTTTTAAGAGCTTCTGTCGCTAGTGACGTGCATCGCCCTCGCCACCACGTCGCGGGTCAGGTGCGGGGCGAACAGTTCGATGAAGTCGTAGGTGTAGCCGCGCAGGTATTCGTTCTGGCGTATCGCGATGCGCGTGGTGCTGGGCTTGAACAGGTGCCCGGCGTCCATCATGCGCAGGTGCTTGTCCCGATCCGGGATGAAAGCCATTTGCGCCAGTATCCCTATGCCCAGTCCCAGTTCCACATAGGTCTTGATCACGTCCGCATCGATCGCGGTGAGCGCGATGTTCGGCTGGATGTTGGCCGCCTCGAACGCGGCATTGATCTTGCCGCGCCCGCTGAAGGCGAAATCGTAGGTGATGATCGGGTATTGCGCGATCTTCGCCAGT
>Ga0172379_10008458_pt1 | contig 12943 bp, 10 predicted proteins | sample GrowelOW334metaG_FD_119756 | JGI IMG/M metagenome (GOLD analysis project Ga0172379, IMG submission 119756) | Groundwater microbial communities from an aquifer near a municipal landfill in Southern Ontario, Canada - Groundwater well OW334 metaG | ecosystem: Environmental > Aquatic > Deep... | reverse complement strand
TGCGCAGCAGCAGCAGGAATACATCGAGTACATCGATGAAGCGTATAACGCCGAACGTCTGACGACGATCTTGAGCGAAGTTGCGCACATTATCGGCGCGAACGTTCTGAACGTTGCGCGTCAGGACTACGACCCGCAGGGCGCATCGGTCACGATGTTGATTTCCGAAGGCCATCTTGATGGCTTGAGCACGCCGCCGCCGATGAAAGACTCCGTGGTCGCCCACCTCGATAAGAGTCATATCACCGTGCATACGTATCCGGAAACGCACCCGGACGCGGGGATCAGTACGTTCCGCGCCGACATCGACGTGTCCACCTGCGGCAAGATTTCACCACTGAAAGCGTTGAACTATCTGATTAAGAGTTTCGAGAGCGACATCGTCGTGATGGACTATCGCGTGCGTGGGTTTACCCGCAATGTGCGCGGCATGAAGCACTACATCGATCATACGATTGATTCGATCCAGAACTTCATCGGCCGCGATATCCGCGACAAGTACGACATGGTCGACGTCAACGTTTATCAGGAAAACATTTTCCACACGAAAATGCGTCTAAAAGAATTGGATCTCGATACCTATTTATTCGGCGAGGGCGTGTCTGAGCTGCCGCCGCGCGAAGCCAAACGCATTCGTGAGCGGGTGAATTACGAGATCATGGAGATCTTCTACGGCCGGAATATTCAGCGCTAAAGCAACTCCAGCCGGGACGCCGGAATTGTTTGAATATTTTTCGAGTGCGCCGACCGTTTTTGCCATATAATGGCGGACGGTCGGCACTTGAAGTTTGACGGAACAAATTTAGACGGCCGGATTAGATACAGCGGAACGTAATATTCAGAAGAAGTTTTGGTTTGCGGTGCCGCTGGGGTTGATTTAGAGGGAGTGGGTCGTTATACTAGCTAACTGATCGGTGCGGGGTGGAGCAGTCTGGCAGCTCGTCGGGCTCATAACCCGAAGGTCGTAGGTTCGAATCCTGCCCCCGCTACCAAATCGGTTTATGTATCAGGCCCCGCGTGGGCCTTTTTTATTGGTTTCTTCAACGACTTACCGACTAGGGAGAAAGTGGTGCTGCGAGACCGCTTGACCGACCTGCTCGAACCGGTGGTAAACGCCCTCGGTTACGAATTGATTTTGCTCGAATTCAGCCCTAGGGACGGATCCGGTCTGCTGCGCCTCTTTATCGACGGCCCAGACGGGATCGGAATCAGTGATTGCGAAAAAGTAAGCCGAGAAGTTGCCGGCGTGCTCGACGTTGAAGATCCGATTCGCCAAGCCTATCAGCTGGAAATTTCTTCCCCTGGCCTCGACCGGCCGTTGGCCAAACCCGAACATTTTCAGCGCTTCGTTGGCGAGATCGCCAAGATCCAGATGTTGGCGCCGGTTTCTGGCCGCCGACGGTTCCAGGGCGTCATCGCCAGTGCTACGAAGGACGAAGTGTTGATCGAAACTCCGGAAGGCGTTGTGACACTGCCGCTGGCCGACGTCGAAAAGGCGCGGCTCGTACCTAATTTTGATCAGAAGAAGGAGAAGACGGTTTCATGAACAAGAACGTATTGCTCATGGTTGATGCCGTCTCCAACGAGAAAGGCGTCGAACCGGAAATTATTTTTCAGGCGCTGGAAGCGGCACTCTCGTCGGCGAGCAAGGAACACTACGGCGCTGAGTGGGATATCCGGGTTTCGATTGATCGCCAAACCGGCGACTACGAAACATTCCGCCGCTGGACGATCGTCGACGACGAAGACGAAAATTTCGAGACGCCGCAGCGCCAGATTCTGCTTGCGCGCGCGCAGGAAACCGAACCCAATGCGAAGCCTGGCGATATTCGCGAGCAGGCGTTGTCGTCGATTGAATTCGGCCGTATTGGCGCCCAGAAAGCCAAGCAAGTTATTTTTCAGCGGGTCCGTGACGCTGAACGCGCGCGCATCGTTGATGCGTATCGCGACCGCGTTGGCGAATTGATGACCGGCCTGGTTAAGCGCATCGAACGTGGCTCGGTCATCGTCGATCTCGGCGGGACGACGGAAGCTGTGGTGCCGCGCGAGCACATTATTCCGCGCGAACCGGTACGCCCGGGCGACCGCATTCGTGGCTATCTCTATGAAGTGAGTCCGCAGGTTCGCGGGCCGCAGCTGTTTTTGAGTCGTACGGCGCCGAAATTCCTGATCGAGTTATTCAAGCTCGAAGTGCCGGAAATCGCGCAGGGGCTGATTGAAATTAAAGGCGCTTCGCGCGACCCTGGCTTGCGCGCAAAAATCGCCGTACAGGCGAAAGATAAGCGCATCGACCCAGTCGGCGCCTGCGTTGGTATGCGCGGTTCGCGTGTGCAGAGCGTGTCTAATGAACTCGCTGGCGAGCGCATCGACATCGTGCCGTGGGACGACAACATTGCCCAGTTCGTTATCAACGCAATGGCGCCGGCCGAAGTTGAGTCGATCATCGTCGATGAAGAGTCGCACGCGATGTCGATCGCGGTTGCCGAAGACAAACTGGCGCAGGCGATTGGCCGTGGCGGTCAGAACGTGCGCTTGGCGTCCGATCTAACCGGCTGGGTCTTGAATGTCATGACTTCGGCCGAAGCCGAATCAAAGAAAGAGCAAGAAAACCAGACGCTGCAGGCCTTGTTCATGGAGGCATTGGATGTCGATGCCGAAGTGTCGTCGATCCTGGTTCAGGAAGGCTTCGCCTCGCTGGAAGAAATTGCCTATGTGCCGGACGAAGAACTGCTCGGCATCGACGAATTCGATGAGCAAATCGTCGAAGAGCTGCGCACCCGCGCGCGCGACGTGCTGCTGAACAAAGCGCTGGCAAAAGCCGAGCAGGCTGCATCTGTGCAGCCGGCCGCCGACTTGCTCAGCGTTGCTGGCATCGATGAAGAGCTGGCCTACCGCCTAGCCGCCGCTGGCGTGATTACCCGAGATGACCTTGCCGATCTAGCGACCGACGAGCTCATCGAAAAAGTGCCGATGGACGAAGACACCGCTGCCAAGTTGATCATGGTAGCCCGCGGTGTCGATTCCCATCAGGCCTGAACCTTATCCGGAGCGAGATGATGAGTAGCCTTACCGTATTGGATCTCGCCGCCGAGCTGCGCAAGCCGGTTTCCGAAATGCTGGCTCAGCTGAAGGAAGCCGGCGTCGTGGTCGAAAATGATAAGTCGCCGGTCAGCCCGGCGGACAAGATCGCACTGCTATCGCATTTGCAGAAGCTTTCGCGGACCTCGACGCCGCTGAGCACGGGCGGTCGTATTTCGATTAAGCGCAAAGAAACTACCGAGCTCAAGCTCGGTGGTGGCCGTGGCGCGCCGACGAAAACCGTCAGCATCGAAGTGCGTAAGCGCCGAACCTACGTTAAGAGCGAAGAGCTTGACGCGCCGGAGGCGTTTGAGGCCGCTGATTCGACATCGACGATGTCGCCGGAACCGGCGGTCGAAATCGTTGAATCCGCTGATACGACGCCGGTTACCATCATCGAGGCGGTCGTTGAGGCGGCACCAGTTATCGAGGATGATCGTGCTGAAATCGCTGCCGCTGCTGCGGCCGAAGCGGCTGCAGCCGCTGCCGCGCTAGAGGCCGAAGCCGCCGCTGCCCGTGCCGCCGCTGAAGAAGCCGAGCGGCTAAAAGCGGAGCGCGAAGCCGCCGAGCAGGCTGCGAAGCTGGCCGAACAAGAACGCATGCGAACCGACCCGATTTATCGGGCGCGCATGGAGGCTGAGGCGTCTCGCCGGCGCGCCGCAGAAAATCTGCGCCGTGCAACCGAAGTGCGCCCGACGCCGCCGCCGCCGCCGCCAGCACCTGCTGCTGCAGCGAAGAAACCGGAGCGCGAGCGCGACAAAGATCGCGGCACCGGCAACCGTAATGAATTGCATCTTGCCGCCGGTAAGGGCGGCAAGCGCGACAAGAAAAAGCAGCGCAAGCCGAGCGGCCAGATCATGGTCGAGAACATGCACACGTTCGAGCGCCCGACAGCGCCGGTTGTCCGCGAAGTCGAAGTGCCGGAAGCGATTACGGTTGGCGATCTGGCCAATCGTATGGCGGTGAAGGCGACCGAGCTGATCAAGGTCATGATGAAGAACGGCATGATGGCGACGATCAACCAGATCATCGACCAAGACACGGCCGCGCTGATGGTTGAGGAAATGGGCCATAAGGTCCGCTTGGTGAAAGACAGCGACGTTGAAGATGGGCTGTTGACTGCCGCCGCGGGCGAAAGCAAGGAAGTCGCGGCGTCGCCGCGGCCGCCGGTGGTGACGATCATGGGCCATGTCGATCACGGCAAAACATCGCTCCTTGATTACATCCGCAAGACGCGCGTTGCTGCTGGTGAAGCCGGCGGTATTACGCAGCACATTGGCGCCTATCACGTACAAACGGCGAAGGGCGTTATCACGTTCCTCGATACGCCAGGTCACGCCGCGTTCACGCGCATGCGTGCCCGTGGCGCGCAGTTGACCGACATCGTGATTCTCGTGGTCGCGGCGGATGACGGCGTGATGCCGCAAACCAAGGAAGCAGTCCAGCACGCGAAAGCGGCTGGCGCGCCGATGGTGGTTGCGGTGACCAAGATTGATAAGCCGGAAGGCGATATCGATCGGGTCAAAAACGAGATGGTGAAAGAAGGCGTGGTGCCGGAAGAGTGGGGTGGTGACACCCAATTCGTAGGTGTGTCGTCATTCACCGGCGCCGGTATTGACGATCTTCTGGACAGCATTCTGTTGCAGGCCGAAGTGATGGAGTTGACCGCGCCGATCAATAGCGCGGCGCGCGGCACGATCGTCGAAGCGTCGATCGAAAAAGGCCGTGGCCCGGTTGCGACGGTTTTGGTTCGCGCCGGCACCTTGCGGCAAGGCGACATCATCCTCAGCGGCGCGCACTTTGGTCGCGTCCGAGCCATGTTTAACGAAACCGGGCAGCCGGTTAAAGAAGTCGGGCCGTCGATTCCGGTCGCCGTGCTGGGCTTATCTGGCGCGCCGGACGCGGGCGATGACGTCGTCGTCGTTGCCGACGAACGCAAGGCGCGCGAACTGGCCAGCCTGCGTGAGGCGAAACAGCGTGAGTCGAAGCTGGCGCAAAGTCAGGCCGTTCGTATGGATCAAGTCTTCGCCCGCATGGGCGATGGCTCGGCCGAGACGAAGTCCTTGAATTTGATGATCAAGACCGACGTGCAGGGCAGCGCCGAAGCGCTGGCCGAATCGCTGCGCAAGATGCCGAGCGCTGAAGTGCGGGTCAACGTCGTATCGAGCAGCATCGGCGGCATCAGCGAGTCGGATATCGATCTGGCGCTGGCGTCGCGCGCAATCATCATCGGCTTCAACGTCCGTGCGGATAGCGTTGCCCGGCGTCGGATCCAAGACACCGGCGTCGATGTCCGTTACTACAGCATTATTTACGACGTGCTCGACGATATCGCCGACGCCATCGGCGGCTTGCTCGGCACCGAAACACGCGAGCAGATCGTCGGCATTGCGCAGGTTCGCGATGTCTTCCGGTCGTCGCAGTTCGGCGCAATCGCTGGCTGTTTGGTCATGGATGGCGAAGTCCGGCGTGGTCTGCCGATCCGCGTATTGCGCAACAACGTTGTGATTTACGAAGGTGAGTTGGAATCCTTGCGCCGACATAAAGACGACGTTGCGAAAGTTGTGGTCGGCACTGAGTGCGGTATTGGTGTCAAAAACTACAACGACGTTAAAGCCGGCGATCAGATCGAATGCTTCGACCGCGTGCAGGTCAAGCGCACTGTTCGGGCTGAGGCATAACGACCGGTGCCGCGCGAGTATTCACGAACGCTGAGAATCAACACTCAGCTGCAGCGGGAGTTGTCAGACGTCATTCGTGATGAGCTGACTGACCCGCGCATCGGCAATGTCACGGTCACGCAGGTGACCGTGTCGCCTGACGTGCGCAATGCCCGTGTAATGGTCAGCATGCTCGATACCGATGCCGCGCTCGCCGAAGCGGTGAAAGCGTTGAACGGCGCGAATGGCCGGTTGCGTCATTTACTGTCTGATCGGATGCGGATTCGTTATGTTCCACAACTGCACTTTTCCGCGGACGTAGCGCTGCGCGAAGGCGATCGTATCGGCGGGCTGATTCGTGCCGCGCGTGAGCAAGATCTGCAAAGCCCGGCGCAGGACACGCCGATCGCGCCGGATGAAGACCCAGCATCGGTATAAGCGGCGCAGTGTCGACGGCATTCTGCTGCTGGATAAACCGACCGGTTTGACCTCCAATGCCGCACTGCAGAAAGCCAAGTACCTGTACCGTGCTGAAAAAGCCGGGCATACCGGCAGCTTGGATCCACTCGCAACAGGCCTATTGCCGATCTTCTTTGGCCAAGCCACCAAGCTTTGCGCACACCTGCTCGAAGCTGACAAACGTTATTGCGCGCGGGTGCGCTTGGGACAGAAAACCAATACGGGCGACGCCGACGGCGAAGTTATTGCACATTCGCCGGTTGAATCGATGTCGCACACGCAGCTAGCCGCCGCCATCCCAGGACTGCTCGGCGAGATCGAGCAAATTCCACCGATGTATTCGGCCATTAAGCGCGCCGGGCAGCATTTATACGAATACGCGCGGCAAGGTATTGAAGTCGAGCGCGAGCCACGGCGCGTGACAATACGTGAACTGCGCTTGATTGAAGTTTTTGACGATGGTTTCGCGTTTGAAGTGCTGTGCTCAAAAGGCACTTATGTCCGCACCTTGGCTGAAGATTGGGCAGCTGCTATTGGGCAGCATGCGCACTTAACGCAATTGCGGCGTTTGGAAACTGGCGCATTCAATGCGCAGCACATGGTTACGAGCGCGCAGTTGGAGGCGTTAGCGAATGAGCCCGCGGCTTTGGAAGCGCTGTTGTTGCCGCTGACTGCAGCGCTAACGACGTGGCCGCAATATACGGTAAATGCGACTGACGCCGTGCGGCTGCGCAGTGGCCTGATTTGCGGCCCTTACGACGTAAACCCAGGGCCTTTAGTGATTCTTGATGTCTCAGGGATGGCACTTTTCATCGCCGAGGCCGACCGCGCCGGGCGCGTTTCGCCGAAACGCTGGTTAGGCCCAGAAAATTTCGCAACAAGTTGATAAACCCGCTGCTGTTGTGGCATAGGGCTATGGCCGCTACAATAGACAGTTCACCGAACCGAATAGCTATAATTGGAGCTTGAAGATGTCTCTTTCCGTAGAACAAAAGCGTGCTGTAGTGAAAAAATTTGCGCGCGCCAAGGGCGATACCGGATCTCCGGAAGTCCAAGTTGCGTTGCTTTCCGAGCGCATTAGCAGCCTCGGCGGTCATTTCGAAGCGAACAAGAAAGACCACCACTCGCGCCGCGGTCTGCTGAAGATGGTCAATCAGCGCCGCAAACTGCTCGATTACCTGAAGGGTGAAGACGAATCCCGCTACGCCCGGCTGATCGGCGAGCTAGGACTGCGCCGCTAAAAAGCGCTGTTCCCGTTTTTAATCCGTCAGTTTTTCGAGCGAGCCAGACATGGTCTATCCCGTCACGCCTATAAAAAAGTCCTTCCAGTACGGAAGCCATGTGGTCACCTTCGAAACCGGCGCAGTCGCCCGCCAGGCCGGCGCAGCGGTGATCGTGACGGTCGAGCAGACCGTTGTTCTGGTAACCATCGTTGCCAAGAAAGAAGCCAAGGAAGGTCAGGATTTTTTCCCGCTGACGGTCGACTACATGGAGCGCACCTACGCCGGTGGCCGCATTCCCGGTGGCTTCTTCAAGCGTGAAGGACGGCCGACGGAAAAAGAAACGCTGACGTCGCGGTTGATCGATCGCCCGTTACGGCCGCTGTTCCCGGAAGGTTTCTATAACGAAATCCAGGTTGTCGCGACGCTGCTGTCGTCTAACCCGCAGGTTGATGGTGATATTCCTGCGTTGTTGGGCGCCTCGTGCGCGATGGCGCTGACCGGCGTGCCGTTCCAAGGCCCGATCGCAGCGGCGCGCGTTGGCTATGCCAATGGGCAATACCTGCTGAACCCGACCCGAAAGCAGCTCGAAACATCGGAATTGGATCTCGTTGTCGCCGGTACTGGCGATGCCGTGTTGATGGTGGAATCGGAAGCGAAGCAGCTTTCCGAAGAAGTCATGCTCGGCGCCGTGTTATTCGGCCACAGCGAAATGCAGGTGGCAATTACGGCGATCAACGAGTTTGTCGCCGAAGCGGGCAAGCCGAAGTGGGACTGGATGCCCTCCGCTACCGCCAGCGAGCTGACCGCTGCAGTTGGCGCCTATGAAGCTGATGTCACCGCCGCCTACGCCGTAACCGACAAAGCCGCGCGCCACGAAGCGCTTTCTGGCGTCCGTAGCAAGATCGTTGAAGCGCTTGCCAGTGGCGACATGCCGAAGTTTTCTGCAGGCGGCGTCAAAACCGCCTTCGGCGATTTGGAAGCGAAAGTTGTGCGGGAGCGAATTTTGAGCGGCGCGCCGCGCATTGATGGCCGCGATACGCGCACCGTACGTCAGCTGAACATGGGCGTGGGCGTATTGCCGCGCACGCATGGCTCAGCTATTTTCACACGCGGCGAAACGCAGGTGCTGGCGGTTACAACCCTGGGCACCGGCAAAGACGCGCAGCTGATCGAAACGGTTGAAGGCGAGTCACGCGACTCGTTCATGCTGCACTACAACTTCCCGCCATACTGCGTCGGCGAAACCGGCCGCTTGAACGCGCCGAAGCGCCGCGAAATCGGCCACGGCCGTTTGGCCAAGCGCGGTGTCGCTGCGGTAATGCCGGATCTGGAAAAAGAATTCCCGTATGTCGTCCGCGTTGTCGCGGAAGTGACCGAATCGAACGGCTCAAGCTCGATGGCCAGCACCTGCGCCGCAAGCTTGGCGCTGATGGACGCCGGCGTGCCGATTAAGGCTGCCGTTGCTGGCGTCGCGATGGGTCTGATCAAAGAAGGCGAACGGTGGGCGGTGTTGACCGACATCCTCGGCGACGAAGATCACCTCGGCGATATGGATTTCAAGGTAACGGGCACCTCCACAGGGGTAACCGCGCTGCAGATGGACATCAAGATCACCGGTATCACCGGCGAGATCATGAAGCAGGCGCTCGAACAAGCGCGTGCTGGCCGCTTGCATATCCTCGAAGCGATGAATGCGCTAATCAGCCGCGCGCGCCCGGAAATGTCGGAATTCGCGCCGCGAATCACGACGATCAAGATTCATCCGGATAAAATTCGCGACATCATCGGCAAGGGCGGCGTTACGATTCGCTCGATCACCGAAGAAACAGGTACTTCGATCGACATCGACGATGACGGTACGATCAAAATTGCCGCCGTTGACGGTGATGCCGCCAAGGCCGCCATTGCGCGTATTGAAGCCTTGACCCGCGATGTCCAGGTCGGCGAAATTTACGAAGGCAAAGTGGCGAAGCTCATGGATTTCGGCGCTTTCGTGACGATACTTCCGGGCAAGGACGGTTTAGTTCACATTTCTCAGATCTCCGAGAAGCGCGTGGACAACGTCGCCGACGAATTAAGCGAAGGGCAGTCGGTGCGCGTGAAAGTTCTCGAAATCGATAAGCAGGGTCGAATTCGCTTATCAATGAAGGCTGTAGACGTCGCCTAAGCGTCCGCTAATCAGCCGGGGTTCGTCGAACCCCGGTGTTGGGCTTGAAACTCCCTGATGATTCGGTCAGAATCGCTGGGCAGTTAATAAGAACAAGAAATACCTGCAGCCAAAAAAAACCCCCTGAGTACAGGGGGCAAGGTGCGAGAAAGGCGCTAGGCCTTTCTGGAGGAGACATTCACAGCGCAAATAAAATAATTTCTAGCGCTGTTTCTTCGGTGATCTATGTTGCGATGCAGTATAGACATGAATCCGCGACCTGTCAATTTCAAAATAAACTATAAAATCCTTTTAAAACAGCAACATATCGCGTTAGCACATTTTTTTTGACGCTAGCGTCAAAATTTCTGATGGCTGCCTATCTGAAATTTTGATCTACCACCCAATTATTCATCAAGATCCGTGCCATTTGTTTTGCCGACTTTGATCACTTTGGCGCGATTTAGATTTTTCAGAAACTCTTTGCGCACAGTCCGCCAAATGGGGACTTGCCGGTCGGCCAGTTCCTTCAAACGTTGTACTGGGTGCTGAGCTTGGCCGAGCAAATCGCGCAGTTGTTCACTGAAGTGGCTTTGCTGTTGCAGGAATAGCTGCAGCGACATCTCCAGATAGCGGCTGATGCTGCTCTGCATCGGGTCGCCGTAGAAGCGGATGATGTGTGTCAGCAATTCCGCACTAAAGATTGGGTTGCCGCCTTCTTCTTGTTCCGAAATGACCTGCAGGAGAATGGTACGGGTGATGTCGTCCTTGGTTCGTTTGTCTTCGACGCGAAACCGAACATTGCTCAGGACGAGCAGCCGAACCTCTTCGAGCGTGATATAGCGGCTCACGTTGGTATCGTAGAGTCGGCGATTAGGGTACTTTTTAATAATGCGGATATCGTTCATGCGGTCACGAAGTGGCGAAAGCGATGAGAGGTAAAAGCGTTTTGTCGCTGCAATGCGTTCAGGCGGCTTGGGCTAACTGGGTTAGTCGGGGAATCGCCAGCGGCTGCCAATTGGCGACCGCCCAGTCCAGCAGTTCATCGGGTGTTGCGTCCAATAGCATTCTGGGCGGCGTTTGCCCCAGCAACTCGAGGCACTGGTGCAAATTAAAGCTGGGCGAAGTCTGATCGATTGATTTCGCATGATTCTGCTTGCTGAGCTTGTTGCCGTCGGCGCCGAGCAAAACCGGAATATGCCGATATTCGGGTGCTTTCTGGTCTGACAGGTGCCACCATAAATATAGCTGACGCATTGTAGAGCCGATCAAGTCGGCGCCGCGCACCACTTCGGTGATACCGAGTGCCGCTTCATCGAGCACGCACGCAAGTTGGTAGGCGATTTGGCCATCTGCTCTGCGAACGATGAAATCGCCAACATCATCAGAGAGATCACGTCTAATCAAACCTTGCCAAGGATCATTGAGCGTCAGTTGCCCAGGCTGAATCCGGATGCGCCATGCCCCATCATAGTGCGTCGCTGTCGATTTGCGACAGCTCCCGCGGTAAATTGGTCCATCGACGCCTTCTAGGCTTTCAGTGTTGAGCCGGGCGCGGCTACAAACACAGGCGTAGCCCTCAGTACGGCGTTGTAGCGTTGAGAATCCCGCTTCGTACATCTCGATATGCTGCGTTTGCCAATAAACATCGCCATCCCATTCAAGGCCGTGCTGCTCAAGTTGGCGCATGATGGTTGCAGCGTGCACCTTGCTGCAGCGCTGCTGATCTAAATCGTCAAGGCGCAGATTCCAAGTCCCGAGCGCACGGCGCGCCTGCAAGTAACTTGCGACGGCGGTTAGCAGCGAGCCCAGATGTAAAGGACCCGACGGCGTCGGCGCAAAACGACCGCGATAAATGGGATGGTGTGTTGTCACGGCTTAGTCTGCGGTACACAAGAATATTTTAAGTATTTTATGCGGGGTAATCGACTCTCGACATTATTTGCGGGATTTGTGCCAACAACCCGCAGGCATTGAGTCAGTATACTTAAGTAAACGCTAGCGAATAAATCAAATTTATCGTTAGCCGGCGTAAAAAAACATCGGGAACGGATGATAAGATTATTTGAGTGCCGAGTTATAAAAAAGCGTCATTCAGACTTTTGATGTGTTGCTGCGCTGAAATTCAGGTGTGCGGATTATTGATTCGGCCACAAAATAGTTGAACGAGGTGCTACGCGGCAATTTGAGATCGCACTTTTTCGAGACGGTGTGAGTGGCCGAATTAATAATAAAATTAAATTGCTTTGTTATTGATCCGGCCATTTCTCGCTTTCTCGGACGTGCGGCATCCGGTTTGGCATTGCACTGTCTTTATTCAAGTACTTAATAGCCGGATCAATAAATAACAGCGTTTAAATGAAATTGATAATTATTAATATTTAAGAATAATTCAGCTTAGGGGGGACTATAGGCAGAAACAATTTCCTTCCCCCTTGAATATAAGTCTAGGCTTACAAGTCCCTGAACATAACCAGGGCTAACCCATAAACCCCACTACGTTAGGAGACACTGCAATGGCGGAACTTAAAGGCTCAAAAACGGAAGAAAATCTGAAGGCTGCATTTGCCGGCGAATCGCAGGCAAATCGCCGTTATCTGTATTTCGCAGGCAAGGCGGACGTTGAAGGCTTCAACGACGTGGCTGCTGTGTTCCGTTCCACCGCGGAAGGCGAAACCGGCCACGCCCACGGCCACCTCGAATACCTCGAAGCCTGCGGCGACCCGGCCACCGGCCTGCCGATCGGCGAAACCCGTGACAACCTGAAGGCGGCGATCGCCGGCGAAACGCACGAATACACCGATATGTATCCGGGCATGGCGAAGACGGCGCGTGACGAAGGTCACGACGAAGTCGCCGACTGGTTCGAAACGCTGGCGAAAGCTGAGCGTTCGCATGCCAACCGCTTCACCAAGGCGCTGAACGAACTCGCCTAATCGGTAAAGCACGTTGCAGCCCCTCTTTCGCAATAGAAAGAGGGGTTTTTTACTTAAGCCATGGGATAGCCTGTGAACGAAACAAAACCTCAAACAGCAGGCGAGGGCGGATTAGCTGCGCCTACGCGCCATCCGCTTGCCTGGCGCGAGCCGTCGTTTTACGACCAAGAAGCCATCGATAAAGAGTTGGAGCGCGTCTTCGACATCTGTCACGGCTGCCGACGCTGTGTCAGCTTATGCCAGTCGTTTCCGATCCTGTTCGATCTCGTCGATAATTCGCCGACGATGGAGATGGACGGCGTCGCCAAGGCCGATTTCAGTAAAGTGGTCGAACAGTGTTATCTGTGCGATCTCTGCTACCAAACCAAATGCCCGTATGTTCCGCCGCATGAGTGGAACCTGGATTTCCCGCATCTGATGTTGCGCGCCAAAGCGGCTGCG
>Ga0172379_10008457_pt1 | contig 12945 bp, 10 predicted proteins | sample GrowelOW334metaG_FD_119756 | JGI IMG/M metagenome (GOLD analysis project Ga0172379, IMG submission 119756) | Groundwater microbial communities from an aquifer near a municipal landfill in Southern Ontario, Canada - Groundwater well OW334 metaG | ecosystem: Environmental > Aquatic > Deep... | reverse complement strand
GGAGCGAATAGGAATCCCTCCCTCTCCGAAGGAAATAACTATGGAAGGGTGGCTGAGCGGTTGCCACCGCCTTGGGCGGGGTCCCGCCAGGTGGCGGGAAAAGCACCGGCTCGCCCCGCCCTTATTTCATATAATCAAATTGATCTTTGCGTCTTCACGGGAAGGGTGGCTGAGCGGTTGAAAGCACCGGTCTTGAAAACCGGAGTCCGTTCACACGGATCGTGGGTTCGAATCCCACCCCTTCCGTGAACACACAAAGAAACCTGGAATAAGGGCGGGGTCGCAGAAAAACCGGAGTCCGTTTACGCGGACCGTGGGTTCGCCTGTCCACCGTAGTATAGCGAAGGCGGAAATCCCACCCCTTCCGTTTTTTTATTTCCAAAAAATATACTTTCAATTGGAATCCTGACTTTAGTCGGGTTTCGTGGTTGCCCCAACTAAAGTTGGGAATCCTTGAAAGCCTGCTTCCGCCAGAGGCGGACATAAGAAAAGTAGGGCATAAATTAATATTTATTTTTGGCTAATTTTAGCTAAAATAATGCTTTTGCTATTGACAAAATATTTTGGATATGCTATACTTAAAAGTTAGTAGTTATTTGACAAACAATTAATCTTTTACGGCAAAAAGCTAATAAAGATTATTAAAATATAAACTATTTTCAACCAACCTAGGAGGAAACTATGAGTTTAAAGGGCAAGATAATAGCATCAATAATATTGATAGGCTGTCTCGTTTTAATCGGAACAGCTAACCAGTACCACAAGGATAAAAAGGCAGTGGAGAGGGTGTATTCTGTTAAAAATTATGCGTTTCCGATTTTTACAGAATTCCACTCCCAAATGGACTTGGCAGGCGACATGCAATACATCTTCCAAATCAAAGATGGGTGGGAGCCATATACTGAAGGACCAGGTGAAAGTATGCTTGTGCACATTCTGAAGGATGGAAAGCCGGCGAATGATTGGTCATACATAGGAAGAAATCCTAAAACGGGCAGGGTTAACTTTTACACCACATACCCCCTCGTAACGGTACCTGGGGAGGGGTGGTCGCGCGATTCATACGACCGTTGCGGGCGTGCGTACGGCGCATCCCTCGTCTCCACGGAATTCCCGCTTGAAATCTTATTGGCGGATGGGAGCAAAATAAAGATCGTGCAATAAAAAACTGCGCGCAACTTGCCGCCGAAACACAACAATGTTTCGGCGGTTTTTTATTTTATCCTCTTGCCAACACCAACCCATAGATCTCCCCTGCCCCGGCCTGTTTCAAGGCTCGGGCGCATTCCTGCATAGTAGCGCCGGTAGTGAAAACATCGTCAAGCAAAATAATATTTTGGCCGTTTAAGTTTGTACCTGGGACACAAACAAAAGCGCCTTTGATATTCTCCTTCCTGTCCAGCGCTCCGAGCTCAGCCTGGGGTCGCGTGTATCTCTGACGAAATAGAATCTTGGCCTCTACCCGCGCTCCCAGAAAACTATTTAGCTTTTGCGCCAGAAGTTCCGCTTGATTGAAGCCTCTTTCCTTAAGTCTTTTCCGATGTAAGGGTACGGGAATAATAATCACCTTCTTTGGCTCCAAAAATACTTTTGGCATCTCCATAAATTTGTTAAGCTCAAAACTGCCTATCCCCGAATCAATTATCTTGCCCAGCCGCTCCTGCTTGCATTCTATTAAACTTTTTATTATTGTTATCATCAATTCGCTCAGAGGCTCCTGCAGGCCGGGAATAAACTGATACTTGTAAGTATGAATCAAATCCTGCAATAGCTCCTGCTCATAAGGCGCAGCCACGATCACGCCATCAAAAAAAGAACCTCCCTGGCACGAGGGGCAAACCTTGCCCCAAGGAGATTCTTTTTTGCAGATTGGACAAATTAATTTTTCGTTCAGCTTGATCTTTTCCCGGCACGCCCGACAGAGCCATGTCTCTTCTTCTCGGCAGCCTAGGCACTCAATCGGAAAAATTATATCCCAAAAATAATTTTTTATTGATCCAAAAAATCTTTTGGTCCTCCCCCGCTCCATATCCCTATTTCCAATAAGCGCCGTCTATCCGCCACTCCCCGTCTTCCAGAATAAATTTGATTGAGATATCTTGATAATACACCTTGGTAATATTGTCAGTGGAACTCGTGGCGATAAAACGCTGAGTAGAGACTATGACCTCGGCTTGCCCCTTTCCCTCGTTCAGACTCGCGAGCGACGCCCGAATCGCCTTGGTCGTAGTACCGCTATAAACTGAGGTATTTTGCGGCTTGGCAGCGGCGATTGATTGTTCGGAGTAGGCCTTCATTTTGACGCTCATCAGAGGCGCGAGATCAATGATATTCTGAAATAAATTTTGGTTGGAAAAGCTGCCGTAGCGCTCGGCAAAATTGATGGCCAGTTTTTTCAAATTATCTTCCAGGCTCGGCGCCTTGATGGCGGTCTGGCCATTGCCGGAATTGAGCTTGATTATTGAGGGGGTAGTAGCCGGTAATTTCACTTCCTGATTATTGCTGCTAGTCGCGCCGGTATTCACCGGCGCATTGGCGCTGGGCGTCTGGCCTCGACCAAAATAAAACCAAGCTAAATACAATAGCAATATTAATACCAACAAAGCAACAAGCGTAATAATAATTTTTTTTCTTCTGGACATACCCTTGGAAACTTAAATATATAAAATACTAAAAATGTAAAAATAAACTATTTCTTTTGATTTTCTTCTTCAAATTCTTTTTTGGCTTGCTCAATCTCCAAGAGCTGTTTCGGGTCCGAAGTAATGAGCTGGTCTTCGGTATAAGAAGCCACTACCTTCATGGCCGCGTGCTTGGAGCCGGCGAAGAAGATGCCCTCGCCCACGCCGCACTCCAAGAGGAGATACTTCTCGCCCTCGGTGAGCATAAAGGTCTTTTGTATGAGATCAATTGACGCCGGCGACTGCTTCAAGAGGAGCTGAAGAGCGCTATTGGTCACGATCGCCCGGCCATAGGGAGAATTGAGAAAATCGCTCACATCTTGAGAAATAGTTGTGACGCCCAAATAATACTTGCGACAGCGCTTGACCAAGGCAAAAATAAACTTGGCCGAATCTTCACTCTGCATTAGCCACCAAGCCTCATCAATCACGAGTATTCTCTTTTTTCTTTCCGAACGAACGACGTTCCAGATGTAATTCACAATGCTATAGATCGCAATGGGCTTGAGCTCGTCTTCCAAATCGCGAACGCTAAAGACTACCAGCTGGTTTTTCATGTCCACATTGGTCGGACTATTGAACAAGCCGGCAAAAGTGCCTTCGGTATATTTTTTTATTCTCTGCACCAGCGTCCCCGCCCCTTCCATGCCCTCCAAGATAGCCTGCAAATCGCGCATGAGCGGCGGCTCGATCCGCGACAAATCGGAATCCAGGGTAATATCTTTTTTGGCATAAGTCAAAAGCAAGGCCTTGTCCATGAGAGAATCTTCCTGAAAGGTGAATTGGCCGAGCATTAGCTTCAATAATCCCTTCATGGTAATCACCGCGCTCCTGATAATATCTTCCGTATTTACCGTCTCCCCTACCGGCCGCGGCAAATCAAAAGGATTGATCTTGCTTTCAGCGGCAAGAGACATATTGATATAAGCGCCGCCCACGGCGTCGGACAAATGGCTATACTCTCTCTCCGGATCGATAATAATGACATCCGTGCCGAGCATTAGGCTCCGCAAGACTTCCAGCTTCACGGTGTAGCTCTTGCCCGCGCCCGAAGTGGCAAAGACTACAAAATTGGCATTCTGGAGAGAAAAACGGTCAAAAAGAATCAAACTATTATTGTGCCGATTGATGCCATAGAGTACGCCATTGTCCGAGGTCAGCTCGGAGGAAATAAAGGGAAAAGAGGAAGCAATGGGCGAGGAATTCATATTGAAAGTGACCATGAGCTCGTCATTGCCCAAGGGCAAAGTAGAATTGAATCCCTGCTCTGCTTGATAAAATACTTTCTTAGAATACACTAGCTTGGAGCCGAAAAGCGACTCAATGTCGGCCGTTATTTTGTCCAGCTCTTCCAGCTTGTCTGAGTAAATCGTGACATAGAGGGCAAATTGAAAAAACTTTTCTGTTCCTTGAGTCAGATCATCGCGCAGCTTCTCAATATCGCGGAGCGCGGTCTCAAGGATTGGATCCCGCGGCGCGCCCTTATCAATATTGCCCATGACCTGCGCCTCAAGAGCGCCCACCTTCTTCCTAAGCTGTTTCAAAATTATGGCTGATTTCACCGGATAAAAGAACATAGCTATATCCAGGGCAGTATTGAGATTGATAATTGGCGCAAACCAACCAACGCTGATATAGCGCGGATAATTGATAACAAAAATAGTGCGAGCAAATTTGTCCCCCAGCTTGATATGAGAAGCGGTAACTTCAAAAGCGGCCGGGGCGATTATGTCTTTGATTCCGACCACGCCCTTTCGATACGCCTTTTCTTCTTCTATCCTCACCTTTTCTTGCTCCACCTCCATCGTTTTGACCTTTGATTTCATTTCCGCTTCGCTCGCCGGCTTGGGGCTAGAAGATTCTTTTGTGTTTTTTGGCACTTCAAACGCCATAGAATAATTTTAGATTTAAGATTTATGATTTAAGCTTCGTCTTCTTTTTCTACGCTCCCCATGGGAACGGTGCTCTTCTGAACCCCTGCCATGGGCAGGGTAGAAAATACTTTTTATTCGCAAACTATTCGCACATATTCGCTTCAAATTCGCGTGCCTCCTAGTCTCCTACTCTTAATTTATCAATATCCGCCAATTTTTGGCTTTTGGCAGCCTCGGGATTGTAAATATTATAATACAACTCAATTAACCCTTGCGTATCCAGGGGCACGGTAGACAGGCCCAGACCCGTCAACTGACCCATCACATGGCTGACGCGCATATATAATTCATTTTTGTATTTTTTGAAAGTATCTTCTCGCAGGTTGATAATACTCGCTACTCGGAATAGCTCGCCCAGGCGCTTGAAAAATCCCTTGCCTTTGTCAGTCGCCGGATTGTAGGGCACGACCACAAAAAATCTCTTGGTCATTATATCCCCTATTTCTATCAACTCCTTCACGTATTCCCGATAACCGGCAATCTGAACCTTCAATAATTCATTGGACTGCTCTTTTTCTATCTTTTTCAAATTTTCCAAATAGCTGTCAATATCCAATTTTCTGGACTGCAAGACTATTTGCAAAGGAAAATCAAAAGCATTGAGAAATCCCATATAGCCATAAATAATGGCATTTTGCTCATCCTCGGACTTCAAAGCAAAATTGATGCTCGAAACCAGCACGACCGCTCGGAGCGTCCCGTCTTTCAATATCACGCAATCATCCCTAATCTCCGCAATATCCAAATATTGTTGCGTGGAAGTGGTTATTTTTTTACCGGCTAATTTCGTTGACTGCATAAAGCAAGATTAAATTTAGTCTTCTCCCTTGTACACGCCGCCCGTGTCCGCGATCAAGGCCAACTCTGATAGCTTGGATGTGCCAATAATCTTTTTTTGGGGTGGCCGAGGAGCTTCTTTTTTGTCTTCTTTGGCCTCCTCTCCCAGGTCAGCTCGGCTCACCTGCCGAAACCAAACTCGCAGACGGGGCTTTTTCATGGTCTGGATGATATTCAAAATGAAGTAGTGGAAAGTCTGGCCATTCACTTTGATGAAAGCCAGGGTGCCAAAGAAGGCTAAATTAATTATAGCAATAAATAGGAATAAACTGAAATCCGCCAGCTTGTAGGCGATGAAATCCAAAAGGCCCATGAACAAAAATTCAATAAACTGCCGAGTGGTGATCGGACCGATAATCTTGTCTTCCACATCAATAAACTGGGGAACGAGAAATTGCTTCATAAAACTTAGAATCTTAGTTTTTTATTCAATCCCAGGATAGCCGTAAACTCGGCCTCTTCCAGATATGCCTGACCGGCCTTTCGCCGGCTCCCTATTACCTCTTTCATCGGCTGGCCCAACTGCACGCTTTCATTGCCCATCAGGAGATAAAGACGGTAGACCTCGCTCTCTTGCCAAGCTTTGATTCCTGCAATCTTTTTCTCAAAACCTCCTTCTTCCAGGAGATTGATTTTGTCTATGATTTTCCCGGCCCGCACCTCCGGATCCTGGGATAGCCGGCGCCAATCAACCAGATTCAATCTAGCCAGCTCTTCCACCGGTCCGACTAATTTTGGAGAGAATTTCACATCCACGAGCTGTGGCTTGGCCGGCAGATCTTCTTTGGGCTTTCTCACTTGTGGCAAAGGCGGAGGCAAGGGGCTGGCTTTCACAATAGCGGGCGGCAATGGAGCAATTTTTAACGGTTCCCTCGGCCCTCGGACTGATCGCACATCCACGGTTGTCCCCGGCTTGGCCGGTCTATTCAAATATTTTCTGGTTTCAACTATTATTCTTTTCGCTTGTTCTTCGCCCAGCCCCAATCCCCCGTTTTCTTTCGCTCGCATCAAAACTTCTTTGGTTTCCATCTCGTCTCTTATATCCTTCAAGCGAGAATCAAGCGCTTGATTGAATCTGGCTCTCATCTCTTCGCTGGAAAAATTCAAAGCCAAGGCTCTCGCTATCTCCGCTATTTTCCCTTCATTTCCGCTTATTATTTTTTTATTTATTTCCGTGGCTTCTTTTTTTATTTTTTTAATCTCTTCTTCATCTTCCGGATAAAAATCAAAAACCGGTATGGCTTTCTCTTTTTTGGCCTCGCGCCGGCCATTTCTGGCTTCGGGAGTCTTCAGGGTTTTCATTTGCGCCAGCCAGCCCGCGACTTCAGGATTCCGCAATTTTTTTTCTATCGCTTGAAGCAGGCTATTCGCTTGCTTCTCGTTCAGTTTCAAGCCGCCCTTGTCATAATCAGCCAATAAAACCGCCTTCGTTTCTGCTTCGTCGCGCACATCTTTCAACCGAGAGATAATTACTTCATCCAATCTGGCTGTATTTTCTTCGCTCGGCGCCAAACCGGCCTCTGCCTTGATGCCGACGACTATCTCCTCCAGCGTCTCAATTCCCGGCCGCGCTCGGCTCGGCGCCCTCTCCTCCTCGCTTGCTTCGCCTGAACGCAAAAATTGAAAATTACCTTCTTCGTCGCGAACAAGTATTTCGTCCTCGCCTATTTCTTCTACTTTTTTATTTTGCCCCCTTGTTAAAGGGGGTCGGGGAATTTTGTTATTAGCCATAAAACTAAACTGACCACTTGAATTTATTTTCTTTTAGATCAAAATAAGCTATTTGCCCGTATTTGGCGTTGCCAGTTTTGGCGGCCAGGGTCGCTATTTTCGCCCCCCAACGGCCGGCATCATTTTCTCCCAAACCCAATTTTGTGCTCAAAAGATATTGCAAAAAAAGACTGACATAGATTGGCGCTCCGGGCTCCAGCCGAAAACCTTCCACGAGCCCCAGCCGATTGGCTCCTTTTATTTTCAAATAATTAAGAAAATCATTGTTCAAATTTTTGTCCTCCAGGGCAAGCCGGCCCAATCTCCCTTCCCGCGCCGCCAAGCGCAAGACAGCCATGAGGCCGATCTTATTTCTCCGATCAAGATATTTTATGAGCAGACCGGTTAGCTTCTTCCCTTTTTCCTCTTGGCCGAGAGCGCCGAGACTATTGGCGATCAAGCTTTCTTCCTTTTTTATTTCCCCTTCTTCCCGTTCATCGCCCTGGTATATTTTTATTATTTTATTCTTTGTCTCTTCGCCTTCGGGCAAGCTCTTTTTCCTTTCCCCGTTGCCGATTCTTTCCGTCAAACCTTCAGACCAAAAGGCGAGTTCACCCTGATTATTGAAAATAATATTTTCTTCCGTGCCCAAGATATCCAGAGAAGATACTTTTAATTTTTCGTATAATTTGAGCAGGGCCTCCAGTCTTTGCCGGCTTTCCGGCCGGAGCTTTTTCGTATTAGCGCTATTGATCAGGTATTCCCGAAGCTTCAATGCTTCTATTTTCCCCGTACCAAGAGCGCGGTTGTAATCCAAGAGCCAATTTCTCACCGTACCTCGCTCCGCTCCGCAATTTTCTTCAGTTAAGGCCTCATTATTGGCCAAAAGCGCGTCTCGCAAGCTTTTCTTTAGCGTGTCTCTCGCTGCCAGCTCGGGAATAGAAATGAGCTTATTTCGGAGCTTCCCCCAAAAGCTATATCCCGGCAGGCTCGAAACCAGAGTAAAGCTATTCCTAGTTAATTCTATAATCTCTTTCGTTTCCAGAAGCGGTAAGGCGATCAATCTCAGCCTGGCTAAATCTTCTTTTGCGATCTCTTCTGTCCGGCCTCCGATGATTTCCCCGGCAACGCCCGCCAAATCAAAATTTATCGCGTCCGCGATCCGTCCCTTCGCTTTTGCTTGATTCTCCGCGTCTTGGCCCATATTTTATCTAACTTTAATTTTTTCCAAAAGATTTGATCTCGGCAATGAGCGCCGGCAATATGCCGGCCATCTCTAATTCATCGGCTACCTCCGCCAAAGCCGCGGCCGAGAGAGGATTAAATTCCTTGTTGGCCACATAGCTCAGGAAATCATGGCCAAAAATTTCCAAAATAATTTTGCCTTCTTCCGCCAATTCAGTATAAACGCCCAAAGCGGGATTCTCTTCACTGAGCGGTACTTCCCGCAAATAGGCCCTTGGGCCAAATGTTCGGACTGCTTCGCCGGCGCTAATCTTCTCAATTCTATGCCGAACAGCCAAAAGATGTTCCCTTTCTTCCAGCCAATACCAGGCTCGGCCCTTTCGGCCGACGAGGAAGGCTAGGGGCCAAATATTTTGCCCTTCGGCCAGAGCGCCAATCTCCGAAAAAATCGCGTACACTCTCTGCTGATAAAAAAGATTTTCCAGCGCCTGCTCCCCGGCGACAATCCTCGCGCCGATCAAGATTTCATTTGCAAACTCTCCTGCCCCAATACTGTCCGAAGCATAACCATAAGTATTCAAGAGTTCACCAAATTTGCCCTGCAACGCCAATCTTTTCATAACGACTCCCAGGCTTGCCAAATCCTTTTGGCCGAGAAAAGATTTGAAATTCTCTATTAATTCTTCGCTGTCTTTGGCTATAATCTTTTTTTCCGCTTCCGCCTCGGCTTGCCGTCTTTTATTATCCCCTTCTATCAATTGAGTGCCGAGACCGGCTATGACCTCTTCCCATTCTTTGTCCGCTTTTGCTCTTTCTTTTCTTATCTCCCCTTCCCGCTCTTCCGGACTCAGGTCCAAAATCTTTTCTCTCCACAAAGCCAAAACCAAATCTTTATCCGCCTGCCGGGATTCTTGTTTTACTTGTTCCTCGCTCATTGCTTCAAACCTTTTTGCTTCTTTCAACGCCTGGCTCCAAAATTCTTTTTTTCCGCTATCCAAAGAGCTCCTTAGCTGATTTTCAATAAACTCTATTGTTCCTGCCGTATTAATTTTAGCCATATTGAAAATTTATCTTAAATTATTTCTTCTCGCTGGCTTTAAGCATTTCTTCCAGCTTGTCGCCAATATCTTTTGTCCCTGGCTTGATGCCTTTTTCGCTCCACTCCCTAAACAAATCATTACCTTCTTTTTCGCTGATCTTACCTTCATTCATGGCGGCCATTATCTTTTTCGTCAAAGCCTCTTGCGATTGCGCCTCCGCAGCCTTTTTGGCTTTGGCTGTTTGATCAACATAGCTCAACTGAAGATTGATAGTCGCTTCCCTGGTCTCATTAACCGCTTTATCGCGCTCCGCTTCATACTGCTGATAGTTCCTCAATGATTCTTGTTTCGCCTTGCCTTCTTTGCTGTTGTCGCTCATAATTCTGGCTTCAATTTGAATCTTTTCATTAGTGACTACTTCTAATTTGCTGTCATTTTCTATTTTTTGCTTATTCAGATCCTTGGCCAGATCGCCAAAATTACCGCTATCAACCAGCTGCAAGTCTATGCTATTATTCCTCACTTCTTGGTTTAATCTTCCTATCTCTTTTTCATTGGCCTGCTTCCTCTCCGGCGTGATTCCCGGCTTTTCATTCTCCCTCTGCAAAGCCACCATTTTTGAACGGATGCCCTCATTTTCATTCTCTATCTTTACCTTTATTTCCGCTTTTATATTTTTAATTTCCTGATTCAAAGTCGTATTCTCTTTATTCAATTCTTTCTCTGCGTCATCAAATGCTTCTTTGTCTGATTTCTTGCTCAATTCTTCTCTTTGCTTGTCCGCTGACCTCTGTTTTGTGGCTACTTCCGTTATTTTCCCCTTATCTTCGGCCAATTCTTTGTTGCCCTTGCCAATCTCCTTGCCTAACAAATTATTTTCCGCCTTCAATCTTTTTACTTCTTTTTGATCGTTAGGATTTTTGCTGGCGCTCAAATTTTCAATTTGTTGTTGATTCTTTTCTTTTTTCTCTTCTTTATTTTTGATCTCTTGCTCCTTTGACTGCGCTTTTGTTTCCAAGTTTTGCTTTTCAGTTTCAAGGGATTGGCTTTCTTTCTGGAGTCTCTCATCTTCATCTTTTTTGAAATTACCGGGACCGGACGAATAAACTTCCGCCAATCTTGTATTGACTTCAGCGCTTTTTTTAGACTTCTTCTCCAATTCTTCGGCCTTGCTTATTTTATCATTAAGTTCAACGCCATTATTTTTTAATTGCTTTGTTTCTTGAAAATTATCCGCTAATTCCGGTACTTCATTAGCAGTTTTTTCCATCTTATTTTCCAAATTTTCCTTTCGCTTCTCTCCCCTATTCTTCCTGGTTTCATTATCTAAAACAAAAGCTCGATGCGCATCAACCGAACGCATGCTGGTCACTGCTCCTCCGAGAGTTGATTCGCCGGCACGCTTGACCTTTTCTTGAGCATCTTTGTACCCTAGAGTAGCCTTGGCCATTTCCAGGGAAGTCAGCTTGCTCGATGCCTTGGGATCCAAAACTGAAGCCAAATAGGCTCGTCCGCCGGACATTCTAGTGGCGGTCTTGGCCTGACCCTCGGCTATTCTCATAGTAGAAACATTCTTGTCTCTCTCTTTCTTCGCATTAGCTCGCATTGCCGTCATGGGCAAGGCAAGCCCAGTCTTGGCATAAGTAAAATCCCCTATGCTCTTGCCCACATCTTTGGCATATTTTATCGGCTTCATCCCTTGTTTCTTGAGTCCATCAAGCGCGCTGCCGGCCAGACCCGCTCCGGCCACGCCAGACTTTTGAGCAAACATCAATCCGGCCGCCAACATGGCAATACCGATAACAAAACCCAAAGTATCATCCCAAGTACCGGCCGTCGTCGCGCCGGCCGTTGGCGCCGTTTCACCCTTAACCGCATTTTTTGCTTGATCTGTCGACATAATATTCTTCCCCGGACCGGAAATAGTAGCGAGCGAGAGCCAGAGGAAAAAGGCCAGCACTGGACCGACTACCAAATATTTGCTAAACTCAGCCCACCATTCCTTGGACTTGGCTTGCGCCTGGCTCATGGGCATGGCGGAAAGGAGAAAGGCCAGCGGTGACAAAACAATCAAAATCCAAAGCATAACGATCCTAATCACAAGCATCAAAACCATCACAATTATCACTATGCCGGCAATAATCAGGCGGACGAGCGCCATAATCATGGAGATAGCCAATACTCCATAATCCAGTTTTACATTGTTCAACAGGCTGCCGTCCGGCGAAGTTAATTTCTCAATGCCCAGGAAGGCGACGAATCCGCCCGTACCGCCGGAAGAGAAAGCATTGACAAAGGTCATCATCACTACCTGCGACAAGTCAATCAAGAGTCCGCAAAAGAGCCGGCTAAAATTGATCAGCACAGCCATGACGAGGAGATTGGGCAAAAACTTTTTCCATTGGTACGACTCCCGGTGCAACATGGTGCCAAAAGCGATGACCAAAAGCGCCATGATGAAAAACATGTTGGCCACATCCCGTACCACTGTCCAGCCGTTCACCACCGCCGGATTATTGGTAAAATCATTGTAATTGGCCACGACAATCAAAATGTAGATGAACAGCATTACGATCTTGCCGACAATCTCAACCAAAAACAAAGCTAACTGAGCCACGAGCCAGCTGACCAGATCAGCCGGGGCCTTCACTATATCCAAAACACTGATGGCCGACACTCCCTTGGCGCTAAGGAAAAAACCGAAGATAACGACGAAAAAACACAAAAACGGCAAAGCCTTCTTCGCCATTCTTAGGTTGCAGAAATTGTTCTTTATCTTCTCTAACATGGGAGAGATAATTCTAAATTCTAGCTTCTAACTTCTATCACTATTATACCATAAATTAAGCTGGTCAACAATTAAATTGGCGCTAAACCAACAATAATCAATATTTCCCTATTTTTAGCCTAAATCTAGGCAAAATCTTGACATTTTTCCCCAGGATTGTCATTGGAGTAAAAATAAAACCGCCCTCTCGGGAAGGCGGGTTTTTTGAAACTAGTTGCGTAACAGCGCTTTTATCTTTTTTGCGCTATCATTTTTACGACATGGTGCTGGTGCGGTTCAGGATGGCCGGGATGACCGGAATCATCAACTGCTTTTTCTTCATACAAAATAATTTTAAAATCAGAAAATAAACTTTCAAGTTCGCCTTGCTTGAAGAAGCCTCTATTCTGATTATTTAATTTTTGGTAGGCAGGATCTAGGATAGTAAATCCCGAAATAATAATATAACCGCCGACAACTAGTCCGTTCTTCATTTTTTCAATAACCAATAAAGCTTCAATCTTGGACAAAAATTGCAAAGAATTCCAAGCGTTGATAATTGCAAATTTATTTTTTTCAATATTGAAATTTTCTATACTTTCACAAAACAAACTAATCTTATTCTGTGGTAAATTATTTTTTTGTATTGCCTCTCTAATTTTCTTAATGCCTTCTTCTGCCTTATCTACCGCCACCACCCCAAACCCTCTCTGCAACATAAATAAGGAATCACGCCACTGTCCGCATCCCAAATCTAAAAATTCGGCGGTCTTGTCAGCTTTAGCATATAT
>Ga0172379_10008456_pt1 | contig 12946 bp, 13 predicted proteins | sample GrowelOW334metaG_FD_119756 | JGI IMG/M metagenome (GOLD analysis project Ga0172379, IMG submission 119756) | Groundwater microbial communities from an aquifer near a municipal landfill in Southern Ontario, Canada - Groundwater well OW334 metaG | ecosystem: Environmental > Aquatic > Deep... | reverse complement strand
GTTTGATAAAGCGGTTGCAGATATGGGATCAAAAGTAAAAGTAAATGATTTTGTCAGCGTACTGTCACTAAGCAAAGTTTTTGAAGGATTGCTAGTAATAGGTCCTTCTAGATTTGCAACTACAATATCGGCTTTTTTGAATAGGGGAGTTACGCCGGCAAAAAGTGAATCATAGCCATAGAGATTTCCGAGCAATCTCACATTTCTGTCTAGCATGATATCGCCGCCAATTATTATAGAAATAATGTTTGAATCTTTTTTTATAGGTTCTTCTTCGACTGCAATAGGAATTACCGAAGATTGAGGTAATGAATTTTTCACAGTCTCCTTGAAAGTGTTATTTGTTTCAGTAGACATTGATACCGATGCTATCTGATTCCCGATATTATTTATATAGCCCGTCAAAATATTCATGCCATTGCCAATATTCCAAAAGGCACCAAAACCAAATAAAAAAGCACAAATTGTAAAGAAAGCTATTTTAGTTTTCATTTGCTTCCTATCATTATAGCATTTTAGAAAAATAAAAAAGGGGATTATGGAAGATTATTCACGCGCTCCTTGCTTGGCACAATAAAACCCGCAAAAGCGGGTTCTACTGTAGATACACTGTATAAAATTTATATACGTGTAACGTTCTTTGCACTTGGGCCTTTTGGACCAGCAACAACTTCAAAGCTTACAGTGTCACCTTCTCTAAGGTCAGCAAATGTAACGCCTGAAAGATCGTTTGAGTGAAAGAAGAGGTCCTTTGCTTCGCCTTCGCGAGCAATGAAACCAAATCCTTTATCTGTAAGTGTCTTGATTTTTCCTTGCATTTTGATTTTTGTTATATTTAATTTTTGAAGAAATTCGACTTGCTTTCTCTTATACAACAAGATAGCACGTTGGGACAAAAAAGGCAAGGGTAGGGGGGTACTAGCTTGTAATCCTATAGGGTGTATAGTTATTGAGGAAAAACACAAAAAAACACGGAATTGGAGGAAAATATGAAAAATACATTGCTCTTGTTCATTGTTATATCGTTTCTGCTGTCTGCGGGAGAATTGTATGGAGCGAACCTGTCTTTCAAGGCAGATATCTCCGAACAGTTTTGCCTGAGTATGCCCCCCGCTTTGATACGGCCGGCATATTCTCCGAAAAGTAAAGTCAATTCTGATATTGAAGGAGTGGACAGTGGACTCCTCAATATCTCAAATCGGCTTTCTCTCGCAAAGAGATTTTCTGGCGGCAAGACATTGATTTCTGCAAGGGATATTTTGATGCAGGAACGCTGTCATTCGCTTGCATACCAACATGTTGACATTGGTCAGGCGAAGCCCATCAATCAAAATTGGTTTACGAGATTTTGGGTAAAGACTGACTATGTCTCGGAGCGAACATTTCCGGCAAGGATGGGTCATGATCAATTTATCTGGACTGTGAAAGAGTCCGAATTCAAAAGATCCAGTCTTGATCTGGTCGTGACCTGTCAATATCCGGTCGAGGGCTATGTTCATTCACGACTCGCTGGCGGTAGCTGGATGCTCGGTCCGCAATTCACCTTTTCAGGAAAGAAGACAAGGAGGTAGATTGACGAATCCTGAAACCCCTCCAACATCGCACGTCAATCTTCAATCCCCGCATCTCGTTTGCGGGGATTTTTTGCAAAGGAAAACCCGAAACTGGATGTTCGGGTTTGGATAATTGGGCTCGCTTCGGTGCGAGCGTGGTCCAACGGCGCAAGTATCTACATACGGACTTAAGCTATCATCCGTACTAGAAAAATTTACAAGCATGCGCTTGGCTGTTACATGTTCAATCTCCCAATTTTGCAAATTGATTACACAGACCGGATTTTGCTTTTAAAGAGAATCCGCTCGTCCTGCACATCCTGACGAGAAGCGCAATTATCTGAAATAGATATTATCCAAATGCTTTTTAAAAGTCAATCAATATAGTCGACTATATTTTCTGTAGTTTTAGCTATGTATGGTGATGTGTATCGCAAATCACTAAGTGGTGACCCTACAGGGAATCGAACCCTGATTACTGCCTTGAAAAGGCAATGTCCTAGCCGTTAGACGATAGGGCCGGCGAACTCAAACATCATATAATATTTTTGAGAAAATTACAAAAAATGTTATGGTTATGATTAAGGGAATAGGAATGTAATAGGAGAGGTGGCAGAGTGGTTGAATGCACCACTTTCGAAAAGTGGCAGGGGCGAAAGTTCCTCGGGAGTTCGAATCTCCCCCTCTCCGCCTTCTCCCGATGAACATCGGGATACGGCGGACAATGTCCGCAGTGAACGAACATGGTGAGTGTAGGAGAGATACTACTCAATATATTTGAATTTATGCGATGTTGACAAAAATCTACATCTCATGTTATAGTGTTTCCGAAAGTTCATTCCATAAAAGAAAGGAGGTGAAAAGTTTTGAATACACAACAATTCGAAAGAGTTGGTAGGATTTGTAAAAGGCCCGAAAGGACCTGGACCATCGTAGAAGTCGGTATTGTATATTGGTGGTACTACCATGAAATGGAAATCCCGACCGAAGAACAGCTTCGATATCATGTTCAAAGACAAACTATCGGAAACAGCACAAAATGGTGTATGTTTCTACTACAATGTTTTCCCACTAAAGAAAATATTGAGTTTGTGAACATGGTACTTGCGAGGTTCAACAAAAGCTGGCAGTTGCGGTTACAAAGAAAAGTGCTTACGGGTATGCTACAGGCAAAACCGTTATCACAAAAACATATTGATCTTGCTTTGAGCTACGGACCTTTGCGGGTTCGTGAGAAGGCGACGAGGATCGCCACAAGGTTATATGAAATATGATTTATTATGCCCGTTACATCTATATCGATGTTAGCGGGCATCATCATATATGCAGTGCTGGAAAGATATTTCAAATTCAAGTATAGTTATCGTTACAGGAGAGATGGCTGAGTGGTTTAAGGCAGCGGTTTACTAAACCGCCGTTCCCTTACAGGAACCGTGGGTTCGAATCCCACTCTCTCCGCCTTCGCTACGCCGAAGCCCGATTAGGGCGAAGGCGATCTTATAATGACATCGTAGCTACGGCGTGACAATGTCCGCTGTTGATCTGCACCCTATAAAGTAGACACCTATTTGCTATTCTCATAGAAATATGTTATCGTAATGCGAAAGGTCTTTGATTTTTTGATGTGTGAATAGGGTTTGCAAGGTGTCCCTGAACAATACTATCTTGCGCTATGGAGGATATATGATCCTGAATGAAGGACTTTGGATTTCAATCACGGTCGATGGAATAGAAGGCAATATCAGTCGGACATACAAGAAACATGCTTTTCTCGTCCTTTATGGTCCAGAACGAGAAAAGGGCAATCCTTGGAGTGCCTACAGTCTCTTTGGTGGTTTACCCGCTGAAGACGACAACAGCCCGTTTGCTATCCTTTTCAGGAAATTGAATAGCATTTCAAAAGGGATTGGATTGGAAGGACCGTACGGCGAGAATCATGGAGCGGTATTCAGAAGGTTTGAATACGTTTGTTCCGAAACACCTGCGGAACTGTTGAGGAGACTCTCAGAACACGGTATTGTTATCAAGGTGACAAAGATGGATCACTGCGGTGATGATGCTGAAGTTGAAACAGCCGTTAAGGATTTCAATCAATGGATTGACTCCGATACGATTTTCGAACCAAATCCGAAGATTGAGGAGGTGCGCAAAAAAGATATAGACAAGGTATATTGGGATGCACGATTCAAGGAAGCGGAGCGAAAGGACAATCTGCTTCGGAAGTTTGCCCTATTCCTTGCAATGATACTTGTTCCCAGTTCAATAGGATACTGTGCCCTTACTTCCCATTGGTGGATTGCGCTTGCGATAGTTGTATGTCCTATCCTCATCTACGCTTGCTACATTTATTTCATGCTCTGGTTTGCCCGTCATTTTTAGAACAACACCCTAGCTGTTTGCGAAAGCGAACATCTAGGGATTTTTTATCTCCAATCCACCTCTTTCATTCCGCGCACCTTCAAATACTCATTTGTCCGACTAAAATGTTTGCATCCGAAGAAACCATTGTAGGCAGAAAATGGTGAAGGGTGTTGTGCTTCTAGTACCAGATGCTTATCTCTATCAATATTCACACCTTTCTTTTTTGCATAATTTCCCCAGAGGATAAAAACAATATTATCTTTTTTATCCGAAAGTGATTGTATTACTGCATCAGTAAATTCCTCCCATCCTTTGTCCTGATGTGAACCGGGTGAATTTGCTCGGACAGTGAGGGTAGCATTCAAAAGCAAAATACCTTGACTAGACCATCTGGTGAGATCTCCGTCAGCAATAGCTTTTATCTTCAAATCATCCTCAATTTCCTTGAAAATATTTTTTAGCGACGGGGGAATAGAAACACCAGTATTTACCGCAAAACATAAACCGTTTGCTTGTCCTGTGCCATGATATGGATCCTGTCCTATTATGACCACCTTAACCTTATCAAAGGGGCAAGAATCAAAAGCCTTGAAAATGTTTTTTGGCGCAGGGTGGACAATACCGCTTTTGTACTCACTCTTTACAAAATCAGAAAGCTTCTTGAAATATTCTTTTTCAAATTCATCATTCAGAACCTCTTTCCATGACTTTTCTAACTTGATTGTCATGTTTATATTCTATATCTAATATCAATTTTTCCACTATTGACAAAACCAATATTCCAATATAGTATCCAGTTTAGAATCGTGATTGTATTACGATTGGTTTGTAAACATATTGACAATTAAATTGAAGGAGAAAAATAATGATCACAAAAAAAGACTTCCATGACTTGGATATTCTATCCCTGTTAGGGATTGTTCTAGGCCATGGTGAGATTCCAGAAGGCTCCGTTCCATTGTCCGAGATTGGACATCAGGATGTGCAACGGGGTGTTGTCAGTTCTACTGTCTCACAACGACTTTATCGGACTAGTGCAGCCATGTCTCATCATATTATTGATATTATGGAGCAGCATTACCGACTTCATCAGAAGAATGAAAGTGCCTGCACCTGTAATTGTGCTGATTTCGCGGTAGAAATGCGTCGTAAGACTTACTATGATACTTTGCTCCGCCAGCTTACGCGACAGTCCATAATTGAGGAGCATCCGCAAGTCGCTATAAATAATGTGATTCTGAAGAAAGATTGGGTATTCATTCAGGACACCAATGACTGGAAAGATATTGTCCTAGTTCCTGATAAGGATAATATCGCCAATTGTCTCATTACCCGAATCATTGATGCTTTGTGTGGTTCGTGTAAGGTTGGCACGGACAAATTCGAATCCATAAAAGAAGGCGAGGAGTTGCTCGGCGAGATCAGTGATTCTCGCATTCGCGCCCTTGGGGTACTGACTCTGGAGGTTCGTAATGAATGGTTGCAGCAAATTCCTTATAGCATTCGAAGTGGTGATGAGGGAGCACTCAATGATCTGACCGTCCATGAACTAAATCGTCTGATGATGCTGAAGGACTATTTTGTATTCCTCAGCGATATCATCTCTGCGCTCTTTTGTTGTACAGTTCGTGATGTTATACCGGATGGCTGGAGCAAATCAGAGATCACTATTCGGCAAGACTGGAAGGTCGTGGAATGTCCGCCTGCTAAGGATGATAAAGATGTTCCTGCTTTCTCGCTCTTTGGTGGTAGTGATTTTGTTGTGATACGGTTGACGTAGCTTGCTATCGTTCGATGCTACATATTCAGTTATAAAGTATGCAATAGAATTACCAAATCGGATTCACAGGCGCATCCGTAGAAAGATGTGCCTTTTTTATATTGAAGAAACTATTTTTAGAAGATATTATAACTTTATTGAGAGATGAATAAACTATGTTATATTTTTGAAAAAATAGAAATGCTTGATATTCTGTTATAATATATTCTCATGAATAGCATTCTTGTAAAAAGATTGGTGATTGTGTTAGTTGCTATACCGATGTCTCTTGGTGTCGGATATGTTCTTGCAGGAATCGATTTCTCGGTGAATGAAAATGTCAAAGCAAAACAACCAGCAGCCGTTTCTCTAGCTATGCAGGCGGATATAGATCCAGAAAAAACTTATAAAGTTACAGATGTTATTGACGGCGATACATTAAAGGTTAAAATAGATGGAAAAGAAATAACAGTACGAATGCTCGGTATTGATACGCCAGAAATTTTGGATCCACGAAAGCCGATTCAATGTTTTGGCGAGGAAGCTTCAAGTGAGACAAAAAAATTGCTAGAAAATAAGGAAGTCAGATTGGAACTAAATCCAAATCGCGAAAAGACAGACAAATATGATCGTTTGCTTGCGTATGTATATAGCGAGGATGGTCTTTTTATCAATAAATATTTACTAGAAAATGGTTTTGCCAAGGAATATACATTTGATAAATCATATTTATATCAAACAGAGTTTCGTAGCATAGAAAAACAGGCAAAAAGTAATTTGAAAGGTCTGTGGGGAAAGTGTAATTGAAAACTACTCCAACCACTTTGTAATAAGCCCTTTTGTCTCATTTGGATCAGCAACTTGAATACAATCTACGCCAGTCGCCTTTGCTGGATAATCATTTCCGTCAGGGAAAAGTGCATCACCAACAAACAATATTTTTTCAGCAGTGAGATGCAAAAAATCTTCAAGCTTCCTAATACCATATGCCTTGTTCACGCCCCGCTTCGTAATATCTACAGATGTCATACCACCAATATGAATATCAAATTCTGGAATCTTCTTGCTCAAAAGTTCATCTATTTTTTCTCGTTTCGTCCTGTCTGGATCCCATTTTGATTTTACGTCTATAGGAGCATGTTGACCGACACCAGAAAAAGTTATTTGCGAGCCTCGGTCCTCTATAATTGAGCCATAAACAATTTCCGGCTTCACATATCCACTCATTTTCAGAGCTTCATTCAGAGCCACCATTATTTTTTCTTTTTCCTTGGCAGTCAAATGTTCTATGTACTGACTACACCATGCACCTTTCCATACATACAGTTGTGTTCCAGAAGTCGGCAACAAATATAGATTGCTAAATTTCTCATAATTATTCGGCCAAGATCGGAGAAATTGTGTTTCAAATTGAATATAGCCACCGCCAGAAATTACAGCAATCTTCCTTTTTTCTAGCAGACGAACCATGAGCTCTGCCATATCTGCCTCCATTTGGGATTTGCTTGGAGCCAATGTCCCGTCCAAGTCAAATATTATGAGTTCATATTTATCTATTTTATTTTTATCCATAAATTATAGCCCTATTATACCTCCAACATTTTTAGCAGGGTATTCATTTTGACAGTAGCAACACCTGTCACACTATCACCGGCTCCATAGTACATATATGCAGTCGCGCCACGAACCACGAGTCCGCAAGGGAATACAACATTATTCACTACACCTTTCATTTCATATTGTTCTCTCGGCTCAAATATCGGCACAGCTGTTCTCGCAAGGACAATAGTCGGATCTTTGAGATCTAGAAGCACCGCCCCAACTCTATATGTAGTACTCCACGAAACTCCGTGATATAGGAGAAGCCAACCTTTTTTCGTTTTTATTGGAGGACAAGAAATACCAACCTTACCCCCATCCCACATACCTTTTCTCGGATTCAAAATTTCTATACATTCATCTATTTTTTCTTTTGTAAAATCTAGAGAAGATACATAGTCTCCACAAATACTTTCACCAACTCTGTGTAGTACCAAATATTTTCCATTGACTGGTTCAGGGACTATGGCCGAATCCTTGTTTGGAATACTCGGTGGCGATATTGCCTCGGGATTTGACCAGGCGCTCCATTTTTTTGCTATAAAATCATTCTTGCTAATAGATGTTATGGCGACTCGTGGCGTAGTACCATCATAGGCGGTGTATGTCATATATAGTCTATCTCCAATTTCCACAATTCTCGGATCTTCACATCCAAAGTTCGTATCGGCATCACCACGTCTCTCAAAGTCCGCTCTCGGAAAATAGATCGGTTTGTCGGAGCGTTCATCCACGGAGAGACCGTCGTGGGTCGCTGCATATCCTACAGTGGAGACATTTTTGTCTGAAACCGAGCGATATAAAATATGAATTTTGCCGTCTAGTTCTATAGCAGCCGGATTTATAGTGCCACCTTGTTCCCAGAACATACCCGGTCGTGGGGATATTATAGGATTCCCGAGAAAACGACTGACAAACTCCTTTTCCGGTTCAATAATACTATTCAAAAGATTTTCCAGTGGAATTGTAGCAAAGGCACAGTGAGTATCGGCGGCACCGTAATATATATGAAGTTTGTCACCCTTTATGATCGCGCCAGAAGGGAATATGATATTTGGAACTTGTCCTACTTTCTCATAATATGTTTCTGGGATGATAAAAGGTCCCTTTGTTCTACCAATTATTTTTCTCGGATTTTCAAGATCTAGCAAGACTATCTCTGTACCAAAAACAACATCATGTGCTCCATATCTCTGAATATGACAATAAACAACGAGCCATCCTTTATCTGTCCTGATTGGTGCAGCTCCAAGTTCCAAATGATCCGTGGGAAGTCTCCTAATGTGAATCTTATGTGCATCAGTATTTTTTTTCCATTCATCCCAATATTCCTTTTTCCAAATATCTTCAACCTTATCAAATTCGGCATAGCAAATCTCAGACGGCGGATTGTCGCTATTTATCGTGAGGAGTAATGCGACTTTACCGTTTATCTTTTCTGGAAACATAGCTATACCTTTTGCATTGAAAGGAGTTACTGGATGTTTTTCTGTTACTGTCTCTAAATCTTCACTCACCGCTACGGCCGTTCGGATATTGTCGGGACCAAAAGGGTATCCACCAAGTGATGTATAAAAAATATAATATTTACCTTCAAAAAAAGTCACTCTCGGATCTTCGCAACCGTATTTATCAAATTCACTATCTGGGCCGACTAGAACTTTACGATCTTCATAATGCAAACCATCGCTGGATATTGCTCGGCCGATAACTGACATTTTGAGATGAGGGTCTTTCAAGAGTTGTGCCTCCGACATTGCTCGGTATATCAAATAATTTTTTTTACCATGAATGACTGGACAACCATTGAATGCGGCAGACGCCTCCCATGGATGAGATCTGTTTGGTGAAAGTATCGGATTTTCTTCTGAGCGGGTGACTGTGAACATAAAAAATATTATACTTTTCCGTATTTTAGAAGCCATTCCAATAATTCTTGCAAATGTGTATGAGCAACACAGATATGCTTGTCTCCGCCACCGTAATATACGTACAACATGCCATCTTTTATCGCAGCCCCACAGGCATACACGACTCCAGGTTTCCAATCATTTTCATACCATTCTTCGGAGGATAGTAGTGGGGCAGAGGAACGAGCAATAATTTTGCTTGGATTGTCTATGTCCAAAAGCAATGCGCCAAGTTTGTATTTATGCGGTTCATCCTTGTTCGTGGCGTGATATAGGACTAGCCAACCTTTGTCTGTTCGCACCGGTGAAGGTCCAGCTCCACGAATCCATGTATCCCATTCCTCTCTCGGTTTCTTTTGACCAAATCTACTTGTAATGGTTTGAGTACCATTGTGCAAATCTTCAAGCTTGTTTACATAATCAACTTGTACATCTGGTGAGATACTATGAAGGATTGCAAATTTACCATTTATTTTTTCTGGAAATAGCACCCAATTTTTATTTACTTTTCCTTTCGGAGAAATGAGAAGTGGTTTTGACCAATTCCATTTTTGCTTGAAGAAATCATCGGCCTTTATGGATGAAACTCCGATACGAATAAAATCCCAGCCATCAAAAGCATTGTATGTCATATAGATCTTGTCGCCGATCTGCACTGCACGCGGATCTTCACAGCCACCCCAGCTTCCGCCGGATGGGTACATGACAGGATCTAGTTTTTTATTTTCTTCAGGAATATTTTGTCTAGGATTTTTTAGTGTAAAGACTGGGTATGGTGAATGCTCGTCTATGACAAAGCCGTCATAGGTAGATGCATAACCTATTCTAGAGATTCCATCGGCACCGACCGCACGATACAAAAGATGCACTTTATTTTTATCATCTATTATTGCTGTTGGATTGAATGTACCGCCTGCCTCCCATTCACTGTGCATAGTTGGCGACATGATAGGATTTTCTGGATGACGCTGTATCTGCTTCTCGGGCTTCAGTATTTTTGTAGTTTTTCTTTTTGCCGACCATGCATACCAAAGCGCTATGAGTGCAAATGCAAACGATAGTATAGAGAAGATAAGTGATTTTAATGCATCATCCATTGCTATTTATATTCTATTGTAACGATCTTCTAGTCTTTCTATATCCTCTTCAGAAAATTCACCCGTTGATATTTCTAATAATACTAAAGCTGTATCGCCAGCTTCTATACGATGAGTAGTACCTTGTGTGACAAAATATTCTCCATTTATCTTTGCAGGAAATTTGTCATTTCCTATAGTCAAGAATCCGTTTCCAGAAATGATATACCAAAATTCATTTCGCAGTTTATGCTTTTGAAGACTTGTTGCTTCATTCGCTTTGACTGTAATGATTTTTACCGTGCTCGGAGTGTTCTTTGTAAATTCAATAAACTCCCCCCACGGCCGATTTTCTCGGTAAGTTTTCGGGGATTCCATATGTGGATATTTTACTATAGTTATTTATTTATTGCTGACTCAAACTGTGTATAACTGCAATTTTCTCTAAATGTGCTATAGTATGTCCATGGCAAAAAGAGCTACAGGAATAGAAAAAAACCGAACCTCTCGTTCTCGTAAGACAAAGAAGCGTCTTGCGAAAAAAAACGCGTGGAAAGGAAAGAGATAGTTTTCCTTCAGGAATTTTCTTGAATTCAATCAACTGAAAGACACTTAAAAAACGTGTTTGTTTTAGAGCATTGCGATTTTCATAAAATATTGACAATGTATAGATGAATATGTTTAGATAATAGAGGACTTGATTTTACTATAGATCAATAGCGGTCCAGCAAAAAATAAGAAATTGTAAAGTTTATGCCAATAGGATTCATGCATCTCATGTTTCAAGCTGCGATGGAACGTCATCCCAGACTGACACGTAGGAAATTCAATTCCATCGCGAAGTTGATCGCCCAAAATGCGATGAAAAGTGGTCTTTCAATTCAGGAGATGGCAACCGAGCTTGACGAAAGACTGGCAGAAGAAGAGAAACGAAAAATGCCTGCAAAGTTGCAGGATTTGGTCAGGAAATGGAAAGAGGAGATGGGGTACCGGGACGGCGGTGAAGCTGCGAGGAAAACTTGGGAAAAAATAAAAAAGGTCGCCACCCTTCAGGAGCAAGTGAATTTGCTTGAGGGAAGATAAGCGATAAAATTCACGTTATCGATCAGCCCCTAACAACTACGTTAGGGGTGATTTTATTTCTTTTTACGTATATCAATACCAAGCTCTTTCAATTGCTTTTCAAAAATTTCACTCGGTGCATCCATCATGAGATCTTTACCTTCACCAGTTTTGGCAAAAGGAATAACTTCACGAATAGAGTTTGCGTTTTGGAGTAGTGTCACAAATCTATCTAGCCCCCAAGCGATACCGCCATGTGGAGGAGTACCAGATCCGAGTGCTCTCATCATATGACCAAAGTTTGATTCTATTTGAGTCTCAGGATAGCCCATGATCTCAAATACTTTTTTCAATGCTTCTGGATTGTGATTGCGAATACTACCACCACCTATCTCAAAACCATTTAGAGCTACGTCGTATTGTGTAGTCAATATTTCACCGATTTTCTCTTTGTTCATAAGCCATGACATATGTTCTGGTTTTGGTGCAGAAAATGGATTGTGAGTAAATGTCCAACCACCTTCATCTGTTTTTTCAAAAAATGGAAAATCTATAACCCAACAGAATGCCAATAAGTTTGGATCATTTTTGTCTTCTCTTATATCCGGCTTATCCGAATTGTATTTTTCAATAGCTTCTTTGTATGAAAGTCGTGGAAATGGCACTTGCTGGATTTTCTTTTCAGGAAATAGTTTTGTTACTATTTCTATGAGCATTTTCTCATTTATTGCCATAACATCTTCGCGTTCAACAAAGCTCATCTCTAGGTCCATCTGCGTAAATTCCGGCTGACGGTCGGATCTTGTGTCCTCATCACGAAAACATCTAGCAATTTGAAAATATTTTTCAAATCCCGCGGTCATGAGCAACTGTTTGTACTGTTGTGGTGACTGGGGTAGGGCATAAAAGTGACCTTGTTCCAATCTGGATGGTACAACATAGTCGCGAGCGCCTTCTGGTGTAGATTTTGTGAGAATAGGAGTTTCAATTTCGGTGAAACCTTCATTGTCTAGGAAGTCGCGAATGTATTTTATGATCTTATGTCGTATGCGAATATTCTTTTGCATTCTCGGACGGCGCAAATCTAGATAGCGATATTTGAGTCTGGCTTCTTCACTGATATCAGAGCCATCTCCACGCACATCAAATGGGGGAGTTGTAGCTTCGTTCAGAACTTCTAGTTTTTTTAATTCCAATTCAATATCACCATTTTCTTCCAGCTGTCCAGTTTCCTTGTTTTTTGAAATCATTTTTTCTGGACGCTTGTTTACAATACCTGTAGCACGTATGACCCATTCAGGACGAACCTTGGATGCTACTTCATGTGCCTCTTTGTTTGATGGCAGAGCGACTGACTGAATTTTTCCTGTCATATCACGAAAGTCTATGAAGATGAGCTTGCCATGATCTCTCCTCACATCTACCCATCCCGAAATAGACACTTCCTTGCCAATATTTTCTTTTAAATTTTTTATATATATGCGATTCATGAGGTTTACTATATCACAATTTGTATATTCAAATGTACTTGACAAATACACCCAATCTGCTATACTACTCCTAGTTCTTTGAATTTGCAGTTGCCCGACAGAGACCGGAATTGTCCGTTCAAAATTCCGACTCTAG
>Ga0172379_10008455_pt1 | contig 12946 bp, 11 predicted proteins | sample GrowelOW334metaG_FD_119756 | JGI IMG/M metagenome (GOLD analysis project Ga0172379, IMG submission 119756) | Groundwater microbial communities from an aquifer near a municipal landfill in Southern Ontario, Canada - Groundwater well OW334 metaG | ecosystem: Environmental > Aquatic > Deep... | reverse complement strand
GGAGAAGGTGGGATTCGAACCCACGGTACGTTGCCGCACACACGCGTTCCAGGCGTGCACCTTAAGCCACTCGGTCACCTCTCCAGCGTTTTCAGGACACACAGGCACGCTGGCCAATGGGGCACCACTTTACAACACCTGCGCCCTCTTGCAAAGAACAAAATTCCCCAGAGGAAGAGATGTCAGACTCGCTCGACAATTTCGCCAACGATTCCAGAAAGATGCCCCACCGAAAGCACCACTCACCCCCTGAGCAAAACGGACTCACTGGCCTGGGCTGTGTATTCGGGGATCACCCTGCCGAGTTCAGCCTTGATCCCCTCGGCGTCATGGCTTGACGCAAATTGTTTGAGTTTTTCCAGCGATTCCTGCAGGTCCTCTAAACAAGCGCCATCCCCTCGCAGCACCATAATCTTCTCATGGCAGGTAGGCACGATTCCCTCCCCCTCGGTGATCAATTCCTCGTACATTTTTTCGCCGGGGCGGAGCCCAGTATACTTGATCTCAATCTCCGTATCCGGCACCTTACCGCAAAGCTGAATCAAATCGCGGGCCATCTGGCCGATACGCACCGGTGTTCCCATCTCCAAAATGAAAACCTCCCCGCCCTCGCCCATGGTTGCAGCCTGAAGAATAAGCTGACTCGCCTCATCAATAGACATAAAGTAACGGGTCATATCCGGATGGGTAACCGTGACCGGGCCACCCAACTCGATCTGACGCCGGAACAGGGGAATAACCGAGCCCGAGGATCCGAGGACATTGCCGAAACGAACCGCCATAAACCTGATTCCTGCCCCAGCCAACCTTCCTTTCTCACAAAACCCCTGCATGAGAATCTCAGTCATCCGCTTGGTGGCACCCATGACATTGGTCGGCCGAACAGCCTTGTCAGTCGAGATCAGGATAAATCGCTCCACCCCATACCGCACAGAAACTTCCATCAACCGCTTCGAGGCAAAAATGTTGTTATACACCCCCTCCCAGGGATTGCACTCGACCATGGGCACATGCTTGTAAGCTGCGGCATGAAAAACAACGACCGGCCTATACTGCAAAAACAGCGCATCCAGCAGCACTTTATCCTGCACCTTGCCGAGCACTGCCACGTAATCAGCGTAGCCGTATTCGTGACGCAGTTCCATCTCGATCTGATAGAGATTCTGTTCACTAATGTCCATAAGGATGAGCATCCCCGGTCGAAAGCGAACGATCTGACGGCACAGTTCAGAGCCGATGGACCCCCCTGCCCCGGTAATGAGAATAGTCCTGCCCGCCAGGATCTCACCGATTTCCTCTAGCGCAAGGCGGACCGGCGATCGTCCGAGAAGATCTCTGTACGAAACATCCCGGATGGCCTTAATGGACACCCGATCACTGATCAGCTCCCCAAGGCCGGGCAGGGTCTTAAAAGGAACCCCCCCTTCCCGGCAGAATTCAACAATACGCTGCATCTGCTCCCGACCAGCCGACGGAATGGCAATGAGTATCTCTTGGGCGTTGGCCTTAGACACCGCTCCTTTAAGATCCGCGACAGAACCGAGAACCGGAATACCGTGAATCCTCTGGCCGATTTTGGCGGCATTGTCATCAAGAAATCCAGCCACCATGTATGGCAGTGCCCTATTGTCATTGATTTCTCGGGCTACTTTCTCGGCAGCGTCCCCGGCCCCGACAACAAGCAAACGTTTGCGACGCTGCCGACTGTCCATGGAGCGTTCCCGAAAAAACACCCAACCCGGTGCCCGCTGGTAGTAGAGCCTAAGGCTAACCCGGAATCCTGCAATAAAAAGAAAAGTAAGCAGGATGTCGAGCACAAACACGGCCCTGGAGAATCCCTCGAAATGGTTGAGCAGCAGGATAGCGCCCATACAAACAAGCCCGGACACCACACAGGCGCCGAGGAGATTCAGCAGATCGGACAGGGAGGTGTAACGCCACATGCCGCGATAGAGGCCAAAAAAGAAAAAAAGCCCCAACTTTATTGGAAGCAGAAAAATAAGACCTGCAGGGATATTAGCCCACTGCCACGAGGGCACGACACCTTCGAACCGAATGGCATAGGCCAGCAGATGCGCGGCGATAAGCAGCAACAAATCAATCCCAAGTACAATCCAGAAATTCAGTTTACGGATCTGGTATTTCATGCGGTTTTCCGAGAATTCCTTGTGTCTTGCTGCTCCTGCCCAGACAACCAGGCAAGAGCAGCAGCACCGACCTGCCCCCCCATGAGGAGACGCCCAGAATGGGGACAAAAGAGACACACCTGCGGAACAGACACCTTTGTTTAAAATTGCAGCAAAAGCAGACTGTCCATAGGGAAGCAAGCCTTCTGGCGGTTGCGACCACGGTGATATTCAGGAAAAAGAATACCCCGGACATAATGCCGGGGTATTGTATTTCTTGCTACTCTTTGTATTATTACAATATATTTTAAAAAGAGCAACAAACCGCAAAGGCAAGAGGGGTAACTTCCCCAAAAAATATCTTTCCCCGCCCGCTTCAAAAAGGATCCTCTTTCCCCTTAAGAAATCAGGGAAAATGCCGACAAGAGCAGCAATAAATACCCATGCGCGCTGAGCCTTCCGACGAGCGGAAAAGCTTGGCGTTGGCTTCCATCGCAAGAGGAAAAGCAAATGGCGATAACCAATGAAGAGCTGATCGTTAAGTTGTACAATGGCCTGCTGCTACGCAATCCGACGGGAAACGAAGCATCCTTCTGGCTGGGACAACTTAATCTTGGCCTGGTCACCCCGGTGGGTATAATCTCCACCGGGGTGACGTCCCAGGAGTTTGCCGGAACCAGTTACGCAATTGCCTCCATGTATCAAGCCGCCTTTGGCCGCTATGGCTCAAAGGATGAGCTCATGGCCTGGCGCCAGGTGTACGACACCGGCCTGAGCCTTGCCGACATGGGCAGAAGGTTTATCCTATCCACGGAATTCAGCCGTGCAAACCCCGGTCTGAGCCAGACAGCAGATTACGTTCGGGCAATGGCAACGACCGGCTTGGGACGAAGCGCTTCACAAGCAGAGCTGGATGTAATTGTCCCCCTTATCGAAAATGGAACCTACAATTACGGCCACTTACTATGGTATTTCTCCCTGATCAATGGCAGAGGCGCGCAGGTCGCCCTGGCAATGCTTTCTGCTGGCTTGAACGGCTTAGCACCCAGTGATGCAGACATAACCGCACTGGGAAGCGATATCCCGGTCGCCATCAACACCCTGCTCTCAACAACATCCTCTACGGAGGGCCTTTTCTTTGCCGAAATGACGGGAAATCTTGTTCTGTCTGGTACAGTCACCGGCGACTTGGTGCTTGACCTTACTCCTGCAAATTTGCGCCTGACTGTGGATGGCGTGAGCCACCAGCTCAACAGCGGGAATCTAGCCAATGTCATTTCCGTTAGGGCGGATGGTCTCAGTGGCGGCCCTGTCCTCTTTACCGGCAGCAGCAGGGCGGAAACATATACCGCCTCCGGGCAGGGAGACACCGTTCGAGGCGCGGACGGGAACGACTTTCTTTCTGCCGGGACAGGAGTTGACACCTTTATCTTTGAGGCAACAGACGCAAATGGCATGGACACCATCACAAACTACCTATGGGGAACAGACGGAGATCTGCTTGATTTTTCGCGATTTCTCAATCAAACGGCGACCAACGCCATCACTGTTACTGATGCAAACAGCACGGGCGCACAAGCCTGGAGCAGTGGCGAGGTCCTTGCGGTGGAGGGCTCTGGTCTGACCTCCACCGCGACGATCGCCGGACTTTTTGGCGCAAATCGGCCCTTGGCCGCGCCCACGACCAGAGGCAAGGCGGTAGTTATCACCGCGGACATAGTGGGGGACGCCAGTGCCTGGTACATCGTCAACAATACGGACATTACCAGTATCACAGCAAACGAGGTCACCCTGGTGGCCCAGTTGATCGGCGTCAATAACTTGGGACAGGGAACTCTTCCCGGTGACGGCCTTTCCTTTGCGGAAACAGAGGGCACTCTTTCGCTTTCCGGCACAATGAGTGGTGACTTGACGCTTGACCTCGGAAATCTTACCCTGACCATTGCCGGGGTACCCCGTGGACTACAAAGCGGCAGCCTGGCGAATACCGTTTCGGTCAATGCCGCAGGTCTCAGCGGCGGCAGCGTCATTTTTGCCGGGGACAGCAGTGCGGAAACATATATCGCCTCCGGACAGGGAGACACCATTCGAGGCGCAGGCGGAAACGACATCCTCTCTGGTGGGGCCGGGGCTGACACCTTCACATTTGAAGAAACTACCACTCAAAATGGCGTGGATCTCATCACCGGCTACCAAAAGGGGAGCGCTGGGGATGTGCTCGATTTTTCCGCCTATCTCAACCTGACAAATAGTGCCAACGTAGCAACCATTGCTGCGGGAAGCGCTGGAGCCAGCGTCTGGAGCAATGGCGATGTCCTGGTGGTTAAGGGCTACGGCCTGACCTCTGCCGCAGCTGTTGCCGGACTTTTCGGGGCAGGCCTACCCTTGGCTGCGCCCACTGCCGAAAGCAAAGCGGTGGTTATCACTGCGGACATAGTGGGGGACGCCAGTGTCTGGTATATTCTCAACCAAACGGACACTGCCAACATCACTGCAAATGAGATAACCCTGGTAGCAGAGCTTGTTGGGGTCAACAATCTGGGGCTGGTCGGCTTCGATTCGACTAATTTCGCCTGAATAACAAAACCGAGGAACACCGTGGCAACGACATCCGACCTTGACAACACCCCCCTGACCGGTCGTCAGTACATCGATGCACTGATCAATACCAGCCCGGATTGGAACTACCTGACCGCAGACGGCGAGACAATCCGTGATACCTTATATTACACCTTCTCCACCACGTCCGGAATCGAAGGCGGATACCGTAACCTCACAGCCTTCAACAGCACACAAAAGGCCGCAACCCGCTCGATTTTGGAGTATGCCAGCGATATTACCGGGATCCGCTTTGCCGAGAAAACCAACGGGGCAGCCGCAGACCTCCACTTCGCCTCCGCCCGACTCGAAGACAATGTTGCCGGGCTGTGCAGCTCCACCAGTGAATACTCCTATGACGACAGGAACACTATTACCAGCTATTCCGCCGATGCCTGGATCTACCTCGACAATGCCGCGAACACGCCTGATGTTATCGCGGACAACCGATCGCCAATTGCCGGAAGCTGGGGCTATGAGTATCTCCTCCATGAAATAGGCCATGCACTTGGCCTAAAACACCCCTTTGAAGCCTCGGAAGACAACAATACCATCCTGCGCTCTCCCTACACCGACGACACAGCCCACACAGTCATGTCGTACACCTTCACCGACACGGCATTCAGCGAATTCAACGAATACGACATCGCGGCTCTCACCTTTCTTTATGGCCGCGACGGTCTCGGCGGCGAGTGGGGGGTTGGGACATCAGCGGAATACCTCATGGGCAGCAGCCGCGATGAAACAATCCGGCTTGATTCCGGCACCATAGCGCTTGACGACCTGGGGGGCGCCGACACCCTCAGCTACAGCTCCCCAAAAAACAGCTTCACGATCTCGGCAAGCGGCGACTGGCTTCGCATCCAGGGCAATGGCGCGAATCACTGGATCAGTGATAACATCGAGACCGTCAAGTTTTCTGACACCACTTTCTCGTTCACTTCTCTTTTTAACAGCCTTACAGCAGGGGCCACTTACACCGGCACCTCCGGATCCGATATTCTGACCGGCGGCACAGGGAATGACACCCTTATCGGGGGGGATGGCAACGATATCCTGACCGGCGGACCAGGAAATGACATTCTGGACGGAGGCGCCGGAATAGATCGGGCCATCTACAGCAAAACACACACCCTGTACTCCCTTTCCCTGAACGGATCTTCGCGCACTGTGCACGCCCTTTCCGGAGATGAAGGCCAGGACCAACTCACCAACATTGAGCGTCTGACTTTTGCAGACACCTCGATAGCCTTCGATCTTGATGGACATGCCGGGCAGGCAGCAAAGATACTTGGCGCTGTTTTTGGCAGTTCCAGTGTAACCAACAAAGACTATGTCGGCGTAATCCTTAATTTTCTGGATGCAGGCACGAGCTATGCCGACCTGTGCCAGGCAGCCATTAATGTAATGAGCGCAGGGCAACCCCAGGCTGTTGTTTCTCTGCTATGGAACAATCTCATTGGCGCATCCCCCTCGGCAGAGCAGGCCAGACCGCTTATCGACTTGCTCAACGGCGGAATGACCTCCGGCCAGATGACAATGCTTGCCGCGGATACCACTTTAAACACCACAAATATCAACCTGACTGGATTAGCACTCACAGGCCTTGAATATGCATAATTGAAAGCACTGCCCAGCAAGGAACCCCAGAAATCCGATCCGTTTTGTAGGCACCAACTTAGCAATGGCTCAGTTTTCTTTTTTTTTGGGGGGGGGGAGCTCATGAAGCCCAAATCGTTCACGCTTCATTGCCGGACATCATCAGCCCCTGCACCATAGACATATAGTGCACTCAAGCCCCGACAAAACGGGTACGCACCCGGGCTATCCGGGCCAACGACTTCCGTACCCTTCCCGCAAAAACCTCCAGGCCCACAGCTTTACTTAGCAATTCATGAGCCGCGATTATTTTCGGGTGTTCATGGCAGATCAGCAGCATATCTGCCCCGGCCATAAAAGCGGCAAGGGCAGCATCCGCCACCGTGCCTTCATTTTCGATAGCGCCCATCTCAAGGTCGTCGGTGACCACCATGCCGTCATAGCCCAGCTCGTCACGGAGCAGCCCCTCCAAAATACGCGGTGACAGGGTGGCAGGCTGATCGGGATCAAGTTGCGGGTACACGGTGTGGGAGGTCATCACCCCCGCTACTCCCGCCCGAATCGCCGCCGCGAATGGCGGCAGATCGCAAGTACGCAATTCTTCCAGCGAGAAACTCACCATGGGCAGCACCTTGTGGGGGTCCAGGGTTGCTCCGCCCAAGCCAGGAAAATGCTTGGCGCAGGCAGCCAAGCCGTTCTCCTGCATGGCCGCGATCACCAAAGCACCCAGACGGGCCACCTGCTCCGGAGTCCCCCCCAGAGAGCGCCGCTCCATAAACAGCCCCTGACCAAAAGGACTCACATCCAGCACAGGGGCCAGGTTCATATTGATCCCCACCGCCAGCAGTTCCCTGGCGCAGGTTCGAGCATAGTCGACCAACAGCTCCTCCGCCTGGTCGCTTTCCGCAAGCACCCTGGCGTCGGGAAACTCGGTAAAATAGGGCTCCTTAAGCCGAGCAACCGTACCGCCTTCCTGATCAATAGAAATCAACGGCGCAGACAGCCCAGCCGCACGGCAGGCTGCGGCAAGCCCCAGGCAGAGGGTGCGGATCTGTTCCGGGTTCTCGGCGTTTCGCTTGAACAGGATGAAGTTGTTGATCCCGTAAGCCTCAATGAGATTTCGGGTGGAATCATCCAGCTCCGTGCCAGGCAAGCCGACCATGAACAGTCCACCCAATTCATTCTTCATGTTTCCCTCGCCATTGTGCATTCTCACTGATACTCCACCGGATCGACCCGCCCGGCCTCGGAAAACCCCTTGAGCCGCAAGAGACAACTGTCGCAGGTGCCGCAGGCCCGCCCCTGTATGTCCGGGTCGTAACAGCTATGGGTCAGACCGTAATCCACCCCGAGTTCGAATCCCTTTTCGATGATTTCCCTCTTGGTCAATTTGAGAAGCGGGGCGTGGACCCGAAAATGGGTTTCCCCTTCCACCCCGGCCCTGGTGGCCAGATTGGCCACCCGTTCAAAGGCCTCGAGAAATTCCGGGCGGCAGTCGGGATAACCGCTATAATCCATGACATTGACCCCGATGAAAACATCGCCCGCGCCCAACACCTCGGCCCAGGCCATGGCATAGGAGAGAAAGATGGTGTTGCGCCCCGGCACATAGGTGATGGGGATGGAAGCGTTCATCTCCGCCTGGCTTCGCCCCTTGGGCACTGCCGCATCCGTGGTCAGGGCCGAGCCGCCGATGGCGTCGAGATCAAGGCGAAGAATGAGATGCTTTGCGATCCCCCGACGGGCGACATTGGCCTTGGCCCGCTCCAGCTCCACCTGCTGGCGCTGGCCGTAGGCAAAACTCAGACAGCAGCACTCATAGCCCTCGACCATGGCCATGGCCAGGACCGTGGCCGAATCAAGCCCGCCGCTCAAGAGCACCACGGCTTTTCGTTTTTTTTGCATCACAAATCTCCTCTGGCCGCGCCATGCGGCCTTTTCCTTCCCCCACTCTATTGCAAGGCCTACCGAGGTGCAAGCTGAGAAAATCCGACCATGCATTTTGGTGGCAGACGGCCGGATCTTTCCGCTCACAAGACCAGACGTACCGGTAGCCGGCGGACAATGGTAATTGCCTCCGAGCTCAGGGCCGCCCCATAGGCCAGCACCTCAACCCCCTGAGCCGCCACCTCCCGCAATGCCTGGGCATAGCCCGGATCGACGTGTTCGGCTGGCGAGAAATAATCCACATCCCCCCGCTGGACACAGAAAAAAATCACGGCCCGGCAGCCTGTGCGGCGCAGGGTCAGCAGCTCGGCCAGATGCTTCACGCCCCGCACGGTAACGGCATCGGGAAACATGGCCGCCCTACCCAAGGCCAGGCTACAATTTTTCACCTCCACATAGATTTTCTCCTCCCCACGGGTGAGGAGAAAATCCAGGCGGCTTTTTTCCGACACCTTAATCTCAGGCCGAATCGTCTCGATCCCGCCCAGATCCGCCACCACCCCGGCACCAATGGCCTCAGCAACCAACCCATTGGTGCGCGCAGTGTTAATCCCCACCCAGGTTGTCCCGACCTGCACCATCTCTAGGGTATGGGCATACTTGCGTGTGGGGTTGTCCGCCAGGGAGATGAGCACCGGGCTGCCAGGCTCCTTACAGCCCAACATACTGCCGGAATTCGGACAATGCACAGTGATCAAGCGGCCATCGTCCATGGCCACATCGGCAAGAAACCGTTTGTACCGCAAAACGAGCCTTCCCGACTGCAAGGTTTGTCCGAACTCCATTTTTTTCATCCGCTCCGATTGTTGTCGGGTATAATTAAGAGCCGTTACAAAACACGCTCTATTTTCTTGACCAGTTCTATTGACGGCACGTTACGCATTATTAAACACCTTGATGCATGCAACAACGATCTACAGGCAATGATCCCCTGACCACAGATTCACTCAACCCAAATGCCTCCATAATGCCAGATACCCCAGCAAAAAAAAAGGCTGTTGCCCTCCGCTACGACACCAGCCGGGATTCTGCACCCAAAATTGTCGCCAAGGGAGCAGGAGCGCTTGCTGAAAAAATCATCGCCCTGGCCAAGGAACATGGCATTCCCATCCAAGAGGATGCCGACTTGGTCGAGGTTTTAGCCAAACTGAACCTGAATGCGGACATCCCCCCGGACACCTATCTGGTGGTGGCTGAAATTCTCGCTTTTATCTACCGGGCCAACACCAAAATGACGCCCTCATAGCAATAAAAATTCCATTACCACACAGCCAAACACTGGAAAGATAGCACCCAACCCCCTCCGCTAGGAAAAATATACCAGCCCTCCTGCAAAAGTATCCATTTTTTTGACACCCCCCGCACCACCCAAGCAATCCACGACATAAAACACATCTCGCTGTATTTTCGATCTTTATCGCGATACAAACGGTACAGACTCAGCCGCGCACCGAATCCGGCACGCCTCTTGCAAACACAGAACACAAACACACGAGAGGTATGCCATGTTCATCCATAACAGGCTCGGATTATTGGAAAGCGTTGAAACCTTACTCAACCAGGAGCAACGCCTCAATCAGGTAACAAACAACCTGGCAAATGTTGATACGCCAGGGTTCAAAAAAGAAACCGTCACCTTTGACGAAATGCTCTATCAGGTCAACCGTTCCCGCCAAAGGGTCGGAAAAGGCCTGCAAATCAACACGGTTCACCAGCAGGGCGTTGTTCAAAAAACTGACGCCCCCCTCGATCTGGCAATTTCCGGCGATGGATTTTTCCGGGTCCAGACCCCGGCCGGTGTCCGCTATACCAGAGCCGGGAACTTTCAGCGCAACAATGAAGGCCTGCTGACCACGGCCAACGGCTACCCGGTACTTGGCGAGGGCGGCCCCATTACCCTCAACGGCAACAAAGTCGATGTGACCCGCGATGGTCGCCTTTTTGTCGATGGCCTCCAGACCAACCGCCTGACTGTGGCAACCGCTGACCCGAAGGCCCTAAAAAAAGAAGGAGAGAACCTTTTCCGCCTTGCGGATGGGGCTGCGGAAGAAACCGTCGAAAATCCCCAGCTCCTGCAAGGACATCTGGAAAAATCAAACGTCAACACCGTCACAGAAATGACGGAGATGATCGACCTGTACCGCGCCTATGAAGGGCAGCAGAAAATGATCCGAGCCGTGGACGACATGGACGACCTTGCCGCTCGCAAAGTCGGCAGCCTGACAGGATAAATATAGCCTTCGCAACAAAAGTTCGCATCGCAAGGAGTCGTAACAGCTCCTAAACTTTCAGCACAAGGGGACCCAGCATGATTCGCTCATTATTCTCTGGACGCACCGGCATGACCGGCCAGCAATTGCAGCTGGACACCATCGCCAACAACCTGGCCAACGTCAATACCGCCGGCTTCAAAAAGAGCCGAGCCCAATTCGAGGATCTTTATTACCAGGAAATCCGGGCCATGGGCACGGAAACCGCCGACGGCGGCAGGGTGCCTGCCGGCATCCAGGTCGGCCTTGGTGTCCGCCCCACCTCGGTGCAAAAAATCTTCACCCAGGGCAGCCTCACCGAAACAGGTAACGACCTGGACTGGGCCATTGAAGGCAGCGGCTTTTTCAAGGTGCTCCGCGACGGCCAGGATTATTTTACCCGATCCGGCGCCTTCAGCCTTGATTCCAACGGTAATGTGGTTACCCAAAACGGCGACAGGCTACAGCCTGAATTTACCGTGCCCCAGGGGACAACCTCCATCGGTATCGACAACAATGGACTGCTCACCGCCAAGGATGCCCAGCAACAGGTTCTCGCCACGGTCCAAATCACCTTGCACAGCTTCATCAATCCCGGCGGCCTGCGCAGTCTCGGCGCCAATCTTTTCCAGGAAACCCAAGCCTCCGGCGCTCCCACCGAGGCAAACCCCGGCAAGGATGGCCTGGGCACCATCCAGCAGCGCTTCATAGAGGTCTCCAACGTGGATGTCACAGAGGAACTGGTCAACATGATCATCACCCAACGGGCCTACGAGGTAAACTCCAAATCAGTCACGACTGCGGACAAGTTGCTGGAAGTTGCCAACACCTTGGTCCGCTAAAAGGAATACCTAAGATGCTGCTACGCCTGTCGCGCCTGTCCATGGTTGCTGTGCTGTTCTGTCTTGCCTGTCCTTCTTCTGGACAAACGGCGGACAAAATTGCGCCCCCGGACCTTGCCGCACTGGAGAATATCTTCAGCGAGGTTGTGCTCAAGAATTCCCCCTGGCCCAAGGAGGACGTACAAATCGCCAATTTCAGCGTCCGCCCCCTGGCCATGACCTTGCCGTCCGGCACCTTTGACTACCGGATCACCCAGAAGCCAAGCGACTCCCGCCCCGGCAAGAAAAATGTCACCGCCACCATCCTGAAAGAAGGACTAGAGCAGGGGCAGGTAAAAATGAGCGGCGACCTGAGGCTTTTCGGCACGGTGGTCAACACGGCAAAACGGTTGAACCGCAACGATATCATCGGCAACGACGACATCACCGCGAAGCGACAGGATATCTCCATGCTGGATGCAGGTCTTATTCAAGACCCAAAACAGGCGATCGGGCAGAAGCTCAAAATATCGCTACCAGCCGGGGCCATCCTCTATACCCAGAGCGTTGACGCCCCCCCTCTGGTAAACCGGGGCGAGCGGGTGACCATCATGGCGAAATCGCAGACAATCCAGATAACTGCCCCCGGAGAAGCGAGAAATTCCGGGGCGCTAGGCGAAATAGTCCGGGTCAAGAACCTCACCAGCCGCCGTGAAATCCAGGCCCGGGTTCTCAGCACTGGCGTCGTGGAAGCCGAATTCTAAAGACCGATGCCCCATCCATCAAAGGAGAAGATTATGCGCACCACACTCCACTCAACCATTCTCAGCCTTCTGCTCGCTGGACTTTCCGGTTGCACCTTTACAGGTAACCAGCAGGCCCAACAGCTGCCGGAGCGCTACACCCTGCCCACCCCGCCGCGGGCCGCGCAAGCCCAGTCGGAGGGCACAATCTACGCCACCAGCAGCAGCGGCCTGGACCTCTACGCCGACAGCCGGGCAAAACGGGTCGGCGACATCGTGCTGGTCCGTATCGTGGAAAACTCCAAGGCCAACAAAGAGGCCAACACCAAAACCCAACGGACTTCCACCGCCACCGGCGGCATTTCAAGCCTGTTCGGCCTGGAGACCTGGCTGGCCGACAACAATCATCGCTTTACCCCCTCGCTCACCGAGCTTCAGGCCAGCCTGACCAATGATTTCGAAGGAAAAGCGAAGACCGACCGGAAAAGCAACGTGACCGCCACGATCTCCGCTAGGGTCATCGACATCACCACCGACGGCAACCTAAATATCCGCGGCTACCAGGAGGTGAAGGTCAACAATGAAACCCAGCACATCATCCTTTCCGGCATCATCAGGGCGCAGGATGTCGCCCAGGACAACTCCGTCCTTTCTACCCATGTTGCCGACGCCCGGATAGAATACAGCGGCCAGGGAGTTCTCGGCGACAAGCAGCAGGCGGGCTGGATGGCCAGGGCACTGGACAGCGTCTGGCCGTTCTAAAAATGACGACAGACAACGCTAGGCAAAATATTCCTTTCGCTCCAGAGGTACGCTCATGAAAAAAAGAATATTCCCTTTAAAAATGGCACATTACAACACCT
>Ga0172379_10008454_pt1 | contig 12946 bp, 18 predicted proteins | sample GrowelOW334metaG_FD_119756 | JGI IMG/M metagenome (GOLD analysis project Ga0172379, IMG submission 119756) | Groundwater microbial communities from an aquifer near a municipal landfill in Southern Ontario, Canada - Groundwater well OW334 metaG | ecosystem: Environmental > Aquatic > Deep... | reverse complement strand
TTTGATATTTTATTAAGATTTAGGTTTATATGATTGCTGTTTATTTAGCGTTTTTTCTACTATTTCCGAAAAATATGTGCTGGATACTCAAAAAATATAGTCGCTACGCTCGTTATTTTTTGGTAAATCGCCACCCAGCACTAATTTTATCGAATTTAAATTTATTTACTTTATGATATCTATAGGTTAATTTTTTCCGTTACTAATTTTACTGATTTCAGTGAAATTAGTGCTGGGTTAAGAAAATTATAGTCGTTTCACTCCTTAATTTTCATTGATTTTCTACCATATCTCAAACAACGCCTCTCCTCCCACTTTCAATTTTCTAGCTTCCTTATCGGTAATGATTCCTTTTGGTGTTGAAAGTATGAGAGAGCCTGATCCATTTCTAACCGACTGCAGTTTGTTTACGCCTCGGTATGTTCTTTTGGAAAATTTTGAAATTCTTTTGACTCCGACAATGGCCGGAAGTTCGTTCTTGTATAAAAGTTTTATTTCAATTATTTTTGACTTTTTGCCTTTTTTTGAGACAGTTTCAACATAACCGTATTTTTCAAGCGCTTCCGCCACCGATGCGATCATTTTTGAATATGGAAAAACAATGCTTGCCTTGCCCGATTCGGAAGCATTTTTGATTTTGATTATTAAGTTGGAAATTGAATCATGCATATCTAGGGTTTAGGGTCTAGCGTTTAGCGTTTAGCGTTTAGTTAAAAGAGTTTTGCCTTTTGCATTTGTCTTTCACTAAACCCTAACCGCTATACGCTTCTTCAAAACTACCAGGATGACTTCTTGATTCCCGGTATCATTCCTTCATTTGCGTATTCTCTGAAGCAGATTCTACAAAGGCCGAAATCTCTCATATATCCGTGCTTTCGGCCGCATCTAAAGCAACGCCTTACAATGCGGGTAGAAAATTTCGGTTTTTTGTTCGCTCGCGCGATTACGGATGCTTTGGCCATAAATAAAAACAGCGTCTAGCGTTTAGGGTTTAGCGTTTAGGTTGCAGAATTTTTGGCTTTGCCAAAAATTCTGTCTTTAACTATACCCTATACGCTAACCGCTATACGCTTCTGCATGTGGTCAATATACTATCAGAATGCTTTATAAAGTCAACCAAAACAGGTAATGTGCACACACATATGGCGGTTTCTTCTAAAATGGAGAGATGAGTATATGTATGGCAAAAACAATTAAAGAAGAGCGGGTCAGGTGGGTTCTTCCCATCGCTAGGAAGGAAATTAAATTGGTTGATGTGGCAAAGGTATGTCCGTATGGGAAACGAAGTTTGGAACGGTGGCTATCAACATACAAACAACACGGAGAGGTCGGGCTCCAGCCGAAATCAACGGAGCCAAAGCGGTATCGAGTTCAGACACCGATTAGGGTTAAGGAGAGAATCATAGAGATACGTAAACAAACAAAGAAATGCGCCTTGAAAATCCGTTGGCAATTGCAAAAGGAAAACATTGAGATTAATGAAAGAACAGTTGGCAAGATTCTGAAAAAAGAAAGTTTGGTCAGGAAGTATCGCGTGAGAAAAATCACATACAAATATATTCGGGCTTTGCGCGAACCAGGTGAACTCGTGGAAATAGATGTGAAGTATGTGCCGGGAAAGGTTTTAGGGAAGCAATATTTTCAGTACACAGCCATTGATACGGCTTCAAGGTGGAGATATTTGGCCGTATATGAAGAACAGTCCAACTATCACTCAGTTTTGTTTCTTAAAGAAGTTATGGAAAGATTTGAGCACCCGATACGGGCAGTGAAAACAGACAACGGATTCATATTCACCAACCGCTACACCGGTGGCAATTTGAAACGTAGCGACTTGTCCTCAAGGAATCTCCATGCTCTCGATTTGTTCTGTTTAAAACAAAATATTGTCCATTACCTAATTGACCCGGGCAAACCAGCTCAGAATGGCGCGGTGGAAAGAAGCCATAGGGAAGATCAGGAGAAGTTTTATGAACAGAGTAAATTCAAAAACTTTTCCGATTTGCAAATGAAGCTCAAACTGTGGAATGATTACTACAACAATCTGGAGCATTGCGGATTAAAAGGCAAAACACCAAACGAATTTCTGCAAAATTACAAATTAATCAATCCGCCAAATGTGTGTACCTAAAACAAACAGCCTAAACTGACACATTATTCTGGTTTGAATCGCGTTTAGCAAATTCTGTTCCGGTAACACTCTTTTTTGATAAAAACAAAATCCGTCCCTCATCAATTTTCCATGATTTTCGAAAATTGGTGAGGGACGGATTTAAGAATTTTACTTTGCCGCTTTTAGCCTTGCGCTTCTGGCGTCAGATTTTTCCTGCTCGGTTTTCATAAATGGAAATCCCAATTCCGTGAAGAAAGCTCTGGCTTCTTTTTTGCTTTTTGCCGTTGTAACAACAGTAACCGCCATACCGAAAACATCTTTCAATTCTTCATCAATAGTTTCCGGGAAAATAATATGTTCTTTAATTCCAACGGTCATATTGCCCATTTCATCAATAGCATCGCCGTTCAATCCTTTGAAGTCTTTTGATCTAGGCAAAGCAATATTAACGAGCTTATCCAAAAATCCGTACATTCGCGCTCCTCTAAGAGTGACTTGCGTTCCGACTACATCCCCTTCCCTTGTTTTGAAAGAGGCGATGGATTTTTTGGCGCCTTTTATGGCCGGCTTTTGTCCAGCAATTTTTACCAATCGGTCTTTGACGATATCAATTTTTTTCTTGTCTTTGAAAGAACCGACTCCGGCATTGATGGCAACTTTCACAAGACGCGGAGATTGCATAACGTTGGTATAGCCAAAGCCTGACTTTAGTTTTGCGAACGCGTCTTTTTCTTTTTCTCGAATAGTTTTATTCATAGGGTTTAGGGTGTAGCGTTTAGCGTTTAGTCAAAGAGTTTTGCCTTTTGCATTTGTCTTTCACTAAACTCTAACCGCTAAACGCTATACGCTTCTTATATCTCCTTCCCCGACTGTCTGCTTATTCTTACCCACTTTTCGCCGATAAGTTTTTTGCCGATTCTCGCGCCCTTGCCGGTAGACGGATCAACAATCATAACATTTGAAGAATTTATAGGCATAGCTTTCTCAATCACTTGGCCTTTTTGTCCGCCTTTTCTGGCTTTCTGGTGCTTTTTCCTCATATTTGCGCCAGCGACAATAACCATATTCTCTTTTGGAATAGCTTTCAAGATTTTGCCGGTTTTGCCTTTGTCTTTGCCGGCAATGATTATTACGTTGTCATCCTTCTTGATTTTCATGGCTGATTTTCTTAGCGAGGCCGGGTTCACCCTATTACTAATTTCACCGAACCAGTGTTTACTAACTCGCTAATATTTATAATTTATTTGGTTTATTTAAATACTTAATTTCTATTCTGTAAAATTAGTAACAGGGCAGGCTTTAGAAAATCGCCACCCAGCACTAATTTTGCTAAACAATTATTCCAAAAATTTGTCCATACAAGTTATCATTTTATTAAAGAATGGACAAATTTTTATTTTCAATTTCGTGTTAAATGTCAAATTAATACTTTCTTCCGGCACCGCTTGGCAAAATTAGTGCTGGGTTAAGAAAATTATAGTCGCTTTGCTCCTTAATTTTCTAAACTATTTCTGCCGCCAATGATGCTATTTTCTGATAACCTCTTTCTGAAAGTTCGCGAGGAATCGGACCAAAGACTCTTCCGCCAATCGGATCCAGTTTGCCTTTTTCCAAAATTACCACCGCATTTTCATCAAATCTGATATAGGAACCGTCCATTCTTCTGTAAGCGTTTCTTTGCCTGACAACCACCGCCTGCAAAACATCTTTTTTCTTTATGGCTTTTCTTGGCTCAGCTTTCTGGACTGACAAAACCACCTTATCCCCTATTTGGGCATATTTTCTTTTTGAACCGGCAAGCACTTTGAAAATTCTTCCGATTTTGCCTCCGGAGTTGTCGGCTATTTTTACGATTGATCTGGGCTGTATCATAAGTTTGTAAGTTTTTAAGTTGATAAGTTTGTAAGTTGTTAACTTATAAACTTATCAACTAAAGCGAAGCGTAACTTTTAAACTACCTTGAAATGTTTATCTCTCGATATCGGCTTTGTTTCTTCTATCATTACCTTGTCCCCCACTTTTTTGGTATTGCCTGCGTCGTGGGCTTTGTATTTTTTGGTGATTTTCAAAAATTTCTGATATTTTTTGTGTTTGACAAAACGCTCCGTTTTAACAACAACTGTATCCTTCATCTTGTCGGAAACGACAATACCGGACAGCGTGTGACCGCTTTTTTTTATACTAGTGTTGTTTTTTGAATTCTCTGGTTTCATTTTTATATCTTAATTAAGGGTTTAGCGTTTAGGGTTTAGGGTTTAGTTAAAGAGGATTTAATACCCGTTTTTAACTAAACGCTAAACGCTTCTGTCACTAAACGCTTGTTTTGTTGATTTCCGTCAAAATCTTGGCTATATCTTTTTTTAAAACATTTCCTTCCTTTATGTTCTTAATCTTGCTTCCGGCCATATCAAACCTAAATTTGCGAAGAACTTCTTCCTTTTGTCTAAGAAGAGATTCCAGTTCATTTTTTGTTTTGCCGTTTAAATCCATATATTTACTAAGACAATTTCAAATTTCTAATTCCAAATTTCAAATTAATTTTCAAATTCTTAAATTTTTAAATTCGGAAATTTCTGGTTTTTTACCCTGTGAAATAAAATTAGTAAATTTTAATTCTGTCTGACAAAATTTTTCACAGGGTTTATTTGAAATTGGAAATTTGGTATTGGGAATTAAAACATCTGTCGCTGTAACAAAACGTTGAAGCCCCAGAATACTAATACAAAATTGTGAATTTTACAACTACCTGGCAATTATCTTCGTCCTTACCGGCATTTTGCTTCCCGCTTTTCTCAAGGCTTCCTTTGCCGTCGCTTCGTCAAGACCGTCCACTTCAAAAAGAATTCTTCCCGGCTTGATTTGAACGCAATAACCCTGCGGATCGCCTTTGCCGTTACCCATACCGACTTCCGCCCCTTTCATTGTGTAAGGCATATCCGGAAAAACTCTGATCCAGACTTTTCCGGCTTTTCCGGCTTGGCGGGAAATAACTTTTCTTGCCGATTCAAGCTGATTTGAGCGGATTCTGGCCGAATCAAGAGATTTCAATCCGAAAGATCCGAAGGCCAATTCGGTTCCGCGAGTTTCAACCCATGTCTTTTTGGCATTTCGCCTCATGGTTTGCCACTTTCTGTATTTAACTTTTTTTGGAAAAAACATGGCTGATTTTGTTAATTGAACCGAACGAGCGAAGCTCGCCCCGTTACCAATTTTACCGAATGTTCGTTGGTTCAGGACTGCTCATTTGAATTTATAGTCGTTATTTATGTTAATAATATTAATTTTGTGAAATTGGTGACGGGGCGAGTGCTGATGAGATTTTACAAAATCGCCACCCAGCACTAATTTCGTCGAACTTAAATTTATTTACTTTCTGATATTTATATGTTAATTTTTACCAGTCACTAATTTTACTGATTTCAGTGAAATTAGTGCTGGGTAAAGAAAATTATATTCGTTCGCCAAACTCACTCATTAATTTTCATTTACTTTTTGGCAAAGATATCTCCTTTATAAATCCACACCTTGATTCCGATATCTCCGTAAGTCATATGGGCTTTTTCTCTGGCAAAATCTATGTCGGCTCGGAAAGTTTGGAGAGGAATTCTTCCCTTTTTCAAATCTTCCACTCTGGCCATTTCGGCTCCGCCCAACCTTCCGCCCAAGTAAACTCTGACTCCTTTGACATCGCGATTGGCCATAACTTTCTCAATGGTTTGCTTCATCACTCTTCGAAACGGCATTCTTTTTTCTATTGACTCGGCAATCATTTGAGCGACAATTGATGCGTTTGATTCCGGCGATCTGACTTCCTCAATGTCAATTTTCATTTCTTTCGGAACGGAAAGTTTTTCCTTTCTCATCAATTTGGCAATTTCATTCTTAATTTTTAGAACACCGTCTCCGCTCCTGCCGATGATCATACCCGGTCTGGAAGTTTTTATGACAATTTTGTAAATTTTTTCGTTTCTTTCTATCTCAACCGCGCTTACGAAAAATCCTCGCATTTTTTTCTCCAAATACTCTCGTATGGTTATGTCGCTTCTCAAAAAATCACGGTATTTTTCTTTCGGCCCGAACCAGCGAGACTTCCAGTCTCTGATGATGCCTAGTCTATGGGAATATGGATGGACGATATGGGACATGATAATTGAAAATTTAAAAATCAAAATGCAAAATGACAGTGTAAAATCTTAAAATTTTTTAATTTTGAATTGTAATTTTAATTTTTGATTTTTTAACTTTGCATTAATAGCTAGTCTTAGACACTCAATCTACTTCTTTTCATCTAAAATCAATAATATGTTTGATGTTCTCTTGAGAATCGGAAATGCGCTTCCTCTGGCTCTCGGCATGCTTCTTTTCAAAACCGGTCCGGAATCGATTCGCAAGCTTTTTATATACAAATTTTCTTTTTTCAAATTAAAATTTTGTTCGGCATTTCTTACGGCTGATTTCAAAAGTTTGGTAATCGGCAAAGATGCTGATTTTATGATAAAAGCCAAAGAAGCGATGGCTTCCTCAACTTTCTTGCCTTTAACAAGATCCGCAACGAGGCGAACCTTTCTAGGCGACTGGCGGTAATTTGATAATTTGGCGGTGATCATGGCTGATTTTTAGGGAGCGTAGCGACCATAAAAATCGCCACCCAGCACTAATTTCGTCGAATTTAAATTTATTTGCTTTCTGATATTTATAGGTTATTTTTTCCCGTTACTAATTTTACTGATTTCTGTGAAATTAGTGCTGGGTAAAGAAAATTATATTCACTCGCCCCGTTACCAATTTCACCGAACTTACGAGTAATCATTTAATAAAATTATTTCCACAACGCTTTTACTAAATTTTTAATGTTGACTCTGTAAAATTGGTAACGGGGCAAGCTCCTTAATTTTCATTTATTTCTTCGTATCCGTCGTTGTCGCCTTTGCCGCCTGTGCCGCGGCCATTTCGCCTTCTTTCTTCTTCATTTCAAGCTCTTTCTGCATCTTTCCTCCGTGTTTGACGAACTTTCTGGTCAAAGAAAACTCGCCAAGCTTGTGTCCCACCATTTCTTCGGCAATCAAAACTTCAATAAAATCTTTGCCATTATGAACCAAGAATTTAAAACCAACCATTTCAGGACTGATTTCCGAACCGCGAATCCACGTTTTAATAGGGGCCGCGTCTTCCGGTCTTTTTCCTTGAATTTTCTTTAACAGGCGATCGTCAACATACGAGCCTTTTTTGATTGATCTTGTCATAACAACAAAAAAACCGAATTATGAATTATGCCTGTCCTTCCATAGTCCGCCGCAGCGGACGAAGGAGGAAATTAAGAATTACGAAAACCGAATTGAATTTCAGTCTATAATTCATGACCCATAATTCACGCTTCGTGGTTTTATATACTATACAAAGCCGGTAATAAAGTCAACAGCTAAGTCTATGGAGGTAAATTACAAACAAAATTTAATATTTAATGACGATTTTGACAGTCAGACTATCAATATTATCCACAAAAAAAATTGACAGACGATTTGGATTTGCTAAAATTGATAAAGATTAATGCGGATTTGCCTCAACTGGAGGGGAGGTCGCCTTATTTACCTCACAATTTCCGGTTTCCGTTAACCGTTTCTCCCCACGCCTCCCCTCCAGTCCTTTTCCTCATTTAGCTCTTTCCAATCGCCACACTCGAGTGCGGCGATTTCTATTTGCAAAAAATCCTCTCGACTTGTCGGGAGGATTTTTGCTATCGATTGATTTATTTATTTGCTTAATGTATCTTACTGCCAGATGAAAGGAACAAATTGATGAAAAAATTATCTTTGATGAGATTGTTTGGAAACATAATATTTTCCTTGACTGCCGTCGGCATTATGACTTTTTCACTGTTTTTTATATTAAAGAACAGCTATGATTTTGGATTCCTTTGGCAATGGCTATGTCCAGAAAGAAATGATCCCCTGGTTTGTTTAGGCACACTGGCCATTTTACTTGCAACTGCGGTAACAGCCAGATCATTTTCTAGATCGCTCCCGGACCAATCATAAGCCGTAGCCATAACAAAAACCGTCCCGTTCGCCTAGGCGAACGGGACGGTTTTTTTAATTTAATTTGTTGAAGTTTCTCCTTTATTCTTTCCAACTTGTCTCCTGGAAACAATAAAGACGTTTGAATATTTCTTTGGATGGCGAGATTTCTGGCCTTTGCCGACCATTCGGCCGGTTCTGGTAATGGCGCGTCTTCTTCCTCTTCCGGATTTTTGTTCGCCTCCTCCGTAAGGATGGTCAACCGGGTTTTTGGCTGAAGCGCGGACTTTCGGACGAATGCCGAGCCATCTTGACCTTCCGGCTTTGCCGACAACAGTGAGCCAATTTTCATCATTGGAAACTTCACCAATGGAAGCCCAGCAAGTATCATTTACTTTTCTGATTTCGGTTGAAGGCAATTTTATGAGAGTATAACCGGCGTCTTGAGCGATAACTTTAGCGTAATTTCCGGCGGCTCGGACCAACTTTGCTCCGCCTCTCGGCTTAACTTCAATGTTATAAATGAACGTTCCAACCGGAATGTTTTTTAACGGCAATCTGTTCCCCGGTTTGATATCCGCCTTTTCGGAAGCGACAAAAGTATCGCCGACTTTCAAAGATTTTGGCAAAACAACATATCTTTTTTCTCCATCCTTGTAAGTCACCAAGGAAATAAAAGCTGTTCTGTAAGGATCGTATTCAACGGTCTTAATTGTGGCCGGAATATCAAATTTATTATAAACAAAATCAATTTCGCGATAAGCGCGCTTGTTTCCTCCGCCTTTGTAATACGCGGTAATGCGGCCAAAGCTGTTTCGGCCGGCATGAGAACGAAGACCCGTTGTAAGAGCCTTGTGCGGTTTGGAAACGGTCAAATGATCGCCGTAAGATACGGTGGTCATTTGGCGGCGAGGATTACTTGTTGGTTTGTAGCTTTTCATTAAAGTTTTTAAATGTTTATTGGTATTTACGATTGATATGCAATTTTTTAACGTTTTTTAATGCCAAATTTCAAATTTCCAATTCCAAACAAAATTAAGAAATTCCTAAATTTTAAATTTCTGTATTTTCGGGCTTTTCGGGCTTTTTGTTAGAAATTAGGAATTAGATATTGGAAATTTTATATCAATTCTATCTTCTCTCCTTTCTTTATATAAATATATGCTTTCTTGCCTCCCGCGTGCTTTCCCCACTTGCCCCTAACGAACACTTGTTTTGCCGGCCTTATGATCACGGCAATTTTTATGGGTTCAACTTTGTAAATTTCTTTGAAAGCTTTGGCAATGGTTTTTTTTGTGGCGCTCTTCAAAACATCAAACACATAAACGCTTTCTTTTTCTGAAAGTTCGCTGGCTTTCTCTGTAATTCTTGGTCTTATCAAAGTGGCGGAAAATTCAGAAAATTCGCTTTCAATTTTCGGCTTTTTGCTTGAAACCACGGCGACTTCCTTGGCCTTTTTAACAGGCTTTGTCGCTTTTGTTTCGGTATTCTTTTTTGAAGAAAAAATTGACATGGATAGGGTTTAGGGTAAAGCGTTTATCGTTTAGTTAAAAGAGTTTTGCCTTTTGCATTTGTCTTTCACTAAACCCTAACCGCTAAACGCTATACGCTTTTTATAAAATTTTGCTTTCTAAATATTTAACTGATTCTGCAGGATTCGTAATGACAACATACTTATAATTCATAATATCAACCGGATTTATATTTCGTAGCTCATCCGCTTTCATATTGTTGAAATTTCTCAAGCTTTTTTCGGCAACACCGTCTTTTTTGGAAAGAGCGATGTAAGCGGCATTATTTTTCTTACTAAGAATACCTTCAAAACCTTTAATATCGTTTAATTTTTTCAAAACAATTTTGGCTTCGGCTGTGCTTGGCTTTGCAAACGAAATTTCATCCACAAAAAGGACTTCGCCATCTGTAAATTTCTTTGACAAAATGGCAAACAAAGCCTTAATTCTGGTTTTTTTGTTAACTTTTCTGGAAAAATTCTTTACAGAAAGCGGACCGTGTGTAACGCCTCCTCCCGGCCAAAGTGGTGAACGAATGGAACCGTGTCTGGCTCGTCCTGTGCCTTTCTGTCTCCATGGTTTTTTTCCGCCTCCTCGCACTTCCCCTCTGTCTTTGGAGTGAGCCGTCGGACTTCTTTTGTTGGTCATCAAACTCGTAATAACCTGGTGAACCATATCGCCGTTCCAAGCAACGTTGAATACTGACTCGGGAAGATTGATCTCTCCGGTTTCCTTGCCTGCTTGGTTGTAAACTTTGGTTTTCATTTCTTTGATTACTAATTTCAAATTTCCAATATCAAATTTCAAACAAAATTAAGAAATGTCTAAATTTTAAATTTCTTTATTTTCGGGCTTTTTGTTTGACATTTGGAATTTGAAATTTGGCATTGTTGACGGTTCATTTGCAAACTTATCAAAACTTAAAGATTAAGCACTGATTATTTCCAATAAAGTGCCTCGCTTGCCTGGAACTGCTCCTCTTATGTAAACTTTGTTGTTTTCGGCGTCCACTCTGACAATTTCAAGTCCTCGAACGGTAACCCTGTCTCCTCCCATTCGGCCTGCCATGCGCATTCCTTTGGCGACTCTGCCTCCGGCGCGCGCTCCTCCGCCAATCGCTCCAGGCTCCCTTTCCGAGTGTTTCTGGCCGTGTGTGCGAGATCCTCCGGCAAACCCGTGTCTTTTAACAACGCCTTGGAATCCTTTTCCTTTTGAAATTCCGGAAACCTGAATACCGTCTCCTTTTACAAAAACATTAGCGTCTATCTTGTCTCCAACTTTAAATTGCGTGGTTCCGGACATTCTGAATTCTTTCAAAAATCTAAAATTGCCCAGATCTTTCAAATGTCCTTTTTCAGATTTTGTCATTCTACTTTCTTTCATTTCGCCAAAACCGATTTGAACGGCTTCATAGCCGTCTTTTTCAACAGTTTTAACTTGAGTGACAATGGTCGGCCCGACAGATACAACAGTAACAGGCTCAACTTTTCCGTTGTCCTCAAAAATTTCCGTCATATTTTCCTTTGTACCTAATAAAAACTTCATTTCATTACGTTTTTATTCGCAGAATAATGCAGAATTTACCCCGTCACCAATTTCACCGAATGAATATTTAATATTAAATAAACCTTTATCAATAATAATGTTTATATTACACCAACCTTAAAATCAGTAAAATTGGTGACGGGGCGGGCACTGAATTACGCAGAAAAAAATCCGCATGCGATTACGAAAAAAAATAGTAAATTTAGGAGAATGCTCGTTAGCTTTGAACACAGCGCATTGGCTGGCGGTTCTCCTTCATTCATAACATCCGTAAAGGTCGCAATGGAAGATAGCCTAGCAAAGTATTGAAAAAAAGTAAAGTTATTGATTGTTTTTAAGATATGTGTTAGTTTTGATTATAGAAAATTTAAGAGAAAGGACATCGAAATGAATACCCAAGTTGATATGGCTAAACTTGAACAGACAGCTTGTGAGCACAATGAATCTGTCAAGGATTTTCAGCGATTTGTAGATAAACTAGCAAAATTGTTTGCCTCAACTATACCAAGTCAGGCAGGAATTGATTTACCTGGTGATTATGTTTTTCAATGCTGGCCAAGCGGAGAATATAAACTGTGCTGTAAAAAAGTAGACTTAGAGATTACAGCGCAAGTTAAAAGTCATGACGATCTAGAATATTTCGCCGGAAGCATTAACAACGGATGGCTTCTGAAGGTTATTCCTATTTTGGAAAGGATGACCAAAACTTTTCAAACGGCCAGTCAAATAATTGAGAGTGTGTTAGAAAAGTAACGACAAGACCGAAAACCCCCTTCAAAGCTCGGGGCGAGTAGGTCTTTTTTTATTGCCTTCATTTTGTGACATTCGACAGTGTATACTATCTTTTGCTATAGGAGTAAGTTAGTATACAAATCAGTTTTGTATAAATTTCACAATGATCGCAATCAAATTTTCCCCAAAATTTGGTGCCGGGGTTATATCAATAATTATTTATAAAACAAAACCGCCACGCGAAGCGTGGCAGTTTTGTTTTATATTCGTAGCATTCGTGTGCTAATTCGTGGATTAGTGTTCTAGTTCTACTAGAGCATCTTTACATCGATGTTTACACCTGATGGCAATGACAAATTTGTCAGAGCTTCAATGACTTTGGCCGATGGGTTTAAAATATCAATCAAGCGCTTGTGAACTCTCATTTCAAATTGTTCTCGCGCGTTTTTATAAACAAATGAGGCGCGGTTGACTGTGTATTTTTTTATTTCCGTCGGCAAAGGTATCGGGCCCAAAACTGTGGCGTCAAAGCGTAGCGCCGTGTCTACAATCTGCTTGACTGAAGCATCAAGGATTTTGTATTCATAAGCGCGAACTCGAATTCGAAGCTTATTTACAGCTTCGCTTTTGGCAGCAGCTTTAACAGCCGCTTTTCGAGGAGCTCTTTTGGTAGCTGGCTTTTTAACCGATTCTTTTGTTATTTCTTTAGTTTCTTCCATTTTGTGGGCAGGGTTTAGGGTATAGCGTTTAGCGTTTAGTTAAAAGAGTTTTACCTTTTGCATTTGTCTTTCACTAAACCCTAACCGCTAAACCCTATACGCTTCTTTAAGCAATGATTTTTGTTACCACTCCGGCGCCGACAGTCTTTCCTCCTTCTCTGATGGCAAACTTCATTTTTGCCTCCAAAGCGACCGGCGATACGAGTTTGACTTTGAAAGTGGCGTTGTCTCCCGGCATAACCATTTCCACTTTTTCGGCCAAAGTTACCTCTCCGGTAACGTCTGTGGTTCTGATGTAGAATTGCGGTTTGT
>Ga0172379_10008453_pt1 | contig 12947 bp, 11 predicted proteins | sample GrowelOW334metaG_FD_119756 | JGI IMG/M metagenome (GOLD analysis project Ga0172379, IMG submission 119756) | Groundwater microbial communities from an aquifer near a municipal landfill in Southern Ontario, Canada - Groundwater well OW334 metaG | ecosystem: Environmental > Aquatic > Deep... | reverse complement strand
CCACAGAAGACGATGGTTTCAGCTTCAGTCTTCGCCGCTTGCTGCGACAGCCCGAGCGAATCGCCAACAAAGTCGGCCACGTCTTGAATAATCGGAATCTGATAGTTGTGAGCCAGAATGACAGCATTGCGCTTTTTGCTCAGCTGCTTAATTTCGTCAACAAGCTTCTGAGTATGACTATCAATCTCGTATGCCGCTTCTCGCGGAGTTGCAGATGTGTTCATCGATGTTGTTTCATCCTCGTATGCTTTTTGGTCTGGCGTCGCAACTGACTGTCTGGCTTTTGCCGTATTGACTGCCTGGAGCTTGTCGTAATCGACTGTCTGGAACTTGTCGTATTCAACAGTTGATTTGTGCCCTTGGCTTTTGGGTTACCTTCAACGAGTAAGCGTACTTTTTACGTTTTACTACTTATGTTTTACCACTTACCGTTTGACAATGCACCTAAATATTGACCCTGTTGGGCGAGAAAGAGATTAATCTTGCATTTTGCAGCACCAATGAGCCTTGCGCCGCATAAGCTGGACAAAACATCCGGTCAACAAGACAGGCCGGAACGCCCACGGCAGCGGGGATTCCAAACCACAGCCTTAGATAAGGCAACAGCCCTAGCAATCCCCTGGCATTCTCCCAGTAACCCGCCAGCACACCAGAAGCGCGCGAACAGGGCGAGACAAACGTTACAAATACGCTTATTAAGGTATACTTAAGCAATGGCCGCAACATAAGTAACCGACTCACCCACACATGCCCCACTCAAATACATGACCGTCGAACCCATCAAGCTAACCGTAGACACAGTCGCCCTTGCAGCCCAAGAAGGCCAACTGGAGATTGTCTTGATTCGGCGCAAGCACGACCCCTTCAAAACCATGTGGGCTTTGCCGGGCGGTTTCTTGCACGAGCACGACGAAAGTGTGGAGCAGGCAGCTGCCCGAGTATTGCTAGAAGAAACCAACGTTGGCGATGTTTACCTAGAGCAGCTCTTTACCTTCGGCGACAAGCACCGCGACCCGCGGGCCCGGGTGGTGACAGTCTCATACCTGGCTTTGTTGCGCCAAGATGACCTCAAACTCATCGCTAGCTCTGATGCCAGCGGCGTAGCCTGGTGGCCCGTTCTCGACTTGCCAAAACTGGCATTCGACCACAAACGAATTATTGAGTATGCCCACCAAAGAATAAAATACAAAATTGAATATTCGGCAGCGGCCTTTAGTTTGCTGCCAGAAAAATTCACCTTGCGCGACTTACAATCAGTCTACGAAGCGGTTTTAGGCGGACCAGTAGACAACCGCAACTTCCGCAAAAAGTTTCTCAAATTAGGGGTGCTACAAGAACTAGATGAAACTACTCAGCAAGGTTCATTTAGACCGGCCAAGCTCTATCGATTCGATCAGAAAGAATTTGAGCAACTACCAGACCGTCCGGTATTTAGTTTCTAAAGCACAACTATTAATGACACTAGTCATAGCGCTAGGCGCAGCGCTAAACCCAAGTCTAGCAGCAGGCCACAGACCATCCCTAAGTATGACCCAAGCGCTTGAGGTAGAACACAGCTAGCGCGTACTCGTCCATCGACGGGTCACCACTGTTGCGCACCGAACTTAGTACCTTGCGAGCGGAGTTCATGTCGTTGCGAGCAAGCGAGTCTAGCCCTAGTAAAGTGAGTATTCGTGTTCTCTGCTTAGCATCAGCAATGGTGAGCTTTCCAGGAGTAATAGCACGAGCTCGATTCATAAGGAATTGCACCTCGGGCGGTGCGGGTTCACGGCGAGGCTTCTTGCTGTATGCTTGGAGCAACTGATCCGCGTCAGTAGCCTTCTTCTGCATGCGCAAAGCGATACTACCGTAGCAGGCAGCATAATCTGCCGTAGCATTGCTTTCCTTCGATAGAGTCACTACCGCCTGCATGTCGGCACCAGCCTTAATGGCATCACCCATGGTGAGATACAAGAGACCGCGGTTGTAGAGACTATCAATAGACTTGTTAGGAAACATCTTGATCAATTTGTCATAGTGATCAATTTGAGCCTTCAAATCTGCTGCACTAGGAGGTTCTTTCGAGACCTCATCTACTTCTGTAGTATTAGAGCGGCCAAGGTCAATCGTGGCCTGCTCGAACTCTCCGAGCGAAAGCATAATCTTGCCGCGCTGCTCACTAATGACTTTGCTATTGGGAGCCAGCTCCATAGCCGCTTCATAATCTTTAAGAGCCTGAGTCTTGTTACCTAAGGCCTCGTACAGCGAGCCGCGATTACTCAAGATTTCAGCGCGAATATTCGGCGCAATCTTGAGAGCGAGAGCCTTATTCAAATCTTTAATACCAGCAGCATACTGTTTCATCTGGCCATAGCAGCCAGCCCGACCAAAGTACGCATCAACAATCACAATAGCCGTTCTTGGATTCATCTCAAGAAATTTAGTATAGTCATCAATAGCATTACTGTATTTCTTAAGATGCGAATAAGCATTGCCTCTATTGAAATGCGGCATTCCATATGTGGGATCAAGTGCAATCGCTTCACTAAACTCTTTTACAGCATCTCCATAGCGACGCTGGGTTGAAAGCAACAAACCATAGGCCCAATGCCCCTCGACCAATTTTCCATCAGCCTTGATGCCCGACAAATAACATTTCTCGGCCTCGGCAAAGCTGTTGAATTGCTTGTAGATAACTCCAAGAGCGATTGATTTCTTTGCCGAAGGCGGCCTCTGCGAGATCAGGCTCAACATATATTTTGCTCTGCTCAAACCCGAGCGACTGAGCTTATCCTCAAGAGTAAGCTTGCGACAGCGATTGTATGCTTCAATCTCTTTTCTCTCTAACTCAAGCTGATTCTTGGCCCTGTAAATAGATGCGAGATTCTTATGGGCATCAAGAAAACGGTCACTAATTTTCAGAGCTTTGGTGGCAAATGCAATCGCTTCGTCAGCGCGTCCAAGCTGCAAGCAAACCACACTCAAATTTGAAAGCGCTGCCCCGTTCTGAGGATTCAGTGCAACGGCTTTAAGCAAACTGGCTTCAGCATCCGCATACCGTTTCAAAAAAGACAAAGTCAGACCACGCAGGTTGTAAACCTCGCTATAGTGCAGATTTCGCAGCTGCTCTGTGCTCAGTTCACGCAAGGCAAGATTCAGCCCGGTATTATCAAAATGCCAGTCTTCTACCGAAATTTTTATTGGCCCCTTCGGAGGATTATTTGCATCAATATTCGCTTGCAAGACAACCAGTGCGCGGCGGTAATTACCGTTGGCGTTGAGAGTGCGGGCAACTTCGAGCGGGTGATCTTCTTCGTCTTTTGAGATGGGTGCCGAAGCAGGCCTAGTAGCAGGATTTGAAACACGCTCAGTAACAGGTAAGGAAGAAGCAGCGGAAGAAGAAGAAGAACCCGACGGCCCCGCATAGGCTGGTGCAAGTTCAAGCGAAGTCAGCGACGAAGAAAATGCCAATGACAAAGATAGGGCCAGCGACAGCGCAGAAGAAAGCGACAGCGAAAGAATGGTTCCCGATCTTTGGCAAGACATCAGAGCAAATTCTCAATGCGCTCACTGGCGGCACGAAGCGTTTTTGCATGCGCTTTCAGCTCGCTACAGGCTCTCTTCACCACAGCGTCGTCAGGCTTATCCAGCGAAAGTTGATCAATCAATTCATCAACAGAGGCACGACAAGCCGCAGCGGAGCTGTTCCACTGAGCAGCGATATTAGCTGCTGAATTAGGATTGCCGGTGATACCAATCGCTCCACCCACAGGAGCAAGCGCATAATGCAACGATTCAAAGTCGGTACAGGCAGAAAGCAACGCTTCGCGCGACCCACTCACCCAGCCATCGCCTTCAACAACAGCTTCAGGCAGACGCTGCATGACCACATCTATTTCTTTCATGACACGGTTGATGTCTTTGCACGTAGCAACATCAATCGGCTTACCAGGAGACAGCTGCAGAGCACCTAAGCCAAGCGTAGTAGAAAGCTCACTGACCAGCGACTTAGAATCGCCATCACTATTTAGTGTAAATAGATCATCTGATAAATCAGTGCGCGGCTCAACATTGTTCAATTGCAACGCTGAGACTAGTTTGTTGCTGTTAAAAATATTCCACTCAGAAGGAAGCTTACCGCGCCCATCAACAGCAATGCGGTCTTTGACATCGCCGTCGCTCTCAATCAGCTCGACCACTGCCGGCCGACCAGAAGCAGCCGCCACAGCCAAACACTTGAAGTCGCTCTTAGCTTTCTTCTCGGCACCGCTCAACAGACTCTCCAAATCCGACTGCATAATACTGAAGCCATTAGCTGATTTCAGAATCTTTGAATCAGGTGCAAGAGTCAGTTTGATACCGCGGAAAAGTCCACCCATCTGCCCGCGAATTTTGCCGTCGGCTTGGCGCACCACAACTGCTCCGCTGCGAGAGCCACTTTTTATCACTTCGAAGCGCACAAGGTTAGGGCTCTTGTAATAGAGTTTGCCAATCTCAACCACCGGCTTACCGCTGGTATAAGTGGTGAGAACACTGTCGTAGCAATAGCCTTTGAGATGCCTCACGCGGTCGAGCATCGATTGCAATTCAGTCTTTCCATCTTTGCCAGCACTAACTGTCAAACTCTGTGGCGAAAGCAAAGCCTCATCAACTGAAATTCCAGCCCAACTTGGCAAGCCGACAAGCATAAGACCAAGCGCTAAGGCGAACTGTTTGTGCATACGCACCTCCGTTATCGCTACAGGATAACGCCTTGACAATGCAAGTGGCTATTTACACTCAATCGTGGCGCGACTGCCAAGAAAGCTTTTAGAACTCTGCTTGAGCCACTGCTTCTCGCTCTCGTCGCCTCTCAGATAAGCATTAAAGAAAGCTACGCCTAGTCTATAAATTAGGGCATGATACTGCGCATCTTTCGCCTGATCGCGTGAACCAAGGTTACGAGCCTGGGTACCACCAAAAATGGCGTGGTCGCCACCGTTAAATATCACCAAATACTGCTCAGGGGCGTTAATGTTCCGATAGGGAATAATGCGATCTGCAGCCGAATTATTGTTGATCGCCGAATTGTCTTCGGTTCCGGTCATGACCATGCCCGGAATTTTAATCGAGCCATAGAGCGCCTTGGCATCGCGCCCAGCCAGATTAACGGGAGGGCTCATGTAGACCGCCGCCTTCACCCTAGGGTCGGCCACAGAAATTTTGTTAGCACCAACACCAAAGGTTTGACCGGCAATGGCCATCGTGGTGCCAGCTCCGAAAGAATGACCAGCACAGCCAACCTTAGTCATATCAATTTTGTGATACCACGGACCAGCAACGCTATTCTTTTGCTCAAGCTGGTTCAAAACAAACTTGACGTCATCAACACGGGCACGAAGATTCTCACCAGTCATGGCCTGCTTCATTTCGTTCTGAATATTCTTTCGAAAATCACCCTGGCCAACTTTTACTTTGCCATTGCGAATTGAGTTGATCCAAACAGATGAGTCACTACCAGGATGTTGCACATGCACCGCCAAATAGCCATTGTCGCGCAAAGCATCGCCAAAATATCCAGCGGCTTCGCGAGACCCTCCCAATCCATGCGAGAAAATGACGACCGGCCATGGCCCTGTAGTCTTAGGTTGATAGATCTTGACAGGAATTGTTCGATTGCGAGCGCTGTCAACCCAATCTTCGCGGAGGACTATACCCTCATATAATTCGGCACTCTGCTTCCGCAGTTCGCTAAACCGGTCACCGGCAGAGCCTTGCCGTGTATTCCGACTAGAGCCCGTCCGGCTCTTAACATCGCCCCAATTTATCGTAAAATCCTTCTCGTTAGGGTCTGACTGATTTGAGACTTTACCAGCGTTTTGGCCCACAGCCGGACTTGCGAATAGGAAAGGCGAGCAAACTGACAATAAAGTAGGCAGCAGCAAAGCACTAACGACAACGCGACACCTGAGTAAAGCCTTGCTTTGCATCACTTTTGCCTCGCCAAATTCTGATCAACCAGGCCTCAGTTTAGCAAATTAGCGACTTTTACTGGTGACATCAGAGCTTGGTCGCCAGAAAAATAAATTCAGGGCTGTGGGAGTGCGCAACACTGAAATCCCAGTTGCCGTACACGTTGTCAATAATAAATCCGGCCTCGCACAATGATTGCTCTAATTGTCTGCGATTGCGAAAACGCAATTCGTTGATAGAGACAAGCGCCACATCAGTGGCAGTAAATAAATAGTGAATTTCATAACTAACGCGGTCGCCATTAACTTGCAATAGTTGCGCCCACCATTCGATAGCTCCGACTGCAGGGTCAGTTACTTTGCGCCGATTAACGGCAGATGGCCAATCAATATGATGCGCATGATTATCGGGAGCGCCGTTCGTAAGATTCGTTGTATCTACAAACCATGGCTGCACCACCGGATTGCGGCATTCAAAGGCAACATGCCCACCAGGGCGCAGGGCTTTGTGAATCGATGCAAGAGCAGCGCTCCAATCAGCATCGTCGAGGAAAAATTGCGCCACGTGCCCGCTCATGATGGCAAGGTCAAAGTCGAGCGCACCAGACTCTTCCAATGCGCCCAAACTATCTAGACTTTCCACACCACCATGAATAAATCTAATCGGTGAGTCGTAAACCCGCTCAAGCGTGCGCTCAATCATTGGCAAGGAAGGCTCCACAGCAATGAGCTTGTGACCCTGCTTCGACAATTCGTAAGTTAAGAGACCGGTACCACATCCGATATCAATAATCGAAGTTGCACCAAGCCTACTGGCCAACTCAACGTAGAAATCTTTATACTCATGAATGGCGTTGACCGTATCGTAGATCGCCACCAAGCGCGGGTCAGAAAACTCGCTGTAAGTTGGTTTAATTTGCATGACACCCTAGTGCGGTTTAGTCTCACGTGGGAAATTCAATTGTGGCAGCGGAAAATCGCCAATTGAATTCATTTGATATCCCCTGGCACCTAGTCTACCCGAACTATTCTTAGAATCGACATATTGCCGACCTAAATTGGGCAAAGGCTTCGCTGGGTTAAGAGTCTGTCCGGGAGGGACCGTACCTTTCTGGATGGCTTGCTGAGCCATGGCAGGGCTAAAGCCGCCTTGGGCACAAACAGCACTCGGATTAAGACCGTTTACAGCCACAATGGCGGCTGTTGCGATCATACATTTGTAAAACCTATTGGTACTTAGGCTCGTACTCAGGTTCATATTTAGATTCATGGTTTTGTCCTCAAGAATGTCTTAAAAAGACGAGTCTCTACCGACTGGTGGCTGGTGGCGAATAACTGCTAAATACAGCTTATAGATTTGAGCTGATAACAGCCTCACTAGCACACTCTACTATTATAGACCTTCGAGAAAGTCAGGTGAAAATATGACGGAATTGCAATGAAGGAACTTGCATTCTGGTTAGTTTTGGCGATAGTTTAACCCCGACGCTTCAACCAGTTGAAGACATCGCTGGCAAATTGGTGAAGGCCGACCCAAAATGTAAAATAGGAAACATCAAAAACGAACTTCGTTGGCGCCTCAGCGAAATAATTTGTCAGCACGTAGCCAACTACAATTACGCTGATATTTACAGCTAGAATTCTCAGCACAAACATTTTGCTTACAGGCTGCCCTTGCGCAGCTCCCATGCGACAAGCGTACTCATATGCCCTCAGGTAATGATAGAAACTTGCCATGGCGATATGAAAGACATAAACGCCCTGTTGAAATTGAAAAACCATGTATTGTCGGTATGTAGCCCAGACCATACCTTCGGCAATCAACGCCACCGCCAATAGTGCATATTTCGAAAGGTGTTTATCTTTCAGCTGCCGCCTTAGATTTAGCAAGAATCCAGCACCCACAGTAGCTTCTGCAAGCAAGATCAGATTCCAGCGGTTGGAAAGAATCTCGACTGGCCCGAACAATGCAAACGTAAAGAATGCAAATGCCAGTGCTGGAAATATGTAAACACCTGCGCTGGGAGAAGGTTCGGCTTTGTCGCTTGTGGCGGTGCCGGAGGTGGCTAGATTGTCGTTACTAGCATTGGCGCTCATATCGCCACTAGAATTGCTACTAGAATTGGCACTAGATTTGGCACCAGCTTTAGTGTTAGCGTTAGCGCCCGCATTAGTGAAAAGAATTTCCGCCCTAACAAAGTGGGGCAGAAAATAAATCCACATCAAAAAACTAAACAATACATAGCCAAGAAAATGTCGAAGAGTAAGAAGAATTGCTACTCCGACAAGAAGGAGTGCAATAAAAGGTGCGATATTCTTGCGGGCGCGAGATAGGGCCTTGGCCTGCCCCTTATAGGCATAGATAAAGTGCGCCAGACCCATCCATCCGACCATAAAATTGAGGTTAAGAATCTCAGGACTGGTTGGCCCGTTCAAAGCATGGGTTGTGGGATAGAGCGCAAATGGCAAAGCGTATGCCAGCCCAATGAGCAGTAACATTCCCGCAAGAGATGAAGCCGAGTGGTCGGCGTCATGTAGCGCAATTTGGTTTGATGGAGCTTCAGAAAGCATATTGCTCATGATGGATACATACCACAAATCGTTCGTGCAGAAAATTGAACCATTTTTCTGCGGGCATAGCGCTTGCTTCCCCAACAATGCAGTTGTAGGCTAGAAGCTATTCTAGGATCTGCCAATCAAGGGCCCAAACGCATCTTCTGGAAATGACATAGCGAGTTCACAAGTCTAAATTCGGTTATCGCTTATGACAGCAGGATGGCCTCACTCCCTCTGCCTTGAACAGCCTATATCAAGAAAGATTCACTCTCCTCGTTAGGGCGGCGACTGCTTCAGGCCCAAACGCCTTTTAGCTTGCCAACTTAGCAATTTTGCGAAATAATGAGGTATACAATGCCAGCAACCCAAGTCGTATTTTTCAAGGCAGCTGACGAGTCAGTGCCAGTAATCAAGTTTTTAGACCAACAAAAACAAAGTAGAGTCAAAGCAAAATGCATCGCCCTAATCAAGTTGCTTGCTCAAGAAGGATATGAACTAAAGCGCCCTCGCACTGACACCCTCAGAGGTGGAATCCGCGAGTTAAGAACCGAGATTAGAAACACCAATTACAGATTGCTCTATTTTTTTCACGGTCAGAATTGCGTCATCATAAGCCACGGCATAATTAAGGAAGATGTAGTCCCGGACCAAGAAATTGACAAAGCAATCGAAAACAAAAACCTATATATCTCAGATCCAGATAAATACAGCTATCACGAAGTCGAGCAATACTATGAACAAACAACCTAAATCAAGAAAAATCACTGACGGCATTGAATTGCTGGACAGGAAGTATGTTCACAAAGATGAAAAAATGAAAAAGATGGTCGAAGAAGAATTCGAAAAGCTACAAATCGGCCAACAGATTTACGACCTGCGCAAAGAAGCAAATATCACTCAAGAAGAGCTAGCTGAAATGGTCGGCACGACTGGATCGGTTATCTCAAGACTGGAAAGCGCTGAATATGACGGACATTCGGTCAAGATGCTTCAGCGTGTTGCTTCCGCGCTTGGCAAAAAAGTTACCATCAGTATCGTCGACAAAGATGACCAACTGCAAAGCATTAAATGAGCGAAGACTTCAAAAAGAAAGACAGCGATCAGAAAGCTGACAGCGGGCAAGAAAATCGCCCCGAGAAAAATCACGACGGTCGACCCGAAAGTAAGGCCGCGCGTGAAGTCGGTAGCATCGACTCGACAATAATGAATCTCATCGCCAAGAAGAGAACCAACTCAAGCTCTGGCTCTCTCGATGAATCGCAAGACCACAGCCTTGAAATTGACTTCGGCGGCAGTGTCGAATCGCGAAAGCACCGATTACCTAACGAGGTGCTCGCCCAGGCCAAAGAGCCGACTGTGTTTAAGCCAATGCCGATGCCATTGCCAAAACATGATCTTCCGACGCCAACACCGACACCCTCGTTAGAAGTAAGGCGACCAAGCGACGCTTTGGCTCCGCTGGCAGATTTAACCGCTCCATCCGATTTAACTAACAACCGCGCTGAGCTGAAGCGCTTAGCGGCGGACAAAATTCAAAACCCGAATGAGCGCGAGCAATTTCTCAAAGACATTGACCAATTCGAAACTAACTTCGACAAAAGAAGCACCAAATGTGCTACGGAAAAGCTACGAGAAATGGCTGATACCTATACCCAACTCTCTCGTCTGCTGTCAGCCGATTCCGACATATTAACCAAATACTCGCAATGCCAGCTCAAAGAAGGCGAAACTCCTTGGCGCGTGCGCGTGGCCGAGCAAATAATTCACCAAGCAGCCGAACCATTCACGATAAGCCAGGGCACTCTGGCAGTCTGTGCCGCCGCAGCACTAGAGGTTCGTGAATACTACCGCGAGCCTGCAGCAGTAGCTCGACTGGTCACTGACGCACTGCTCACGGGTAGTTATGAAGCCACCGCAGGTGGAACCAAGGTTGACCTAACAAAATGCCCGAACAATTTGATACCGGATCTATTTGCCATGCAGTTTACGGTAGAGAAGGAAGTGCATGGTGTGCCCGCGCACGCATGGGGCAATACATATGCCGGTGCAAGAAGCTTCGCCTCACAGTTATTTGAAGTAACCGCAATTAATTTGGCCCTGCAGCCACGTGGATTTAGATATGAACAGCCGACTCCCAAGGAGTATGAAGATCGAAAAAACGCAGCTAACGGCATCACAGTAGACATTCAAACCAAGGAGGCAAAACCTTGGGGAAGCTCAGGAAGTAGGATGTTTACAACCACTGATATCGCCACAGCAGCGCATATGATTTCAGGAAAAGACGAGCGCCATTTTGCATTGGCGGCACCTCAGCTACTACCATCAGAATGCAGAAACTTCAATCTTAGGGCTATATATGAACTTGTAAATCGCGACCAGAAACTTGTAAATGTATTTTCGCCGACTGAACTACCGCTGGCGCTAAAAGAAGTCGAAAAATTTGACCAATGGCCTCCAATCGTGCGGGTAGATGCATCAAAACCACCCATCAGCCAGAAGAATGGAGGGTCACATTATTTAGTGCTAAGTGCGAAATCACCCGACGGGAACCAAGTCGCTTTCGACAATACATGGGGAGAAGAAAAAGACCACATTGGCAAGCCAGAAGTTCTTACTAGTCAAATTGCAGATAGTATGTTCTCTTCTGGCATCGCCCTTCCTTCGATGGCTGCTAGCTACATTGCTGATGCTTCATCATTAGGCTCACAGCCAAAATCTTGGACAGCTCGAGTAAATGAATGGCTCGATTTTCCAAACAAACTATCAGTTGGCGGCCAGCAGCTTGCCGCAAACGAGTACTTAAGGCTTCACGACAATGGGATGATTAACAAAAATGACGAGATACACAAATGGGTTTCCGCCCACCCCGAAGACACTAAGCTTGAGCTTTGGAACCTGTTGCTTCTAGAATGGCGAAATAAATATCACCACTAAGCAACTACGATGTAGAGGCCAAGAAAAAGCAATGCCGCTCAAACCACCACAGACCAAAGACGACACGCCAGAAGTGAAGGGAATAGCGACTTTAGGAAGGTGCACAATCAAGGCCATCAAAAAGACTTATATCTGCCTAGCGACGTTGTCACTTATCACGGGTCAGAGTGTCTTCGGGCAGGAACTCGACGACAAAACAACTAGGCATAGAAAGCCTGAAGCAGTAGTGTCGAAAAAACATCAACGACAGGTCGACACGATACCGCCAATACCGCCCCCTGCCAGTTCGAATTGGTCAAAGATTTACAATTTCACTGAACTTCGCGCAAAAAAACCGTTTGAATATTTAGCAGTTGCTCATATGAAGTTGCCCGATGGTGGATGGCAATATGACGTGCCGTACACAGGTTTTCCCACCGGATACAGCATAGATCTAACGGGAAAGAAAAACCCCAAACTAAATCTGCGCATCTACAGTTCCGGCACATATTTTACGGACGACCGCTATTTCAAAAACATTCTTAAACAAGAACCGCATGAACTCTCAAAAGAGGAACGTGAGTCAATTTGCATATCCGATTCTTTCACTAACTCACATACCGAAAATCTGAACGGCAAAAGAGTAATCGTAATGACCGGCCACTTTGATCACGACAACGAAGACGTGTATCGAATGGAGTTCAACCACAACAGAGAAGCATCAAACACAGTAGTATCTGGTGGCATCGAGTTCTCTGCCCCCCCTGCTGAATACAAGCAGAATCTTGAAGAGATGAAAAAAGCCTTCAAAACCATTCGCTGGAATAATGTCCACGTCTACAAACCGGATTAAGTGGCACATAGGCGAAGTGAAAGAATCTTTCAAAACAATCAAATGGAAAACTGAAGCGCCAAAAGATGAGTGCCAAGACTAGTTGAATGGTTGCAGTAAGAGGGTAGATAGCGAGCAGTCAAGGCAATCCATTAGACTTGGTCTTTGCTGCAGCGGCAGTGATAGAAGTGGGGATTTTTCTATGTCGGTTCCATTAGATGATTTCTGGCTTAGAGGAGTAGACAGCGCTCTCAATAGTCTTAATAAGGGTGACTTTGCGGCGTGTTATAGCTCGCTAAATGAGGCTCTCGATACCATCGAATCAATACCCGAGCAAAGTGATGACTGGAGGCTTAGACGCAGTCTTAGAGCCGGAGATAACTTTCTCAACGGCATTATAAAGGACTTTTACGCTGCCAGCGCTGAGGCGCAAATCAAATATTTTGCTCTGCTCATGCTCGTTGCCCAAAAGGGTCGATATTCTGGCATGCATCAAGCCTCTTTTACTCTCGGGCGCCTTTTTGAAATGTCTGCTGATTGGTACAAAAATGGCTATGAGGAGCTCAGTCGTCAGTTAGTAGAAGTGGCGTTTGCTCAATATGCTAGTTCTTTTGGTGCTGAGGAAGCATGCTTAAAGCTCGACGCATTTGGCGGTATGGTTGGAGAGATTCCGACATTTACAGAGGCTTTAAAAGCCTCTGTAAAATCGACCAATT
>Ga0172379_10008452_pt1 | contig 12947 bp, 12 predicted proteins | sample GrowelOW334metaG_FD_119756 | JGI IMG/M metagenome (GOLD analysis project Ga0172379, IMG submission 119756) | Groundwater microbial communities from an aquifer near a municipal landfill in Southern Ontario, Canada - Groundwater well OW334 metaG | ecosystem: Environmental > Aquatic > Deep... | reverse complement strand
AGTAACTCTTTTAGAATCCCGGAAGTTATCAAATAACCTGGCTGGGTTTAATGCAAAAATTACAATAGCTGAGAGTATTGCTAAGATGGCTATTACTATCATAAGTTCTACTAGGGTGAAGGAGTTTTTCATTTTAATTTTTAGATATTTTTTTCAAAAACAATTTTATAAATTTGTTTACCAATTTCAGTCGCATTTTCTTTTTGTCAGAGATTGCGACCAATGATAAAACCATCAATGCCTTTAGCTAATGATTCTTTAATTCAAATCAAAAGATCTTTGTTATCAGTTGGTTCTCCACCTCGCATAGAAATTGGTAGATTAGGAATTAAAGCATGCAATTCAGAAATATTAACCGAGCCATTAGGGTTATGAATTTTAACTAAATCAGCACCTAATTCATAGCTTTGGCGAAAAGCAAACAGTAGATTTTCAACATCATTATCTACTTTTCAAGAAGGTAGAACAACATATGCTCAAAGAATGGCTGCTATATTTAATGAATGAGCTTGTTCTACTAATTCTGAGAAAACTTTGATTTGTTCAGCTTCGTATTCAGAACCAAAATATATAGTATAGCCAATAGCTTTGGCGCCTAATTTCTTGGCATATTCAACTGAACAAATTAAAGTTGGAATATTGGTATTCTCGGATTTAGTATCAAGCTTGATAATCAAAGGAGTCTTGTAACTAGTTTGGGAATAAATTTCAGCAATACCTTTATTTAAAACTATGCCAGTAGCATTAATGTTTTTAGCTAATTCAAAAATGTAAGTTGGATTAGCTGATTGATATTTAAAAATTTCAGGATTTTTATTAGAACCATGGTCATAAGCTAGAATGAAACATTTTTCATTTTTTAAAAAAGGCTGAATTAGTTTTTTTAACATATTTTTTCTTTTTTAATTTTTAGTTTATTAAAATATTTTTTTCAAGTGCGATTGTTAAAAATGGTAGGAGTTAGTAGATTAGAATTACCACCAATTTTTTCAATACAATTACCGGAGTTAGCTAAAGCAAATTTCAAACTGTATTCAATGTCTTTGGTTTTTTGATACATAAGAGCAAAGCCACTAGCTAGAGCATCACCAGCTCCAGTAGTATCAACGAGTTTTATATGATGATAAATACCACAATTGTAGATATATTTGCCGTCAGAAGCAACTAATCCACGAGCACCTTTGCTGATAATACAAATACCAGGAATATGACTATCAATGAATTGAAAAATTTCTTTTTCTTTGTGATAATCCAAACCACTTAGAATACTGGCTTCTTCAAGATTTAAGAAAAAACAATCAATATATTTTAAGAAATTTAAATTGTTTTTTAAAAAAATTAAATCTTGTTTATTGGGATTAGAACATCATAGAGTTTTTGGATGTAATTCTTTGTAGCTCAATAGAGTTTTTCAACTTTCTTTTTTACCATAAAGTGAACTTGAAAAAATCAATTTGGCTTGGCTGTTTTTAATATCTTTTTGGTTAATTTTCAAATTCTGAGAACAACCTTTAGGATTTTTGATGATAGTTCTTTCGGCATTGTTGGATAAGATAATACAAGAAAATCCAGTTATTTTTTTATCATCAATCTTTAAAGTTGTTTTTTTATTGTTTTTCAATGATTTGATATAGTCAGCGATAATCTTTTTGTTGACATCTTTACCAGCTATGGAAATAACATGAGTTTTGTAACCGAAATTTGAAAAAGTAGTTGCAATATTCAAACAACTGCCGCCAGTTTTGGTTTCAAAAATATTACCATCAATTTTTTGGCCCAAAGGAAAAGCAATTCCCTTTTTATTGATAAAAGAATTTTCCTTAATAACTTTTGATTCTAAGCTATTTACAAAAAAGTCTAAAGTTGAAGATCCTATAACTATAGAATCAAATTTCATGAGATATTTTTATTGTTTTGTATAAATATATAGATTAGAGATTTTTGATACACCACCATTAAGATAATAAGGGACGGTATAAGGCATTCCTGGCATTTGTTCAAATTGGGTATAGCCAGCAGTAAGAATTTGAGGATTACTATTTATTGAACTTAAGACCATACCGGTTGATGGAACAGGACTACCGCTTTCTCCACTAGTTGGTCAAGTAGTAATGCAACTAGCTCCAATGCAAAAACCAGTATCAGATTTGACATAACTAGTAGCTTTAGAAGTACCACTGACTGTTAGATTGTCGGTTAACTCATTAGATAAAAGACCAATTCCTAATTTGTAACCACTTACACTTCCAAAAATCATATCATTACTACCAACTGTTAACGCTCCAATAGCAGCACCAGAATCAGTAAGTCCAATACCTGTACCACCACCACTGATAGAAGTAATATTATTGGTGGTATCGATTTTAAATAAATCATTGCCAGCGGCATTAGTTATTTTAAATTGATTGGCATTATTAGCTGTTGGTGTAAAAGTAGCAGTACTTTGAAATAGTGATGCACCAGAAACAGTCAAAGCATTGTTTAATGTAAGGGCACCAGACTTAGTTTGAGTACTGGAGCCAACATTTATTGGAGCTGATAGATTATCGCCAGGTGGATTAGCAGTAGCTGATTGCCAAGTGCCATTGGCAATAGAGGCACAGATAAGGATTAGAGCTAAAGCTCAACCACTAATTGCCATAAAACGAAGTCCATGATTTTTTTGTTCCATGATATATTATTAAATTATTTATTAATTTTTTTAAATATTTTTTATTTTTAAAACTTTGTAAACTGCATTTTTTATTGATTGTTCATCCAAATGATGTTTTTTATAAAGCTCTTGAGTAGTACCAGTTTCACCAAACAAATCATTAACAGCAATAAATTCAATTGGAATTGGATAAGTTTCAGAAATCAATTCGGAGATAGCACTTCCTAAGCCACCAGCCTTTTGATGGTCTTCAATAACCACAAAAGCTTTGCAAGACTTAGCATAAGAAATTAAAGTTTCCCTGTCTAAAGGTTTGATAGTATGATTGTTAATTACAGTGCAATTGATTTTTTCTTTTTGAAGATCATTAGCAACTTTTAAAGTACTAAAGACTAAATTACCACAAGCAATCAAAGCAACTTCAGACGAATCTTTATTAAATAAAACATTAGCTTTGCCAATCTCAAAAGGAGTTTCATTAGTTGTAATCAAAGGAGTGGTACTTCGTTGTAAACGTAAATAGCAAGGCTTATCAATTTCACTGATTTTGATTGTAGCTTTTTTAGCTTCTAAATAATCACAAGGAGCAATAACTATGGTATTGGGTAAAACGCGTGTTAGAGCAATGTCTTCTAGACATTGATGAGTGGCCCCATCAGGACCAGTATCTAAGCCAGCATGACCACCAATAATTTTTACTGGAACATTGTTGTAGCAAATCGTAGTACGTATTATTTCTCAATTACGGCCTGGAGAGAAAACTGAAAAAGACAAAATGAAAGGAATCTTGTTTTGGCTAGCAAGGCCACTAGCAATGCCTGCCATGTTTTGTTCGGCAATACCAACATCAAAAAATCTAGTAGGAAAACGATTTTTAAATTTATCAGCTCTTAAACTTTCAGTTAAATCAGCACTGAGAACACAAACATTTTCATTCTGCTCGCCAGCAATTAAAAGACCTTCGCCAAAACCATCACGGCTGGATTTTTTTTCAACATCGTCAGAAAATATTTTTTTATTTAATTTTAATTCTGGATTTAACATAAAAATTTATTAAATATTTAATATTTTTAAAGCTTTTTCATGAATTTCTTTAGTAATTGTTTTGCTATGTCATTCAGGTTTGTTTTCCATAAATGGTATTCCCTTGCCAGAAATGGTATTACAGATAATTACAGTTGGTTCATCGTTGACAAATTTTGATTGATTTAAGGCATTGATAATTTCTTTTAAATTATGACCATTAATCTCAATGACTTTTCAATTGAAACTTTCATATTTTTGTTTTAAAGATTCTAAAGGCATGATTGATTCGGTGAAACCACCAATTTGAATATTGTTGCGATCAATTAAACAAGTTAAATTATCAAGTTTGTATTTGCCAGCAAACATAACTGCTTCTCAAATACTACCCTCTTGTTGTTCGCCATCACCCATTAGACAGTAGACTTGATAAGGGTTTTTGTCTAATTTAGAAGCAAGGCACATACCGATAGCTTGAGCTAAACCTTCGCCAACTGGGCCAGAAGAAGTTTCAACGCCTGGAGTTATTTTATTAGGATGGCCTTGAAGAATTGATTCAAAATTTCTAAAAGTTTTTAAAATTTCTTTTTCAAAAAATCCAGCTTCAGCTAAAGTAACATATAATAAAGGAGCATAGTGGCCGTTGGAAACAACAACTTTATCTCGATTTTCTCAGTTAGGATTTTTAGGATTGTATTTTAGAATATCACCAAAATACAAAGCAACGTATTGTTCAACGGCACTTAGAGGTCCAGCGATGTGACCTGATTGAGCTATATAAACCATATCAATAATTTCTTTACGAAATGATTGACAGAGGTTTTGCATTTCTAAGGGTGTTAATTTTTTTGAATAATTTTTCATTGAAAAAGATATTTAATTAGGTATATTATAAAGAAAAAAAAGAAAAAAGTCAATGGAAAAATCAAATAAAAGAAAACTCGAATACAAAAGTATTCGAGTTGGAAATTGTGTGGGCGGATCCCTTCTTGCCCAATGATGGCCGATTTGGGATCCGATGTTGTCCATGTGCTGGACCAATAATAAAAGAAAACAAATTTTCCTGGGTACGAGTGGAATCGAACCACTAGCCTGCTGATTATCAAGCAGCCACTCTGCCGCTGAGTTACGTACCCTTTCTGAAAAGATAAAAAAAGAACTGATTTTTTATGAAGAGGAAAATGTTATTCTGTATTTTTTTCGCCTTATAAATAAGACTTGCTTTCGCTTTCTGTTCTATTTTTTCCTCTTCTCTTATTGTGCGTTTTACTGGGACACGGCTCAGGAATATAATCCGAATACTATGCCCAAACTATTCGTAGGGTCAAAGGAAGCTACAGTAATGATTTACGTTACCTTAACCTTCAACGCGTAGACGAATAGGTGTTTATACTATCAAAAATATATTTTAATGTCAATTAATGAAAAACTTGAATACAAAAGTATTCAAGGAGGAAATAAAAGGAAACGGACCTCTTTACCACATAGTGGCTAGTTTGGTCCGATGTTGCCCATGTACTGGACGATAATAAAGGAAAAATTTTCCTGGCATAGAGGGATTTGAACCCTCAATCTTCGGGTAATGGTCCCGACGCTTTACCATTTTAAGCTAATGCCAATATGATTAAAAAGGTACAAAGCGAGACGTCAAACTTGATGCGGTGAAATATGTTTACGGCAACTCAGACCGTGTATTCCTATTGCGCACTAGAAATTCTCTGTGTGGAATGTTGAATCTTAGTTAATACCCGACTAAAGGTATTTTTCCATCTCGCTAATATTAATTTAACATATTTTTAAATCTTGCCAAGCGGTTTTTAAAAATTTTAAAACAACAAAAAAAGAGCGATTACTCGCTCTTTTTTGTATTTGAATTTGTTATTTCAAAGTAACTCTAGCACCAGCTTCTTCTAAAGTCTTTTTGATTGTTTCAGCATCAGCTACAGCAATGTTTTCTTTGACAGCTTTTGGGGCACCATCAACTAAATCTTTAGCTTCTTTTAAGCCAAGACCAGTGATGTCTCTAACGGCTTTGATAACTTGAATTTTGGCTTCACCAGCTGATTCAAGAATAACTGATACAGTTGATTTCTCTTCAGCACCACCATCAGCGCTAGCAGCACTAGCTGCACCAACCATAGGAGTAGCAGAAACACCAAATTTCTCTTCTAAGGTTTTGACTAATTCGACGACTTCAACAACTGATAAGCCTTCGATTTTTTTAATTAATTCCTCAACTTTTGGGGACATTGTTTGTTCGTTTTCCATGATATATTTTTAATAGTTATTAAATTAAGCAGTTTTTTTAGAAATTTGATCTAAAGCTACAGCTAATTGATTGATAGGATATTTAAGAGATCATACTAAACGAGTATACAAATCTTCTTTGGATTTGATTGAAGTAAACATTGATAAAGTCTTTTTATCAATTACTTCTTGGTTTAGAATTGCTCCTAAAATATCAAATTTATCTTTGTTTTGTTTCTTAAACGCATTTAGAAATCCAAGGGCACTGAATAAGTTTTCGTTAGAAAAAACTAAAGCAGCTTGACCTTGAAATCCTTTTTTAAGATTGACATTTTTGATATTGGATTCATTGAAAGCAATATCAGCTAAAGATTTCTTGACTAATGTCATTTTGGATTCGACATTGAAAAGTTCATTACGCAATTTAGTTACATCCTTGGTTTTGATTTGGGAAAAAGTGGTATAAAAGATATAAGGAGAATTGCTAATGTTTTCTTTTATTTTGTCGATTTTTTCTCTTTTTTGTTGTCGTGTTAACATATTTGATAGTTTAACATAAATAAAAAATCTGTTGAAAAGTAGAACTCCCTCAACAGATTTAATTTAAAAAATTAATTGTGTCGACCCCTTATTAGGACTTATGGTTGCCTATTGTCTTGGGAGTTTTATGACTAAATTCTACCATATTTTGTGGAAAAGTCAAGGCTAAATGATAGTTTTAAGTTGTCTAGCAATGTTTAATTCTTCATTGGTTTTGATGGGTAGAATTGGGATATTCTTTACTAAATCAAAGCCTTTGGTAATAGTATTACGGGTTATCTCAAAACCACTACCAATAGAGCCAGTAAAGCAAATAGCATCAACTTTGTTTAAAATACCAAAGTAACTGGCAATAGTCTTGCGAATTTGATAACAAAACATATTAAAAGCCAGAGTACATTTTTCGTCTTTGTTTTTAACTCCAGTTAATAGATCTAAATAATTTTTGGAATTAGAAATTCCAAATATCCCTGATTGATGATTTAAAATATTATTTAATTCCTCAATTGAATAATTGTATTTTTTCATTAGGTAAATTAAAACACCAGGATCAATATCGCCAGAGCGAGTAGACATCATAATACCACCTAAAGGTGTAAAGCCTAAAGAAATATCAACTGCCTTTCCTTTGGAAATTGCACTGATTGAACAACCGCCACCTAAATGGCAGATAATTAAATTACAATCTTTTTCTTTCTTTTTTAATATTTTTGCAGCTTCGCTTAAAATATATTGATGAGAAATACCATGAAAACCATAACGTTTGATATTAGCATAAAAATATTTTAAAGGAATAGCAAAATGCTGACTTTCAGTATTGATATTAGCAAAAAAGCCAGTATCAAAAACAGCAATGTTTTTAATTTTTGGTTGATTGATTAAAGCCAAGTTGATAAAAGAAAGATTATATGGATTATGGAGTGGAGCCAAATCATTGTATTTTTCTAATTTTTTGATATTAGTTTTGGTAATGATAGTTGGATTGATGAATTCACTACCACCATGAACTACTCTGTGACCAAAAGCTTTGATAATACCAAAAGTATTAGCTTTATCAATAATTTTGTTAAACAAAGCTTCTTGAAGAATTTCTCGTTCTTTGCCTTTTTCTTCAATATCAAAAGATTCAGAATCTAATAATTCTAAAGTTTTGTAATCAAATATTTTATATTTTAATGATGTTGAGCCAGCATTAAAAATCACTAACAATTCTTTGATTGTCATAAGATAATTTTTATTTTTTATTATTTATTTCTTGAAACTAATTTTATTTGAGTCACTTCGTTAAAACCATATTTGCCGTGTTCTCTGCCAAAGCCAGATCCTTTATAGCCACCAAATGGATTACAAGGTAGAATATAGTTGGTACCATTAACACTTACCATTCCCGTTTGAATAGCATTACATATTCTATTTATTCTGTCTGAATTTGAGGTATAAAGATATGAACCCAAACCATAGACAGTATCATTAGCTAATGCTATAGCTTCTTCTTCTGTTTCAAATGTAATTATTGGTAATACTGGTCCAAAAACCTCTTCGTTTCAAACTTTCATATCCTTTGTGATATTGGTTAAGATTGTGGGTTCAAAGAAAGCACCATTGAATTGGTTTTTTAATAAGCCCCCCCCGACAACGATATTAGCTCCTTTTTCTTTGGCATCTTCAACTTGAGAAATTAATAAATCGAGTTGACGTTTTGCTACTAATGGACCCATTTCAGTATTAGGATCTTCTGCTATTCCCACCTTTTTATTCTTGAAAGCTAAAGATAATTTTTCAACGATTTCATTAAAAATATTTTTGTGAACGATTAATCTTTTCAATCCATCACAACATTGACCAGAATTAAATAATCGATTGAAACAAATATTTTCAATTGCAGAATCAATATTAGCATCTTCAAATACTATACCTGGAGCTGAACCGCCTAATTCCATAACGGCTTTGATAAATTTTTCTCCAGCAGTTTTGTACAGGAATTGTCCAGTTTTTGTGCTACCAGTGAACATAATCATATTAATGTTTTGAGAAATTAACATTTTCCCTACTTCACTATCACCATAGATTTCGTTAAAAACACTTTCGGGTAAATTGTTAGAAAAAATATTTTCAATAAATTTTCCACATAAAGGACATTCTTCTGAATGTTTTAATACAACAGTATTGCCTGCTATTAGACTTTGAAAAGAACCCCATATAAAATTGTTAAGAGGAAAATTTCAAGGAGTAATTACTGCTACAACACCAATTGGTTCATAAAATACTTGGTGAATTTCTTTTTCATTTTCAAAAGTTGTTTCTGGCTCCAAATATTTTTTGGCATTATCTAAATATCAATTGATATAATCAATGCCAGCATCAAAATCTAAATTGGCATCAGTTATAGGCATACCCATTTCTCTGGATTCCAATAATACAAATTCTTCTTTTTTTGATTTTAATATTTCTGTTACTTTATTCAAATATTCTAGTCTTTTCTCTAGACCTATATTTTGTCATTCTTTTTGGGATTGTTTAGCTAAATTAAACTTTTTAATAATTTCGTCCGATGATGATGTTTCAATTTCACCCAAAAGTTCATAATTAGATGGATTAATAGATTGTAGTTTAGACATATTTAAGCGTTTATTAATTTAATAAGACAATTGCGAGATTTAAAATCGAAGCAAAGGAAATTCAAGCGATGTATGGAATTAAAAGCAATCCAGCGGTTCGATTTAATTTCATAAAATGCTTGGTTGTTAAAACTACTAAAACAATTAGAATCAAAATATCAATATATGCTAATAATGGATTATGCAAAAAGAAAAATGAATAGGATCAAAGAAAGTTGAAAAACAATTGAGAAACAAATAGGATAATCCCCTTCTTAGATACTGGCTTTTGGATTAGAATTAAATAAAAAGAAATTGCCATTAAGAAGAACAGTAGAGTTCAGACAGGACCAAAGATTCAATTTGGCGGATTGAATACTGGCTTTTGAATTGTTTGATACCAACTGTCTATTGAAGGCATAGTTACCCCAGATCCTAAAAAGGCTGTAAAAAAACATAGGAATAAGGATAAAAACAATCATTTGATTTTATTCATGCTTTTTAATTTATTTTTTTTTATTAAATATATTATTTTTTATTCAGAATCAGAAAATTCTAAATCGCTTTCTTCGGGTTCATTACTAACATCAATACTAGCTTCTACTTTGTCAGGTGGAACGAAAGTAGTGTAGTCTAAATTCTCATCAGGAGTATTATATTCATTAAGAATATTATAATCTTTTTCCTTTGCTATTTCTTCAAATTTTGCGCATGTATCTATAAATTTTAATTTTATTTCTCCCGTGGCTCCATTACGATGTTTTTCGATGAGAACCGAAGCAATATTTTTATTGCTATCGTTTGGTTTATATTTGTCTTCTCTGTAGAGTAACATAACAACGTCGGCATCTTGCTCTAAAGATCCTGTTTCTCTTAAATCTGATAATTTTGGAATGCAACTAGGGGTTCTTTGCTCAACACTACGAGACAATTGAGACAATACTAATACGGGAACATTTAATTCACGAGCAATAATTTTCATTGCCTTGGATATTTCAGTATATTGCTGAACTGGATTCATATAATTAGAAGTAGTGCCAATTAACTGAAGATAATCAATAACTATAAGGTCCAAACCATGCTCAGCCATCAATCTTCTGGCTTTAGTGCGGATTTGAAGTGCTGTAAGGCCAGGAGTATCATCAATAAACATTTTTGTTGCTGATAAACGATCACAAGCATCATGCAATTGAGTAAGGTCGCTTCATTCGTCACCTGATGTTAAGTGGTGACCATTACGAATTTTTCAGAGTTCTACATTCGATTCAGCGGCGATTAAACGATCAACCAATTGTTCTGCGGACATTTCTAAGCTAAAAATAACAACTGTGTTTCCATGTAATGCAGTTCGTCTAGCAATATCTAATGCAAATGATGTTTTTCCGATGGAAGGTCTGGCTCCAAGAATAACCATATCTGATTTTTGAAGCCCCCCCAATTTATTATCTAAACTAGGAAAACCAGTTGTAATACCACGTGGCCCTTCATTATTCTGTAATTTTTCGATTCTATCTCAAGCATCAGTCAAACCAGTTGGACTAACAGAAAGAAAATTCTTTTCAATTTTTTTCTTAGCAATTTGAAAAATCAATTGTTCGGCTTGGTCTAAAACCATATCAACATCGTCAGTTTCATTCAAACCTAAACGGCCAATTTCGTAGGAAGCAGCAATTAAATCGCGTAGAATTCTTTTACGATGAATGATATAGGCATATTCTTCGCAATTGTATGCAGCTGGAGCTTTGTTGACTAGCATAGCTAAGTAACTAGCACCACCAATTTCATTTAATTGATCTTTTTCTTTTAAACGATTGGTAACCGTCATAATATCGATTGGTTTGCCTTTTTCAAAAGACTCAACAATAGTATTATATATAACCCGATGTTCATGACGATAAAAATCTTCAGATAATAGGATATCAGCAACTCGAGTGATAACATTCTTATCTAAAATTAAAGTACCAATCAGAGTTTCTTCTAATTCAATATTTTGAGGGGGTAGCTTCCCTTCACTTTCCAAAGTTTTAAACAAATTGGAATAATCAGTTTCTTGTTTTCTTTTGTAGTAGTTGTTATCGGCCATTATGTTTTTTTAAAGATTTTTAAATTTGAGTTTTGGTAGAATTTTGTCATGAAAGACAATATCGAATTTCATTTTGTGGAACAAAAAAGAAAAATCTCTTTTTAAAATACGCTCAACTTCTTTTTTGAATTTAGGACTAATTTTTCTTAAAGTAACCATAGGGCAATCATAATCTCAGTAATACAGATTGACTATTTTTTTATCAAAATCAATAGTGTTTCAATCAACAGCATAGGGATAGATTTTACAATCAATAGGCCTTAAGTCAGTTGTTTTATTAAAAGGTTCAGTTAAAAATTTGCAATTTTTGCCATCAGAACAATTACTGATGCGAACACGATCGTTGTAGAAAGAAAAAGAAATATCTTTTTTAATTAATTGTTTTTTAATTTTCTCATGAAAAGCGGAATATTCAATAATCCATTCATCAACTCGATCGTTGTCGCAACAACAATAATTGCATTTAGTTTTTTTTTACATCCTGGTAATTTACCTTCAAATTTTCTAACAGTCATAATTAAAGTTTACTGATAGTATAAAAAGTTTGATAGTCGTTGATTTTAAATCCTAAAGAAGTAATTTGATCTCTGATTTTATCAGATAGTTCAAATTTCTTTTGTTTTTTCAAAAGAAATCTCTTTTTAGCTAACAATCTTATCTTTAAAGGAATTCTAGCGACTTTGTGTTTTAAAATATCTAAAGACAAAATCAAATCAATTTGTTTTAAAAGTTTTAAAACTGAAACTGGATTGAAAGAATAAAGATTTTTATTAATTTCATTTAGCATATTTCAAACAAGTTCCATAGCTTTAGGAGTATTTAAATCATCGTTCAAAGCATTGATAAAATCAGTATGAAATTTTTGTAAAGCAATATCACCTTGTTTTAAATTAGTGAATTTAATTCTTCTGGTGAATTTTAATCATTTTAAAGCTTGAATCTTTTCAGCAAAAGCATAAAGATTGTTCAAAGCATTATTAGAAGCAGTGACTGATTCAATTGAAAAATCAGCAGTTTTACGATAGTAGGTATTTAAAACAAACAAACGATAAGCTAAAGGATTGAGATTGTTTTCAATCAAATCTTTAATTCTGGCAAAATTACCAGTTGATTTTGACATTTTTTCAGAATTCTTTAGCAAAAATCCAAAATGCATTCAGTATTTAGCTAAATAGTTGCCAGTAATAGCTTTGGCTTGAGCAATCTCATTAGGATGATGAACTGGAATGTGGTCAACACCGCCACAATGAATATCAAAGTATGACCCTAAATATTTCATAGACATAGCTACACACTCAGTATGTCAGCCAGGAAAACCAATACCTCAGGGGGACTTTCATTCCATTTGGCGTTTTTCATCTTTAGGAGAAAACTTTCATAAAGCAAAGTCAGTTGGATTTCTTTTCTCTAAAGCATTTTCAATACGTTCATCACTTTGTAAATTTTCTTTGTTTTGATTAAACAAAGTTTTGTAATCAGACATTTTAGAAGTATCAAAATATATACCATCAGAAGTTTTGTAGGTATAGCCTTTACGCTCTAAGTTTTTGATAACATCAATTTGTTCTTTGATGTAGTGCGAAGCTGGAGCTAAAATATTTGGACGAGCAATATTTACTTTTTTTAAATTTCAAAGAAAATCCTTGGTATAGAAATTGGCAATTTGATAAATATTTTTGTTTTCTTTTTTGGCTTGCTTTTCCATCTTGTCTTCGCCAGTATCAGAATCAGAAGTTAGCTGACCAACGTCAGTAGTATTCATAACATGCTCAACCAAAAAACCATTTTGAATTAAAAGTTTTTT
>Ga0172379_10008451_pt1 | contig 12949 bp, 16 predicted proteins | sample GrowelOW334metaG_FD_119756 | JGI IMG/M metagenome (GOLD analysis project Ga0172379, IMG submission 119756) | Groundwater microbial communities from an aquifer near a municipal landfill in Southern Ontario, Canada - Groundwater well OW334 metaG | ecosystem: Environmental > Aquatic > Deep... | reverse complement strand
TAGGGTCTTTGGAAATATCTACCAAATAACTTTGGGCAGTGGAAATATTGCCGGCCGCGCTACCGTCTATAATTCGACCTAAAAACATTATGGGGACTGTCCTGGCCGCGGCAAAAATAAGCCAACCAAACGCGGTGCTGGCAATACTGGCAATCAGTACCGGTCTTCTGCCAATGCGGTCAGACAGGGCGCCTAAAAATGGCGCGCTAATAAATGAGAATAATGAGAAAACCGCAAACAAGGCGGTGACAATAAAGTCAGACACGCCAAAAGACTTAATGTAAAAAGGCAAAACCGGAATAACTATGCCCAATCCTAAAATGTCCACAAATACTGTGAACAAAATAATAAATTTAGGAGTTTTGAGGTTTGAAAGAATGTTCATAGCTTTCATTATAGCAAAATTTCACTAAAAAATCCCCCGCCCCGCTCTTTGGGTCAAAGGGCGGGACGGGGTAAGAAATATTTTAGGTTTTTAAAAACCTAAAACTTCATTGACCAAAATTATATTAATTCTGTCGGGGATATTCTCTCTTTGTATGGTGACTATCTTGCTGTCAAAAGTGTTAAAGGTTTCCGGTAAGCCATAAGCCTTGCGCGCTCTAACGCTTTCCAGCGGAATTACGTACTCGTTTATTCTGTCAGTGGCCGCTGACAAATCTTTAACAATTTTTTGTGCCCCAACCACAAAAATTACTTTGTCGGCGCCGTAGGTATAAGCGCCAAGTTGACTGCCGGTATTGGAAGCAATTATGATTTTTCCGTCTTGGGTTATAGCATGAACGCTCCCGGTAGTATACTCCGGGGCCGCGCCTAAGCGCTTCATTTCTCTGGCCTTGGATGGGTCACCTGACATGGTGGCAAACTGTGCCTTAACGGAATTATAATTTCCGGAGGCATTTAGTTCGGCGGACAGGCCAATGGTGTCGGCTGTAACTGAAGTCATGGTCATAACCTCCGCTCTTTTGGGAATTAATGAAAGGGCGGTATTTTTGGCTTCTTCGCCAGACTTTGCGATAAAGACTTTAAATCCATTCTTTTCTAAAGCTAATTTGGTTGCTTCCAGAATTTCTGGCTTGGCTAGTTGGTTAAACATTTGTTTATGCTATATTAATTATACTTAGTATATTATAGATACTATAAAATTATTTGACAAGTACGCACTAAAATGATATATAGTATATATAAGTAAACTTTTAAATTAACATTGATTATGAATAAAATCACTCACGAACCAAAAAATTGCGACTCCGTTCAAACCACGCTAAAAGTTTTAGGTGGTAAGTGGAAACCGGTAATCCTCTATCTGCTTTCCGGTAGCACTTTACGCTTTGGACAATTAAAACGAAATATTACCGGTATATCGCAAAAAATGCTCACACAAGAATTAAGAGAACTGGAATCAGACGGTCTTATTTCCCGTAAAGTTTATCCGCAAGTCCCGCCTAAAGTGGAATACTCCCCTACTGCTTATGGAAAAACCCTGGAGCCAATTTTAAAATCTATGTCCGCTTGGGGCAAAGCGCATAAGGCAAGAGTGAAGTAAGGGGTAATAATAACAATAACTAGAATTATAACGATAACAAAAAATCCTTGCGATGTAACGCAAGGATTTTTTTAAATTTAAAGTTTTAATTTTTCGGCAACGTAATCTATATCTTTATCTCCCCTACCGGAGAGGTTAACAATAATTATTTTATCTTTATCCATTGTTGGGGCGATTTTAATTGCATGCGCGATGGCGTGCGCGCTTTCCAAAGCCGGAATAATGCCTTCGGTTTTAGAAAGTTCTAAAAAAGCATCCAAGGCCTGCGCATCTGTGGCGGTGGTGTATTCCACTCTGCCGGAGTCTTTTAAAAAGGAATGCTCCGGTCCGACTCCGGGGTAATCCAAACCAGATGCAATAGAGTGAACCGGTAAGGGCTGGCCTTTCTCGTCTTGTAACAAATAAGTCATCATCCCGTGTAAAACGCCGGGGGTGCCCAATGTTAGAGTGGCGGCATGCTCTCCGGGTTTAAAGCTTTTACCGGCCGGTTCAACGCCGATAATTTTTACTTCGTCGCGCAGGAATTCTTTAAACAATCCCATAGCGTTTGATCCGCCACCGACGCAAGCAATAAGCATGTCGGGTAGGCGGTCTTCTTGAAATAAAATTTGTTCTTTGGCTTCTTTGCCGACAATGGATTGAAAGTCTCGGACCATCATAGGATATGGGTGGGGTCCGACTACAGAGCCGATGGCAAAAAAAGTGTCTTTATAATTTTGTATAAAGGCTCCAAAAGCGCTGTCGACCGCATCTTTTAAACACTTGCCACCTTGCGTGACTTCCACTACTTTGGCTCCCAAGAGCTTCATGCGAATGACATTTGGGTATTGTTTTTTAACATCAATCGCGCCCATATGGATTTCACACTCAAGTCCCATTAAGGCTGCGGCGGTGGCCAGAGCCACACCGTGTTGTCCGGCTCCGGTTTCCGCCAGGAGTTTTTTCTTACCCATGCGCTTGGCCAATAGGGCCTCACCCAAACAATGGTTAATTTTATGCGCGCCGGTATGGTTAAGATCCTCTCTTTTTAAATAGATTTTTGCGCCACCCAATTTGTCGGTTAAATTTGTTGCCAAGTATAGCGGACTGGGGCGACCAACATAATTTTTTAATAGATTGTGATATTCCTCCAAAAAATTCACGTCGTTTTTATATTTGTTGTAAGCCTCCTCCACTTCCAAAATTGCCGTTTGCAATTCATCCGGAATATACCTTCCGCCGTATTGACCAAAGTATCCGTTTAAGTCAGGTTGTTGATTTGTAGTTGTGTTCATAAATTTGTTATTAGTTAATTAGCGACGTAGTGCGAGTCCGTCACCCTTCGGGTGACGAGCGAGCCGAGGAGCTAATACAGGTTCAATACCTCGAAAGTTTAAGCTACGAAATGTAGTCATGTACTTGGTGTCAATACCTCGTAAGCTTGATCTCCGATGAACCTTTATTAGTTGTGAGTAAATTAAGCTTCACCAAGTTTCAGTACAGTGATCTTTAATTAAGTATTTTTTCATATAGTAAAATTTTATGGATAAATAAAAACCGCCCACGTCAGTGGGCGGTTTAAAAAAATGTTAGAAAGACATGTTTAAACCACCCAATTTTGGGCGGTCCACCAGATAGAAATATTGTTTCTTAAGGTTATCATATTTAAAGTATATTCTCTTTGTCGGCAATTGTAAACTAGGTTTATCTTACCCCTTCCGGGGTGGCATAGCGGACTCCTTCGGACCAGTCACTGACATTTTTCCCTAAACAGAAAGTCATGGTGTAGGAAAAACCATCGTCGTCGACATCGTACCAATAATCGTTCCCTCCCCTGCCTGATGTTCCTTGGCAACTGCCGTCTGCCGGGCCAGGCGCTTTAGGAAACATGGGAATGTAATTCGGGATCATCGGTTCAATGCTGAAATCCATTGCCGTGGGGTCGTCAAGATTTATTCCGGTACCCACGCTGGCTACGGAACCACTGCCGGTAGGATAGGTTCCATGGGTAATATGGTACTGTTCAAGCGCGGTAATCATTTGGCGCATATCACCGGATCTTTTGGCATCCCTGGCTTTTACTCTGGCACTGGCCACACCGAGCATGACCACTCCTGCTAATAAACCAATAATGGCAATGACCACTAATAATTCCAAAAGAGTAAACCCGGCTTGTGATTGGATTGATTTTTTTATTTTCACTTTGCTTATTTAAAATAGTTTAAATTCAGTATATCAAATTTTTAACTTTGCTCAAAATCACGGGCTTCAATTTACCATAATCTTTATAGCCCACCATAAATATCTACTCACTGTCTATATTAGATGCCTTTTCATTGGTTTGAATAAAGGGTATAATTGTTTTATGGGAAATATTTATAGAAAAGATGGAGGCAGACTAACTGGAAATTTTGAAACCGAACCCTCTAATAAGAGAGAGGATTTGCCGATTTCCGGTCAGGAATACAAAGTAAAAGATACTGATATTTTGGTCCAGAAACCTAAATCTGAAAGAAAAAAAAGAGTGATGGGAAAGTTTGTGTCAAAAATTCCTATAAAGAGCGGTCTTCCTGCAGAGCAGCAGGAGCGTCAAGTTTTTGATAGTTATAATAAGTTTGTTTATTTAAGAGAAATAAATCGGAACCAAAAAAACAGCGATCATAAATTCAACCTCCCATCAACAGTGAGACTTATAAAAGCTGATGACGGTAGTCATTCAATTTTGGCAACGGATTTAACTCATGGCGGAAAAAATAAGCTGTACGACCTAAAATATTATTTTGAATTTAAAGATAAATTAGATGAGCGCTCAAAAGATATCATTACAGAAACCATTAAAGCTGATTTGGACTTGGCTGAAAAATATAATGTTCGCCTTAACATCGGGACGAATATAAATTTTCCGCTTGACGCGTGGTGTTTTGTTAAAGATGAACAAACAGGGATAGGTAAAGTTTATATAATGGATGTTGGCAGAAATATTAAAATTGGAGCTTCCCCAGACGAATTAAAAATCACTCGTAATTTGATTGAAGAACATTTACAGATGTTAAGAGTACCTAGAAAAAAATTCTAATCAGCAATTAGACTTTTCCCCTTCGACTTTGTTCAGGACAGAAACTAAATTAAGATAGAAGACTTTTGCCCGTCATTTGGACGGGCTTTTTTATCTGCAGGAGTTCTAAAATGGTGGGGGCGATGTCAGCTAGGGATCCGGAAGGTCGGAGAATCGGAGAATCGGAGCGGGCGCCAGGATTGGCCAAAATAAACGGGACTAAGCTGGTGGTGTGGGCTGTGTGGTTTTCGCCTGTAAGTTCGTCTACATTAACTTCCGCGTTGCCATGGTCGGCGGTGATAATCGCAGCGCCATTTTTACTAAGTAATTTTTCCACCACACGTTTTAATTCTCGGTCGACGGTTTCTACAGCAATTATAATAGCCGGTTTATTAGCCGTGTGTCCAACCATGTCGGCATTGGCAAAATTAATAACCAAAAAGTCATCCCCCGCCTCAATTCTTTCTATGGCCTTGTCCGCAATTTCCCGCGCACGCATTTCCGGGGCTTGGTCGTGAGTATGAATATCCCGCCGGCTTTCCACCAAAATATGCCGTTCGTTTTTATGCGGTTCTTCCCGTCCGGCATTAAAGAAATATGTTACATGCGGATATTTTTCCGTTTCCGCAATATGGGATTGAGCAAGACCGGCTTGGGATATTTCCGCGGCCAGAGTGGTTTCCGCATCGTTCGGCGGAAAAGCCACCAGACTTTCAAAAGTCTTGTCATATTGCGTTAAAGTCACAAAACATAAGTTGTGACTGGTTTTGCGCTCCAAAACTTTTTCACTTAACTGACGCGCGCGATCCGCACGAAAATTAAAAAAGAAAATCCCGTCATTTTTTTGCACTTTATAGTCGCGCCCACTGTCGTCCAGTAGCACTACCGGTTCCAGCAGTTCATCTATAACCCCTTCTTTATATAATTCCGAAACAATTTCCGAAGGCTTTTTATTTTTTATAGTTTTCCCTTTGCCGTGAAAGATGGCGTCTTCGGCTTGAGTCACGCGATGCCAATTTTTGTCGCGGTCCATGGCAAAAAATCTGCCGGAAATGGTGGCAATATAACCCACGCCCAGTTCCTCAATTAAGACTTCCAAATTTTTTAAATATTCCGCGCCACTTTTTGGCGCCACATCTCGGCCGTCGGTAAACGCATGGATGGCAATTTTATTTATCCCTTCATCTTTAGCGGATTTTAAAAACCCATGCAAATGTTCTTGGTGGCTGTGAATCCCGCCCGGGCTAACCAGACCAAAAATGTGCAATGTGGAATTATATTTTTTAACGTGGCTAAATAGTTCGGCAAAAGCGGGATTTTTTTTAAACTCGCCCGCGTTTAATGCCTGCGATATTTTGACTAAATCGGTATTTATAACCCGGCCACTGCCCATGGTCATATGCCCAATTTCGCTGTTGCCGATTTGTCCTTTTGGTAAGCCCACGTGCTCTTCGCTGGCGTTAATGAGGGTATGCGGGTATGTGGCCAAAAGCTCATCGTAAAAAGGCGTTTTTGCTTCGGCAATAGCATTGTGTCGGGTGCTTTCCCGATGCCCCCAACCGTCTAAGATTATTAAAGCGATTTGTTGTTTTTTGTTCATAATACTCTCACATTCTGCAGAATATCAGAATGATTTAGTGAATTCTAAAAACTTTTTTCCATAGGGGGACAGAGAATGGAAAACCTCCCTGCCTTTATATCTTTTGTTTAATAACCCGGCTTGAGTAAGTTTTCTGGTGTGCTCGGATATCGTCTTAAAATTACAACGCAGTTGGCTCGCAATTTGAACTAGAGTAATACTGTTAGTTTGTTTTACCAAATATAAAATCTCAATCCGTCTGTGATTTGCCACGCCTTTAAAATATCTTTCTAATTGTTTGCAAGTTTTTTGCATAAAAGTATTTTAAAATAATACTCTCGTATTCTGCAGAATGTCGGAGTGTATTTTTTGTTACATTCTCATTTCATCAAACGCCCAGGAAATTATTTCCAGCATTTGCGGGTAGTTGGCAGCTCCCCTGTCCTTGGTATAAAAATATAGCGTATTGCCGACCAACTCAATGTTTAGTTCAAATGGCAAGTTGTAAATTTTTTCCATAAAGTTTGGGGTCAGTAGTTCCAGAGAATTTATTTGGTCTTCTTCGTGAGCCCAAATGGAAAATTTATTATTAAACTCCATACTTTCCAAAGTCATTTTTTTCAAGCCCCACACCGGCATACTAAGAAACTTTTTCTTTTTGATTAAGATGTCATTATAGCTTTTCGGTAAGATGGCTTGGGCGACAACGTAATTTTCCGGGGATTTGCTCTGGGTGTTTGGAATGTAGGTATGAAATTCCACAATCTTGTCGCGGAAGTACCCAATTACGTGGTTATTAATGTCGCTCCTACCGAAATTGGTTTGGTTAAACAGCACTCCCTTGTTTGGCATCATAAGCCAACCAAAATCCGCGTCAAAATAAAAATTATTTTTTTTGGAAAATTCCGCAATGTCTTTTTCATACATCCCTGAATCTTCTGTTTCTTGGGTAATAAAATCCAAAACCCATCTTTTATCTTCTGTTTGGACTAAGTGCCAGTACTCGGTAAAACTGCTGTTGTCGGTAAACAGGGCTTTGTTATTTTTGGTGTCTTGCAGTACGTCATGTGCAGAGGCACTAATTTGTAATGTAAGTTTTTGTGTGGTTTCACCCGGCTGTTCTTCTCCAATAACAAACATTTCTGTGACAATTACGTCACTCATTAAATTGGCGCGGTTTTCGTTTTGTAATACGGAAAGTTCCAGCACCATGCGTTTGTAGTATTCAGGGGTGACTAACCGTTCCATGGTTTTAAAATCAAACTCACTCCAGGCTTTCTGGAAATTTTGAAAGAGGATGGTAATTTGCGTCTGCAATTCCGGCCAGTTTAGTTTGTTGCCTTCAATAATTTCCGCCTGCTTTTTAGCCATCAGTTCTTTGCGTTTTTTGTTGGCGTAATAACTAACGATGCCCAGTACAATAAAAATAATTACAACGATAAGAATTGTCCATGGGCTACCCCCACCGCCGGAACCGGATGACCCAGATGAAAAACTACTACCCCCGCCGCCGCCTCCACCCCCACCGCCGGATCCTCCCCCACCGCCGCGGGCAACTGCGTACTGGGCAAAAGCAAAAAAGTTTAACAAGACAAAAGAGAAAATAGCCGTGAGTTTGGTTTTCATTTTAATTTTCTATACTATTTAAATTATTTTGAATTTCAATTTGGTTCTCATATTGGCGCGCATTGTTTTGTTTGGTTTGCTCAATAGCGTTACTGCCCGCCCTGGTTACATTTTGCTTATCCTTTGAATTTTTATAGCTTAAAGACGCCCAAATAACAATAATTATTAAAGTAATAATTAGCCCTATAAAAGCAAATCCTTGATTTCCTTGTTTTTTCATTGTAATTTAATTATATCAAAAAACCTCCTGCAAATACAGGAGGTTTTTGACTATTACTTTAGGATTATTACAGGATTATCCCCTTTTGAGGTAGACTTTTACAAAGGCGGATTTGAGTTCACCGGCTTTGGCAGAAAGGTTGTCGGCTTTGCCTTCTTTGGCTAAGCTTAAAGTTTCTTCCAATTTTTGACGAATGGTTTGAATTTCACTGTCATTAGCTTCTGCTTCTACGGCTTTGAGTTTGACGTCCGCGTCAACGTAGGCAGAAATTACCTCGGCAGAATCTTTTTTATCTGCTGCTGCAATTACAACTTCCATGGAGTCATGAAAATCTACCAAGGACACGGCCAGCATGGAAAAATTGTTGCGTTTAAGAATATCTTGAAAAACCGGGCGCACAGTTTCCAGGGTTAAGTGGGCATCTTTTAGATTACCGGTGTTTACGGTGTCGGAAAGATTGGTTATGGTTTGCGACACTTTTTCTAAGTCATTATTAAATTGGTTATCTTTTCTAATTACATAAGGGTGGAAAGCGGAATATTTTTTAGAGAAAATTGCATACTCCAAAACTAATTTTTGGTAATTGTCTTTAGACTCTTGTCTTTTGTCCTGCCCGGTAAAGAACAAAGTTTGCTTGTAGGGTTCGTTCATTTTGCTGTAATCTTCCAAAAAGATTTTTTTGGTAAAGAAATTACTGTAGTAACTTCCGACTACAGGCAGAATGATTATTAGCAAATATAAAACAAAGCTAAAAATTTTTGAGGCTTTGCCCAAAGGGTTTTGATTTGTGGATACTCCAAAGAGTTTATATAGCAAACAAAATCCGCTAAGAGCGGTAAATACTGCTATTACGCCTAAAGCATAAGCAATAATTTGCCAAATACCCCAGAGCCAGAAAAATCCGGCTAACAGTAATGCTTCCCCAATAAGAATTCTAATTAACCGATCCAGGGCACCCTCATTTCTTATGTTCATATAATCCTATTTTAATAACTGGTCAAACGCGGCGGGTTGGTAACCGACCAGAATATTGCCGTCTATATCTATTACCGGCACTCCGGTTTGCCCGCTTTTTCTAACCATTTCCATAGCCGCAGCATGGTCTTTGCTAACGTCTACATCTTTATATTGTACACCCATTTTATCAAAAAGATTTTTGCTCATAATGCAGTATGAGCAAGTCGGGGTAGAATAAATTGTTACATTGTGTTGAGACATATTTTTACTTCTCCTTCTAAGGGTCTGTTTCAAAATATTCTTTTGACTGCAATTTAATAATTTCGGCGTCTTGTCACAAAAAATTTCTCCGCTTAACTTATGTTAAACATCAAAATTTATTTGTGCCAATCCGCTGACTCTTGATGGGTATCGGGCTCCGCCCGGACACAGCTCAAGTCGAAATTCTGAAATTTCGTCATAAAAGCCTATTTGTGAACCGACCCTTTATGGCAAATAAATTGCCTTAAATATTTTGTTAATGAATTTTTATTAAGTGAATAACAAATGTTTTTGCCGTCCCGAATAGATGTTGTTAGTTTGTATTCCTGCATTAGCTGTAAATGGTGGGAAACGGCCGCCACACTCATTTTTAAGCTTTTCGCTATGTCGGAGACGCACACATTATTATCCTCAAATAAAGTGCACAGAATTCGGATTCTGGTCTCGTCCCCTGCCAATTCCAAAAGCTTAGCCTTTTTGCTTAGGTCCGGGGTTAGTAACTTGCTTTTAATCTTGAGTTGGTTCATAATATCTGTAGATTACATTCAAATGGTTACTTGAATGATATATAATCTATAAAATCTTGTCAAGTGGTATTTTTTAAAATTAATAAAAAAGATATGAAAAAACAAATTGTTATTGGGTTAATAGTCTTGGCTGTTTTGGTAGTTGGTGGAATTGTTGTTTTGGGAAGTACAAAAAACAGCCCTGCAAACCAGCAAGTTTTAAGTCAGCCGGAAATTTTTGTGGATGTTAGAACTGACGCAGAATGGCAGGCGGAACATTTAAATGGCGCAATTCATTTGGATTTAGCAAAAATTCAGCAGGGACAAATGCCGGATTTGCCTAAAGATGCGCCAATAGCCTTATATTGTCATAGTGGTAATCGCGCCGGGCAGGCCTTGCAAATATTGCAGAAAAACGGTTTTACACATATCCGCAACGCCGGAGGGCTGGCAGATTTACAATCATCCGGTAAAAAGGTTTGTTTGGGAGAATATTCTTCTTGTAACTGATGTTTTAAAATGATACTAAGAAAAATATCAGTTACAATGTTGGCAGGCCAAGTTCAACAGTTCCGTTTCTTCTACCGAAACCATTTGCAAGGTGGAATGACCAATGTGGTATTGTTTTTCTAAAAGTGATTGGATGTTGGCAATTAACTCCATGCGATGTTTTGCATCCAGCTCTGTAATTTTAAGGTGAGCGCTTAAGAAGCGATTTTCACTCCCTGTTTGCCAAATATGCAAGTCATCAACCTCGAATATTCCGGGGAGAGAAAGCAATTTTGTTTTAACTTCAGCAAAATCAACATCTTTGGGTACGGAATCCATAAGCATATTTACTGCTTCTGAAATAATTATGAAAATTTCTTTAAGCAAGAAAATGGAAATAATTATAGAAGCCAACGGGTCCAGCCAATTCCAACCGGTAAAATAAATCACGCCTGCGCTGGCCAGAACGCCTAAAGAAAACAAAGCATCTTGCATGGAATGTAACCAGGCACTTTTTAAATTTAAATTTTTGTCCGCGCCTTTTTGCAATAGGAAAGTAGCCAGGCCATTACCTGCCAGTGCCACGGCCGCTACTACCATCATAGTTAAGCCGGATACCGCTTCGGGTTTAAATAGCCTTATAACCGCTTCTACCAAAATAAAGCCAACAATGGCCAAAAGGACTGATCCATTCACAAAAGCTATTATAACTTCCGCTCTTTTGTAGCCGTAAGTTTTACGTTTTGTCTGGGGCTTCTCCGCCAACTTTTCTCCCCATAGGCTCAAGACCATAGAGCCGATGTCTGTAACGTTGTGCAAGGCATCGGTAATAAGCGCAAAGCTTTTTGAAATCAGCCCAAAGATAATCTCAAAAACTACAATAATTATATTAATACCAATTGACCAGATGAGATTTTTAGAAGCTGTGGGGTGGTTATGTTCCGACATGTCTGTTATTTTAAAATTAAATTAAATAAATACCCGGTAAAAATAATACCAGTTCCAACAATCCCCGCGAAAATAAGTATAAGTTTAGACTTCATGACTTTTTTCAGTATCATAAATTCCGGCAAAGAGAGTGCGGTCACCGACATCATAAAAGCCAATGTTGTTCCCATAGCAACTCCTTTTTCCGTGAGCGCGGAAACTAACGGAATAACACCCGCGGCGTTGGAATAAAGAGGAATCCCTATTAAGACAGCCAAAGGCACGCCGTACCATTTACCGCTTCCCGCATATTTGGCCAAAAAGTCTGTTGGCACGTAGCCGTGTATCCACGCGCCTACACCAATACCAACTAAAATATATGGCCAGACTTTTTTTAGGATGTCTAAAGTATAATTGCGGGCGTAAATAATTCTTTCCCTTTTAGTCATTTGGGGAAGCTCAGCGCTACCATGCGCCACGCTTTGGTAAACAAAAGGCTCAACCAAGCTTTCCACTTTCAGTTTGCCGATAACCGCGCCGGAAAAGACAGCAATAATCAATCCGCTAATTATGTAAATAATAGCTATCTTCCAGCCGAACAATCCAAGGAGTAGTATTAACGCTACTTCATTAATCATTGGGGAAGCAACCAGAAAGGAGAATGTCGTCCCGAGTGGTACTCCGGCTTGTACAAAGCCTAAAAATAATGGGATGGCTGAGCAGGAACAAAACGGCGTTACTATGCCAAGTAAAGAAGCTATTACATTGCCGGTGTATTGGTTTTTACGAGCGAGGATGTTCCGGATTTTTTCCGGGGGCAAGTAGGAACGGATAATAGAAACAATAAAAATAATTACTGCCAGCAGAATAAATATTTTTAAGGAATCAAAAATAAAAAAATTCACTGCCTCCCCTGCTAAACTTTTGGGCGTTAATTTAAACACCGTAAAAGCCAGCCAGTCTGCAAATGCTTGGATTGGATAAAATAGATTCATAATTTTGTGCTTGCTTTTAAAATGGCTTTTTTAATTTCCTCAACATTTGGTACAAATCCAACCAAGGCCGGCTTGCCGTCCACAGCTAAAACCGGACTGGACATAAGGCCCATATTTAAAATTTGCTGAAAGTCGGTAATATATTCCACTTCTTCAGACATTCCCATTTCCTTGACCGCGGTTTTGGTGATTTCAAACAGTTTTTTGCAAGTAGCGCAACCCGAACCTAAGACTTGAATTTTCATATTTAATGCGGATTTAATTATTAAAAAAGTTTAGCTAAATTGGTCACAACCTTTTTCCCCTTAGGATTTAGACTATATTCAATGAACTTGCCGTCCTTTTTTCTTTCAATTAAGCCGGCCTTTAGTAAATCTGCTAAATGGTGTGAAATTAAAGTTTGGGATAATTTGGTATGGGATTCAATATCACAAACACAATGTGGCGACTGCCTAAGAAGCATCAGGATGTTTAGCCTGGACGGCACGGAAACCAGTTTTAATAAACTAGCCACAGGTCTTACCCGGCTGTCGGGGAAATCTTTGGATATTTTGCACTCCTTGCAATTGCATCGTTGATATATGAACATATATTCATATGATAAATTTATTTAAAAGTATTGTCAAGCGATTAAAAAAATTAACGTGGGATGTGTTGTTTTTAGTTAAGCTTTAACAAAAAAACTCCTCTGAATAATGAGAAGTTTTTTTGGCAGGGGCTGTGGGAATCGGACCCACGACGAAGGTTTTAATTGGTACACAGAAACGCGATCTTAAATTCGTCGCATTGTGGCAGGGGCGGTAGGAATC
>Ga0172379_10008450_pt1 | contig 12949 bp, 12 predicted proteins | sample GrowelOW334metaG_FD_119756 | JGI IMG/M metagenome (GOLD analysis project Ga0172379, IMG submission 119756) | Groundwater microbial communities from an aquifer near a municipal landfill in Southern Ontario, Canada - Groundwater well OW334 metaG | ecosystem: Environmental > Aquatic > Deep... | reverse complement strand
CTCGTATAGCAGCGAGGCGTCTTCTTCAGCCCGAGGTAGCCCCCCCGCCGTGTCGTCGCAACCTGCCATCCGGATCGGGACCCGCGGGTCCAAGCTCGCCCTCGCCCAGAGCGGCATGATGCGCGACCGCATCGCCGCCGCGATTGGCCCGTGCATCGCGCGCGCCAGTTACGAAGTTGATGAGGGGTTTGCGCGCCGCTCCGAAGCCGATGACCCGGCCAATGAACGCTTCTTCGCCGAAGGACGCGCGGGCCATTTCCAGTTCGACCTGGAAGCCTATGTCGCGCACCGTATCGCCGCGGCAGGCGTGCCCCGCGTGGCGATGCTCGGGCTCGACACCTATGCCGACGAAGCGCGCTTCTTCAGCTTCCGTCGCGCAACGCATCGTGGCGAACCCGGTTATGGCCGCCAAATCTCGATTATCGCGCTATAACCTCAGGCCGCTGGTATCTTTTCCAGAAACGCACGCACCGCGTCCGAAATGGCGAGCGGCTTGCCCGTCGGCAAATGAACGTTGACGATCACCATGTCGATCACGGTGTGTAGCTCGCCCGTTACCGCGTGACACAATTCGAAACGCTGCGTGAGGCTGGAGCCGCCGACGCGCGCAATACGGACGAAGGCCTCGATCGTATCGCCCCACACGAACGGCTTCAGATAATCGATCTCGGTCCGGCGGACGTGGAATTCGGTATGTTCCCACGCTTCACCGAGCGCGGCACCGATCCCGGTCCATTCCCAGAATTCGCTGACCGCGACATCGGCATATTCGAGATAGCGCGAGTTGAAGACGACCTTCTGTCCGTCGATTTCCGCATAACGGACTTTGAAACGGGTCGAAAAAGCAAAGCCGGGACGCGACATCAAAATAGCAACCTAAAACCGACGATAGCGAGCACCCCCGCGAGAATCGGGCTGAGCACGCGATCGGATATGCGCGATGCGATCAGGCTGCCAACGATGATTCCGGGAATAGAACCAAGTAGCAGCGAAAACAGCAATGTCCCGTCGACCGACCCCAGCAACCAATGCCCAAAGCCGCCGAGCAGCGTCAGCGGCACCGCATGGGCGATGTCGGAGCCGACCAATCTGTTGATCGGCAAGGTCGGATAGAGGATCAGCAGCGCGGTCATCCCAAGCGCGCCCGCGCCGACCGAAGTGATCGACACCAACACCCCCAGCACCGCGCCGAGCAGCACCGTCAGCCAGGTGAGGCGTGCCGTCCCGATCGTACCGAACAGGTGCGTCAGCGAGCCGACAATCCGCATCCGGAAAATCGTCGCCACCGCCGACAGCACCAGCGTGACGCCGAGAATCGCCGAAATCGCGTGCCCGGTATCCTGCTTTTCCGATGCGTAATGCAGCACCATGATCGTCAGGATGGTTGCCGGTACGCTGCCCGCCGCGAGCCGCGCCACCACGCGCCAGTCAACCGTCCCGCGCCAGCCATGCACCGTTGTGCCTACGGCCTTGGTGGCAGAGGCGTATAGCAGATCGGTGCCGACTGCGGTGGCCGGGTGGAAGCCGAAGGCAAGCACCAAGAGCGGCGTCATCAACGAGCCCCCGCCAACCCCGGTCAGCCCGACGAGCAGCCCGACGAGCACGCCGGCCAGCGAATAAAGCGGTGTGATAATCATCCGGGCCGGCGGTCAGTCGGCTTTCGTGCTGGGAATGTTGACCCCCATCGACACCAGATACTTTTTCACGTTGCGCGCCGCCTGCCGCAGCCTCTGTTCGTTTTCAACCATCGCGATGCGCACAAAGCCTTCCCCATTTTCACCGTATCCCACCCCTGGCGCAACCGCGACCTTGGCGTGAGTCAGTAATTGTTTGGAGAACTCAAGGCTGCCTAGGTGGGCGAGCGCGGGCGGCAGCGGTGCCCAGGCGAACATCGAGGCTGGCGGAGCGGGAATATCCCACCCGGCGCGACCGAAACTCTCGACCAGCACGTCGCGGCGCTTGTGGTAAAGCTGGCGATTGGTCTCGACAATGTCCTGCGGCCCGTTGAGCGCGGCGCACGCCGCCGCCTGAATCGGGGTGAAAGCGCCATAATCGAGATAGGACTTCACCCGGCTCATCGCCGCGATCAGCGTTTTGTTGCCCACCGCAAAGCCGATCCGCCAGCCCGCCATCGAATAGGTCTTGCTGAGCGAGGTGAACTCGATCGCAATGTCCTTCGCGCCGGGTACTTGCAGGATCGATGGGGTTGGCTTGCCGTCGAAATAAAGCTCGGAATAGGCCAAATCGGAGATGATCCAGACCTTGTTCTCCTTCGCCCACGCGACCAGCCGTTCGTAGAAAGCGAGATCGACCGCTTCCGCCGTAGGGTTGGACGGATAGTTGACGACCAGGATCGACGGACGCGGGACGGTGAAGGCCATCGCGCGTTCCAGCGATTCGAAATAGGCATTGTCGGGCGTCGTCGGCACCGCGCGGATCGTCGCTCCGGCAATGATGAAGCCGAAGGTATGGATCGGATAGGACGGGTTGGGCGCAAGCACGACGTCACCCGGCGCGGTGATGGCGGTGGCGAGGCTGGCCAACCCCTCCTTGGACCCCATCGTCACCACGACTTCGGTCTCGGGATCGACATCAACACCGAAGCGGCGACCGTAATAATTGGCCTGTGCGCGGCGTAGCCCCGGAATACCCCTGGACTGCGAATAGCCATGCGCATCGGGTTTGCGCACCACTTCGATCAATTTCTCGATGACATGCGGCGGGGGTGGCAAATCGGGGTTGCCCATGCCGAGATCGATGATGTCCTCGCCGGTCGCCCGCGCTTCCGCTCGCATCGCGTTCACTTCGGCGATGACGTAGGGCGGCAGACGCTTGATGCGATAAAATTCGTCGGACATTGCAGGGATTCCGGCTGGAGGGAGCCCTTCCTTACGCCATTATGTGTCGTGCCGTCACCCCGCCGCACACCAATATAACCGGATGCCGGGGTTTTGCGTCGGCCCGACGATGCGCGCTTTCATCAACGGGGGTCGCCGGGGTAGGGTGGCGTACACCAAAAAGAGGATGTCATGGCCGAATCCACCAAAACCGCCGCCACCGCCATGCCCAGCCTCGCCGAGCTGCAGCACTGGACCTGGGTTCTTGGTCGCGCGCAGCAAATGCTGCTGGAACAGGGCCTCGCAACCCTGGGTGCGGCGGAATCGGCTTTACCCGCGTTTCCGGGCCTGACCGACCCGGAAACGCTGGCGCGCGCGCGCGATTTCTGGACCGACAGCCTCACCCTCTGGCAACGGATGCTCGTCCCCGGTGAAGCGCCACCACCCGCAGAAGAAACGCCAGAGCGGGCGCGGGACAAGCGCTTCAAGGATCCGCGCTGGCGCGACGACCCTTTGTTCGACTGGATTCGCCAGAGCTACTTCCTGTTTTCCGACCAAATGCTCGCTCAGGTCGAAACGCTGCAAGGCGTGGACGATAAACAGCGCGAACAGATGCGCTTTGCTACGCGCGGCTTTCTCGATGCGATCAGCCCGTCCAATTTCCCGGCCACCAACCCCGAGGTGCTCGAAAAGACGATTGAAACCGGCGGCGAAAATCTGCTCAAGGGCCTGCAGAACATGCTGGCCGATCTTGCCAAGGGGCAGGTGACGCACACCGACCAGACCGCCTTCGAACTTGGGCGCAACCTGGCGACCACGCCAGGCAAGGTGATCCACCGCACCGATTTGTATGAACTGATCCAATATGCCCCGACCACCCCCAACGTGCTGGCGGTGCCGCTGGTGATCTTCCCGCCGTGGATCAACCGTTTCTACATCCTCGATCTTACCCCCGAAAAAAGCTTCATCCGCTGGGCGGTCGAACAGGGCATCACCGTCTTCATGGTTTCGTGGCGATCGGCCGATGCCAGCATGAAGGATGTGGTGTGGGACGATTATATCGCCGCCCAAATCGATGCGATCGACACGGTGCGGCGCGTGCTGAAGGTGCCCGCGGTCCACACCATCGGCTATTGCGTGGCGGGCACGACGCTCGCCGCGACGCTGGCAGTGCTGGCGGCGCGAGGGGAAGGCGACAAGGTCAAGAGCGCGACCTTCTTCACCGCGCAAGTCGATTTCGAGAAAGCGGGCGAACTGCTGTATTTCGTCGCCGACGATCAGCTTGAGTTGCTCAAGACGCTCACCCCCGACGGCTTTCTCGACGGGCGCTACATGGCGGCGGTGTTCAACCAGTTGCGCGGGCGCGACCTGATCTGGAACTATGTCACCAACAATTATCTGCTGGGCAAGGACTATGCCCCGTTCGACCTGCTGCACTGGAATGGCGACACCACCAACCTGCCCGCGCAGTGGCACATGCGCTATCTCATCGACCTGTACCGCGACAATTTGCTGAGCAAGGCCAGGGCGCTGAGCGCGCTCGGTACGCCGATCGATCTCGGGCTGGTGACGACGCCAAGCTATATCCAGGCCGGTCGTGAGGACCATATCGCCCCAGCCGAAAGCGTGTGGGCGCTGATGCGGCTGTTTTCGGGCGAGCGGCGCTTCGTGCTGGCAGGATCCGGGCATATTGCCGGCGTGGTCAATCCACCGAGCGCGAACAAATATCAATATTGGCTCAACCCCGAACCGGTCGAGACGCTCGAAGCCTTCATCGCCGGAGCGCGCGAGACCAAGGGGAGCTGGTGGCCCGACTGGTTGGCATGGCTGCAAGATCAGGATGCGGCAACGGTCCCGGCCAAGGGCGCGCGGCAACCGGGCAAGGGTGCGCTCAAGGCTATTGAGGATGCACCGGGTCGGTATGTGAGGCAGCGCTAACGCGCCCAATAGGGACGCGGAACTCCGTAGTTTCACTTATGTTGCACTGCAACAATTTGCTTGTATTTGGTCTCGCCTCTGCTATATTGCATTGCAGCATTGGCGTAGGAGAGATCCGATCATGGCAAGCAAGGGCCCCAAGTCAGACGCGGCACCCAAGGCCGCAAAGCCGACCGCGAAGATCGTCGTTCCGTCGGCTGTCGCCGCGCCTGAAGCTGTTTCTGCAAAACCCGCTCCGCCCAAGGCGCGGGCTACCGCTGCGGCGGTGAAAACCCCATCGGTTCCCGCAGCGCCTCCGGCTCCGGTCACGGAAGCGCCCGAACCGGTCGTCGCGGCCCCCGCCGCCGACGTGGTGACACCGGCACCAGTCGTGGCAACCCCGCAAGAGGTTGCTCCGGTGGTGCCCGTGGCAGAGCCTGTGCTTACGCCTGACCCGGTTCTTACTGTCGAAGCCCCCAAACCCGTCGCCGCCGCCGCGCCGACCCCCACGCAAAAGGAAGTCGTTACTATGGAAAGCACCATCAAAGCCGCTACCGACAAGGTTCAGGAACAGGCCAAGGCGCTGTTCGCCGATGTTAACGAGCGCACCAAGACTGCGGTCGAAAAGGGCACCAAGCTGGTCGAAGAGCTCAACGAATTTTCGAAGGGCAATGTCGAGGCGATCGTCGAATCCTCGAAGATTGCCGCCAAGGGCATCGAGACGCTGGGCCAGGATGCTGCGGAATATGGCCGCAAGCATTTCGAAGGCGCTTCGGCTGCGCTGAAGGGTTTGTCGGGCGCCAAGACCCCGTCGGACTTCTTCAAGCTGCAGAGCGACTATGTCCGCAGCGCGTTCGACGCGATCGTCGCCGAAACCTCGAAGAACACCGAATCGCTGGTGAAGCTCGCCGGTGAGGTCGCCCAGCCGATTTCGAACCGCGTTGCGCTGGCCGCCGAGAAGATCAAGATCAGCGCATAAGCCGATCTTTGTCCTTGTCCGGACAGAAGAGGGCGGTCCCGGATGGGGCCGCCCTTTTCGTTTGCCCCCTTGCCCTCACCCCCTGCGATGCCATATTTTAGCGAATAGATGATCGACAGCACCACAATCTCGATGGCGGAACGCCGTGATGATGGCACCGGCGACGGGCCGGACGACGGCACGGGTCTGGGCGTTGCAACGCGCACCCGCGCCAAGACCAAACAGCCGACGCCGTACCGCGTATTGCTGTTGAACGACGATTACACGCCGATGGAGTTCGTCGTGCTGGTGCTCCAGCGCTTCTTCCGCATGGATATGGAAGCGGCGACGCGCGTGATGCTGCATGTCCACCAGAAGGGCGTCGGCGTGTGCGGCATCTTCAGCTACGAAGTCGCCGAGACCAAGGTCAGCCAGGTCATCGATTTCGCGCGGCAGAACCAGCATCCGCTGCAATGTATGCTGGAAAAGGCCTGATTTAGCCGGACGTTCCTGTGCGCCTCGTCGCAATTTGCCTATCGTGCTTGCACCGGCGGGGCGAGGCGATAAACGAGGTACATGGACCGTATTCTCATTCGCGGCGGTAATCGCCTGTCTGGCCGCCTTCCCATTTCCGGCGCGAAGAACGCCGCGCTCACGCTGATGCCGTGCGCGCTGCTGACCGAGGAGCCGGTGACGCTGCGCAATTTGCCGCGTCTGGCCGATGTCGACAGCTTTGGGCATTTGCTCAATCAGCTTGGCTGTTCGACGCGAATCGAGGGCGCGCGCCCCGAGGATTTCGGTCGCGTGATGACGATCCGCGCCGGCAAGCTGACCGCGACCGAAGCCCCTTATGACATCGTGCGAAAAATGCGCGCGTCGATCCTGGTGCTGGGGCCCCTGATCGGGCGCGCGGGCGAGGCGACGGTATCGCTGCCGGGCGGCTGCGCGATCGGCAATCGCCCGATCGACCTGCATTTGAAGGCGCTTGAAGCGATCGGCGCGCAGCTCGAAATGGCGGCAGGCTATGTCAAGGCCGTCGCGCCGGGTGGGCGCCTGTCGGGCGGCAAATACACCTTCCCGATCGTGTCGGTCGGCGCGACCGAGAATGTGGTGATGGCAGCGGTCCTCGCCAAGGGCGGCAGCCGGATCGAGAATGCCGCGCGCGAACCCGAAATCGTCGACCTGTGCAATTTGCTGGTGGCGATGGGCGCCAAGATTTCAGGCATCGGCACCGAGACGCTGGAGATCGAAGGCGTCGACCGGCTGCACGGCGCGACCTATCGCGTGATGCCCGACCGGATCGAAGCGGGCAGCTATGCCTGCGCTGCGGCCATCACCGGCGGGTCGGTCGAGCTGGTCGGCGTCAAGATGGACGATATGCGCGCGACGACCGAAGCGTTGATCGCGGCGGGGGTGACGCTGGAGGAACGCGGCGAGAATCTGCTGGTTTCCGCGACCAACGGCATCAAGCCGCTGACGCTGTCGACCGCGCCGTTCCCGGGTTTTGCGACCGACATGCAGGCGCAATTCATGGCGATGCTGTGCCTGGCCGATGGCGCGAGCGTGCTGACCGAGACGATCTTCGAAAACCGTTACATGCACGTGCCGGAACTGGCGCGGATGGGCGCGGACATCCTCGTGCAGGGCCGCACCGCCGTGGTGCGTGGCGTGCCAAAACTGGTTGGCGCGCCGGTGATGGCGACCGATCTGCGCGCCTCGATGAGCTTGATTATCGCCGGGCTCGTCGCCGAGGGGGAAACGCAGGTCAGCCGCGTCTATCACCTCGATCGCGGCTATGAACGGCTTGAGGAAAAGCTCAGCGCGGTTGGGGCCGATATCGAGCGCGTCGGCGACGGTTAAGCCGTCCGTTCCGGTACAGCAGCCGCATCGGCCTGAATGGCGAGCTCGGGCGCAACCGCTTCCCACGGGAAGATGAACCAGTCCTTGGTCACCGCGCGATCAATCTCGCGCGCATGATACTCAACGCGCTCGCCCGAGCGGATATTGTCGAGCAGCGTCGCGAAGCGCACGCTGCCCGGCACCGCCCCCGCCTCCGCCAGCATGGCACGCAAGCGTTTGATCGTGCGGCCAGTGTCGTTGATGTCGTCGAGGAACAGGAAGCGTTCGCCGCTCCGCGTGCGCTCGGCCAGTCGCGCGATCGGGTCGAGCGCGAAATCCTCGACCTGCGCCGAGAAATCGACCGACAGCATCGGCAGGCCGCTCGCGTGGCTGAGAAACACCGCCGGGACCAGACCGCCGCGCCCGATGCCGATCAGAAAGGTTGGCGACCATGCGGCATCCTCACCCAACCGCCCCGCCAACAGATGAATATCGGCGACGAAGCGCTCTTGTGGGATGGGGGTATAGATCGTCACGCTGCCGCCTCCACATAGGCGTCCAGCCGCGCCAGATGCTCGGCCACGGCGGTATCGGGCAGGAACGACCCCAGAAAACTGTTGCGCGCCAGCGTGACCAGATCGGCACGATCAAGCCCGCGCGCGGACGCCACCGCGCGGTAATTGTCGGCGATGTACCCACCGAAATAGGCGGGATCATCCGAGTTGATCGTCGCGCGCAGCCCGGCGCGCAGCATCCGGTCGATCGGATGCTCGGCCAGATCGCCCACCACGCACAGCTTGAGGTTGGACAGCGGGCACACCGTCAGCGTCATGCCCATGCGGGCGAGGCGGGTGACCAGCAATGGGTCCTCCAGGCTGCGATTGCCATGATCGAGCCGATCGACACCAATCACATCCAATGCCTGCACCACATAGTCGGGCGGGCCTTCCTCCCCGGCATGGGCAACCAGCTTGAATCCCCGCGCCCGCGCGGCGGCAAAGACGCGCGCGAACTTTTCCGGCGGGTGGCCAAGCTCGGAGGAATCAAGCCCGACCGCGGCAATCCGGTCGCGCCAGGGCTCGGCCTGTTCGAGCGTGACGAACGCATCCGCCTCGTCGAGATGCCGCAGGAAACTCATAATAAGCAACACCGTCATGCCGTGCCGGGCTTCCGCTTCAGCGATGGCGGAGAGCAGCCCGGTCATCACCGTATCGAACGCAATGCCGCGCGCGGTGTGGGTTTGCGGATCAAACATGATTTCGGCATGGACGACGCCATCGGCGGCTGCGCGATCGAAATAGGCCAGCGCAAGATCGTGAAAATCCTGCGCGGTCCGCAACACGTCGGCCCCGGCATAATAAATGTCGAGAAAATCCTGCAGCCGCGAGAAATTATACGCCGCGCGGACAGCCTCCACGCTGGCGAACGGGATCGCGACCTGATTGCGCTGCGCCAGCGCGAACATCAGTTCTGGCTCAAGGCTGCCCTCGATATGAAGGTGGAGTTCGGCCTTGGGCAGCCCTGCGATAAAGTCGGATGTGGTCATCGCGATACCATTGCGAGGTTGCGCGCCGTGGGCAAGCGGCGAACGCTCCCCACGGCCTGCTATTCACCGCTCGGGCACGCTCAAATCGCCGCCAGCGCCTGTTCGAAATCGGCAATCAAATCGTCGGCATCCTCGACCCCGATCGAGATGCGCACGAGATTGTCGGTAATGCCGAGCGCCTGCTTGCGCGCATCGGGCACCGACAGATGCGTCATCGCCGCCGGATGCGAGGCGAGTGTTTCGGTGCCGCCGAGCGACACCGCGAGCTTGGCGATTTTCAACGCGTCGAGGAAGGCGAACGCCTCCTTCTCGCCGCCCTTCAGGATCAGCGAGAAGGTCGATCCCGCGCCGGTGCAATGCCGCGCATAAATATCCGCCTGGCGCTCCATCCCCGGCGTGCTGTCGAGGAAGCCGAGATAGCCGACCCGTTCCACCTTGGGGTGGTCGCGCAGGAAGGCGCACACCTTGACCGCATTTTCGCCCGCGCGGCTCATGCGCAATTCGAGCGTTTCGAGACTGCGCATCAGCATCCAGGCAGTGTTCGGATCGCAGATGGTGCCGATCGTGTTGCGCATCAGCCGGATCGTGTTGATGTGCTCCTTGGAGCCAAGCACACCGCCCGCGACGAGATCGCTATGCCCGCCGGCATATTTGGTCAGCGAATAGACGACGATGTCGGCACCATGTTCGAGCGGCTTGAGCCAGAGCGGGCCGAGGAAGGTATTGTCGATCGCGATCGGCGGCTTTGCACCCTTGAAGATCGCGTCGCGGCTCGCAGCCACTGCCTGAATATCGACCAGCGCGTTGGTCGGGTTGGCGGGGCTTTCGAGATAGATCAACGCGACATTGCCGGTCGCCGCCTTGCTCATCACCGCATCGATCTCCGCGCGCGTCGCGCCCGCCGGAAAATCGAGCCAATGCACGCCGAAGCGACCAAGAATGCGCGCGATCAGCGTTTCGGTCGCGGCGTAGAGCGGGCCCGAATGGACGATCGTGTCGCCCGGCTTGACCATCGACAGGAACAGCGTCGCGATCGCCGACATGCCGCTGGAGAACACCAAAGCATCCTCCGCCTCTTCCCACACGCCCAGGCGATCTTCGAGGATTTCCTGATTTGGCCCGTTGAAGCGTGAATAAACCAGCCCTTCGGAGCCGCCGGGGCGCTTGCCGGTGACGCCCTCGAAATGGCGCTTGCCTGCGGCTGCATTGGGGAAAACATAGGTCGAGGTGGCGAAGATCGGCGGTTTGAGCGAGCCTTCCGACAACATCGGATCATAACCGTGGCCCATCATCAGCGTGGAGGCCTTCAGCTTGCGGTCGCCGATCTTTTCGATCGAGGGCTTGGGCTTGGTGCGCGGCGCGACGCCGGTCAGATCGGCTTCGGTCTGCGGGTCGGTCTGGTCGGTGGGCTTCGCCATGAGGGTGCATCCTGCGTCGAAAAATGATAGGAAGCCTTACCGCGAGATAGTCTCGAATGATACTATTTCGCGGCAGATCCTTTGGGGGGACAGGTGATGCCGATCGCAATCGTTTCGGTGCCGGTGACCGATGTGGCACGCGCGCGGCGCTTTTATGTGGAAACACTCGGACTGGTGGTGCTGCGCGACGAGGCGATGGGCCCCGACATGCGCTGGGTGCAGTTGCAGCCCAAGGATGGCGGCGCGACCGTCGCGCTGGTGACGTGGTTCGAGGCGATGCCACCCGGCTCGGTACAGGGGCTGATGCTGGCGGTGGATGATATCGACGCCGAACATGCGCGGCTGGAGGCGGCTGGGGCAACGGCGTCCCCGGTCGATGAACAGCCGTGGGGTCGCTTCACCATGCTGCAGGACCCCGATGGCAATGGCTGGATCGTCGCGCAATTGACCGATCCCAATGAGGTAAAGACGCGTTAGCGGCGCACCCGCCACGCTATTTCTGAAAGCCCACGGTCAAATCGAACCGAATTCTGACCCAGGCACCGATAATCGGCTTGCCGCCGATGCGCGGCGGTCGCACCCGGAACTGCCACGCCGCCAGCCGTAGCGCGCGCGCCAGCCCGCCACCCGGCGGCGATTCGTCGAGCGCGCGACAATTCTCGACGCGAAATTCGGGCGCGGTCTTGCAGGCGATGATCGCCCAGCCCGAGCCAACCTTGGCATAGTCCTGCAGATAGGGCTTCAGCTCGGCATCGCGCGGTTCGCGATACCATTCGGCATTGTATAACGCGGCGCCACCCGGCCCCTGCCCCGGCCCATAAGCGGCAACGCTGTCCTTGCCGCTGCCCGAATCGTCCCCTTCGCCCTGATGCGCCGGAATCTTGCCAATGTCCGACGCCGCGAACTCCTCGGAGCTCAATTGGATCAGTTTGGACGGCACCGGGCTTTTCACCGGCGGCGGCGCGACTGGCGGCGGCGGGGCAGCGGAAGCGGTTGTCGTCTGCTTTTGCTTATGCGCGACCTGGGTTTTCTGCGCCTGTTTGGAGAGGGGCGGGCCGACCGGCCTTACGTCGAAGGTATTGAGCGGTTTGTCCTTCTCGACCTTCTGAAAAATACCGCTGCCGAGATGAAACAGCAGCAAGGCCACCAACGCCTCCACCGCAAGCGCAAGCGCTATGCCGCGAAGCCGCCCTTTACCTGAATCGGATCGATAGGACGCCGCGGACATCCCGCCCCGCGTAGAGCGCGCGGTGCCGCGCTGCAACAGGTTCGGCGCAAACTGAACGCTTTGTCATGCGGCATCGGCCGGAGCCGTGGTCCAGCCCAGCGCCGGGATCGTCAGCGACCGCTTTCCCGATAAATCAACCCGCATAACCAGCAGGTTGCGCCCTTCGATATAGCCGATCACGCGGCGCGCCCGTCCAAGCGAGCTCGTGCCATAGGTGCGCGCAATCTCCGCGTCGGTCGGGCAGGGCAGCCCGTCACGCGCGGCGCGCGCGATCAGCAGGAAGCAGCCGAGCATCTCGTCGGGCAAATCGCGTGCGATCGCCAGCGCCTCGGCCCAATCCCCCTCCAGCCCTTCGAAAATTCCGGCGCGCGCCGCCGCCAAACGCCGCGAGAAACCGGAGGGATCGAGCGGCGCGGGATACACGCCGACCATGCGACAGCGCACCTGAAAATCCTGGTACAATACCGCCGCCGGACGCGCGGTTGAATCGGCATCCTCGACGATGGCACGCAGCACGTCGCACACAATCTGCGCCAGCTCTTCCGGGTCGCGCTGTGGAACCTCGCGCAGCGGATCGGGCGCGGCGACGGTTTCAATCTGCTCGAACACATATTCGGCCGGGGCCGCGCGCAGTGGCGGCGGTGCAGGCCGCACCGGCTCCTCCATTTCCGCGAACAGGAATTGCCGCATGTCGGCTGGCGGCGCATCGGGCAGCGGGATCAATGCGGGGCCACCGCCACGCGAGCCCGTTTCGACCGCGCCGATCCGGATCGCCACCGGGCGCCGCGATACCGCCGGCCCCAAGGCAAGAAAGGTGCCCCGCGCGAGATCACGAATCTGCTCGGCTTGCCGCCGTTCCATTCCCAGCAAATCCGCCGCGCGTGCCATGTCGATGTCGAGGAAGGTGCGCCCCATCAGGAAATTGGACGCTTCGGCGGCGACATTCTTGGCGAGCTTGGCGAGGCGTTGCGTCGCGATGATGCCGGCGAGCCCGCGCTTGCGGCCACGGCACATCAAATTGGTCATCGCGCCGAGCGAGGCGCGACGGACTTCCTCGGTCACCTCCGCCCCCATCGACGGCGCGAACACCTGCGCCTCATCCACCACCACCAGAGCCGGGAACCAATGGTCGCGCGGGGCATCGAACAGCGCCGACAAAAAGGCGGCGGCACAGCGCATCTGCCCCTCCATCTCAAGGCCCTCGAG
>Ga0172379_10008449_pt1 | contig 12951 bp, 18 predicted proteins | sample GrowelOW334metaG_FD_119756 | JGI IMG/M metagenome (GOLD analysis project Ga0172379, IMG submission 119756) | Groundwater microbial communities from an aquifer near a municipal landfill in Southern Ontario, Canada - Groundwater well OW334 metaG | ecosystem: Environmental > Aquatic > Deep... | reverse complement strand
GCCCTGCGGGCTTTCAACATTCGTAGTATAGCAGAGCGCCAAAATGCGTCAACACCTCCACTGTAGAAACCGAAAAAGGCTTCTGGATGCGAGGCGCAGGCGAGCACCACACCGAGCCGTACTAAAGGGTACGGCGAGGGGGGAGCGGAGCCTGCAACAAAGCAGACGGGAGTCTTTTTCGCTTTCTATCTTATTTCGTAGGTGATGGAGACTGAAGCGTTATACGTATTCTCGCCGGTCGGAATGTTCGGCGTCGCAGATGCTTTTGTTTCTGCACCGCCCAAACCATACATCATCGGATACGGATACCCGCCCGAAGACTCAGAGAAGTTCACGATCTTGCCGAGACGTACGCCAAGCTGCTTGGTGAGCCGCGTCGCTTGCGTTTTTGCTTTGGCTATCGCATCAGCGCGCGCGGCATCATAGCCGGCAGTCGAGTCATCGAGCGCGAACGCCGGACCATTTAGATTCTGGACCTGGAGTTTTCCGAGACCGCCGAGCATCGTACCGACCGCAGAAAGGTCGCGCATCGTGACCTGGATAGTCTCGGACACTTGATAGCCGGTTATCTTCGGCGTGCCGTACATCGGACAGGCTTCTCCAGCCGCACAAGGTCGCGGATAGGAATACTGCGGAGAGATGTTGTACGAGAGCGTCTTTACATCCTTATCAGCAACGCCCTGCTCTTTCACGAAATCGAGCGCGGCATTCGCCTGCTTGGTGGTCGCGGCTTGCGCATCTACAACGGTCGCCGCAGTGTTCTGCACTGTGAAAGAAACCCGCGCAACATCCGGCGGCAAGGTCGCTTGACCATCGCCCTGCACCGTGATGGTGTCGGTTGCCGGGTTTGCCGGGCGGCCGAAGTCCGTGGCAACACTTATGGTCTTGGCAAAAAGAAAGAGAGCCAGGATACCGAGAGCGCTTGTGAGCGCGACGCGTACGGCACGATTCTCGAACAAGGAATTGGTGTTCATGGCGAAAATAATATGGGCTAATACTGAAACTATATCATTGTCCCTGCAAAGTTATAAGGAGCTTCGCAAGCGCCGCATGGGCCGGGAGCGCCGCGACCACGAGGTCCGGATTGGTCCAGTCGGCACCGCGATCGGTCGCATCGAAACGCAATACATCGGTGCCGCGCGCGAGATAATATGCGGTATCAATAACGCCTTCAAAACGTTCTATCGAAACGACGGTGAAGCGGTGATTGCCGAGCATGGTGGACGTGAACGAGGTGACGCTCACGGGCGCACCAGATGCGCCACCGACCGCCGTCTGCTGTATGGTCGCAAGCGCGGTCGAAGATGCTGCGATGGCATAGCGCCGAATAACGATGCTCGCGATGTCCGCCGAAGATGCTCCCGGCATTTCATAGGCAGCGATGCTCGCCGCATCCGGCAATTCGGCTACGACAAAACCTGCAGGTACCGCAAATGAAATACCGACGTCCGCGAGTGACACATTTGGCGGGGGGCACGTCGGGAAGGTACAAGAGCTTCCGGTGCGGCCGACCGACGTGCCGTCCGGACACACGAGAGCATCCATCGGGCACGCGATGGCCTGAAGCGGATGTTCGACGGCATTCCGGTACACAAGTCCGCCGATGCCAATAATGATAATGACCAAGATGCCAAGAAATAAGCTTTTCATATACGAATGGTATCACGCACCGATGAATATCGCTGGGCGACTACAGGGAATCGAACCCTGATCGAGAGCTCCACAAGCTCCAGTGTTAACCGTTACACCATAGCCGCCATGTTTACCCTGCCGTAGTTTTAGAACGTAGGCGGGCACAAGATTTTTATAACACAAAATCGAGAAGTACGCGAAGAAAATCAGTACCGCGGGACCTCTTCTGCAACACCCGCGAGATGATTTGCGAGGCGCGCAAGCGCAAAGAGAAGCGAGGAAAGACGATTCATATATGCAAGCGTTTCGCTCGATAGCTTGCATGCCTGAACATCGCGAGCCGCAATGAGTCGGCGCTCGGCGCGTCGCGCGAGTGTCCGCACGACGTCCAGCAGGGCGGAGAGTTCCGTTCCGCCCGCGATAGAAAATCCTTTCAGCGGCGGTATCTCTTTCTCTACATCATTCACTATGTTCTCGATATCTTTCACCGCTCGCTCCCCCACTTTCTTATCCGCACCGGCGACCTGCGCCTGAATTATGAAAAGCACTTCTTGCACATCGCGCAAAGCATTCGCAATGCGCGTCTCTCCCGCTGCACGCATTTTTACAAATCCGAGAAAGGCATTCAGCTCATCGAGAGCGCCAAGCGCCTCCGGTAGTTCGGACGACTTTGATATCCTTTGCTGGTCGCAACCGAAAGCGGTCGTCGTTCCACCATCCCCCTTACCAGTAAATAAAGCCATATCCATCCAGTATATACCTTGTTTTATAGGGGATTGACTTTTATGCTCAATGGTGCTATTATGTAATAGTTCCATCACTCGAGGAGTTCCTTATGCATGACGCATATACCCCAACGCGCCAGAAATGGCTGTCCACTGTCGGACGACCCAGATGGGGAGAAAGGCATGCGAGATCCATACGATTCGTGTGCCAGCTCGTCCTTGCCACGATGATCGTCGTGGCATTACTAGCGGTAGGATACGACTAGCAAGTCGTATCCTACCCAGAAAGCCCAGAGCGCATGCGCTCTGGGCTTTACTCATTTTGTGCCCAGGAGAGGACTTGAACCTCCAAGCCTTGCGGCATAAGAACCTCAATCTTACGCGTATACCAGTTCCGCCACCTGGGCATTACTTTGCCAACTTCTTAGTTGATAGCAAAGACTCCCCCACTATACGCAATGCGCGCTCTATTTTCAATCTTTTTCTCGAGAGATGTATCGGGCAGTCGGTTGAATACATCGCGGCAATAATTGTCAGAGATTCTTTTTTCGCATATCTCAAAGTGTCTATCGGGTTACGTTTCTTCCCGATACCGCCAGATTTTGAGACATGACCTTTTACTCCAAGTAAACGGTAGATGGTTTCTTGTAGCCACCTGATATGAAGTGGACTCGCAGAAGTGAAGTTGAGATAATACATAAAACTTGATTTCCAACGCGGATCAAAATAACTATAAAAAGAACCGTCCCCATCAAAACTGCCTCTCAAAAAATCGAAGAAAAAAACATCGGGTATAGCTAGCTCTCCGAGTATTCTTGACTTGTTCGGCATAAGTCCGATACCAAGTAAAAAATTGTACAAAAATACATCTCCCCACTGAACTCTGTGATATGTCCGGTTTTTCATCCGCACACCAGCATGATGGATACCAATCACAACTTTAAGTCCCAAGCTTTTTTTAAAATTCTTTATTTGTTCAAGATCTTTTGATACAAAAAGCAGGTGTCGTCCGTCATTCGAGAGGCACCCGTCACTCGCGATAAGTCCTACTGCGTACGCAAATTCGGGCGACCACACCACTTCCCTTCTTTTTGGTTTTGGGCCTCTTTTCCCCATATCTCAAGTGTAAGCGGATACCAATAATATGTAAACAAAATCCGAGTGGATAACTCGGGTTATGTTTCTGTCTGAAAATTATGCTACAACTTCCCCGACGCTTTCGGACGGGGCTCCGACTTCAGACGTCGGGGCTGCTGCGACATCCTCTGCCTCAATTTCGGCTACCGCTTCAGCTTCCTCCGGAGTAATCGTCTCATCGCTCTTGAGGTGCAGCATGCGTGCGTTGCGGAGCTGGCGGCGGACTGCCTTCGCGGCCTTTTCGCGGATGAAGTAGAGCTTCGCGCGGCGGACCTTGGAACGCTTCACTATCTCGATGGAGTCAATGACCGGCGAGTAGAGCGGGAACGTTTTCTCAACGCCGACACCCGAAAGCGTTGCGCGAACGGTAAACATTCCGCCCGCTTCGGTGCCGTGCTTGGTCGAAAGCACCAGGCCCTCGAAAACCTGCTTGCGAGCGTTCTTGATGGTCTTTTCCTTCTTGTCGTTGCCCTTGCCCTTCTTGAGCTCAATGATGTTCTGGACGACACGCACCGTGTCGCCCGCACGAATGCCGAGCGCCGCGCGTCCTTCTACATTGACCGGAGATATGACCTTCTTCATGTGTCGCGCACTTTAGCACGACCGGCACCAAAAGCAAAGTTCTAAGCTTTTGGTGCCGGCCACGTGCGTTACGAGAGAGCGACTGCTTCGCTCGTGGACGAGAGGCGGGCGAGTGCCGCGGTGAAATCGTGCGGAAGGGGCGCTTCGAAGGTCCGGCGGGAACCCGAGGGTAGATCGATACTGAGCGAGAATGCGTGGAGCGCCTGACGCGCGAAACCCAAGAGGCACGGTCGTCCGGACGCGTAAAGCTTGTCGCAGATAACCGGATGATTGATGTATTTGAAGTGTACGCGGATCTGGTGTGTGCGGCCGGTTTTCGGGCGCGCTTCAAGAAAGGCAACCCTTTCAGCAGTCTCCGGGTCGATGCCGCGCGCGTGCACCTGCCACTCCGTAACTGCCGCGCGATGGGTGCGATCTTCCCCGCTCCGCTGTACCCCCCAGCGCGGCGGCAGTGAACGAATGCGCACGATCTCTGCCTCGATCGTTCCCTTTTCTTTTGACGGGTGTCCATACACGAACGCACGATATGACTTTTCCGTCGTGCGACTCTGGAACTGGTGCTTGAGGAAGGCGTGCGCTTCGTCCGTCTTTGCGAGTATCATAACGCCGGAAGTGTCGCGGTCGAGCCGATGCACGATACCCGGACGCGCTATTACCTCGCCTTGAGGCGAGGTCCACGGTTCGCCTACATCTGCGAGCATCGGGTAGTGCGCAAGCACCCATGTTGCAACCGACGGTTCGTCGGTGCGGCCGTCACTATGCACAATAAGTCCTGCGGGCTTATCTATGACGAGTACGTCAGCATCTTCGTAGAGTATCGGAAGTTCCATCACCTCACAGTATCATTTCCCGCGTCGGCGTTCGCGTGCGGCAAATTCGGCAAGAATGGCATCGAATTCTTCTTTTGTGAAAGCCGGCCAGAATGTATCTATGAAAAAAAGCTCACTGTAGACCGACTGCCAGGGAAGAAATCCTGAGAGACGCTTCTCGCCGCCGGTGCGGACAACGAGATCGGGATCGGGCATCGGATATGACCAGAGATTCTTCGCGAAGGCGTCTTCGCTCGCGATGGTCGCTTCCTCTTCGAGCAGGGCGTTTGCCGCCGCCATGATCTCCGCGCGCCCGCCATAGGACATCAAGAGGTGGAGCGTGATGTCATACTCCTTTTCGGTTGCCGCTTCCATCTTGTCCATCATTTTTTGCATGTCCTCGCTGAAACGCGACCGGTCGCCGACAAAACGCACGCGCACGCGCTCCTCTACCATCTTCTTCGTTTCGTTCTCGAGGACCGAACGGAATAATTTCATCAGGAACCCAACCTCTTCTTCGGAACGCTGCCAATTCTCTGTGGAGAATGCGTACGCGACCACGTGCGGAATGCCCGCCTCGCGAGACCAGCGCAATGCTTCTTCCAGTTTCTTGTAGCCCTCGCTGTGCCCGTCGAACACCGGCTTGTTCTGCGCGCGCGCCCACCGGCGATTACCGTCCATGATAATGCCCAAGCAGGTAACACCCGAAGTGTTGTTCATATTCATACAAACCTATATGACATAGTGTTCGGTTTCAAGTGTGACCATATTTTCTGAAGTACTCATTTTGGTGCACCCTGCAGGACTCGAACCTGCGACCTTCTTGGTGTAAGCAAGTTGCTCTACCAACTGAGCTAAGGGTGCATATTTTCACTCACCTGCTCTACCAAAGCCGACGCTCTGGTCGGCTCCCCGACTCTAACGTCGGGGCTGAGCTAAGGGTGCTGCTCGTGCATCATACAACACTAGTGCCGTGAGGGAGAATCGAACTCCCAATCCCTTGCGGGAACTAGCTCCTGAAGCTAGCGCGTCTACCAATTTCGCCACCACGGCAATACTTTATTCCGCTCGCCGTATGCCAGCTGTGCCCCCAGCAGGAATCGAACCTACATCAACGGCTTAGAAGTCCGCTGCTCGATCCATTGAGCTATGGGGGCGAACACTTCTCTACCCTAGCGCATACCGGCGTTACTACCAAGCGAGCCAGATCTATTGCGAAGGGTCCACGAATGAATAGACACCCGTCACATACTTCGTCTCTTCGGCAGCGCGGTTCGTAAAGATGGTGTGGATAGCATCAAGGGACGATCGGCTGAAGATCGCTGACGCGGTGGTACTCGACGTGCCAATGGTGCCGCCACTAGCGACCTTATCGAACGCCCACACATTCCAAACGATAATGCCGACGAGTGCGATCATCGATAGCGTAAGCAGCGCGAGCCAGTCGCGCACCGGATCGAGGTACGCGCTCGAGCGTATATGTTTCAGGAAAGAGCCGATGGAATCAAGAATATTCATGGGATGCTTGTTGCGGCATTCGTGGGTGTGGAACCGACAAGTAACTTCAGGTCGGCGTGCCAGCTGTTCTTAGCATCTTGCACGACCCCAAGCGACGTTATCGAAAGATCATAGGGCGCATATTCGATCGAGCCCACCGTGCGCATCACGGCTTCGAATGTTCCCTTGACCGTGAGCGCAAGCGTGAGCGCGGGATGCGCGGCGGTGCCGCCCGTTGAGACGGAGAGGACGCTCACCGTGGCTCTCTGCGCTTTCCCTTTCCCTTCAAGCGAATTAATAAAGGCAACGACACTTGTCTCCGGGACGAAATAATTCTGCACGATCGCTTCATCACTCGCAATATCGGCAAGCGATGCGCGTGTCGCGGCTATGCGATTCGCCGTTTCCGTTTTCGTAGCAATACTGTTCTGGAGATCAGCTACGGCAGTGCTTTTTGCCGAAATGATGCTGTACCACACACCGTAGCCAATGAGCGTGGCACTAGCAATGACGACTGCGATGATGATGTGCCGGAGAGAAGAGGTCATGGTTTAAGAGTTACCGCGATAGAAAAGGTGATGTCGGTATCTTTCGCATACGCAGAGACGGGGAGATCGGCGGTGGCCGTGAATGGAGCACCCTGTACGGCGAGCTGGTACGCACGCAGTGCATCGCGCGTAGTGGCAACGCCAAAGAGTGTCAGCGTTCCCGGAGCCTCCCCTAGAGCGGGGGTATAGACGAAACTGGAGAGAGTAACGCCTGGACGGGGAACGGAGAGTAAGGTGCGGATCAGCGCACTCGGAGAACGTGCCTCCCCGAGCGCGATCAGTATTGCGGCATCATTCGAGAGGACGGCGAGACGCGCTGAAAGCACTTTCTCATCCGCAGAGGAGAGGACGGATTCTATACTGGCGAGATGCGCCATCTTTGCAGATGCACTCTGCAGAAGAAAGACGTAGGTCGGTATGAGCAACAGTGCGGCTACGCCCGTAAGAATAGTTATCAAAACGGCAATCACCACGCCGAGGCGTAGAAAATACTCGTGGAGCAGCCCGCGCTGCCGCTCGATAGGAAGCAGATTAGTGAGCTCGTTATTCATGGGGTGGAACGTAGTCGCGCAGTGCGAGACCCACGGCGGTCGCATAGGCAAGCGACTCCGTGTAATCAAGTGTGGGGATCCACGTATCGCGCGAAGCGAGATTGGTAAAAACGTCACCGGCGGTCACGGGGATCTTGAGCGCGCCTTCGAGATATTCTGGGAACCCTCGTAGCGAGGCATTCCCGCCGGCGAGGATAGCGCGCGATACGGGGGCCTGTGGTCCTTTATCTGATGCCTTTTCCTGCCAATAGGTGAGCCTCAAGGAGATCTCGTCGCGTATCGCAACAACCGTGGAAAGCATCGCTGCGAGATAATCCTCGTTCCCGGGTGCCGGCACGATGCCATGCTCGGCTTTCACTCTACGGGCCTCGGACTCCGTCACCCCAAAATGTTTCTGCACGGCGAGCGTGAGCGCGTGGCCGCCGATGCCGATCGTCGTGGCGAAGCGTGGTATGCGATTGGTGACAATCGCCATTTTGGACGTCGTTTTCCCGACGTCAATGATAAGCGTCGTAGACGTATCTCCTGCCGGGATGAGCGCTCTCGCCATAGCGAATGTTTCTTCTTCGAGAGATCGAACCGGAATGTTCGCCTGATCGAATACCGAGAGCGTGTCGTCAACCAGACGCCGCGCGAACCCGATACCGACGATAGATTCATCCCCACCGTCTGTCCGCCCAGTGCCGATGATATCGAACGCCGTCTCTGGTGGCGGCAATGGCACGAGCTCATCAAGATGTTGTTCGACCGCAATGCGCCATTCGGGCTTCCCCGCTCCCGGTACCGTAGTTTGAAAAAGATAGGACTTCGATTCCGGCAACGAGACGTTGGCTACCGTAATGCCAGCCTCCTTTGTCGCAATAGCGAGCGCTTCGATGATTGCCTTTCTATCGATGATCTCACCGTCGGTAAATACACCGAGCGGCAGACGCACCTGAGCATAGTGTTCGAGCGTGAGGCCAAGCGGACCCTCGGTGAGACGTACCACTTTGACACCGCTCGTCGAAATATCAATGCCTGAAAGCGGAGGAACGAGATAACGCGGCGGCGCGAAGGCAGCACGCAGACGCTCACCAAAAACGTGGGACATGCTTGCAGTATAACTCTACTTCGCCCCCACTTCGCCAAGGCTACGCTGGGCACAGCAAGGCTTCGTAGGGCACGCGCGACAAAATGTGCACTTACAAATGCTCAGTGAGCACTCGTGCCGGGCGGAACGATTCGGTCGGGCGTAAGAAAAGCGAATGTCTCGTTCGAACCGACAGCAAATAACATGCCATTGCTTTCAAGTCCGCGTATGATGCGCGGCTCAAGGTTTGTCACGAAGGCAAGTTGGCGGCCAACGAGTGATTCGGGTTCAGGCACATAGGCAGCAATGCCCGACACGATCTGGCGCGGACCGCTTTCTTCATTGAAATCAACCATGAGCCGAAGGAGTTTCTCGGTCTCGGGCACCCGCTCGGCACTCTTCACGGTACCGATACTCACTTCTATCTTGCTGAACTCGTCTATCGATATCATAAACAGGTGTAAGTTGTAAGGTTTAAGGTGTAAGTATATACGTTGGATTTTCTTACTCCTTACATCTTATCCCTTATCACTTCTGGACAGGTAGCTGGTAAGGATGAGTGCGGCGGCGGAAGCATCAACGGCACCATGTTTCTTTGGAGCGCGCGACTTCCCTTCCTTTGCAGGCGCACGACGCGCCTCAGCACTGGTGAACACTTCTGATTCGTAGGACACCGGTACACCCGCACGCAAAGCGAGCGCGTCGCCGAGCGCGTGAGCATCTTTCGCGATGGGATTTTCACCTCCCGCAAGCGTACGTGACTCTCCAATGACCACCGCTCCCACATCTTCTTTCGCAATGAGCGCACAAAGCTCGTCGACGATCCGCGGCGTCGCTGGAATGATGGCATGAGGGAAACCCATCGTACCCGCCTCATCAGAGAGCGCGAGGCCGATTTTCGAACTTCCATAATCCACGCCGAGATATCGCATGCAATAAGTGTATGGTAAAATCCGCCTATATGCACTATTATCCCTTTTATCTCCCGTTCGCCCCGACGCTTCTTGCGGCATTCCTTCCGCTTTTTGTGGTCGTTGCCTTCTGGACCGTGGCCATCAAGGGATTTGCGCTCTGGCATGCAGCGCGTGGCGGCCACAAGGGATGGTTCATCGCGCTGCTCTTCATCAATACGCTCGGCATTCTTGAATGTATCTACCTTGTCTGGTTCCGCCCCGGCGCCTCTCATTCTCACCGCTCGCTTACGCCGGCGAACGACTCATCAACGCAGGCGTAGCAAATCGGGAGGGGTCGGATAGTGGTTTATTCCAGTGGACTTGAAATCCACCGTGCCGCAAGGCACCGCGAGTTCGAATCTCGCCCCCTCCGCCTATACGTGAGTGATATACTTTCTCCATGTCCGGCACAGCCATCGTAGAATGGGAAGGGAGAGAGTACGACCATAGCCCGAAGAGTGCTGATTGGTATTGGGCGCTCGGTATCGTCGCAGTCGCCGGCGCGATCGCATCGGTACTCTTCGGCAATTATCTGCTCGCGGTGCTCATCGCCATCGCAGCGGCGGCACTCGCGCTCCACGCCGCCAAAGAGCCGCCCCTGCACCGTTTCCGTCTTGTTGAACAGGGTCTGGTCATTGGCGACGACCTTCATCCGTTCGGGCGTATGATCTCATTCTCTGTTCTCGAAGATGTCGAGGGTGAGTTTCCGCCCGTGCTCTCGATAAAGAACGAAAGCTGGCTCTCGCCGCACCTCGTTATTCCGCTTGAAGGCGTCGATGCGGATACGATATATGCCTACTTCCTCCATCACGTTGATGAGGACGAACACAAACATACGTTCGTCGATGTGGTGGCGGCGTGGCTCGGATTCTGATATACATTCACTACGGCCGCACGCCCAATACGCTGAATCCAGCGTGCGGCACTCCTTAGTTTCTAATTCACTTCGTTCATAAGAAACTAATGTCGCCCCCGTCGTTCAACGGATAGGACGCGAGCTTGCGGAGTACGTGATCGAGGTTCGATTCCTCGCGGGGGCACAAATGAAAAAACTGCCGTACTGCAGTTTTTTCATTTGTGCCCCCGAGCACGTCCGGGGAACGTGCGGCGAGGAATCGAAGACCTTGCGAGCATTTTATCGAACATTCTGATGTGAAGAGAAAATCCGCAAGGTGTACTGAAACTGTAAGTTTCGATAAGCGTAATCGCGGTCCTCGCGGTATTCAAAAGTACTGGTATTCTGACATTACGCTCTCGTAGTTGAATGGATACAATACCTCCCTCCGAAGGAGGTGGTACAGGTTCGATTCCTGTCGAGAGCACCACTTCGCTAAAGCTACGCGGTGCACGCACCAAAAGAAAAACGCCCTTTCGGGTGTTTTTCTTTTGTTAGGCCTTCGCCTTTTTGATGGCGAGCGCGAGACGGGACTTCTTGCGGTCGGCGGTGTTGCCCTTGATGACGCCGCGTTTCTTTGCCTTGTCTATCGCCTTGTACGCTGCGGCGAGGAGACCTTCGGCTGCCTTCACATCCTTGGCGGCGAGCGCCTTGGTGAGGAGCTTCGTCGTGTCGGTGAGCGCCTTGCGGCGGCGCATGTTGAACACATGCTTTCGTGCCGAGGAGCGTATCGCTTTCTTTGCTGAACTGGTTATTGCCATAAAATAGGTTGTAGGGAGTAGGTTATAGGTTGTAGGAGGAAAAAGCAAATCCGTATCTGAAATTCCTACCCCCTACTCCCTACCCCTTACTACCTGTATTATCACAATATGATTCGGCAGATACGCGGAGAGGTGCTTTCGGTAGGGCCGGTGAGCGCGGTCATCGAGGTCGCAGGCTTCGGTATCGAGGTGCGCATGAGCGCTCCGAACATACTCGCTGTGGGCAGTGAAGCACGTCTCGCGACACATCTCGCTGTCAAACAAGACGGTATGGATCTCTATGGATTCCCTGATGCTGCCGACCGTGATTTTTTTGAACTCATTCTCTCGGTATCGGGGGTGGGGCCAAAAACTGCGCTCTCGGTGCTCCGCCGCTCCCCGCGCGAGGCGCTCGAGGGAGCCATCGGCAAACGCGACCTCGCGTACCTCACCAAGGTCGTTGGGCTCGGCAAGAAGAGCGCGGAAAAAATGCTGGTCGAGCTCGCTGATAAGGTCGGTTCGCGCGCGCACGACAATGCGGATGGCGAGGTGTTCGATACGCTCGTTGCGCTCGGCTATACCGAACGTGAAGCACGCAAAGCATTGCAGTCCATTCCGGAAGGCGTCATCGGTAAAGACCTGCGCCTCAAGGCAGCTCTTTCCTCAGGTCATTAGCATGTACGAACTGGTCAATCGCATCGTTCGCGTTTTGAAAAAAATCGTACCCGAGTGGCTCGTGCGGCCACTACGACCCGCCTACCACAGCATCCTCACGTATCTGATGGCGTTCTCATACGGTTTTCCTGCCCGGAAGCTCACCGTCATCGGCATCACCGGAACGAAGGGAAAATCAACCGTCGCTGAAATGGTTTTCTCGATCTTGCGCGCCGCGGGATATAAAACGGCGCTTATTTCTACCATTCGATTCGCTATCGAGGATGTCTCTGAACCCAATGCCTTCAAGATGACGCTTGCGGGACGCGGTTTCGCACAATCATTTATGCGCAAGGCGCTTGCTGCCGGATGCACGCATCTGGTCATTGAAATAACCTCTGAAGGTGTTCTGCAATATCGGCACCGGTTCCTCGACCTCGATGGGCTCATCGTGACGAATATCCAACGCGAACACATCGAACGCCATGGCTCGTTCGAGAATTATGTCGAGGCGAAGCGTGCAATCGTCGACGCGCTCGTTCGTTCACCAAAACAATTCCGTGTGCTCGTGGCGAATGCGGATGTTCCGGAAAGCAATGCATTCCTTTCGGTACACGTTTCGAAAGCGGTGGGATTCAACGCTGACGAACTTCATCACCTCTCCGGAAATGACCGCCGCATCAGTTTCGAGTACGGCGGCACACACTTCTCGCTTCCCCTGCCGGGCGACTTCAACGCAATGAACGCGCTTGCTGCTATCAAGCTCTGCGATGCGTTCGGCATTCCGCTTCCGCTTGTGGCAGCCGCGCTCGAGGCGCTTCCCGTTGTGCGCGGCCGCGTCGAGCACATTGATGCTGGTCAGGATTTCCTCGCTATCGTGGACTATGCGCATACGCCGGATTCGCTGAGCGCCCTCTACAACGCTTTCAAAACTCACCGGAAGATCTGTGTCCTCGGGAACACGGGCGGCGGGCGCGATGTATGGAAACGCCCTTTGATGGGTCGCATCGCGGATGCGGCATGCGAAAAAGTAATACTCACCAATGAAGACCCGTATGATGAAGACCCGCGCGCCATCATCAATGCAATGCTGCCCGACATGAAACGCACGCCCGAGATAATCCTGGACCGACGTGCCGCTATACGTGCCGCGCTTCAT
>Ga0172379_10008448_pt1 | contig 12956 bp, 14 predicted proteins | sample GrowelOW334metaG_FD_119756 | JGI IMG/M metagenome (GOLD analysis project Ga0172379, IMG submission 119756) | Groundwater microbial communities from an aquifer near a municipal landfill in Southern Ontario, Canada - Groundwater well OW334 metaG | ecosystem: Environmental > Aquatic > Deep... | reverse complement strand
GAACATATCGAATACCGGAATTACACACACAAAACACTACACTAAGCATGCATGCTCTCGGTAACACTTTAAATGAGGCAACGGTTTGATCTCGGTAACATTCTTTGTGAGGCAACACGTTTGTACAAAAAACTTTCTGTTTTTGCAACCTAAAAATGAGAGCTATTAGAATACTTTCGAAGTACTTTACTCTGGCAAACAAAAAATTGGTCTAAAGGTATTGGTAGCAGTGAACGAAACAGCTGAATCTAGCCATTTCTGCATACCTTCATTTTCAACCGAGCGATGGGGCACAGCCATGCGTTCGATCGAGTGTGAAAGTGTAATTTCATCTACACTTTCCATAACCGTGATGTACTGCACTGCCTTGTCTTTACTAACAGTTTTATCACTAGTTGCTTTATCGCCACTTGCTTCTGAGCTTGAATTAGTCCAAGCGCTGTAGCGGCGACATCCACTGATAGTGGGCACGTCAGCCATTAAGCGCGGCAGATAAGACAGTTGATACCATTGTCGAAAAGCGTCAGCATCTTGAACTTTCATTTCAGAGCTAAAAAAGAGCATGGGGCAGCGGCCGAAGTGACCATTGAAGGAGCGACGCTCATGCTCGTATATTGGCTGGTAGTTAGTGCGCGAAAAGTTCGTAAGAGCAGACTTCTTCCACTCTTTAAATTGCGCAAGTTCCTCGGCAAATCCGGTGCGCTCAAATATCTGTTCTGTTTGTTTTAGGGCATCACTATTAGCTAACTCATAGACTGTTAAATACTGTCCTGCAACAGTATTTGCGGCAGTCACACCGTCTGCTTGATAGCGGGCAATGTTTTTAATTTCAGGAGAAATAGAGAGTAGTTTTGGCAAAAATTGATGATGGTAAAAGCGATCAAAATCAGCTTGCTTTGCCGCATCGACTGAAAATGAAACAATCATCAATGGCGCACTGGTAGACAAATCAATCACTTACAATCACCCTTTCTTACTACATCTCTTCTTGCTGGCTAGTCAACTTGAGCATCCATAACAGGAGCGTCCCAGCGTTGATAATTACCCACAGCAAAACGCACACGCTTAGAACCAAAGTCGCGCAACGGCTTACCGTCAGATCCAGCGCCCCAAATAATGAATAGGTACTGGTCGTTTGTTATCACTGTAATTGTTCCGGGCTTGGCGCGCCAATCAACCGGTGGATCAAGGCTATATTGATCTACTTCTAGTACTGTCAAACCAAAGTCGCGTACAAAAACTATGCGATCGGTATCTATTTTGGAATCAGCCATCGGAGTTGTCTCTTGCTCACCTTCCGCATTCAAGTAAGCATTGTCTACTGTTTGACCAGAGACCATATAAGCACTGCCGGCGATATAAGGATTATTGGGCACCAGCTCATTTAGTTGCTGCAGAGCATAAGTAGTTTCATCGCCAATTTCAGGAAAGCGATGGTTCCAAACCACCCAATTATCAACCCAGTTAGCCACCTGTCGCATCTGACTAAACATTTGACCGTCATTGACAGCCATCGAATTCCTCAACTCGCTCTGACGCACAGCCTTGTTGACTGCTTCTAGTTTTACATTAGAAGCTTGCGCTGCTTCTGTTTTCTTGACTTCATTGTCATTGAAAAGATCGTCACTATCGAAAAGACTTTTCTTCGAGAATAAATCATCGGCGTATGTAGCAGGGCAAAATTGAAGTGCAGAAGTGAGCAGACTAAAGATGACCACTAGTGGCCAGAAAGGCTTACATAGTTTGTTAAATCGAGATTGCTTCATACAGTTGCCGCGACTAACCAAAATTCTGTCCACAAACCGAGTAAGGCCAGTATACCTTAATAGATTGAGACATTAATAGATTGGTCTGTTAGTACATGGGCTTTTTGGCCAAGGCTGAATTGACATCATCGTCAGTATCGTAAGCATAGTAAGGTCCAAAGCCTCCAGGTGGGCCGAAAAATCCAGCAACGACAATTCTCTTGTAGCCCAAATCTTTTAGCGGTAGCAAAACTTTCTCAAGTTCGAAAAGGATTGGATCTACAGAAACAGGATAAGTGCGATCCCGCTTACTAAAATAAAGAACAAGCAATGATGCCTTTTCTGTCTTAGATTTTAGATGTTCTGTTAGTTCGTTTTTCGTTAGAGTCCATCCAAGATTTAGAGGGCCTGGTGTTTTCACAAGATACCTGTCTTCTGCACACCAAAGAACAGTCTCGTCGTAAAGGTGTCCCAATTTATTCTGAGGCAAATTTGAAATTCGATGCAAATGTGGTGGAAGTTCTTTATCGCTTTCGGCTAACGCTGAATTGGGCGGCAGAGCCAATGCAAGCATCACAAATACCACCAATTTGATGGTGTATTTGAGCCAAATTGCTCTGGCTATTTTGTTCAATACATTTGCTCCATTGACGACAGCTGGGCATCAGCTGCAGTATCGTAGATATAGTCCCGACCTAATGTGACTAACAAATTAGCTTTCCGGCTCATTGGTTCGAAGTGTTCAGATAGTTCTTCTTTTGTCAGCTTCCAAACTGCAAATTTCGGTCCAGGGGCTCGAACCAAAATTTCTTCGTCGGCACACACACGAGGGCAAAGCAAAAGGACAACTGTAGCAGTTGCGAAACGAGACAGAATAGATCGGAAATTAAGTCTACCCAAACCTATCTGTCGCTTCCATGAGTTGATGCAAAATACCGGGCTCATTGTAGGCGTGACCTGCGTCTTCAACCATTTTCAATTCACTTGTTGGCCAAGCCTTATGCAAATCATAGGCTGAAATCGGCGGACAAGCCATGTCGTAACGGCCCTGCACAATGACGCCCGGGATGTCTTTGAGCTTGCTAGCCTCTTTAATTAGCTGACCATCTTCCATCCACCCAGCATTCGAGAAGTAATGATTCTCGATGCGGGCAAACGCCAAGGCAAAATGATCATCGGCAAAATGGGCGCTATTATCTTCGCTAGGCAATAAAGTAGTTGTCTCACCTTCCCACACGCTCCAAACGCGAGCAGCAGCTAAGCGTATGGCTTCATCACTGCTGGTTAGAAGCTTGTTGTAGGCTGCGATCATATCTTTCTGCAAGCCAGACGTCGGTTCGATAAAACGTTGCCATTTTTCCGGGAAGAATAAAGAGGCGCCCCACTGGTAATACCACTCAAGCTCGAAGCGTCGCAGTGTAAATACACCACGCAAAATCAAAGCTTTTACCCTTTCAGCATGTTTCTCACTGTAGGCTAAAGCCAGAGTAGAGCCCCAAGAGCCACCGAAGACAACCCATTTTTCAAAACCACAAAGCTGCCGCAGTTTCTCTATGTCGGCTACTAGATGCCAGGTCGTATTGTTCTCTAATGAGGCGTGAGGCAACGAGCGCCCACAGCCTCGTTGATCGAAAAGCAAAATATTGTATCTGGCCGGGTCAAAAAGACGCCTATGAGAAGCTGAACAGCCGCCACCAGGTCCACCATGCAAAAAGACCACAGGCTGGCCTAAGGGGTTGCCACAGAGCTCGTAATAGACTTGATGACCATCGCCAGTATCAAGCATGCCCGTCTTGTAGGGTTCAATCTCAGGATAAAGGCCACGGCGCTTTAACCCACCTACTTCTTGAGAGCGATCGATAACCATAAATTCCCTTTGTATGAACGGCAAAGACCTTGGTCAGTCAAATATTGTGGCACAAATTGAAGTTTTTCAGGTCTACGCCCCTGTGTTATTGATGGGGGCAAAAGTAATGTGGGAGCTAACCGTGCCATGGTGGGAGGTTGTTATACGGTCCACCATACTCTCTCTTTTTACGTTGCTTGTAATTAGACTGAGCAACCGCGGCGGAGGGGAATTAACAGGCACCGACCTTGTGCTCATGATTACCCTAGGTGACCTTGCGGCCAACGCCGCTCTTAAGTCAGACAGCTCGGTCAGCGCTGCTGTAATCTCAATGGTTTCGTTTGTCAGTGTCAGCGCCGCTCTCAATTTCTTTGGTAGCAAATCAAAAATCTTTGATCGCATGCTTGAAGGCTCTCCACGCATTCTCATTCACAACGGCAAAATCAATGAAGAAACATGTAAGCGCGAGCGCTTAAGCAAACAAGATGTAATGCGAGCAGTACGAAACGGAGGCTGCGCCTCAATCGCCAGTGTGCACGTAGCAATTGTAGAAACCAACGGTAAAATTAGCGTCATTGCCAGACAAAACAAAGCAGAGCAATAACATAGGTTGACCATACAAAAAATACTGGTTTTGGTAGATGGTCGAACTAACCGGCAGAGCTATGATCAAGAAGTAAGCAAGCAATTGAAATGCAGTCTTCGATTGATTGCTTTACCCACAGACCAATCCTGATCAAGCGAGCAGTGCAGCGAATCTCAAAGAGAACCCACATGTGGCTACATGTTTTTCTTTTTGAAAAAAGCTCAGTGAGATTCACTGCCCCTTTGGAGTCATTATTTTGGCTCCCATGCAAAAGGCGAGGACAATGTCCTCGCCTTTTGGTTTTATAGTTCGAAGTGTCTATCTAAATTGCTGTTTTCACAGAGATTTAGAAGTCACCCATGCCGGCTCCGGCTGGCATTCCCATGCCCTTTTTTTCGTCCTGAACATCCACCACCAATGATTCGGTAGTTAGGAACATTCCGGCGATAGAAGCAGCATTTTGAATGGCGCAACGCTCAACTTTAGCAGGGTCGATGATACCGGCCTTAGCCATGTCAACGTATTCGAAGGTCATAGCATTGAAGCCGAAGCCTTCTTTCTGCTCTTTAACACGCTCAACCACGACTTCGCCAGGTAGACCAGCGTTGTCAGCGATTTGACGTACAGGAGCTTCGAAAGATTTGACTACGATTTCGAAACCAGTGCGCTCGTCTCCGCTCAATTTTTCTTTTTCTTTTTCAAGTTTTTTGGAAACGTTGAGAAGAGCAGTACCGCCGCCAGGAACATATCCTTCTTCAACAGCAGCGCGAGTAGCATTCAAAGCATCTTCGAAGCGAAGTTTGCGATCTTTCAATTCGGTTTCGGTAGCAGCGCCGACTTTGATAACTGCAACGCCACCAGCCAATTTGGCTAGACGCTCTTGTAGTTTTTCTTTGTCGAATTCGCTATCGGAATCTTCGATTTGACGCTTGATCACGCTGATGCGCTTCTCAACTTCAGCTTTGGTTTCGTTGCCAGCAACGATTGTTGTCTTGTCTTTGTTGACGCGAATCTGACGAGCTTTACCTAGCATTTCAACAGTTACGTTTTCTAGCTTGGTGCCAGCTTCTTCAGATACAACTTGTCCGCCAGTCAAGATAGCGATGTCTTTCAACATTTCTTTTCTACGATCGCCGAAGCCAGGAGCTTTGACTGCGCAGCAAGGAAGGACTTTGCGGAGGTGGTTAACAACCAAAGTAGCAAGAGCTTCGCCTTCAACATCTTCTGCGATTAGCATAAATGGACGGCCAGCGCGAGCAACTTTTTCAAGAACTGGAACTAGGTCAGCAAGCAAGTTTACTTTCTTGTCGATGCAAAGGATGAAAGGCTCGTCTAGAACTGCTTCCATTTTTTCGCCGTCGGTGACGAAGTAAGCAGATACGAAACCTTTGTCGAATTGCATGCCTTCAACAACTTCGAGTTCGGTTGAAAGTGATTTGGATTCTTCAACGGTGATTACGCCGTCTTTGCCCACTTTTTCCATTGCATCAGCAATGATTTTGCCTGTTTCTTCATCATTACCAGCAGAGATGGTGGCAACTTGAGTGATTTCAATTTTGCCTTCAACTGGCTTAGCGATGCGCTTGATTTCAGCAACAGCCATTTCAGCAGCTTTCTGCATACCGCGGCGAAGAACCATTGGGTTAGCACCAGCAGCTACGTTACGTAGGCCTTCTTTTACCATTGCTTGAGCTAGAACTGCAGCAGTTGTTGTTCCGTCGCCAGCGTTATCGTTGGTTCTGGAGCAAACTTCGCGAATTAGTTGAGCGCCGGCATTTTCCAAGCGATCTTCAAGTTCGATTTCTTTAGCGATAGAAACGCCATCGTTAATGATTTGTGGAGCGCCGAATTTCTTTTCGAGTACAACGTTGCGACCAGCAGGTCCCAATGTCAATTTAACTGTGTTGGCAACATGGTCCAAACCACGCTCTAGAGCGCGACGGGCTTGTTCGCCATATACAATTTGCTTAGCCATACTTTCGTTTTTCCTTCCTAATCTGTATAGGGTTGATTATCTGAATGAACTTTAGGGCTTGAATTAACCGACTACAGCGAGAATGTCACGCTCAGTCATGATTAGGTATTCAACGCCTTCGATTTTGACTTCAGTTCCAGAGTATTTAGCGAACAACACTTTGTCGCCTACTTTAACTTCCATCGGTGTACGGTTGCCTTTGTCATCAACGCGGCCAGGTCCTACGGCCAAGATTTCGCCTTGCTGCGGCTTCTCTTTGGCAGTATCAGGAAGGACAATGCCGCCTGAAGTTTTGTCTTCAGCGTCTAGTTTTTTCAAAACAACGCGGTCAGCCAAGGGTTTCAGTTGAAGCTTGTTCGCAGATGCAGTAGCCAAGGTTCTATCCTCCTATTACGAAGATTCACTCGCAATTTAAATGTGTAGTGGAGCCAATCTACTCATTCGCTTCTTAATTGAAGCGGAACAGGGAGATTGCTCACAACATGAAGTGTATAGACCTAAACCAAGACCAGCCCTGCTTTAGCTATATTTCTTAAGATTTAGACATTACCTAAAAACACAAAGCCCCAGAACACTTTTGAAGTCCACTTTTGAAGTCCACTTTTTAAGTGCCCTTCTTCTTACCAACTAGGCTGCCAGGCTTTGCTAGCCAAGTAGCATATTCAGGGGTGGCTGTCAGTCGGCTCTGTAGCCGTGCTTGGCGCTCAGATATAACCGCCATCTTGGCTTGGCTAGCCAAGTCATTCCAAGACAGTGCTCCGTTCTCACTATGACTACCTGTTTGGGCACCCTTGATGCGATCGCGCCCCTCAAACTTGGCGACATTGAGGGCCTGCTCGGCGTCTCTCAAAATTGAAGCAGCACTGTCAGCATTTCCGGGAAACGTAGCTATACCAATAGATACAGTGATCAGGCCAATGCCAGGAGCGGGAGACTTGCGCACTTTCTGGCGCAAGCGCTCAGCTACCTCAAGAGCGTTGGCGTGGCCTGTTTCAGGCAACATGATGGCAAACTCTTCTCCGCCGTAGCGGGCCGGTAGGTCAATATCTCGCAAGGTTAGTTGAATTGTGTGAGCAACGTGCTTGATGGCCTCATCGCCTCGATTTTGCCCGAGCATGTCATTGATTTGAGTGAGATGGTCGATATCTACCAAAAGTAATGCCATCTCGCGCCCATGGCGCTGGGAGCGCTCTATTTCTTTGCCGAGGGCCTGTTCAAAATGTACTCGGTTAGAAAGCCCAGTATGGGCGTCTAAGAAGGCTGAGGAGTTATTAGATTCGTGAGATAGAGCGATATTTAGAGAGGTTGAAACTTGCTTGGTCAAAGACTCTAGCAACTCAATTTGCTCGCGCTGAAAGGCCCTAGAATCAGTGGAAAAGACCTCTAGCACACCAATTTTGCGCTGGTCTGATGTCAAAGGAAGAGCAACAGCACTGGCGAAGGGCCGGCCGCCCATGGCTCGCGGCAAACCGAAAGGCTCGCGAGAGCCATCGCCGAGAACTTCAGTCTTGCCAGAACGCAAGCAGCTGCCAGCGATTGATTTACGCACACTCATGTCAAACTCACCCAAACTCTGGCCATCTAGGCCTTTGAAGGCAGCAAGTTGGAAAGAATCACTCTCTTGATCGAGCAAAACAATGGCACAGCTTGGTGTGTTGGCTAAGACAAGGGCGGTATCGGCCGCTACCTGCAAAACTTGAGTAATCTCCAAAGCGCTGTCGTTAAGAGCACAAGTAGCGGTATACAAGGTGGCCAAGCGCTCCCGCTCGTACTCACTGCGGCCAAACATGACGGCATTAGCTATTGATATGGCACAAAGGTCAGCCAATTCTTGCAAGAAATCTTTCAAACCGAGCACTTGACTGTTGTTGACTTCCATTAACACAGCACCAACAAGCATATTGGCTGTACTCATGGGCAGGGCCAACTGGCCATTAGAAGACTCGCGCTTCATGATGGCCGCACTAAAATCAGGGGCAGAAGCGGCATCGATAGAAGCAAATCCCGTGCGCTTCTGATAGACGTATTTGAGTAAGCTCTCTAGGTTGAAAGGCACAATTTTGAGCTGGTCTAAAGAACCCTCGGTGTAGCCTTTGGCAGCCATGAGTTTAAAAGACATACTCTCGTTGTCAGCCAAAAAAATAGCGACTTTAGCACCACCGGCCAGTTCAGTGAACATAGCGACGACTGAGTCTAATACGTCCTTCAAGCGAAGTGATGAAGTCAGCGTTTTCTGCAATTGCACGAAGCGGGGCAGGATATTCCCATCACTTGTCATCTAATTCACTCCAAACCTTATATAGTCTCTATTGGCTTTCTTCCACAGATCAGCAAAAATTTCACTATCTAAGATTTTGTCATCTATAAGGATAAACTCATAGCCGAAATAGTACTTTGTTTCTAACCGACTTAAACAAGGACAATCACTTGAAGAACAACGAACAGGCACCAGACAACGACGAATCTTGTCTATTTTGCAAAATCGGTAGGGGCGTAATCAGCTCTACATTTGTCCATGAAGATCAAAATTGCTTTGCCATCAGAGACATAACGCCGCAAGCGCCAACACATATATTGGTTATCCCCAAGAAACACTACAAAAATATTGTCTTAGTTGACGACAAATTGTTGATGGGTGAGCTGTTTCAACAAGCGGCATCGATTGCTGCAAAAGAAAATCTAGAAAATGGTTTTCGCCTTGTAATCAACACCGGGGCCGATGGAGGTCAATCAGTAGGCCACCTACATATACACATTCTTGGTGGCCGCAGTATGCAATGGCCGCCAGGATAATTTGATATTTTTGAAACTGGCTAAGCATCACAGTTTCGCCCAATCAAAGTGGTTTCAATGAAAAATTGTATAGTGCCAACCAAAACTGTCGGTTTCGCAGCCCTCTGATTTGGGTATTACTACTTTGTAGGGGAAAGGCAAAAGTTCAAAAGAACTACTAGCATGACGGGGATGAAGGCCATGGTCACCAAAGAAACAACAGATCAAGTTCTCTGGATGGCAGACTGCTATAGCCTCGCCAAGCGTTTTCCGAATCCGCACACATGGCTGGCTCTGCTTGAGCCTGTCGAAACGCTTGACATTGAAAAACTCAATCCGTTTCACTATTGGTTGTGGATGGAAATTTGGAAAGCCGCTCAGCTAGCAGAAAAAGATAGTGTTAGCGAAGAACCTGTTATTGCTTCAGCAAAAAAAGCAGTAGCTGGTCCGAGCACAGCGAAGTGTCCATCCTGATCTAACCACATTGTGATTTGTGCTGGCGTTGTTATTTAACTGATTAAACGCAGGCTCCAACCGATTCAAGTATTCGGGACTGGACCTGCGTTTTATTAGCAGGTCCCGACTTCTTTGGGTTGGTGATTACTCTGTTTTCTCCAGTTTCGCCAACTTGTACTAGTCCTGCGGGCGATACTATGGCGCCATCAAGGATGGTTGCACTCTCGATCGTACTATCAGGCCAAACTATAGTGTCAGATAGCTTGCAACCGGCTTCGATGACACTACCAGCACCGATTACCACGTTGCCACGCAAAACTACACCAGACTTGATCTGGGCATTCTTGCCCACTATAACGTTGCCGGCAATTTCAACAGATTTGTCAATATCGGCACCATCGGCCAGATAGAGCGAGTAGCCACCACGTTGTTCTTGCCTGTATCCAGGAAGATTAGCTTTGAATTGTCCAGATAAGACATCAAAGTTAGAGCTTTGATACTGCTCTATGGTGCCAACATCAGACCAATAAGATTCAATCGGAACGCCCAATACGGGCAGTCCAGCTTTGACTAAACTAGGAAATAGCTGACGACCGAATCCATAATCACCAGTTTCAGGCATGTAATTAAAGACTTCGGGTTCGAGAATATAAATACCAGTTGAAGCCAAGTTAGATAGGGCTTCTTCTTTGCTTGGCTTTTCTTGAAATCCGACGATAAATCCATTTTCGTCAAGCACTGCTACACCGAAGCGACTAACATCATCAACTCGCTTGAGGCCTATTGTTGCTATTGCCTTTTTGCGTTTGTGCTCAGCAACAATGTGCGACAGATCCGCGTCAGTGAGCAGATCTCCCATTAAGACAATGAAAGTACCGTCAGCTAAAAAATCACGACAGTAGCGAACGCCACCAGCATCACCGCTGAGTTTTTCTTCAACACGAAATTGAATGTTGGTGCCAAATTTTTTGCCATCGCCAAAATACTCAATCAAGCACTCCGGCAGGTAGTGCAGGTTTGCTATAACATCGGTGAAACCATGAGCCTTGAGAAGGTTGAGCAAATGTTCCATCACCGGAAAATTAGCGACCGGAACAAGTGGCTTGGGCAAACATGAGGTGAGGGGGTCAAGCCTTGAGCCGACTCCTGCCGCTAGTACCATTGCCTTCATTATTGTAGGGCCTCCAACGTTCTTGAGCTACAGACTAGACCTTGAGCCTAGGCTTGAAACTAAGATAAGACCACACAATTGACAATCTACCCAGCTGATATATCTAATGTGCGGAGCCCATGGGGCTTCGCACCAGATGAAGATTGACTAATGTCTGATCGCTGGCTCAAGGCTAAGCAGCCTCTGAACCCTCAAAAACTCTACGTGTTCTTTCAATTTGTGCTTGATAGCGACTGAAATCTTGCTGATAGCGAGACTGTACGTCATCTTTTTGTTCAGACTGTGCACACGGAAGTTGTGCGCCAAGCGCATATGATTTATTTTCTTTCTTCTTTACTGCCATATCAATATTCTCTACGTTCTGTAATCTCTGAGGTCTAAAGACTTTGCGTTCTTTATTTGTATGTGATGCCTAAATAATGCTCGTAGTGACGTAAATTGGCCGAAACAGTTCCACTATGTGAGTTCTGTGTTCTTGTTCTTATTGTGTGACTGCACTGGATATAAATACCGCAGACGAAGTTAAGCTGTCACTAAGAACCTGCCAAAAACTTGAGCCAAAAATAATATATCACGAACATACGCTCCGGGCCACACTTTTCAAGCGCTAGCCAAGATGAAAGCGATAATTTAAAGCAGATTTAACACCCTGCCAAGCGCTTCTTTAAGCAGCAGCAGACGGACCCGGCTCAGTTTCAGGAAGCTTCAGGCTTAGCGCTACAACAATTATCATACAGAGGCCGCCAGCAATATAAGGGCTGAGATAACCAAGCTTCTCAAAAAGGGCGCAACCGACAATTGGTCCGAAGATTCTACCCAATGTTGAAACCGATTGACCTAGACCTAGAACACCTCCAACAGTCTCTTCAGGAGCCAGTTTCGAGATGATACTTTGGTTGCACGGATTGTTTATGCCCGAGCCAATAGAGAGCAAAGTCATCGCCAATGTCAGAACTATCCAACTGTTCGTCACGGGAGTAAGGAACAGGCCCAAAGCTATCAGCAAAGAGCCAACCGTAATCAGCTTTTTCTCGCTGTACTTTTTGGTCAGTTGACGAATCATGCCACCTTGAACGATGACGATGAGAATACCTATATAGACAAAGAGCAGTCCATTTTCTTTGGGTCCCCAGTTATAGAGCTTGCTAGTCAGGAGAACTAGCGTTGCTTCCATGTTGGCAAAGGCGAAAGTAGAAACAAAGAAAATCAAAAATGAGACGCGCAACTTGGGGCTAGAGACATTCTTGAGATAAAAATCGAGGCCTAAACCAAAACGATCTTTACCAAATGAACCGCGCTCTTTTGGCTCAGGCAGTAAAAAGAAAGTCAAAATCAGGTCGACGAGACTAAAGCCTGCAGCGACAAAACCAACAAAGCCCAAACCGTGTTGCACCAGGAGACATCCCAGCGCCGGCCCAAGGACAAATCCGAGGCCAAAGGCTGCCCCGACCATACCCATACCGCGTGCCCGGTTCTCCTTGGTTGTTATGTCGGTGATGTAGGCCTGAGCTACGGCAATATTGGCATTGCCAAAGCCAGCCACAATACGCGAAGCAAAAAGCCAAATTATTGAGGTGGAGAAGCCCCAAATTAGGTAACCGACAAAAGAAGCCACCAAGCTTATCAAGAGCACCGGTCGTCGACCGATACGATCAGAGAGCCTTCCCCAAAATGGCGTGAAGAGAAACTGCATAACTGAATAGCTGGCGATGAGCAAGCCAATCGTGAAGTCAGAGGCTTGCAGCTGCTGAGCATAGGTAGGCAAGATAGGAATGACCAGTCCAAAGCCCATAAGGTCAATGAAAACGGTCATAAAGATGAGCAAGAGCGGGGTTTTACTAGTGGCGGACGACAAAATTAGGTCTCCTGAGAACTACCGGTTTCTTTGAACCGAATATTTATCTGCTAATTCTGTCCGCTTGGCGGGGGCTTTGCTACCTTCACTAACCTATCTGAAGCAATTTAAAGGCCACCGATAGTTGTAAAGGTTCAAATCAGGCTAAATTACGATATTCTGGTCTTAAATCAGGTTTTCGACACAAATGTGTTTGCAGTTTTCCGCTCTGGGTAATTAAAGTAAGGATGGCAGGGGGGAATTAGCCTGTTGGCAGGTCATTTACTACTTACTAGAAAGAACTGGCAGCGCTAGCGAATTTGTATGAAACTTTGTCTGATTTGTAATTTTCAGACCGCTGGCGAACAAGACATCTGCCCACGAGATGGTTCGTCAATGGTCACCGTCGGTGATGATCCGCTACTTGGTATGGTGGTGGAGGGTCGCTACAAGATTCAGTCGGTGATTGGCCAGGGCTCGGCGGGCACAGTTTATCGCGCTGTTCAAGAATTGATTGGCCGCGAAGTAGCCGTCAAGGTTTTACACGACTATTTAGTGTCAGATGACGAGT
>Ga0172379_10008447_pt1 | contig 12958 bp, 14 predicted proteins | sample GrowelOW334metaG_FD_119756 | JGI IMG/M metagenome (GOLD analysis project Ga0172379, IMG submission 119756) | Groundwater microbial communities from an aquifer near a municipal landfill in Southern Ontario, Canada - Groundwater well OW334 metaG | ecosystem: Environmental > Aquatic > Deep... | reverse complement strand
GAAAGACACCTGCGCCCGTCTCTCCTGCGTCCGGAGGGGTTCGAACCCCCGACCTACGGATTCGAAGTCCGTCGCTCTATCCAGCTGAGCTACGAACGCATGGCGATCGGTCAGAGCACCGGATCCTTGCCGGAAGGGTGGATGACGGGGCTCGAACCCGCGACACCCAGAGCCACAGTCTGGCGCTCTACCTACTGAGCTACATCCACCATCGAACTGACGAAGGGAAATATGAAGGAAACACTGGAAAGAGTCAATATGCACAAAGTGATTTTTTTGGGACATGGAATAGCTACATGAGCACCATAAAACAGCCGATAAGTAAATGAGGTACTTTGCATGCAATATCAAACGACCACGATCACGCATTGTACGGACGTGCTCAAGCAGGAAACGGTGTTGCTGGAACACTTGGCCTGCGCGCAGGAAACCGTCCGCAGGGCTGCCTTCTCTCGGGACTGGACCAAGCTTGACGACCAGCTTGTCAGACTTGCCGAGTATGGAAAGGAATTTGAACTTCTCGAGGCTGAACGAGCCCGCATTTTTGGTTTGCTGAGTGAACAAGGGGAGGGACCCGCCGGATTTTACGCTTTGGCTTCCCGTTTGGATCCTCCGGCACGTAAGGAACTGACGGAACTGTACCGCAAACTGAAATTGGAAACCCTCAAGGTACGCTTGGCCAACGATGCCCTGTCTTCATACCTGAGCGAAGCCAGAACCACCGTCTCCGGTTTTTTGGAAGCGGCTTTTCCGGATAGGAAAGGCAAGATATATTCCCGTCGCGGCTCGCCTGTGCACTCCGAGATGAGAAGTATCGTCCTGGACCGTTCGCTGTAAGTAGGGACGGAAGGAGTATCCATGCAATCAACGTTCGCCGGTCTGGAAATCGGCAAGCGCTCGGTAGTCGCCCATCAACAAGCACTTGCAACCACCGGCCACAATCTGTCGAACGCTTCTACCGAAGGCTATTCCCGCCAGCGGGTGGAATTTTCTCCTTTCGAGCCCATCTATCTTCCCGGTCTGAACCGTGAGGAGACTCCCGGCCAAATCGGTCAGGGAAGCGTCATCGAGCGTATCGAGCGCATCAAGGATGGACTCCTGGAGAACCGGATCATTTCTCAGGCCGAAGGCGAGGGCTTCTGGGATACCCGCGACAAGTACGTCCTTATGCTCGAACAGATCTACAACGAACCAGGAGATACCTCGATCCGATCCCGTATGGACGCATTCTGGGATTCCTGGCAGGAGCTGTCCATCCATCCTTCCGATGCGGCACCGCGAAAAGCGGTACTCGAACGCGGCAAGACTCTGGTGGATGCCATAGGCGAACGCTTCAAGGGGCTGAGCGGCATCCGCGACATGCTGGAGCAGGATATTCAGGGTACGGTCAAGCAGGTCAACGATCTTACCCGCGGTATTGCGGGGCTCAACGAGGAAATCCAGAAAATCCGCGCCCAGGGCGACAATCCCAACGACCTGCTCGACAGGCGGGACGTATTGGTAGAAAAACTCGCGGGCTTGATCGATGTTACCGTAGACTCCCGGGATTCGGACGAATTCATGGTGCATACCGGTGGTTCCATTCTGGTGCAAGGCCGGTCCCGCAGGGAATTCGCCCTGGAAACCGGTCACGGCATGGTTGACCCCTCCAATGCCGAGGAAGCGGGGTTTTCACGTATAACCTGGAAGGATTCAGGCGAGAGCGTGACGCTCCGGGGTGGAAGCTTGGCCGCAATGGTCCAACTCCGCGACGATGATGTCCGGACTGAGTTGCAGAATCTGGATTCCATGACCCTGAACTTTACCGATCTGGTGAACGACACCCATCGCGCGGGTACGGGTCTGAATGGTACGACGGGGCTGGATTTCTTTACCGAAAGGGCTTTCGTGACCAACGTTGCCGGCAACTATGACCGGAACGGCGACGGCGAATACGATTCCACCTATGTATTCCGCATGAACGGTTCGAACAAGCTGGAAGAACGCGCCCAGATAGGTTTGCAGGGTACCCTGCGCCTTTCGGGTGCCACAGGTCTTGTTGACGTGACCTACTACCCGACGGACACCGTATCCGATGTCATTGCCAGGATAAACGATGCCGGGGCCGAGGTGGTGGCCCGCCTGGACCGCGAAGGACGGCTCAGCCTGAAGGGTACGCCCAGCGCGGATCCGGCAAATCCTGATTTCGTCATACGCCACCTGGAGGATTCCGGGCGCTTTCTGGAAGGCTATGCAGGATTGCTGGCAGGACGCGGAGAGACCGGGGCTTTTGATTGGGGCAAGAGCGACGCGGTTCTGGCCCTGAGTGGCGGGGCGGTCGATTATGCGGTGTCCCCTATCGCGCATCCTTCGGGCTGGCTGGAGGTGAGTCCTGCCCTGATAAAGGATCCCTTTTCCATAGCCGCCGGTTATGGGGAAAACGGAAGAAAGGCTAATCCCGGAAACGGTGACGCCGCGCTGGCCATCGCATCCATTCGCAATACGCCAGTCATGGTAGGACGAATGGATACCTTCGACGACTATTTCGCCGACTCGGTCGCCCGTGTCGGACTTATGGGCGAGCAGGCCGATCGCGCCCTGGAGAGTCAGAGCCTAATAATGAAACAGCTTCGGGATATGAGATCTTCCATATCGGGAGTGAATCTGGATGAGGAATTATCCCAGATGATCAAGTTTCAGCATGGCTACGCAGCCGCGGCGCGGTTCATAACTACCATGAACGATATGCTCGATACGATCATCAACCGGATGGGGGTATAATAAACCATGAGACGCATTTCCACCGATATGCCCAATGACGACCTGCAATTCAGGTTGCGTCGCCACGAGTCGGAGCTTTCCTCCCTGCAGACCAAGATGGGAACCCAGAAGCGTATCCAGAATCTGCGGGACGACCCGTTGGGTGCGGCGAAGGCCGTTCGGTATGAATCCTACCTGGCGCGGCTGGAACGTTTCGAGAATAACGCCCTGTATGCCAAGGACCAGTACAAGATTGCAGACACCTATATGAGCCAAGGCCAGGAGATCATGCAGCGGATACGGGAGATTGCGGTCCAGGGGGCGAACGGTACCTATGCCCAGGAAGACCTGCGCTACATGGGTGTGGAGGTGAACGAGCTGCTCAGGGAATTAGTACAGGTAGCCAATGCGACAGGTCCCGACGGAACCCGCCTTTTTGCCGGAGACAAGGCTTTTACCGAACCCTTTCGGGCGGTTGAAGGAGCGGTGGAAGGGGCTGGCGAAAGCATGCTTGCCCGCGTGGATTACCAAGGTGCCGGTTCTTCCAGAAAAGCCGAGATGAGCGAAGGTTCGTACGCATCCCTGGATCTGTCTGGCGGAGAGGCATTCTGGGCGGAAAAAATGCAGGTATTCTCCTCTTTCGACGCCACTGCCTATCGCGTTTCAAAACCTTCCGTGTTTTTTGTGGATGGCCAGGAGATCAGTGCCTCTCCCGGAGATACCATCCACGCATTGGTGGCGAAAATAAATGACTCGGCGGCTCCCGTAAAAGCCTATGTCGATCCTGTCACCAAGGGGCTTGCCCTGGAAGGCACAAGTGCCCACATGATCCGGGTCGAAGATGGTGCCGGCTCCTCGGTACTCAAGGATTTGGGCGTGATACGGCAGACAGCGGATACGGGTGCCTCAAATTGGCACCACGAGGCCCGTGTTTCCGGAGGTTCGGCTTTTGATATGATTATCAGGGTGAGAGATGCCCTGTTCCGCGGGGATGGTGCCGAAGTGGGCTCCCGCGGTTTAGCGGGTATGGATCTGGCCCTTGATAATATGGGGGCGCGGCTCGCGGAAATAGGCAGCCGGCAGGAACGGGCTGAAGTAACCTGGCAACGGGTGAATGCCGAGATACCCGACGTTACCGCGAACCTTGCACGGGAAACCGCATTGGACTTTACCAAAGCCGCCACCGATCTGGGCATGATTGAGTTTGCGCATAAGGCGGCGTTGCAGACCGCATCCAAAATCGTGCAAGCGACCCTGCTCGATTTCCTACGTTAGGAGTCATGATGAGAGTACATACGAAGGCTTACGGTTCGATCGAAGTCGATGAGCGGCAGCGTATCACTTTCCCGAAAGGCCTTCTGGGGTTCGAGAAATTCAGGGATTACATTCTTCTGGACGCGGAAAGGCAACCTTTTTACTGGCTCCAATCCCTCGACGTCGAACGGGTAGCCTTCGTACTCGTCAACCCCTTCCTTTTCCGTTCGGATTATGAATTGGATATCGACGATTCCGAGTTGTCTGAGATAGGCATCAAGAACCCGGATGACGCGCTGATTTTTACCATCGTCACCATTCCCACCGACGGTTCTCCCATGACGGCAAATCTTCAAGGTCCCATTGTAATCAATAAGGAAGGGCGGTTGGCGCGGCAATCGGTCCTGTCCGATCCTCGCTGGAAGACAAAACACGACATTGTTGCGGAGCTGGCGACCGCGAGGAAGGCCCCATGCTGATCCTGTCCCGCAAGCTGAACGAAAAAATCATGATTGGGGACGATGTATCCATCTCTGTCATCGAAATACGCGGGGACCAGGTGAAATTGGGTGTAGACGCCCCACGATCTGTCAAGGTTTTCCGTAGGGAAGTCTTCGATGCCATTATGGAAGAAAATCTTGCCGCTGCGGATTCAAATACGCAACTACCGGATGTCAACCTGGGAGTCATGAGGGAACCAATGTAACAGATGGGATTCTGAGCTGGATCAGTCAGAATTCTCCGCATAGATTTTGTCAAATTTATCTTCTATCTTTTGGACGACCATAATGAGTTCGGGGTCGAAATGGCTTTCTTTCCAGTCGTATAGCATCTTCATCGCCGTGGGATGGTCGTAGGGGGCCTTGTAGCTGCGTTTCATGCGTAGGGCATCATATACGTCGGCGATGGTTACGATCCGGGCGGCCAGGGGAATCATGGATTTTTCCAGGTTGTAGGGGTATCCCTTTCCGTCCCAGCGTTCGTGGTGGTACAAGGCGATTTCCCGGGCCATAGGATGGGGATAGGTGGAGAGGATGTAGGCGCCGTTCTTGGTATGCTCCTTCATTATCGACCATTCCCAATCCGCAAGTGGACCGGCCTTGTTCAGGATATCGTCGGGGGTACCGATCTTGCCCACGTCATGCATGGCTGCCAGGAAAGCTATGTCGTCTATGAAATCACGGTCTATTTCTTCGTATCCCTTTTTATCAAAAAGGTTTACCGCCAATAATTCAGAATACAAATTCACCCTGTTGATATGTTTTCCGGTATCATTGTCCTTCAATTTGGAGGCTTCGAGCAGGCTCAGGAAGACGGAACGCAACAAGCTCCGATTTTCTTCGGTTATGTCATCGAAGAGGGCGACATAATTAAGGCATTTATCCTTGAATTCCCTTTCCGAGGCAGAAATATCATTTGTACTGAACATTGGCTGATCGCGCCCTGAATGGAGCGGGAAAATACTGGCTTTGGTAAGGATGGTGCCGGTTTCGCGCCCCTTGCTTCTGATCAGGCCCTTCCATGAAAATCTGGTTTCAGTGGAACTCAGCGACTTGAGCAGACCCCGTAATGACTCCACCCCAAGGGCCTTGCCAAATATATCCGTAAATCTTTCGTCGTGGAGCTTATAGAATTTGTGGAAGAGATATTCACAGGATTCGTTGGCATACAAGATTTTCATCTGTTCATTCATGATGAGCACCGGAAGCGGATTACCCTTGAATGCATCGATCAGGTGTCTTTCGGATTCTGTATCGATATGCGGAGCGCCTTGAAGGGGAATGTTTTGCCGGGAGACAGTTTTCATTCCCTGTTCGGTTATGTCATCGTCGCCGAGTTCCTCGATCTCCTCGAATTCTTCCAAGGGTTCCATCGGAATGTCCACACCCGGTGAATCATCGTTCATCTGGTGCCTTCCTGATTGTTTTTTTCATTTCCAGGGTCAGTTCTGCTTCGCTTTTGCGTAGGTAATCTATGCCATCCCCATCTTTTTCCGCTGCCGCTTCCCCTGCCTGCTCATATCTGCCAATAGCACTGCGTAATAGGGCTGTTGCATTGCCCCTTCGGGCATCCGGATCTTCCACACAGAAGTCCGGGCCCAAACCTGCGTTAATGGCTATGGCGGAGAGTTCCTTCCGGGCGGATCCCGCATCGGGACCGGTAAGCAGGATGGGTATCAAGTCTCCCTTCTGCCTGCCAGCCACATGTTCCCGCAAGGTCCCTATCAAAGCGATCAAATCCGATGCGGAGCTGTCCATATAGCCTGAAATAAGCGTGCCTTTTGAATAAACGGCGCAATACCAGCGCTTTTGCTTCGCGTCCATGATGGGCACCACCAAACCAGGCCATGCCGAACAGGGGTAGGCGATGCAGTCTAACGTGGGTACGGCGATTAGGGGTATACCCAAGGATACGGCGATACCTTTCGCGCAGGACATTCCGATCCGTAGACCAGTAAAGGAGCCCGGTCCTTTCATGCAGGCAACCAAGTCAAGTTCGGAGGGATCGGACCTGGAGATCCTGAATGCGTAGTCCGCCAGTTCCATGAGTCGTTCGGAGTGGCGAAGCCCGGCATCGAGCTGGAAATAGTATTCTCCCTCTGGTCGTTTAAGTGCAACGGATAATATGTCTTGTGCGGCATCCAACGCAAGGGCTGTCACGTTCCTATGGTCTCCAGAAAGGGATCTTCGATGGTTATCCTGCGTTCACCGGTTTCGAGCGCCTCAATGGTCACCCGTGCGCAACCTGGGGGCAGGGTCATTTCAACCCGTTCGCTCCATTCGATCAGACAAACACCTTTACCGTACATGAAATCTTCCGCACCTATACTCCGGAAGTCCTCATCTCCTGCAAGTCTGTAAGCGTCCATATGGTAGAAAGGCAGACGCCCCTGATATTCGCGGATCAGGGTGTAACTCGGACTTGTTATATCCTCGTAGATATCGAGTCCTTTTGCGAATCCTTTTGCAAAAGTTGTCTTGCCTGCACCAAGACCTCCCCGCATGGCGATTACGGTTCCCGGAACTGCAATCGCACCAAGTCGTTCGCCTGCATCCATCGTATCCTGAGGATGATGGGCGAGAAGGGTCAGCAGGGGAGGGCTCCTGATCGGTCCAGACTGGCTATGCAGTCCTTCAATTCCTTGATTACAGGTACGAGTGGATAATCGAGACTTTCGATCATCGCTACCGTTGTTTCCCGTGCACCTGTTGGTTTGGTTTCAATGGTAAATTCTATTCGGCGTTCCAGCGCGTTGTCCAATATTTCAAGTACCGCAGTTCCGGTGAACAAACGGCGGTAGTAGATGGGCACGTCTTTTCTGACGATGTCCCTTATTTCAAGTACTTTCATGTTGCCCGAATATTAAGCGATACGAACCCGCCGGTCAATAACGAAGGGATAACCGTCCACATGGTGGAGTCACCCCCTAATCCTGATCATAGCCGTACACGACGGAATAAATGTTGTTAAGGGTTTTTCTGGTGGTTTTGAGGAATTGGATATGCATGATCCCACCGATACCGCCTGTCTTGTTGGTACGAACTATCCTTCCAAAGGCAGCAAGGGTCCTGCCACGGTCATCATCGAATTCGATTTTGAGGTATTCGCCGGTGCGTACCGCTGCCGAACTCTTGATGGCACACCCGCCTGCGGAAACATCGACGATGGTTCCCATCGATTTGCGGTCGTCGACAATGGTTTCCTTTACCGTTTTTTTCCCTTGGGTACGCTGTAAAATTTGTACCAGGGCGAAATAACAGGCGATATTGACCGCCTTTCAGCGGTGTCCACGGTTGGGCAAGGGCGTAACCCGGTCGGAATGGGAAAATTCGAGGATGGGTCCCCGGGGACTTTCTGTCATCCCCTGTACTTTGGTATCGAAACGGTAACCCTGGCTCGTTTTGGAATAAAAGGATACCCCGAGCTTGGTGCCCCGGGGAAAGCGCAAGGGTGCGCCGATGGAACTGCGTGGAGCATCCGCCAGCAGACGGTCACCCTTGGCGGACATTATGCGGATGGGGTAAGTTTCACCTTTCGGGCCAGTCAGAACTGCCGCCTGTCCATCGGGAAGCTTTCGGGTGGACACTATTTTTGTTCCCGAGCCCAGCACCGAATCGACGGTAGCCCGTATCGAGAATAATAAAGCCTTGTTCTCGTCAGCCTCCGCCTCGGTGTCGGAATTGGATTCGATATCACGTATCCCCCGCTTAAAGTGGCGATCGAGTACTTCCGCGTTTGTCAAAGCCATCTCCGGGTTCACCACCTGCGCTTTCTTGAAAACCTGCTCGAGTAAATGCGTTTGGGCTTGATCCAGACCAAAAGCGGCCGCCGCCTTGCGCAGGGCTCCCTTGCTGAAGTGGGCTCGCGGAACTTTGCCTCCTCCATGGGAAAATCCCGTGCCCCCGATGCCGTGTTTTGCGATATTGGTAATGGCAAGGATGGTAACCAGAATGCCGAGTACAATGATGATCGCAATGGCTGCAGTCGGATCGCTTTCCTTAAGATAGCTGACTTGTAATGGAAACATTATTATCAACGCTCCTCATGCCCGGAATGGGAAAATAGCTATGGCCGCTTCAAGAGCCCTTAGTCGGGGAGCTATTTCATACTCCGACAAATCTCCCACCAGTATCGCGTCCCCTGATTCGAAAGCACTGACCAACTCCTTGAGGGCAGAGGCAAGCTCATCAAAAAATGCCTTTATGTTGTTTTCGCCAATCCTTAATGACGCCAGGTTTACACCTGTATGCCCGATCAGGGGCAAAAGCCGGATTAACTTGCCTGAAAGGTCCGAAAAGTCCCGGAGGGTTTCTGCTGCGTGCACATCCTGCCCAGTCTGCAATTGTAGGGGAAGGGCTTCAAGGCGATCGGCCATGGACGGAAGCATGGTGGATGTTGCGATGAACTCAGCCACGCTATGATCGAATTCACATTCCATTCCGGCCACGAAATCCCTTGCATCCTGGAGCCTTCCTGCTTCCGTACGGGAAGGGTCCAAAACAATGGCTCCAAGGCGGACCCCCATTTCCCCATCCAGGTTGGCCAAAAAAGTCAGGGCCGGTGATGACGCGAAGCCGGTAAGGGTTTCCGTAGCTGCCAGCCAGGTCGAAACCCCCCGCAGGGCTTCCCTTTTCAGGTCCTGCAACGAAGAGGAGCGCAGATCAATTCGGGCAACGCTGTCAAGTGCGCGCTGACTGATCGGTTCGATTTCCAGGGCAGGTATCTCGATCCCATCGATATTCAAGGAAGAAACACTGCACGCGTGTTCTTCCAGCCAGCTTTCCAAGCCCATGAGCAGTTCGCGCACGGTCCGTTCATCTTCCAACACCACTTCGAGGGGATCACCGTTCAAGGTCACGATCATTGGGTACTCCGCGTTAGTCAGAACTGTTTTTGTTGAACTGGTCTATAGATCCCGACGTTCTTTCCATCCGGTTCAATGCCCCTTCCATGAGGCCGTATTTTCGCTTCAGATCGGCTTCCTGCGAAACCAGCTGACGATCATAATTCTCGATCTGCTTTTTTGTCTGGGTAATACGATTGTCTATAGTACCTGATTTAAGCACCAAAAGACCACCGGTTTCGACAAAGGGTTTGACATACGCGTCTACACTGTAGGCAAAGCCGGCATCCACGATCAGATCGCTATCCGTGTCGTTGCCAAAAAGTTCCTTTACGGCATCGATGTTGTCTTTCAATGCCGATTCAATCATCTTCTCATCAATTTCCAGGTACCCCCTCAGGCGCGATGCATCCACGCCTGAACCGGACCCGGGTTTCCGCGCGTCTGTGGAGACCCCAATCTGGGATAGCAAGGTCAGTTCCCGCTCCATTCTGGTAGGGTAGGGCGAGCCTGCAGCCCTCTGTAATGTCGTTTTTAGCTGGTTGAGCGTCACGTCTCCCTGTAGGGATCCCATGCGTGCTTCCATGGTTTCACGTTCCTCGTCGCTCAGATAGCTCAGCTCTGTTATTATCTTGCTGTCATTTCGGGTAAGGACGTTGATATCCGCGAAGAGTCGGTTGTAGTTGCCAACCAGGGATATGATGGCTTCCTTTGCCGCTTCCCTGTCGGGCTCGATGGCAACACGCACCCTTTTATCAGAAATACCCTGCAATTGGAGATTCACACCCGGAATGAGGTCGTCTATCTCGTTTTTGGACCTGACCAGTTCTATGCCATCCATGGATAAGACTGAATTTCCCGCCAGTTCGATGGGATCCCGTGCCTTGAAACCGCCCTGCGCATCGGGATCGTAGATCCGGAGCGCCCTGATGGCCACATCTCGATGGGTATTCCTGTTCACCACGTCCAAGGCAATGAGTTCCTTGGCCGAGCTGACATTGGACCCGGGAGTTCCACCGGTATAATCCGAAAGTTTGAAGATGAATTTTTCAAAGCCCCTGTCGTCCCTGACTGCCGGCAAGGTTACGGTGGTCCCGTCCGAGTATATCAATGACAGCACGGACGGGTCATCGACCCGTTTCGGTGGCTCAGGGGCTTCCCATCGGGGCAAAGGTACTGTCGACGGATCGCTTTCCACAACCAAGCCACCGTACGAGACAGCTCCGGTGGCGGGAATTTGCGGGCCGGTTGGCGGGCTTTCCATTTCAGGCGTATCCGAGGGAATGCTCGTGGATCTGAGTTCGAATTCGGCACTAAGGGATCCTTGGACGCGTATGGCGGGGGTGAGGGTAATGCGGGCGCTGCCACCAGCTGCCACCTTCAGTTCCCCTTCGGCGAGAGAAGAAAGGATGGGCGCGGCGTTTCCCGCGGTGCCGCGCACTGTTTTTTCATTCAGGGTTAGTTTTCGCTCCTGATCGTCCACGCGCGTAACCAATCCGGTATCCAAGGCCAGTCTCTCGGCATCCTTCTTGAAACCAAGGCGGTTTTCGACGCCCGTTACGAGGGATTCGACGATGATGGATTGGGTTTTCTGCTCGACGTTGAGTGTGGAAACGCGAATCTTATCCTTGCTCCTGCGTCCCACGGCTTCGGAAAATTCCCTCACCGTACCCCCACGAAAGGGAACGCTGATTTCTGCCTCACCGACAGTAAAAAGGTAATCCCCTGCAGGTACCTTGTACGCGGTGTCCAGTGGACGGGAAATGAACTTGTCGGAAGTGGCCAGTTTGCGGACCGTGAAATGATGTTCCTCCAAGGAAGCTTCCCTGGTTGCGGTCGCGGTTATCACCGCTTCGTCACCGGAACTGGCAATCCTTTCGTTGAAGGGGTTCTGGAAAGAAAAGAGGGTCCGTGCGGTATCCCTCAGCGAGGAAACCCGACGAGCCACGTCCTGCCAGAGAGATTTCTGGTTCTCGAGGGTTTTTACTTCCTTCTCGGCGCGTTCCTTGGGCACGCGCTGGATCTTCATCAGATCCTCGACAAGCTTTGCGGTATCGAACTTGCTGTTTACACCGGGAATATATAAATCGGACATCTGCCCCGCACGTGTCGCCTGGGATCTACACTATCTCGTCGAACAGGAGCCCCATCATCTCCTTGATCTTAAGGTGCAGACGCTGTAATTCCGCAGGCGGTAGCTCCCTGATCACTTTATCGGTCTCAGGATCGATGACCTTGACGATCACTTGATCCAGCTGGGTATCTACGGTAAAACGCAACTTTTTGTTGAAGGCCAGCGTGATCTGTTCCAGAGCCTGTGCCGTCTCGTCGATATTCATTACAACAGGGGGATCTTCCTCCCTGTGTGCCTTTTCCGTGGCATGGCGGGCCTGGTCTACCGCCACGTTTGTCAGATGGTCGAGAGCGGGTTCCGACGCGGTATATCCGTTTCCGAGACCGCTGATGGCTACACCCATTACGAACCTCCCGGAACGTTCCCAAATTACTTGAAACACGGAACGATCCTTCTTCAGAAAGATGCCAGAAAAAAAGGTCCAGAAAAAAAAGGAAGGGAGAAGGCCGCGATCTTCCCCCATCCCGCGCTCTGAAAGACGACGTCCAGAAGTCTCTCGTAACGCACAAGAATAAACAGGTAAATGTCAGGGCGACCCTTAACCGAGCAACTGCATCACGTTCTGACTGCGTGCGTTGGCCTGGGCCAACATCGCGCTACCAGCCTGCGACAAAATCTGATTCTTGGTGAAGGATACCATTTCGGTAGCCATATCGGCATCGCGAATCCGCGACTCGGACGCTTGGAGATTCTCCGCAGCGACTGAAATGCCCTTGGCCGCCATTTCGAAACGGTTCTGATACGCACCCAAATCAGCTCTTTGCTTTGATACTTGCTTGAGAGCCGAATCGAGGGATCCGATGGCAGAATTGGCATCGTTGGTCGTAGCGATGTTGATCATCGACGACTCGCCCTGCGCACCCTGCAGGCCAAGGGCCTGCGCGGTCATCGTACCGATGAAAACCGTCTCGTTCTGGTCCATATTCGCGCCAACCTGGAACTGCATGACCTTATTGATCGAGGAATTGCGGGCGAAAGCACCGGTAAGGATATTCATGCCGTTGAACTGCGCATGGCTGGCGATCCTGTTGATCTCGTCGACCAACTGGGATACTTCAACCTGGATCTGCATCCTGTCCTCATCCGTGTAGATACCGTTCGACGACTGTACAGACAGTTCGCGAAGGCGATGCAGGATATCCTGCGTCTCCTGGAGGTATCCCTCCGTTGTCTGGATGAAAGACACGCCGTTCTGCACGTTTTTCTCTGCCTGATTGAGTCCGCGAACCTGGCTGCGCAGTTTTTCGGAAACCGCGAGTCCGGATGCATCATCTCCGGCACGGTTGATCCGCTGACCGGAACTCAGGCGCTCGATGCTTTTTGCCACGTCCCCCTGGGTAACACCCAGTTGTCGGTTGGCGTAAATGGCGCTCATGTTGTGATTTATTATCATATGACCCTCCGTGCGATGGTTTACCTACGGCCATCCATAGCCGACGGTCGTTCAACGCGAACGGAAAAAAGACGGTTCGATCGCGCCGATACCG